>ERZ1039804.121-NODE-121-length-48700-cov-63.799815_pt1 | contig 48700 bp, 57 predicted proteins | sample MGYA00383089_ERZ1039804 | MGnify/ENA primary metagenome ERZ1039804 (study PRJEB29581, sample SAMEA5548359) | metagenome | biome: marine; feature: coastal; material: water | depth 1 m | study: Short-term variability in the microbial, nano- and picoplankton...
GTCCAGAAGAAAGTTCAAAAAAATTAGGGAATATGCAAATTAAAGGTTGACATTGTTGATCAACCTGTTATAATTGTAGTTCATTAGATAGAGAGATAAGCATGACTTATTACACCCACACCAAAGACCCCATCGGATGCTTCACAGAAAAAGAGGTAGGCAACTATTTCGAATACAGCAATAACGATGATCCGTTTCATTGGTGTGAGGACTTCCCACACAAGATATGGGTAGGTGATGTCATTGGTCAAGGCTATCGTTATGGCATAGTCAAGAAGACCGTTGCCTATATTGCTATAGACGAGGATGAGTTCGGCTTGCCTGTGCTAGAGAAATGGCAACTGAAGAAAAATATTGAATATTTTGTAAATTAAAGGTTGACATTGCCAGAGAACCTGCTATTATATAATAGTAAATGGAGATAATAATGAATATAAAAACTAAAGAAAAAATAATCCAACTCTGGCAAGAGTACAATGCAATCATGGCTAATGCTTGGCCAGGTGATGAGATCGAAATTCTAGATCAGATCGAGGAACTCGGTGGTCTACATATGGAGGACGAAGCATATGAGTGAAGTTGAAATGCTAGAAACTTTGAAAAAAGATTACCTTGGTATGGGATTCAAAGTTGAGATAGACAAGTACCATCTGAAAGGTATTGCTGAGGGTCTAACTACTACAGAGACCATGCGATTTGTTGATTGGGAAGATGCTTGCGATTGGGCTGGTAAAGCTACGATGAATGTATCTTGTCCGTACGTAGTCATGGAACTACGTAATCTTATTACTGGTGAAAAGGAGAACTTCTAATGAAATTAGTTATTCAGACTCAGTTCAAAGAGAACTATGGCGCTCATGACTGGGATGGCACAGGCGAGTGTCCGCAGTACTGGAAGTTCAAGGGTGGTGAGACTTATGTTTTCGCTAACCTAATTCCTAATGATGTGACTCGCATCCGGGAATCTGGTATTCCAACTCTAACTCGATTGATCGAGAATAAGGATGAGTCCTTCGAGGAATATATCCTCGACTGGTCGTTCGAGGACGATGACGCAATCGTTTGCGATGCATGGGAAACACCATGGCAACTAGAGCATATCAAGGGCGAGTGGGTTGCTAGCCGTACTCAGCGTAGTGGCGAGTATACTTGTTGGAAGCAAGATATATCTGCCATACATGAGATGTTTGTTATGTCGGTAGGTGGGGTACGATCTGGCTATAAGAAGGAGATCGAAATAGAAAGTGGTGAGATAGTTTCTTATGGCGAATATCACACTCGACAGAAGCCCGTCACTGAGACAGAATATGACGGCATGGAGATTATTGCATGAGATGGCTAAGCTGGATATTTTCTACTGTAACGTTTCTGTTTAATGTAGTGATGTATCTGGTCGTCATGTTTTTTCTGTTCGGGGTAATTTTAACCTTGACAGGACTGGTCTAATATTGTATAATGGAGAAATGACTATGTGGGTAGCAAAACCAAACTTGAATAACAGTATCGGTGTCAAAGAATTTGCCACTGCTAAAGAAGGTGCTGAGTACTTAGAAGAGTACACTGGTATTGAAATGGCTTACGACCGAAATCGTAAGACGAAAGAGATCACCTATGACTGGGAGATCATTGATAAATTATGGGAAGTGAAAGGAGAAACATGTACTATTTAAAATTTACCAAAGCAAATGGATGGTCATCACTATACGAGATGTTCACTAAAGAGCAAGTCAACTGGCTAAAGACAGCCCTAGTTGGTGAAGGCATTGATGAAGATCAAATTGAGATAGGTGAAATGACCTCATGAATATCTTCGTACTAGAAGATTGTCCCGTGAAAGCGGCAGAAGTACAATGTGATAAACACGTTGTTAAGATGGTCGTGGAGAGTGGTCAAATGCTCTCTACGGCTCATCGTATGCTTGACGGTATTCTAGAAGTCTATATAAATGCAAACGGTAGAAAAGCTAGACGTTACAATCTATCTGATTGGCGCCAACAGGTTCTATACAAAGCTGTACACTATCACCATCCGTGTACTGTCTGGACTATGGAATCTAGCGACAACTACCAGTGGCATTGGAAACATCTTGAAGCCTTATGTGCTGAGTACAGATTCAGGTACGGTAAGATACATAAGACTGAGACTACCATTCTAGAGGCATTGAAAACTATGCCTAAGAATATTCCTATTGGTGAGATGACAAAGTTCAGGCTCGCAATGCAATCGAATCCAGAGTGTATGAATGAAGAGGACATCATAGGCTCATACAGGTCATTCTATCAAACGAAGCAGACCAGATTCAAAATGAGATGGACAGACAGACCTGTCCCTAATTGGTTTACTTATCAGGAGAATGCGAAATGAAGTATTTTAAATTAGAACCGACTTATAAGAAGTCTCTTCTAGAACTTACAATTTTTACTCGACCCCTATCGGATTTGGCGGAAGATGCTAAAGAAGGTCAAACAGCAATGCTTGTCAAAGAACTTGGTTGGCGATCTGGAGACTTTCTTATCTCTGTGCCAGAAACAGAAGACGAAATTGAAGAGTGGGTGAAATGGAAAAATCCCGGATACGAAAACTTTTTTGAACTAGCAGTTGATTATGGTCTAACTGAGATTGACGAAGACAGTGGTGAAGAGGTTTTACCTACCGATAAAACTGTATCTGAATTGATTGAGTCCTTAGTCTTGCCTGATCTTGATGATGATTATATTCTAATTACCGAAGACTATCCAGATGCTGAAATGCAATCTTGTTGGGATGGTTGCTGGGAAGACTGGTCTATTCGAACAAGCTACAATGCGCCAGACTTCGACCACCATGACTTTGACTTCGAAGAAGTTGAAGAAGCTTATTCAGAAGAATATGAAGAAGGTGTTGAAGCACTCGGTTGGCAATTCGCTGACTGTGAGTTCGAAATGCACTGTAAACCAATGATCACACAGGTCGATGAAAACGGCGAAGCAATTGGTGAACCCAGAGTAAGCGAAGATGAATGATGGATTCAAATGGTTGGATGAGTGGTTAGATTCACTGTCTGAACTTTCAATTAGGCTGTTACTTTTCTTTGGCGTATTGCTGTGGGTTGCTGTTGCTTGCGTGATAGTCTACAATCTATTCTCTTATGAGTCAGAGATAGAGTACACCTTTCATGGTCATCCAATTGATGTCACTGAACTAGAGAAAGAAGACAACTGATGGAATTGGACATCTACGGAAATCCACTAGGAACTAAGTATCCAGGAGAAGACGGTTGTCCCGAAGGTATGATGTGTATTCCTGAAAATGAATTTCATATGCAACTTTCGGAAGCAGGGATGGAATATGATGAAACGTCAAGAGAGATTCAGCCAGTCAGTGATGCAGAAGCAATCATCGACTTCACGAAGGATTTGCTGTTTTTAGATATCAGCGTAATTATTAACATGGCTGTACCTCTCACTATATTTGCCGTATATGGCTTAACTATCTATGCAGGAGTGAAATACATACAAAAAAAGTTCTCCTAGACCGAAAATAATGGTTGACTTACTGGTGGATCCTGTTATTATATAATCTGAACTAGCGAAAAGGACAGATCATATGGAACTCCAAGTCATTGAAATCCCAAACATTCATGCTTTTCAAGGCATGATCCCTGCCGGTAAAAACTTGACAGTCTATGAAAAGGGTACTGACCCATTAGACGGCTATGTCTTGTACGGCTTTGATGAGATTGGTATGTTTGACGCTGAGTTTCAGACACCAGCCTATTGTTTTTGTTAAAAAAGTGAAAATAATGGTTGACATAGTGGTTCAACCTGCTATAATACTTGTATAGATAAGGAGAAAGCGATGTTTTCACAAAAATCAGTTCTAGCCCGCTTACTCGCTAATGAGAATATTAGCGTTCAGCAGGGCAATTTTGAGACTGCCTTCTTCGATGTAGAAAATCGTATTCTTGGTCTTCCTCTCTGGAAAGAGATGTCGGCTGATGTTTACGATCTTCTTGTCGGACACGAAGTCGGTCATGCATTGTTCACGCCACAGGTTGATGAACTCAAGATAGAAGGTGTTCCCTTCTCATTTGTTAACGTAGTAGAAGATATTCGGATTGAGAAGAAAGTTCTCTCTAAGTATCCTGGTCTTGTTAACAACTTCAAACGTGGCTATGTAGAGTTGTTTGATAGCAATCTATTCGGCACTAAAGATAAAGACATTAACGAGATGAGTTTCATGGATCGCCTTAATCTTAAGGCAAAAGGTCGTGATCTTGTTGAAGTAGAATTCTCTGATGAGGAAAAGCCCTACTTCGATATGGCTATGAATGTCGAATCGTTTCAGGATGTTGAGAAAGTTTGTCATGAGTTAGTTAGCTGGCTTGGAGAGAAAGCTGAGTCTGAAGACCAGACTGAAGAAGCCTCTATGACCGCTGATCAACTACAGGGTCTTATCGATCAACTTAAAGACGAAGACCAGACACCACCTCAAAGCGGTGACGGTGAGTCAGAAGAGTCCGATGAGGGCGAAGAGACTAGCGGCTCATCCAGTGACTCAGAAGAAGGTGACGATGGCGAAGAGTCTAGTGGCTCATCCAGTGACTCAGAGGAGAGTGACGAGGGTGAAGAAAGTTCTGCGCCAACTGCAAGTTCTGATGGGAAGACTACTGAAAGTGGCGACATTCAACAGTCCGTTGCTGGTAAAGGTGCCGATAACGCTCCTAGCAATCTTCCTGAAGTTGAGACTGATACTGCTCAACAAGAAAATATGAAAGAGATGTTGGACACTGAGAAGATGTTTGTTCAAGGAATGACACGTGGTGCCTTTGAACTACTCAAGAATGATTACAAGACCATTATCGATAGTCGCCAAAAGCATAAGATACACCTACAGAAACTGGATTATGATGTTCCAGAGAATGATGTAAGCTATGATGCTTTCATGACCGAGACTAAGCAAGTGGTCAATCTAATGGCTAAAGAGTTTGAGATGCGTAAGGCTGCCTATCGTTCAGCCCGTGCCCGCACCTCAGCTAAGGGTTCACTTGATGTAAACAAGCTTCATGCTTACAAGTATGATGACCAACTGTTTAAGCAAGTCACCACTCTTGCCGACGGTAAGAATCACGGCATGATCATGCTAGTCGATTACTCTGGGTCTATGTACATGTCAATGCCTGCTGTAATTCGCCAGACTATTGCTCTGGTCATGTTTTGCAAGCGAGTGAACATTCCGTTCGAAGTTTACGGCTTCACTACTCGCACGAATGGTGTGCCTGGCTTAGTAGAAGCCTCTAGCAACCTGACTCGATTTGACTATGATGATTTGGCACTAAACCAACTCTTCAGTAACAAAATGTCTAAATCGGACTTTACGACTGCTATGAAAACTTTCTATGACCAGATGATGTGCTTGCGTTGGTTGCCAGACATGGAGCGATTCGGAAGTACTCCTTTGAATGCCGCAATTCTGGCATGTGAGTACGTGATCCAAGATTTCATGAAATCTAACCCAGTTCATAAATTGAACTTTGTCACTCTGACAGATGGAGAAAGTGATTCGATCTATATGAAGAGTGGCTTAGATACTCCTGGTCGTGGTCGCCGTACTTATGTTATGAACATCAAAGGCAAAAACGTCAGTCTTTCATGGGGCTATAGTGCTGGTCGAGAGAATACAGCAACTCTTATACGTGCCGTCACTGGTCCTAATGTGAAAACTGCTAACTTCTTTATTTGTACTCGCCGTGACTTCAAAAGTGAGCAATACACTATTCTGCCTTGGGACAGAACAGCCCAAGCTGAGGCAAGAAAAGAGATGACCAAGACTGGTGTTTGGGTAGTCGAGAATGAGAGTGGCTATGATCGCCGATTCATCATGATCGACAAGTCTGCTTCCATGTCTGGTGAGAACGATGAACTTGAAATCGATAGCAGTGCTACCCCAGCCCAAATCGCTAAGGCTTTCAAAAAGCACAGTGGTTCGAAGAAAGGCAATCGTGTAGTCACTAAGAAATTTGCGGAATTAGTTGCATAAAAGTGAAATTAGGGGTTGACATTAGTGTCAATCCTGTTAAAATATAATCTGAAATTGAGTTAAACCTTTGGAGATGAAAATGCAAAATGTTCAAGAAAAAATGCAGGCAATCAGTGCCGCTCAGAATGCCTTCGCTACTATAGAAAGCATTCGACCTGGTGCGATACCTCAAGAGACTAAGATCCTATTAGCCGAGCTGAAAGTCGATCTAATGGATATCCAAGATGCCCAAGAAGAGCAAAACTCTTCTGGTCCATTCGCAGAAATGAATACTGTAACTGAAAAGTTTTTTCAAAATAATGCATTTAATGGTTGACTTTGTGGATAGACCTGCTATACTACTTGTATAGATTGAGATAAACCGAATGACTGGAGACTATATTATGATGAATTTATCCGAAACCCAAGCCAATCTTCTTGATACGTTTGTATCGGCTCACGAAGGTCAGGCTTCTTTTGAACGCCAAGAGATGTTCAAATTTGCCGAAGAGAATGGCTTTACTGGCTCTGCCGCTTACACTCTGATGAAACAACTGCCTCGAGTAGGTCGTGGTGTTTACCAGATGATCGGCTCTGGCAATGTCATCCCTATGACATCCCCGCAAGTATCGCCTCAAGCGATACCTCAAGCACAAGCACCTGTCGCTCCTCAAGCGCCAGTTGGCAAAGTGCAGTCTACATCTTCTGAGGAAGTTTACGTACCGTCAGCGGACACCACGTTCGTTAAATGGGGTTACTTCAGTGACGTTAAGAAGATTATCCAAAGTAAATTGTTTTACCCTATGTACGTTGCTGGTCTGTCTGGTAACGGTAAGACAATGATGATTGAGCAAGCCTGTGCCAATCTGAAGCGAGAATACGTCCGTGTTCAAATTACTCCTGAGACTGATGAGGATGATTTGATTGGTGGATTCCGCTTGCTGAATGGCGAGACTGTCTTTGCAAAAGGTCCAGTCATTAAGGCTATGGAAGCTGGAGCGATCCTGTTGATCGATGAGATTGATCGTGGCTCTAACAAGCTAATGTGTTTGCAAGGCATTCTAGAAGGTAAGCCCTTCATGATCAAGAAAACTGGTGAAGTGGTTACACCTCAGCCAGGGTTCAATGTCATTGCTACTGCTAACACTAAAGGTCAAGGTGATGAACAGGGTCGCTTCATTGCGGCAACGATTATCGATGAGGCATTCCTCGAGCGTTTCACTATTACACTTGAGCAACCTTACCCTTCGGCTGCCATTGAGAAGCGTATCGTTAATAACCACATGACCAAGTTCGGTAAAGAGGATTCAGAATTCTCTGAGAAACTGGTTCAGTGGGGACAAGCGATCCGTAAGACCTATCAAGAAGGTGGGGTCGATGAACTGATCTCAACTCGTAGGTTGTGTCACATCGTGCAGACCTTTTCGATCTTCGGTGATCGTATGAAAGCTATCGAGTTATGTGTAAATCGTTTTGATACTGATACACGTGGAGCCTTCATCGATCTTTACAGCAAGATTGATATCGGTGCTTACCAAGATTCAGATGATGAAGCGCCTACTCCTACGGATGAGGATCTAGCTAACACCTCGTTCTAAATAGTATTGAATGACTTCATGCAGGGGCTTCGGCTCCTGCTTTACATAAAGGACTAAGTATGACTATATTGCAATATGCTTTACTATTTGGTGTAGCCGTCTTCGCATTTATTCCAGGACCAGAGACCGAGTTAGTAGTCGTATCGATTATGTGCCTCTACTCCACAATATTCTATTACTATGTTACCACTGTCATGATGACAATCAAAGTGATTCAATTTGACTGGGAAGGTGGCATATCAGAGATGTGGCAGTTTCGATTCATAATGGGCATGGCAATGGCAATCATCTACGTTCAAGATTACATAGGTATTTTCTTTTATGCATTGCCCTTCTTTATAATAGGCACCATAGGAGACATATTCTCATCACTTTTGATAATGGGTTATATAAGCCTAGACAACTCTGAAGACACAGAAGAGTGAATCTGTCACCATTTGCACTAATTTGAATCTTTAAGGCGCTTATGAGCGCCTTTTTTTATAAATACTGTTGTAAATGTTAACTACTTACAGGTTATAGAATATGGAAATGTTACAGTTTGTAGCTGATGTTGGGTTTCCAATTGCGTCTGCACTCGCAGGAGGTTTCTTTGTCTTCTTAACACTCAAATTTATATTAGATGGTGTGTTAGGAGATATTAAGACTCAAAGAGGATTTGCCCAAGCATTAGATAATAGAATAAAAACGATGAATAATGAAGTGGTTAGAATTGATGTTTCCGTTTGCCATGCATTCGGAATATCTCCTGACTTAGATAGACTGTCGAGAGCCGACGGTCAACAAGATGCAAGAAAGGATTAAAAATGTTATTTGTAGATTATACATTCACTTTGGTAGGCGAACATGTTCAGATGGATAGAGAACTACCGCCAGAGGTGATAAAAGTAAAAGATGGTGATAGATTCATTGCACGTGTTCAAGAGCATGAGAAGGATGGAAAAACTTATGAACAAGTTACGTTCATAAAGCACCCAGAAGATATTAGAACATAAGTATGGAAGTAGAAGGACTAGATATTGCACAGATCGTAAGTCAATATGGGTTTCCCATTATTGCCGCTCTGGGCTTAGGTTATTTCATATTTTATATATGGAAATGGGTGACTGAAGAAGTCAATCCCATTATAGAGGAATCACATATGACCCTTATCGCATTGATTGATAGGGTTCGTATGCTAGACAACGATTTGATTAGGTTAAAAACTAAATTAGATTTAATTCTAGAGCAACAGGAAAAACAAAAAAATGAAAAAGAGATTAATGAAAATAGCGGCAGTACTACTGCCAGTAATGTCAATACCAAACCTGGTAAACGCAAGTGAATTGACGCACGACTTTTTGTCCCCAGCCTTCAACGGTCAAGGATATAGTTCGCACATTTTGACCATAGAACAAATACAGGCAAACAGAAAAAAGGAATTAAAAGACGAAGCAAAGGCAGAAGAGGACAGGCTAGAGAGGGAACGTAAGAGTACTAACGCTTACAAATTTCAGAACAACCTCGAGTCTCGTATCTATGCTACTTTGTCTAAAAATATTGCAGACCAGCTTTTTGGTGAAACAGGTGAAGGTACAGTTGATGGAGAATGGTATATAGCAGAGTCACCTTTTGGCGATGAGATATCTTGGATGAGACTAGACGGAAGAATTTATGTAACTATCAAAGATTCGAACGGTGATATTATTTCGGAATTTGATGTACCAGTTGGAGATTTTGCATTCTAATGAGACGCTTTTTTATGATTTCAGCACTGCTACTTTTAACAAGTGGATGTGCAACTATTACTGAGGACTTTGGATTCAAGCCTGAACCACAGCCTGCACAAGTGATCAAAAACGAGAATACTGAGTTTTTGACAATAGCAGGACCGTCTACAGGCAAAGCAGTAGTCGCTGTATATGGATTTGAGGATAAGACTGGTCAAAGAAAGCCCAGTGAGAGAATGGCAAATATAAGTACTGCCGTTACTCAAGGAGCTGAAGTCTGGTTGATTAAGGCTCTACAAGAAGTAGGTGGTGGTAAATGGTTTCAGGTAGTAGAAAGAGTTGGTTTAGAGAATTTAACAAAGGAAAGGCAGATAATCAGGCAAAGCCGTGCATCTGTAGGAGATGAAAGATCATTGAGACCTATGTTATTCGCTGGTGTATTAGTTGAAGGCGGAATTATAGGATACGATTCAAACGTTTTGACCGGAGGAGCAGGAGCGAGATATTTAGGGATTGGTCCCAGTACGCAATATCGTCAAGACATCGTAACAATTACTATGCGTATGGTGAGCGTACAATCTGGAGAGGTATTGATAAGCGTTTCTACAACAAAAACAATTATCAGTACAGGTACATCGATGACGTTTTTCAGATTTTTTGATATGGGAACAAACAGTTTAGAGGCAGAGATGGGTCACACTATCAATGAACCTGTAAATTATGCAGTTAGGGTAGCAATCGAGCAATCGGTTGTTGAGTTGATTAAAGAAGGTGCCAGAAAGGAATATTGGGACTTCGTTAAGTAAAACATTTTAACCATTTGATATGATAAGAAGGAGAATAAATTAACAATAGTGTCTGAAAAGACATATAAGGGAAAGAAGATATGAGTTTTAATAAGAAACTTTTAGGAGTAGCACTAATAAGTGCATTCACATTGCCAGCATTCGCTAGTGATGTGTACATAGATCAAGCTGGTAGTAGTTCTACTATTGACATAACCCAGGACGGTAATGGCAACAGAATAGGTAGTTCAGGCACAGCTTCGACATTAACAGGTGACAGTCAGGACATAGATGTCACGCAATCAGGTAATAATAACGAAGTCGATATTAGTACAGCCGCTGGCTCAAATGACACCACAATTGCCATCACAACCACAGGTGATAGTAATGAGACAGTCATAGGTATAGCCGCAACTGGTACTAAGTTCACTGAAACGATTACTGGTGACAGTAACCTAGTGACTTTGTGTGGAACGAATGACGGATCCGGAGCAGGAACAACTGGATCAGTTAGTAATGGTACAGCGACAGTTACTCAATCAGGTACTATTCCTGCTTGTTCAACTGAAGTTGCCGCTGACGATACTACTACAACACTTACAATGACTGGTGACTATAACTCAGTAAACTTAGAGTTAGATGCCGCTGACGCTGTTAACACTATCGTTGTTGGAGGCACAGTTGCAAGTAGTTTTAACACTATCGATCTCACGCAAACTGGTGCTGATCAGCCCGTAGTGAATATGACAGTAGACGGCGACAACAATGCCATTGTCATCGATCAGCAATAAATTATTATCTATATTATTAGTATTAACTAGTACAATTGCTTTTGCTAGTGCTGAAGAGGTGGGCAGTGTTACTGAACAAAAAGGTAATGCCGCACAAATCAAACGGGGCGCAAGTGAGGTTATAGAATCTCAAAAGGGCGTTGGTATCTCTATGAATGATGAGATAACGACCGCAAAGACAAAACTAGGATTGACGTTTGTTGATGATACGAAAGTAAGTATATCTGAGCAAAGTGTTTTGGTTATAGACGATTTCATCTATGACCCTAACTCTGGCACAGGTAAACTAGCCATGAACATTGCTTTAGGAACTGTGAAATATTCTTCTGGAGCAATTGCGGCTAACTCACGTGAAAACGTAAAACTGTATACTCCTACTGCATCGATATCAGTGAGAGGCACAGACTTTACGATGACGGTTGATGAACTCGGTAGAAGTCTAGTGATACTACTTCCAACTTGTCCACCTGTAGGCGAGTGCTGGGTCGGTGAAATTGAAGTAGCGACAGATATAGGAATGGTAATACTCAACCAAGCATTTCAAGCGACATTAGTGTCAAACGAAATGGCAATGCCATCTAAGCCTAAGATCATTGACTTGAACGGGAGAGGCATTGACAATATGCTCATCGTTGCACCACCTGATGATCTAAGAGGCATTGGTCATATACAGCAAGCCGAAGTCGCTGAGTACTTAGATTCAGACTTACTAGATTTTTCAGAATTGAATTCAGACGCACTAAAAGAAGATAAACTAGAATTTTTAGAACTTGATGTAAATAGACTCGATATAGAATTTCTTGTGAATGTTTTAGATGCTACTGCTATGTTACAAGATGAACAGTTAGCGATAGATCCAGTGTTACCAACGATCAATCAATATAAAGACACTGTGCAAGCATACTATGACGAAGAGTCAATAGGAGTGTATAGCGAAAGTTCAGCACATATTAGTATGGTAACAACTCAACGTGATGTTGATGGAGATGTAAATATGATTAAAGACAGTATTCCGGCTCTCATACAGCTAAATGGAGGTGGTGATGTTGTCATCAATATTACGCAAACTCAGTAGTCTCGCACTCATATTCTTGCTATTCATTCCCACAAATGCTTATGCGGATAGCGTGTTTATATATTACACCAATGCTACCAGCGCACAATACAATAACCTAAAAAGTATATTAGAAGACGCAGGTTGGACTGTATCAGGCAGTAATAGTACAACTGTAAGTGCAAACGATATAAGCAATATGGACATGGTTATTGATATACCAGGAAATTCAAATTGTGGTAGTAACTGTAGAAGTGTATATGATAGCTACGTTGATGGCGGTGGAACGCTAATCATTGCGGCAGCCTACGGAGCAACAAACAGAATTAGTAATATCGAATCTCTTATAGAAAACGTAATGAGTGTGGGAAGCATGAACATAATAGGAGGATGTAATAATTGCTATGGCTCAGTAGTAATTGGAGATTATGCTTCAGATACTTCGAGTGAAAATACTTTGCCAGGTCCAGACCACTTATTCTCAGCAACTGGCGGTGAAGGAATGGCCGCAAACAGTTCAACCTCAACGTGGTACAGCTGGTATGTATGGGACTATGGAGACGGACAAGTGATAGTGACGTTTGGATACGGACAGCTATTGTCAACACACACTTACGCAGACAATATGGGAAATTTCATAGCATCATCTACCTCAACTTCTGCGCCTACTCCAGTATATGGCTCATCAGGAATGACAACAGCGCAGACAACGAGAGTGACAGCCGCAAAAACGTTAGCAGATAGCGGTCAAGGAAATACTGTTCAGATGGACATTGACGGGTCTAGTAATGATATATTCATAGCGCAAGCAGGTGGACCTAGTTATGTACTCTTATCGATACTAGGGAATACCAACGCCGTTGACATTGATCAAGATATGGATCTAGGCGCACACGGATATACTGAGATAGCAATTCTAGGTGATAGCAATGAATTTGATCTTATACAAAAAGGCAGTGGAGACAAAGGAGCGTTTGTGCGTATTGACGGAGACTTAAACGATGTACTAGTCAGTCAGACTGGTTCAGGCAGTCATTACTTAGACCTAGATATCGAAGGAGACAGCCATGAGGTCGATGTTCTACAGTCTGGAACTGGAGATCACGAAGCCACAATCGCACTAGATGGATCAGAGCCTTGGAACTTCGAACTAAATCAGGCAGGAGCATCTAATAAAACATACACTTTACCACATACCATGACAGACGGATCTGGCGTGAATGGCACATGTAATGCCACCGGTGGTTGCAACCTAACGATATATCAAAATGACTAAGTATAGAACTCCTGTTGTGTTCTGGGAATCAGAGTGGCACTACACTGGTGAAATCAAAAAGGTTAAATTAGATAATGGAGAGATTAGTCACCGAAGAGTCAAGGTTCTTAAATACAAGCGTAATCCAGAATACAAATATACCCCTTTAGTAAAATGCACTAAATAGTAGATAACGACTTGAGAGGTTCAAGATGAAGTTTCTGCTTTCGCCATTATTTGCTATTATCACCACGTTATTTCTGACGTGGCTAACCCTATTAAATCCAACTCTACTTCAAAGCATCGATCTTAGAATTAGTGACCAACTTATTGTAAAGGAAAAAGAGTTCGTAGAGGATGTCGTAATGGTTGACATCTCTGAGAAAACTCTAGAAGTTCATGGGCAATATCCACTACCAAGAAACATCTATGGGGATTTAATCCTCAGATTGCGTCAATCGAATGCAGGTGTTATCGTATTTAATCTATCGTTTCCAGAAGAAGATCGAACAGGTCAAGATGAGGGCTTTACCCTTATGCTTCCGCAAGGTGTTATTCTCTCTCACTTCCCTAGTAATAAGGCTCAAAACAGATCCGCATATAGTACTGCTATCGTACAAGTTGGTGGTGATGCTCTGGATTATATTTACAATTATCCTGGTATAGCCGCAAACATAGAGAAATATGAGACGCAAGCAACAGGCATTGGAATTGCGAATACATTGCCAGAGATCGATGGAGTAGTCAGAAGATTGCCGATGATCGCTGGTGTGCAGGACCAACTGTATCCATCTATCATCTTAGAGATATTCAAAGCATACACTGGATCAAACACATTTCAAGTTAAGAGTAATGATTTTGGTGTACAAGCAGTACGTGTAAAGGGATTTCCAACAATCAATACAGACTCTTCAAGTCGAATATGGATCAACCCGAACTATGACTTCGCAAGATATGATCTAACAGACGAATTTGGCGATCTCAAAGGAGCGACAGTCTTTATTGGTGTGACAGCAGATGGCATATCAAACCCCGTTCCAACAGCATCAGGTGCCGCATATGGACATGATGTGACAGCAAGAGCATTTACCTCAGTAAAGAACCAATACAACATTGTATCTCCACCTCTTGCGGAATTTGCTAAACTCGTAACTATCGCTGGACTTGGCTTGCTAATCATAGCACTGAGTTATGTGCGATTTGGTTGGGCACCACCGTTATTACTTATCGGAGCATCGATATACTTTCCTGTATATTGGTTCAACAATTACGCAGAACTCTACATCATTATGATGCAAGGTGCTATGGCAATGCTGGTGTTTGCTCACGTGTATGGTGTGAAGTACGGGCAAGAATACTTTGCTAAGATGCGTATTAAGAAACAGTTCGGTACATATCTATCAGCACCTATGGTAGAAAAATTACAGAAGAATCCAGAGTTGTTACAGCTCGGTGGTGAGACTAAACATATGACATTTTTGTTCTGTGACATACGTGGCTTTACGCCCATCTCAGAGCAATATAAGACGGATCCACAGGGTCTGACAGAACTTGTAAATAGATTCTTAACTCCTATGACTAATATCATTATGGAGAATGAGGGCACTATCGACAAGTATATGGGTGACTGTATCATGGCTTTCTGGAATGCACCTCTCGATGTAGAAGAGCAAGAAAGAAAAGCGTGTATGACATCCGTACAAATGTATGAAGCATTAGAAGTCCTAAATGCTGAGTTAACGAGTGAAGGGCTTTTGCCAATCAACATAGGCGTAGGAATCAACAGCGGAGCAGTCGTTGTTGGTAATATGGGATCTGATCAAAGATTTGACTATTCAGTTTTAGGAGATGCAGTCAATCTGGCAGCCAGACTTGAAGGACAAACGAAAGGATATGGCGTGAAAACAATTATCGGAGAAGAAACGGCAAAGGAAATCGAAGACGTATTTGCCACACTTGAACTAGACAATATTGCAGTAAAAGGTAAGAAAGAAGGAGTGAGAATATTCACTGTTCTTGGAGAACATAAGTGGTGGAATGAGAACTCTGCATATGTGCCAGATACCAAGACACATAACGGAATGTTAGAACTCTATCGAAATCAGAAGTTCGATCTTGCTATCAGGTGGTGTAATGATCTAAAAGGTGCATTCTTAGGCACAATGGATGACTATTATGCTGTATGGATTGATCGATGTGAAGAAATGAAGAATCAGGATCTGCCGAAAGATTGGGACGGAGTGTATCGTCCAACTACTAAATAAAGCAGAATTGAGTGAAGAAAAGACTTGACATATACTTTTAATGGTGTATAATGACTTTATAAGATTGATAAAACACTAGAAGTATGAGGCAAGTTTATGAAACTATCAAACATTCTTACGGGATCACTATCACTAATTACCATAGCAACTGTTACAATATTAACTGTTCAGGAACTCAAAGCACAAGAACAGGCTTTGGCTGATCGTAACGCAGTAATTGAAGCACAGATTGCAGACCTACAATATCGAGAACAATTGCGATGTATGGCTCTTAATATCTACCATGAAGCAAGAAGTGATTCCACTCTAGGACAAGAAGCAGTAGGCATGGTTACAATGAATCGTGTCTACAGCGATAAGTATCCAGATACTATATGTGATGTAGTGTATCAGTCGCATTTAAATAGTAAAGGTGCTCCTATTCGAAATAAGTGCCAGTTCTCTTGGTATTGTGATGGTAAGAGTGATGTTCCTCGTGACGTAGTAAAGTTTGAAGAATCAATGACTACCGCTAAGTGGGTCATGGACAACTATGGCAGTGAGCGAGATATTACTGGAGGCGCCGTGATGTATCATGCGTCTTATGTTAACCCATATTGGTCTAAAGCATACACTAAAACAAGCAGGATCGAGTCTCACATTTTTTATAAATAAGACTATTAGACTAATTCACAAGGGAACTTAAAAGTGTTATCGTTTGAAAACTATCTTAAAGAAGAACTAAGACAAATCGAAGAAGGTGTCAATGACCCCGCTATCTTTAAAGCAGTGTTCTTAGCCGGTGGACCTGGCTCAGGCAAATCATTCATTGTAGGCAAAACTGGACTTCCAGCACTTGGATTTAAAGTCGTAAACTCTGATGATGCATTCGAAACAGCTATGAAGAAAGCTGGTATGGAAATGGATCCAGATAACATCTTCTCTGTTAAAGGTCAAGAGTTACGAGGCAAAGCCAAGAAGCTAACAGCGACTAAACAAGCAATGTACATAAAAGGTCGTTTAGGTCTATGTATCGATGGTACAGGTAAAGACACAGCAAAGCTGACGAATCAAGCGAAAGAACTCAAAAAGCTAGGTTACGATGTCGCAATGATTTTCGTTAACACTGACTTAGCTACAGCACAAGCACGTAATAAAGCAAGAGCAAGAACACTTCCTGCTGATGAAGTAGAAAAGTACTGGACTACAGTTCAGAAGAATATCGGTTCTTTTCAGACTATGTTTGGAAAGCAAAAGTTCACTGTTGTAGATAACTCTGAAGGCAAAGACTATCAAAAAGAAACGACCCGTGCCTATAGAGAGATCACTAAGTTTGTGAATGCAGAGCCAGATAACGCTACAGCCAAAAGATGGATTAAATCTGAGAAGGCTAAAAAGACTAGATAAATATGAGAGATATACGATGTGTACTAGATGAGTACATATTTTGAATTGGAGATGAAAATTGAATTTAAAAGAACTTACAGCAGAAAACCATAGATCGGCAGAACGAAAAGAGTTTGCCAAGATATTGCTTAGTGGCAAGATCGATCCTTTTCTCTATTACAAATACCTAGTAAACCAATCCCAAAACTATATTGTACTTGAACAGGCTTTGCGTGAACTCGCATTTCCTGAAGAATTCAGGTCTATATTTCGGGCGCAAAAAATCGTAGATGACATGCAGGAACTAGAGGAACTTTATGGATTTACTTACAGCGAATATATTGCTAAATCCACCCAAGAGTATGCAGGTCACATTGAAAAGCTTTTGATGGATGAAGATGTCGATGGAATTATCGCACATCTATACGTAAGACACTTTGGAGATATGTATGGCGGTGCTATCATTGCGAAACGTATTCCTGGAAGTGGTACCATGTATGAGTTTGATGACAAAGAAGAGATGAAAAAGAACGTCAGACTTTTACTGAACGATAGCATGGCAGATGAAGCCAATAAATGTTTCTCTTTTGCCATTAGATTATTTGAGGAGTTAGTATATGAAGAGCAAAGCAGACGAACTGGATGAATCATTCGACAAATTAATGATTGCGTTTGGTGAGAGACAAAAAAGACTTGACAGATTCAGTACGATGCTGTATGGTTTATACGTTTTAATTATAGTAAGTACGGCACTAGGAGTAATGGTATTATAATGTCTATTATATGGGATAGTCTAATCGATTTACAAAACAACTTTATTCAGCAGTTCTCAGAAGACGCTGAAGAAGTACATGAGTCTGGTATGGAGAGATTTAATCAGCCTGGCTGGGTGAATCGTGTCTGGAAAAACAAAAGCTATCGCAGAGCCCATATAGACGTTGTTGATATGCGTGAAGAACGCAAGCTTTGGATGATGCACGTTTGCGTATTTCCTCATGTACATAACGACGGACCAATATATGGCTTTGACGTAATCGCAGGACCAAACAAAATGACTGGTGCGTTTTACGACTTCTCAGCTACAGCTAACATGGAACATCCGATGATGGAACACTTTGCGACAATTGCAAAGCCATTGCAATGGAAACGTGAGAGAGAACTGCCTGATTGGGCAAAAGCAATATTCAGCGACAGTATGATTGCCGCTGGTATGGTCAAAGAAGAAAGCGAAATTAGACAAATCTGTAAAGTAGCGAGAGAAGGTCTATGTTACTATAAGAAAAATATTGGCAAATATAACGGCAATTCTAATAGTGATATTGGAATAGCAACTCAAAACCATTATGCAGACCATCAGAAGATGAATCCACATACCCCAAGTGTGATGAAAAGTTTGGGTCTTGATCCGGATGATGTCGATGCATTCATATCAGAATCGTTATTTCCAGAAATTACATAAGTAGATTATGTGCAAGCAATTCTGCTTGTACTTTGTGAGCGCAGTGGTAAATACTGCAAGCAAGGAGAAAGTGAATGGAACTACTAACTATCTGGAGCCTTATTGGGTTCCTTTTTGCCGCTTATGCGGTGATTGCAAATGATTCAGTGCAGACGCTCGGCACTTGGATGGCATCAAACAATGAGCGATTCAATTACAAGACTATGTGGGCAGCCGCAAGTGCTGTATTACTAGCGACACTATGGTATGGTTGGACTGTAAATGGTGGAGACATCAGTTATGGTCGATTGAATAAGATTCCCTGGCAAGAAGTTCAGTGGTATCATGCCGCCGCACCAGGAATACTCGTACTGCTTACCAGACTTGGTGTACCAGTATCAACATCCTTTTTAGTGTTGAGTGCTTTTGCGAGTACTTTTGTGCTAGAAAAGATGTTGATGAAGAGCATCATGGGTTATGGTATTGCCGCTATGTTCGCATACGGTGTGTGGTACGTTGTATCACGTACACTTGATGAAGCAGAACCAGTGCAAGAGAAGAACAAAAACTATTGGCGAATAGCGCAGTGGTTCGCAACAGGTGGACTTTGGTGGACTTGGCTGTCACATGACATGGCTAATATTGCTGTGTTCCTACCACGTGTCGTACCAGTTGATCTAATGATGCTAATATCATGTGTGTTTGTTGTGGGTCTTTTCTTCATGTTCAGAGAACGTGGTGGCAAGATACAACAGATTGTACTAGAGAAGCACAACACAAGATATGTCCGTAGTGCGACTTTAATCGACCTATTCTATTGGTTATGCCTATATTTTTTCAAAGAACTCAACGACATTCCTATGTCAACTACGTGGGTCTTCGTAGGTATGCTTGCTGGTCGTGAACTCGCTATCGCAACGTTTACAGGTAAGATGAAAATGAAATCTGTATTCCCGTTAGTAGCAAGAGACTTTCAGAAGATGATGATTGGACTAGGCGCTTCAGTTGCCATAGTTCTGACTATACATTACGTACTAATACCAAACGGATTATAATATGAAAAGATTGAAGGCATTAATTACACCTAAGGTTCTTGCATGGGGTGTTTTTGCCTTCTTTCTCATCAAAGGACTAATATGGCTATTACTGTTGTTTTTAGGTTACTATTTTCTAATTTAGTACTTGACATCCATTCAAAAATAGCGTATAGTGTATAAATACTAATGATTCGTTGAAGCGGATTAATACTGGACAGGACTCGGGTGCGACTCCCGACAGCTCCACCAAAAGTACATTGCGCCTTACTGCAATAAGGTGTCTTTGCAGAGACACAGACCTCGCAAGGGTCGAAGACAATGTATTTTTGATGGGGCTGAAGTAGGAATCGACTGACAGGGCAGAGAAGTGGAGAATCCGGGCGCAAGCTCCGTTAACGCAAGAAACCAAACTAAATGCAAATGATAACTTTGTATCTTCAGATTACGCACTAGCGGCGTAAATTTGACGGGCTGACCGGCTTGCCTTGGAACAGAAAATGCCGGACCAAGTTTCAATAATAAGAAAGGAAATCTAATGAAACTAGTAATCGCAACTGTTGCGGCATTAACAGCAACTACTGCACACGCAGAATCTATGTGGTCATTCGGAGGAGAATTGGACGCTAACTATGCTTTAGATGCAGAACGCATGACAGTTGATATCGAACCAGCGTTGACATTTACACCAGCTGAAGGCTTGAACTTTGTAACAAGCACAGAGTTGGCGCTATGGGATAACGAATTAGTGGCAGATACTACTATCGAAGTTATGCCTACAATTGAGTTCGAAGTGAACTATACTATGGGAGCAATGAATTCCGTAGAGTACTATGCAAAGACAAAGTACAACTTAGAAGCAACAGCACGTGAAGAGATTCACATCGGTGCAACATTTAGCTTCTAAAAGCATAAATTATTAAAATAAAGAGAGGCGAAATTAATCGCCTCTTTTAACAAAATGTATTGACAGAGACATTGACATCTGTTATTATGAACGCTCATTTAATCAATATGAGGATATAGTATGACATCAATTATAATTCCATCTAGCGATGCTGATCGTAAGCGTATCAAAGACGCAATGCAAGAGATCAGTAACTCTTACCTTCGACAAGAAGCCGAACGTGAGTTCGTCAAAGAGGCTATCATCTCACTCGAAGATGAAGTTGGTATTCCCAAAAAATATCTTGGTAAAATGGCTCGTATCTATCACAAGCAGAACATGAGTGAAATCGTGTCTGAGATTGAGGATATCGAAGCACTTTTAGAAACCGTCAAATAGTTCTTGACAGACCGCCTATTGCATGTTATAATAGACGCATACAAAGAACAAAGGATCACTAGCAATGAAACACATTACAACTCACTTCAAAGAGGGATCAGAAGGTCCTAGAGCAGAAGTTTTTGAAGTTAACAATGGCACATATGGCATTCGTTACTTTATGGGCATTGGAGATACTAATCCATTCAAGACAGAAATGTTTGAAGGCAAGCATATCTCTTATGTAGAAGACGCCGCTGAGAACTGGGCTTTAGGTATTAAGGTACTCAATGGCTAAAATTTCTTACGTTGAAGAGGAGTTGTATAACGTCTTAATTGACAGTGATACTGGAAACGTTTCTCTTGGTGGAGAACTTTATATTAATGATAGTAAGCGTGAAGCTTACATATTTCAAGTAGCCTACTTGATGGGCAGGGAGCATAAAAAATCGCAGATAACAAAAACATTGGGCTTATAAAAGAACTAAACTCTGAAACAATCATGAAAGAGATTGCAGAGAATATTTCTAAAGGAGTGCCGTATATCGATGCAGTGATATATTACGCAGAGAAGTATGGACTAGAAGTAGAAGTGGTCGGTGAGATTATCAGACGATCACCTGTTCTGAAGGCAAAGATATATAAAGAAGCCGAAGAACTTAACATGGTAGAAAAACTAACTAGGTTGCCAGTATGACAAAAAGCCTGTATAGCACACAAGACGCATTTGACGTTTACATATGCTATCTAGCCTTGAAGCGGCACTTTAGTTCGAACTACGATTACTTCAAATACAACGGTAAGGTTAACGCTAGAATCGATGCATTTGAGAATCGTAAGGACAAGTTTTTCTTCTTTAAATTAGCAAAGCGAAAGGACTACAAAGACTTTTTGTTAGCTAACATGGTCAACAATCCAGATGTTTGGGTTGGTGATCTAATTGACAATGAGACCGCTAATGAAACTTTCATGGAATGGTCGAAACGTCAACAGTCTTTAGGATATATGTTTAGTAATGAACTAGACGAATTGAATGAAGACTTTAATACTAACTTCGTTGTTGAAGATGGACAGTATCCTCGTATATTATCTCTCTTTAACATGAAGCGTATTAGCATCGAAACTCTAGTCATTCTAAGTGACTTGACAGGATGCTTCACGTACTGGGACAAGGCTATCAATGATACGATAGTTTATCCTAGTATAAATAAGATTGTCAGCAAATATGGACCGTTTTTAAATTATGATAAAGCGAAAATGCGTAAAATATGTGTTGACAAATACAACGCAATACTGTAATATATACAGCATATAAACCGCTATACACAGGAGTAAGCAATATGACTACATCTTTTTCTGCCCTTAAGAAGGCACGCACATCATCCTTTGACAAGCTGAATTCTCAGCTTCAGAAGATGAACTCAACAGGTAACAAAGGCGATGACCGCTTCTGGAAACCTGAAGTAGATAAAGCTGGTAATGGCTATGCCGTTATTCGTTTTTTACCCGCACCGCAAGGTGAAGATATGCCATTCGTAAGAATGTGGGATCACGGATTCCAAGGACCAGGTGGTTGGTATATCGAAAACTCTCTCACCACTCTTAGCCAAGATGATCCAGTATCTGAGCATAACTCAAAGCTGTGGAATTCTGGTCATGATGAAGACAAAGAGACTGCACGTAAGCAGAAGCGTAGGCTGAACTACATTGCAAACATCTATGTCGTGAAAGATAGTGCAAACCCTTCACGTGAAGGTCAAGTGTATCTTTACAAGTTTGGTAAGAAAATCTTCGACAAACTGAACGATGCAATGAATCCTCAGTATGACGATGAGTCACCAATTAACCCATTCGACTTCTGGGAAGGTGCAGACTTCAAACTAAAAATTCGTCAAGTAGAAGGCTATCGTAACTACGATAAGTCTGAGTTTGATAGCTTAAGCGTACTGTCTGGTGCAGACGGCGCAGAACTATCAGATGAAGTGCTTGAAGATGTTTGGAGCAAGCAACACTCCCTCTCGGATATTGTCGATCCTAAAAACTTCAAGTCCTATGATGAACTGAAAGCAAAACTGTATAAGGTTCTAGGTCTTGATGGCAGTACACACGCACCCAGAGTCACTGCTGAGGACGACAATGCGGGTATGGGGTTCACTCCGAGTTTCAAAGAGCGATCTGCTCCAGAACCCGTAGCGGCTCCATCCCCAACTCTTGCGAGTGATACAGGTGATGACGAGTCACTTGATTTCTTCAAGAGCCTAGCAGAAGATAATAGCTAATTTATTAGTTAAAGTCTGAAGCGACTAAGGCGGCTTGCAGAAATGTGAGTCGCCTTTTTTTGTTTAAGGATTAAGCTTCTAATTAAGAGCCCAAGTCATGGTTAGGCTTCTAATTAGAAACCGCCAGCAAATGACATTTGAGCCGCTATCTTTGGATTAGCGAAGACTTGAGTGTGTTTTGTATTACCGCCTTTATTGATAACAGTAGGAGCACTATTGACTGCTATGTTAGCGGCTGCCATTCTATCTGCGGCAGCCTTATCAGTTGCGGCTTGTTGTTGAACTACTGCACTACGTTGAGCCGCTAATTCTGCCGCAACGTTTGGTAGAATTTCTCCAGTTTGTGGGTTCATGCCCGCATAGGTATAAACAGAATCTGGTATTGCTTTCGCAACAAGACCTCTAGGATCATACCAAGCCCTATCTGCACCAGGATCTGGCAAAATCATGCGTAGAATTGTTTTAATAAAGTTTTCTGCCATATCGCCTGCGCCACGTGCTATGCTCATCATAGTACCGCTTGGATCGTTGAACATGTTCTTAAAGAAGTTTTTGACAGCTTCCCAAACAGGATCGACAACTGCTGTAAGACTAAACTCTCTTAACTTTTCTGCAATACCTTCAAATCCTAGCTTCTCTAGTAACCAAGCAGGCAGATCGATGAATATCATATCAATCGCTTCAGTGAAGCCTTTGATGATTCCTTTAATACCGCCTTCGATACCAGATTTAAGTTTATCGCCAAAGTTTCCGTCTTCTCCAGTAAATCCTTCATAGAATCCGACAACGAAGTCGATGAGAGATAAGAATATCTGTGTGATTGGACGCATCACAGTCTTTAAAACAAACTCGAAAGGAGTAAGAAGAGGCTTTAAGAATCCTGCTACTTTGCCTAAGAAACCAAGTACTCCAGTTCCTTCATCCATATTGCCAAACACTGCTTTAATACTATCACCTATTGCTCCGATTCCTTCAGGCATAGTTACTTTCAGTCTAGGTATACCATCAAAGAATCCTTGTACAGAAGTTTTGACTGCGTTTGCTTTAGTGCCTAGTGTCTCACTAGCACCTGTAAATGTATCAGTGACCTTAGTGTTGGCACTATCAAGAAATCCAGTGACACTGCCCTTAAAGTTATCTATTTTAGTGCCTACTGTCTCTATTGCAGGAGTCAGTTTGGTCATTGCTCCAGTTTTGATTCCATCGAAGAATCCATTAACACTAGTCTTAATATTGTCAATTGCAAGCAATGTTGGCTCTACTGCCACTGTGAGTTTAGTTACTACTCCAGTTTTGATGCCATCAAAGAACGCATTTGTGCTAGTTTTGATGCCTTCTATACTGTTAAGTGTAGATTCTGCAATTTGCAGTTTAGGAACATCTGGTAATTTGATCTTGAATTTTTTGAAGTCGTAAGGTTTACCCTCTACATCAACAAATGCTATTTTAGGTAATTCTGGAACTTTAAAAAAGCCTTTAACCTTTTTAGTAAACTCTTCAATACGAATGCCCATGTAGGCAATCTCGTCACTAAACTTTATAAAGTTCGTATTGAAAGTCTTGAACTTTCCAGGTAATGCCATAGCTTTAATGGCCGCATCTAATCCAGTAAGAGATGCTCCCAATGCAATAAGTGCAGGAAACATCATTCCACCGCCGCCAAACAGCCCAAAGATTCCACCACCACCACCTGCGCCCCCACCACCTGTGCCAGGCGATGCAGGAGTTGTATCGGGAGTTATAGATGATGCTTTTGATTGATCTAGGCGTGCTTGCCTAGCTCCTTCTCTAATCGATTTTTGCTGTAAGTCAAATGTTGCTTGAATAAGCTTTGTTTGATCATTAATCGAATCACGCATAGAATTTAACGCTGGAGCAATCTGTTCCAGAGTTTCTTTAGATAGATTTACTATGGGTGTATCCGTAGCCATTTTACTTTACCTTACTTGCCGATTGCTTCTTTCGCATAGAATGCCGCTACAATAGCCGCAACTGATACAAAGTATGTGGGTGCTATATCACCTAAGATTTTACCAGCGCCGTCTAGTCCAACTAATGATGCAATTACTACTGCGAATGGATATAGTAGCATACCAAACAGGGCAAACCATGCCATGTTGCGCTGTGCGTCTTGCTTCTTATCTTCATTCTCAAGCATGATCATTCGTTCTTGCATATCAAGTTCTTCATCAGTGACAATACCATCACCATCTAAATCCGCTGATTCTAGTTTAGAACCATTTTGTAACTTCTTTGCCATCTTAATCTCCTAGCCTTGTTGCTGTTGTTTTGTCGTTTCAATAAAATCAATTAGCATATCCAAGTATAGGTCACGTTCATAAGGTAATAAGTTTTCTATATCGCTTATAGTGTATTTATGATGTTGAGCCAGTGCAAAGACGTTTTTGTAGTATGCCATAAGGTTATTATGGCTCAACATTATGTAAAAAAAGAGTCCATACCCTCCACTACAAATACCTTATCTTTGCCGTCTTTGTCTTTGTAATCAATTGCGTGTCTTAGTTTTGGCATTGTGGTAAAAAACTTCTGTAAATCCTCTACTACTGTAGATGTAAATCCATCAACAAAGTCTGACACTTCCTGCGAAGAAAACTCATCTAGTTTATAAACTTCATCTGTTGTTTGATCAACTAGTGTTTCGATGCATGAGATCATTGTACTAAACATTTGCTCTGTCTCATTTGATTCTTCTGCACTTTCACTTAAAGTGGTCACTTCTTTAAGCGTGGGATATCGCATCATGATATAGTATTGGTCATTGAGTTCAATCTTCTTCTTATGATCATCATCAAACTGAACTTTAATATCATTAACGTCAACAGTAACATCAACTCTTTCTTCAGTTTCAGGATCCATAAATCCGAAATCGATTTCATTATTTACAGACTTTGCTCTTATGTTAAGAATTAGATACTCAAGATCAAAAATAGCCAGCTTCTCAACATCAATGTCTGAGACACAATTGGTAATGATTTGTTTAACTGCCAGAAGAATTTGATTCTGTTCTCTGGACTCTTGTGCAATGAGAAGAATTTTCTCTTCTTTTACTGTGAACGGACGATATTTCGTCTTCTTTCCCGTTGATGGAATTTCAATTTCAAATAACGGTTGGTCAATTTTAGGTAATGCCATTGTATACTCCTATTGTATAGTAATTATTAAAAAGATTTCAAAATTGTAGACACATTTGATACCTGGTTAATGGCATCTTGAATGCTTCTAGGTCGTTTCAATCCTCGAATCGCTTGTGTAAATGTATTTATAGATGATAGATAAGAGAGTAGTCCATTTGCTCCACCTGCTCCCTCGATCACGTTACCAGTTTTAGCGCCACTAACTTTAAGTTCGTCATATGTGAATCCTACTGGTAAAGTCATAAGTTCTCCTTGTGCTTCCCATGCTTCTGTAATATTACCTACTTGAATAGGGTATGCGCCTGACATCGTATATTTGTACGTGATGCTCTCTGACTGAAACGAGTATACGATTATCTCTATAGTAGTTGCATAATCAGATTTATAGCCCATCTCATACGGTAGTTGTCCGTCTACAGCAGAGATTGGACCAGCAGACGTATCGTAATTGATTATCTTTTGCATCCATCTGTGAAAGAACTTTAATACGGCAAAATTGCTGTCTACCATAAACACTGTGGGCAAAACAGGAAATGACATCGATTGAGGTCTTCGAGTAATAGCACCGAATGCTTGTGGTTGCACATCAACAGTCTGAACGTCTAATTCAGGTAAAGTCACTGTTCTACAAAAGAATTCTAACTCTCTTGCTAGATTAAGACTTACTGAGTTGTCTTCCGCACCATCTGATATTCCCGTGAATCCAGCTGGTGGTATAATACGAACAAGAAATAGATTGCTTTGAGCCAACCCGTGCTTATTGATCTGTGATGAGAATTCGTTGATATTGAATGACATGTCGTTATCCTATGTTTTTTCTGGTATCTGCCCAGACTTGAGTTTTAGATGCTCCTTGGAATCTCTCTAATGGTAAGAATAGAGCAACGTCCCACTCAGACGGATATATGTACATAAATCGACTTCTGAGTTGTGATGTTAGATATCTTTTAACACAAGGTTTAAATCCCTTGTACTTAGCCGCATTATCTAGTAGTTTATAGCTGAGTTTTAGCCGAGTAGATTCATCGTATCTGCTATTATTTGATGTATCGTACAGTGCGTCCATTAGTTGGGCACGTAGTTGTAGAGGCAAATAGTGCATATTAAGTCCGTAAAATCCACCTGCAACTTTCTTAAATGGAAATACGAGTGGGAATCTATCGAAATATGGTAGAGTTTCTTTATGCTTTGCGTCATAGTAGTACATGTACATTTGACCAACAAGTGGTCGTGAAGTCAATCTCTCAGTGTCGCCCTTCATCAATTTAGAATCGTTTACTCTTCCATATTCCCTTGCAGTGTTACGATACCATTCACGTGCCTTAGTTGTACGTGCTGGTACTTGTCCTGTTCGAACACCTTTAGTTAGAATTTCATCGAAGAGTGTAGCCATTAGATTACTACCACGCCTTCTTTAATTAAACGTTCACGATTTCTCATGTGTGCCGCATCAACTTCTTCTTTACTACCACCAAAATATGGTACAGCATGTCCGTCTTCAATCATAATCTCAGTCATACGCTTAATACTACCGTCATCTTGATCTAACAAGAAATCGCCTAGAATACGACCAAATTTGCCCTTAGCGTCTTCACCACTCTTGTCTACCTCAGTCTTAAGTATCTGGATAGAGCCAGTTGGTAGCATGTGTTTCACGTGTGACTTAGCGGCAAGACCAAACTTCTTCTCTACTTTATCACGTGTTCTTGATTCGGGGGTGTCGATACCCATGACCCTTACTCGTTCTTTGTGTAACCATACGCCAAAACCTAGATCGATGTCTACGTCTACTGTGTCGCCATCGACCACTCTTAATACTTTACATTTATACTCGTACATCTATTCTTTCTCCATAAAACAATTTCGCTGGTTTGTTTTATTGATTGCTTGTTGTGCCCAGTCCAACTCTTGAATTATTCTGTTATACCACTTAGAATCAATCTCGCTGTTGTGTGGATTATCTCGTTCAACTGATAGTTGTTCCATTCTCATATTAATATAGTTAGCAGACGCTTTAGCTTTTCTCGCTTCAGACCTTTTCGTTTGCTTATCGATGATGTGCTTCTTTGTCGCAGTTAAGCACTCGACATTATTTCCTTTGTAATTCATAGTGACATCCTGTGATTAACTTTTGAGTGATGCTTCTCATCTTCTCTAACTTTTATAATCATATCACTTAATCGAGCATCCGATTTTAGTCCGTAATATGATATAGCCATTTCTGGTGCAGGTATATTTTCTATATCTCCTGCTATAATCATGTCGAGGTAGCTTGTGTAACTACGTACAGCTTCTTCTTCAAAGTAATGTATCATTCTATGTGCAGTCTTTGGAAAGAAAACATATAGAACTAAGTAGTAATGCCAGAAAATTATCTGTGCTGTTAAGATCAGCAATCTCTCAATAATGTTAGGCTTTGCTATCTTAATAAAGAACATGAGATGCATTCTCTCATTCTCTGCTTCAGCAAGTAATTCTCTAATCTGTGGTCCGTAACCAGTCTTTGCTCTTCGTAAAGACTTTAAATGTATCCACATGCCTGCTACCATACCTGGTACACCAGCAATGGTCTCAAGTACAACTGCTCTGTGCCCATAACGCTTTGCGAAAAACGTATCAGCAAAAAATCTAAAGAACATTGTCTGTCCTCTAGCAAAAGAATTTGATAATCTATCTATCATTTTATCCCTAAGTGATCCTCATGCATTATTTGAAACTTCCATCCTCTGTCTAAGCAGAACTCACGGGCAGCATCCCACTTTGCTTGATTAACTCCCCATGTTTTAACTTCATTAATATACTTCTTAGTTGGCTTACTGCCGTTTCTTTTCACCATAGGAGGTACAGTCTGATACTTAGGCTTTACCTCAATTAATATTTTATCTTTCTTCTTATCTTTATTTATCTGTTCCACATAGAAGTCTGGAAAGTATCTGTGAAATCTCCCATCAATAGGACTCTTATAGGGTATAACAACTTCTTCACTCGACCATTTCATAACATGCGGGTGTCTGTCTAAATAAGACATAAGCTTCAACTCCCAGTGGCTCCGATAAATAATATTTGTCGGGTCACCTGCATATTTTGAAGGGTTTCTTGGTCGAAATTTTCCTTGATAAGCCATGTGAACTCATATAAATAATTGTAATTAGTCTAACTTAATATTTATACAGGGCAGAAAAATCATATGGCAAATTATAATTCAATAGAGCCTGCGGCAGCCGTGATTGACCAACGTAAAGAAAATCAAAATACAAATGCCGGTCTGTATTTTCCTAGTGATATTGGTCACCATGCAATGATTCTTAATTTTAAAGAATATGTGTATGGAGGGTCTGCTCACGTTGCCACAGTTGGTCAAGACAGTATCGTATTACCATTACCTAAGTCACTACAAGATAACTTGAACGTTAAAGTTGGATCAGATGAATTAGGTATAATAGGATCACTCGTAGCAGAGACGGCTGGTGGTGCATCAACCATAGACAACTTAACTGAAGCACGAAAAAAAATAACTAATATGTTTGGTAGTGGAGTACAAGCGGAAGAAGAAAGACTTGCAGACGTTGGTAGTATCGCAGATGGATTACAGTTAGCGGCAGAAAGTTCACTCTTTCTCGCTAGAGCGGGTCTTGGTGGTATTGCACCAGATGTAGCAAAAGGCCTTAGTGCTGGAGCTGGCACTGCTGTTAACCCATACGCAACGCTGGTATTTAGTGGTGTTGATTTAAAGGTACATAACTTCGAGTGGCTACTATCTCCTGATACTCCTGCAGAAGCAGAGACGCTTCAGAGAATAATTAAAACAATTCAGAGACATATTACACCAGAAATGCAAGGTGTAGCCGGGTCTGGAGCTAGTAGTACATTATCACGTGGACTAATGAAATATCCTTCGATGGTAGATTGTTTCTTTCATGGCATAGATCAGAACTATTTCTATAAATTAAAGACATCAATGATATCACAGTTTAATGTCGATTATGCGCCAAATGGTATTGCTCTCAACAGAGGTGGAAGACCAAGCGCAGTAAGAATCACGATGGTTATGACAGAAGCCGCTATTCATACTAAATCAGACTATCAAATACCTTTAGCTTCAGCTACTAATGCAGACGCTAGTACAGACGATAGTGATGAAACTGGTAGCGATGAAAGTACAGCAGACGCCAGTGTTTCAAAAGATGAACTAGCAAATAAAGGCTCTGAAGGTGGACCCACAAACAATCCAGGAGCTCCATAATGAGTTATTTTAGTAAGTTCCCTTTAACTAAAAGAAAAGATGGCTTTGATGTAGTTGATATTACACGCAAGGCTAAGATAAAGGTATCTAATTCAGGTACTGCTTATCTACCCTATACAGTTAAAGAAGGCGAGAAGCCAGAAGACGTAGCATATTATTACTATAATGACCCAGAAATGGCATGGTTAGTTCTATCTATTAATGATATTGTTGACCCATACACACAATGGCCTAAAGACCAGAGATCACTTGACAATTATATTATTAAACAATACGAAGAACAATCAGGTGCCACAGGTCGAGCAGTCATAGATTGGACACGCAACACAAGTATCACTACAAACATTAAATGGTATGAGAGTAAATACAATACGAGTGTGAGAATTAATCATAAGACATACTCAGCATCACCTCAACCAGATCCAGAATTTAGCGCATCAGAATGGAATCCTATTCGAATATATGATTACGAGTTTAGATTGAACGAAGAGCGAAGACAGATCAATTTATTTAATCGTGCATTCTTAGGACAAATTGATAATTTACTTGAGAAGAATTTAAATGGCGAATAATAAACTCGCATCACAGGCAGGGTTCTATGAACTTGTGTCGATGAAGATACGTCCTATTGAGGCAAAGCCGGATACTGGTATTGAAATAAGCCAGATCATTACTGCTTGGCATTTAAATGAGAGTATGTTTCGAACAAACATCACAGGCTCAGTCAACGTATTAGATGCAGAAGGAATTATTCGTACATTACCTATATTAGGTGAAGAAATATTAACAATCGAATGGAGAGATTTCTTTGGTAATATCGATAAGAAACAATTCTTTTGTTATGGTGTGAGAGATTTAGGACCATTAGAAGATAGTAGCGAAAGTATATTAAGATATCAATTAGATATTACATCACTCGAACACCTTAAAGCCGCACAGGGTGAAGTTCGACAATCATTCTCGAATCAATTAATCTCTGATATGGTACAATCTTTATTCGATACCTATTTCGATTCCAGCCAAAAGACAATTGAGATCGAACCCACTGTGGGGAATCAGACCTTTGCGCTTCCGAAAATGACGCCCGCCAGTGCGATGTACTTCCTCGCCAGAAAAGCCTACGGCGGTGAAGATTCTACTAATAATTATTATTTCTTCGAGACAAAAGACAACTTCTTTTTCTGTACACCCGAATACCTATACAAGAAATACGAAGATAAAGTCAATAGCGAGAAACAATTAGACGAAAACAATCTATTATTCTATACAGTAAAGACAGCAGATGACAACACACCACAAGGTCAGCTAAGAAATCAGCAGACAGTATCAGGAATATCATACGGTAATCCATCTAATTCTATTAATGAGATCAATGAAGGCGAATATAAGACATCAATGCTTGAGATAGACCTATTAAATAGAACAACATCAAGAACAGTCACAGAATATAATGATATCATAGACAGAAATAAGATAGACACACTCGTACTACCTCACTCAACAGACTTCTTAGACAATAGAATGCCTGTGACAGACGAGAAATATGTATTAAAGGACTATAATGTACCTGGTATAGACAGAGGAGAGAATAGACATTATCCTTTTTATCGTGAGGTAATTAATTCGAAACAATTATTTTCTACAGCAATGAGTAAATACAGTATTAATTGCACTATCAATGGTCGAAATCCGTTGATTCCAGGAATGGTTATTTTTTTAATGGTAGACCTCATAGAAGCTGGTGATCCTGGACGTCCAGATATAGCAAGAGACGGGCTCTATATGGTGACAAGTATCACGAATGCCTTCGTAGAGGACGAGTTCAAGCAGATGGTGACCATTACAAAGGGTGGTGTCTCTAGTACAAACGACCGAAGCCTATTTAAGGAGAAGAGATAATGAGTGGTGGATTTAGAAATCTACTGTGGTTCGTGGGAGTCGTAGAAGACCGTCATGATGCCACTAATGATGGACGCATCAAAGTGAGAGCATTTGGTATTCATACAGAAGACAAGCAAGCAATGCCTACTGCTGATTTGCCCTGGGCGATTGTACTTGATGGCACATATGGTGGTGTACAGAAGATACCTGAAGTGGGCGACTGGTGCTTTGGTTTCTTTATGGACGGTGATGATGCTCAACATCCTATGGTGATGGGAAGAGTACCTGGTATTAATCTACAATTACCTCCTGAAGCTGGTACGCCTAGTGATGCGAACTATGTGCCTATAGAGTCTATGCCTAAGTATGGTAAGCCTCCTTTACATAGACATGTAGGTGGTGAAGATGCAGAGATAGGACAGGGACCATTACAAGCCGCTGCCGTAAAGGGTGGTATTAAGAGTGCTATTGAAGGCGAAGATTGGAATGAACCACCTATTATAACACCAGAAAAGAATCTTGACAACACTGTATATACCAGTAAGAATGATAATAACTATGTGGTGTTGAGTGATAGTAGAGAAGGAGATGGGACTTATATCCTTATATCCCATGCCTCTGGTTCTGCTGTACAAATTGATTCACATGGAACGATACTTGTCAAGTCTTTTGGTGACACTTATAATAGTACCGAAGGCTTTACGATGAACCGTACTGAAGCATCCTCTCATACGAATGTCGGTGATGACTGGTCGTTACGAGTCGAAAGAGGCTCTGGTAAAGTATGGATTAATGGTGATCTAGACATCGAATGTGAGAACTTTAATGTCACAGCAAGAGGTACAGCGAATATTAATGCTGCCGCTGGTACGAACATATCTGGTGGTAAAGTAGGACTCTTTGCTACCTCAGACGATATTAACTTAGCCGCTAATGCGAATATCAAAATGAAAGCTGGTACTCCATTAAACTTTGGTGGCATATATGGACAAGCAGTATTTGGTGATATACATCTTGACAGTTATAAGATGAATCTGTATAGTAGTGCTTATACGAAGATACACAGCTTAGGTACACCAGCAGTATCTACACAGACATTACCCTTTCCTGATGTTGGTCATTTAGGTATTGACATCAATAGTACGACATCTTTACGTATGAACTCTCTTGCTACAATGAATATTAGTGCTGTAGGTGCGCTTGGAATCAACGCTGGAGCTGCCTTAGGAGTCAAGTCTGTTGGTACAATGGACTTATCAGCGGGTGCACAGCTAGGCATAGGAGCAGGTGGACTCGTTAATGTAGACGGTACTCTTGTGAATATTGGTAATGGCACAGCAGGAGCAACAGCCGGTGTCGCAACTACAACTCTGACAGCATCATTAGCACCGCAACTTGTACAAGCTGGTACGGCTACAGTACCTCCTTTAAGTATAACAGAGATTGCTACTGTTGTCAACCCCGGAGATATACCTGCGAGTCGTGTGCCTATAGGACATACTACGAACGGGAATCTAAAGACGAGAAAACCACCACCATCGAATAGTAGTATGCCTGATGATACTGCGGATGGTGCAAGATAGTGATAAATAAAATTATAACAATTAGGACAGAACTATGACAGCTTTATGTGAATCAACAACACCTCTAGCCTCTCGCTTTGACGCATCGTTGCTCACAGCTGGCTCTGATGTGTTCAATGAGATCGATGATTTTACACGCCTCGTAGACTTTAATGCCAATCCTATTGAGAGATTGAATAGGCAGACAGTTGTAGATTTAACAAATGCTACGAATAATTTACTTGACAACATCGATACTTCCAGTTATAATACACTTAGTGATAGACATTCACAGGCACCGTTGACGTTTGTTGAGATTGCTGACTTTATTGTGTCGAACAATCAAGACATCGATGGTATCTTCTTAGCAGTAGGTGCGTATTCGCCTACCGTAATGAGTGGAGGTCTCTCTACTCCTATTGATTCCTATCTAGGGGATCTAGACTATTACTTAAACGTGAATCTAGGCAAGTCTATATCAAGTGGACTATGTGGTGCGTTTGCGAATATCTTTGCCACACTCGGTGGTATCTTTACACTCATTAGTACAGCCCAAGAACTCATTGCTGACATTAAGAACTTGGCAGAGAAGGATCCTATCAAGCTTGCGAAGTCGTTGACTCTGACTGCTGTATTAAAGAAGATTAAGGATACGATACTAGAGATTGTAGACAAAGTAATCGCTCAGTTAATGAAGCAGGTACAGGGGGTGGTAGATAGTGTCGTAGGCATGGCAGACGATCTTAAGTGTGCCGCTAAGTCTGCATTTGCTCATATACAAGGTGCCGCTGATCAGATCAAAGAGTTCTTCGATGAAGTCAATAAAGATGGCTTGAAGAAGTCTATTGAGAAGTTCATGTCTAAGCTAGTAGCACAATTCGAAAGATTAACTGCTGAGAACGTAGCACTTATGATGTTTCGTTTCTGCCAGTTAAGTGAAATCATCCAAGAACTACTCACTGCACCAGTTGATGGTATTAAAAAACTTGCTACAGCATTGACAATCGAGCAAGCTGCCCTTAAGAGTGCGGGTCTTGTAGAGACAAAGAAAGCAGTAGAAGCTGGTGCATTAAGAATATCTGCTGATGAACGAGCAAAGACTATAACAGAAACTAACGAAAAGATCAACGAAGAAGCACCTAGTCTCACTGAAGTGGCAGAGGGCGCAACAGGTAATTACGAATGTCCTACCTGTCCATCGGGTGATGAGATGAAACAAATCGCTGCCTTAGATGAGAATGGTATACCAGGCAAGTTTTCTTTTGAGCCACAAGTCGTAAATCAGAATGACTTCGAAGGTAAGTATCTCAAGGGCGCTGGTTATAAGAAAGTACAGAAAGAAGTATGGTTTAAACTATTACGTACATTAGACCAAACGGGAGCAGAAGTCAAGATAAATTCTGCATATCGTTCACCTAATTACAATAAAGGTAGAGGCGTATCTAAGTCTAAGCATATGACAGGACAAGCAATCGATGTACGAGTTACGGGTGACTATACAAAGAGAGCAGAGTTTGTTGTTGCTGCCTCACGTGCTGGCTTTACTGGTATTGGTGTCTATAGTACATTCATTCACCTAGACATCGCTGGACGTAGAGCATGGGTAGCGGGTGAGCCTACTACACCATCTGATTATCCAGTACCAAGTAGTCAGACAGCTAGATGGGTAGAGCTTGTTTCGAGACATGATCGTGACAAACTTCGTTCAGTATAACATAAATAAAAGTAAAAGGCAAATTAAATGGCTAGTATAACACCTCTTACCAGACGTAGCGAGATCCATAGTGATTTTCATAAGGACTTGGCTCTATTGCCTGGTCGTAATGATATCGCACGTAGAGTAAACGAGAACTCAGTCAAAGAAGCAATTAAGAATATACTACTCACTGATCGTGGAGAACGTCTCTTTCAGCCTCTTGTTGGTAGCGATATACGAGCATTGCTATTCGAGAACGTAAGTCCTGTTACGTCTATTATTATAAGAGACAGAATACAGTCAGCACTTGAAGCATACGAACCACGCTGTGGCTTAAAAGATGTAGAAGTATTAGGAGACATTGATTCGAATAGCGTAAGAATAAACGTTGTATTCTATGTCATAAATAATGAGACACCTCAAACACTTTCAATCGATATCGATAGGGTAAGATAATGGCAAATATATCACCAGTACAAAATTTAGACTTCTTTGAAACGAAGTCAGCACTTAAGACTTATCTAAGCAATCAAGATAGGTTTGCTGACTACGACTTCGAAGGGTCGAACATGAATGTATTGCTTGACTTACTCGCATACAATACGTTCTATAATAACTACTATTATAATATGGCGATAAGCGAGATGTTCCTTGACTCAGCACAAGAACGTAATAGTATTGTATCACACGCAAAAGAATTAAACTATCTACCACGATCACGAAGATCAGCTAAAGCAAATGTGACGATTAACATTACTGCTACACAAGCAGGAAACTTTTTTATTATTCCAAAAGATACGAAGATTAACGGCAAGTGTGGTAATACGACATTCAGCTTCCTTACAGAGAAAGCATATACAGCAACTACATCACAGATACTACAGCGTGATTCAAACGGTAATATCATTGTCGTACCACGCACATATACGGTATCTGGTGTAGAAGTATTTCAAGGAAGATTAATTACAGAAACACTTGACATTACAGATACAACACTATCTAATAGCATGATAGATACTCGCTCACTCTACGTAGAAGTCAATGGTGAAGAGTACGTATATAAGACAGACATATTTGGCATTACTGCTAACGACAAAGTATTCTATCTCCAGCCAGAAGAAGATCAGAAATACTCTCTACAGTTTGGACAAGACAAGTTCGGAAAACAGCCTACTGCTTCTGATGTTATCACAGCAAAGTATCGTATTACAGCAGGACCAGATGCGAATGGTGTAAACTCTATGACAAGTAATGGCATAGCAGGTTCTGCAGGTGTATCGATTACAGTAAATACAGCGTCAGCTGGTGGCATGATATCAGAGACAGGCGACTCTATACGAACATTCGCACCTAAGGCTCTTCAAGTACAAGAACGTGCAGTAACAACACGTGACTACGAGATTCTTCTACGTAATCGTTTTCCTAATATCGAAGCCATATCAGTATATGGTGGAGACGAAGTAGACCCTCCTCAATTTGGTAAGGTGATTATCTCTGTAGACGTGACTGGCGGCGAAGGGGCTGCGGACTTTGAGATTGCGTCATTCGCTGATTACCTCAAAGACAAAACTCCACTCACGATTGAACCTGTGTTTGTACCTGCTAAGTTCCTATTCATTGATACTGTAGTAGACGTAGTGTTCGATCCTAATATCACAACAAAGAGTGCATCACAGATACGAAGCGAAGTAATGGCGGCGTTGACATCTTACTCTACTACGAATCTCTCTGACTTTAATAAGACACTCAGACAGTCTCGTTTGGCGGCGACTCTTGATAGCGTAGACAATTCGATCATCTCTTCAAGTATCTTTGCTTCAGCAATTATTCAAGTTGTACCTACACTGAATACTGTATCTAACCCTGCGTTCTCGTATGAGACAGCACTTGTACAGCCATATGCTTATGATGCTACAACAGGTCTATCAGGATTTACACCAGCTGTACGTACTACGAAGTTAACAATCGAAGGTACACTCGTAACACTCCAAGACGATGGTGCTGGTAAGATGATGGCTGTGACTGCTTCTTCTGCTGATGTATCAGTGTTTAAGCGCAATGTTGGTACGATTAACTATAGCACAGGTGCCATTAAGTTGTCAAATCTAATCGTAGACTCATACGAAGGTGGTGCTATTAAGTTCATTGCTAACTCAGTAGCGAAAGACGTAAAAGCTCCTAAAGATCGTATCATTACAATACGTGGCGAAGATATCACAGTTAACGTAACATCATTAGCGGAATAAAGAATGTTAAACGTAAGAGACCATATATCACCTACGATAGCTGAACAGTTTCCGGCTCTCTATCGAGAAGAAGGTGATGTCCTTGTAGAATTCGTTAAGGCTTATTATGAGTATAACGAATCTATTATGGATAGAAATATTCCTAAGCTTCGTGATATTGATACTACTCTTTCATCGTTTCTTATCTTCTTTAAGAAGAAGTATCTACAGTCATTGCCTCTTGACACTGTTGTTGATACACGATTCATTATAAAGCATATTCAAGACTTATACAAGCGAAAAGGTTCTGAAGAAAGTTTACGGTTATTGTTCCGTATGTTCTTTGACGAAGAGATTGAAGTCTTTTATCCTTCGACTGCTATTCTAAAGCCTTCTGACTCTATATGGGGTGGGGCAATATACTTAGAGTTAAAGCCAGTAAACACTGTAGACGATTATCCTATTCAGCGTGGTGATAAACTACAGGGTGACGTTTCTGGCGCTTCTGCGTTTGTAGACGATATCATCTTTGTAAACTTCTCTGGTACGATATCTCCTATTGCATATCTATCAAACGTTTCTGGTACATTCATATCAGATGATGCGATCACTGTCACAAGAGCAGGTGTATCACACGCACATGGTAAGCTTGTATTAGGATCGATTAGTGAAACTATTATATCGAATTTAAATCGTTCTCCTGGTCAACAAGTAGGTGATAAAGTTAAACTCGTATCTGCTCTCAGTGGATCAAGTGCGACAGGTACTATTAGTGAAGTATCAACAACGACTTCTGGTACGATTGATTTCATTAAAGAGGATGGCGGCTTCGGATACGTCATTGAGCCTATTGAAGATGTTAACGATGTATCGATATCGAACCAAGCTTTGATCGTAGCGGGTACTACAACTGTTGAGTCGATTAAAGCAGGTCAGCATATTGAAGTCGATGCTGGATCATCATACACAGTAGATGGTATTACAGGTGCTATTGGCGCCGGAACAGGAACAATCAGTGGGGCAGGAAAAGTTGTAGCATACAATCATCCTCTTCTCTACGTTAGAACAAACAGACAAGACCCTACTCCTACTATAACACCACATACTAAAGCAGAGTTTCTTTCTTTCGTGTCTACACAGTTTGGTCTTGTTACATCTGGTGACTCTAGTGCAAATAAAAAAATAGTAGCCATACTTAACACCGATACAGAAGATACTGCTTATAGACTAGGTGATATATCTAATTCGGGATATGACTTTGTAACAAGTCGATATATCAATCAAGAAGATTCTGGCATATTCAATGCCTATGTTGCGGGCAGTTTAACTAATACTGCACAGACCAATTGGATTGAAGATAGATTATTACCTGCTATCTATGCTCAAGGCTTTGGATATAAGTTTGACGATTTACCAGCGAGTGAATTTATTGACACGACAATTGGTGGTAATACCTCAGTTAGAATTAGTACGATTGCTGGATATAATGCGACTGCTAATTTTGAAGTAGCTGATATCGATAACACAGAACAAGTAAGAGTGATTACTGATTTCATTGGCGACTTTGCTGATAAGCCTCTTGCTGTTATTATCGATGCAACTGCTATGCAGAATCCAGGCATATACGAGATTGAAACAGTAGGTACTGTAGGTAGTACTACAGACTTTACACAGTTCGGTGCTGATAATAATACCATTGGTACACGATTCACGGCATCTGGTCCTGCTACAGGTACGGGTACTGTGACTGACGTTGTTGCGACTAACTACGGTATGAGTGGTACATTAATCGTTGAAGACTTTAACGCCGAGACATTGAACACTCGTATTAAAGATGCCTTTGAATCTAAACAGATTAAGATTGGATCGATAGCAAGTATTAATGTGACAAATAGTGGTACTGATTTTGTTAACGATGTGTTTAGTGAGATTGAATATCTTGATGTTGCTAGATTCGATAAACGAGATACGATTCTTACATTCGCTAACCCAGACTTCTTAATCGAAGTTGGACAAATTGTAACACAGGTTGTTAGTATTGAAGATCCATCTTTTGAGACAGATGACCTTGTTGATTATACAGCAAAGGGCAGATTCTTAAAGAGAGATGGTAATGACTTCTACTTCCGTCAGCTATCGTTCTATGATTTTGATGAAGCATTTAACATATCTATTAATAACAATCCATACGTTCTTACGAATATTAGACCTGATATGACTTCTTTACCTATGGGCAGAAATGCTATAATCACAGGTGATGCTAGTTATCTAGAAGGTCAGATTGAAAAGGTTGATGTGAGTAATACTGGCTATAGATATAGTGACAATGAACCAGTAACTATTCGAAACTCTAGCAATCAAGACGTAGCGACTGCTAGAGTTCGAACTCTTGGACCAGGAAAAACAGAAGGTAAATGGAGTTCTAGTACATCTTTCTTGAGTGATAGCACTAAATACTTACATGACAATGATTACTATCAAGAATACTCTTACGATATATCTACAGTAATTGATCCTGAAAAATATACTCAGTTAATTAAAGATACTGTTGGTGTGGCTGGTACGAAAGTCTTCAGTTCCCCTCTCATAAATAGTAACAGTAATTTAAATAGTACGCTTGATGTTGAATTCCAAATATGGGATCTAACAAGTGAAGACTACGTAACAGAAGGATCAGAAGAAGATATGATGACAGAAGGTGGCTCATCTGAGAACTTGATAACAGAGATTGTTGGACTAGACTTGGCAGCGAGTAACGCTGTAAAATCATCGATAGGAACTTAAGGTAATATAATGGCAAAGATCATTACAGAAAATTTTAAAGTAGAGACAACGAAAGAAACGTTCTCAACTTTTGCTAGTGTAAACCCGACTATTGCGGCAAACTTTCTCACAGGTTTGGACACATACGTTACGGATACAACTGGCGTTACTTTAGACACATCTCAGAAAGAAGCTATTCAAGATATTGTTGAGGCTCAACTTGAAGCGAATCTACCTGAGTCTGCATATTACATTATGGGTTCTAGTGTCGATAAGCCTAATACAATTGCAAATACTCAATTCGAAAAGCGAGAGTTTCAAAGAAGAGTTATATTTGGTAACAAGGTAGCTGAAGATAGCATTCGATACATGTTCTATAAGAATGATTGGTCAACAGGCACAGTCTATGATGATTTCGATGATACTCAAGATATGTCAACTCTTAATAATGTCATCACAGTCTCAAATCTAGAAGGAGACTATGATGTATTTAAATGTATTGAAAACAATTATGGTAGTCCTTCTACATCATCTCCTTCATTCAGTGGTATTGATCCTAATACGTATGAGCAGATCATTGAAGCAGACAAGTATGTTTGGAAATATCTATTCACAGTTAGATCGGCAGACAATATAGTATTTGGTACTAGTGATAGTTTACCTCTACCTTATCCAGCAAACGGAGATCAAACTGTTATTGCATCTGCAAAGGAAGACATATCTCAAATTATTATCGAGACTACAGAGACTAATCTGTTCTCACAATTTGTATTTGGTCCTGGTGATAGTATCACAACTGCAAGTGATGTGACATTTCAATCGGTTGGACAGGTACCAACTTCTCCTAACGTAGCAGAGATTATAGTAAGGGCATCTCAAAAGCCTTCTTTCGATTTATATGAAGCTGGCAATTCGTATAAGGAAATGTATCTAATACGAACTAAGGGTAGTATTAAAACTGCATACGAAGTGTTAAGCAGTGAGACTCCTTCAGGAGACAATCTAGATATCAAGATTAAAATAAATGCGACTGATGGCAATAATGCAGATAACTGGAGAGGCGATTCTTACCAGATTGTGCCTAAGATTAAAGTAACAAGAAGTACCTCTACTGGTACTCCGTGTGTTGCTTACGGAATAATTGATCAGTTCGGTACACTTAAGAGTGTATCGTTTATGAGTAAAGGTAGTGAGTATAAGTATGCGACAGCAGAAGTGGCACTCCCATCTGCACTCGTACTCAATTATACTCCTGCTCAAGCCGCTACACTCAGATGTGTCATCTCACCAAAAGGTGGACACGGATCTGATGTCATCAACGAATTAGCAATGAGTAGACTTGCGGTTATAACAAACTTCTCTGGAGAAGATGTTACGATACCCAATTCTAATTCATACAGTAAAGTAGGATTGATAAAGAATCCTAAATTCTCTGATGCAACTTTGCCTTCTCAGTTTGATAACAGAACAATGATTACTATTTCTGGAGATCAAACAGGTACGGCAATCGCTGGACATTACGTTCAACAAACGCTAACATTAGACTCCTCTAATCAGGAAACAATAACAGCAAGAATTCATGAGAGTGTATACTCTGGAGGCAACACCACAATCTATCTCGTAGATTACTATGGAGACTTTCAGAATACATTTCAGAGTGGTATTATTTCAGTAAAACCTAACTTGACCACAACTACGTCAAGTACACTTACTATAAATAATGCTAGTACAGACGTTACGTATGGCAAATACTCTGCTTATAGTGGAGAAGTTTTACACTTTGTAGACTTTGACCCTATTCAGAGACAAGCGACACGTAAAGAAAAAATTAAATTTATTTTCGATTTCTAGGAAAAGAGTATAATACATGGGCATTAATACAGACTTAAACGTTGATCCGTACTATGACGATTTCAGTGAAGCTAAACAGTTTAACCGCATTCTGTTTAAGCCCGCAAAAGCCGTACAAGCACGTGAACTAACACAACTTCAAACCATTCTTCAGAAGCAGGTCGAACGATTCGGTTCGAATGTTTACAAAGAAGGTACTATTATTAGTGGTATCAACATTACTTCACGTCCAGATATATTCTATGTCAAACTAAATGACACTGTGGGCTTTACTAACCCAGCCCTATATAACCAAACTGACTCAGTTACTTACACCTTAACAGGTAAAACGAGTGGTCTTGTTGCTGAGATTATTCTAGGCGAAAATGGTTTCCAAACTCAAGATCCTGATCTTAAAACTTTCTTCATTAGTTATATTGGATTTGATGATACTGTAGTTGTTGGCGCCAGTTCTTCTGATGTGAAGCAGTTCGGTCAAGGCGAACAGTTAGTTATCAAAGATTCAAACGGAGTAGATGTAGGTCAGTCTGTTACAGTTGCTACAGTTGCCGGTCATGCAGGAAGATCGTTCGGTGTTTCTTGTGAAGAAGGTGTCGTTTATCAAAAAGGTCATTTCATCTTTGTTGATAATCAATTCATCATCGTATCAAAGTACTCTAACATTCCAGGAGAATCTTCTGTAGGATTTACTGTTGCAGAGAATTTGATTAACTCAAATAAAGACACGACTTTGCTAGACAATGCCGCTGGGTTTAATAATGAAAATGCACCCGGTGCAGATAGACTTCAGTTAGTGCCTCAACTTGTCACTTACTCAACAGCAACAGAACCAGAAGAGTTCTTTGCTCTTGTTAGATATGTTGGCGGTGAAGCTGTACGTATTCGTGATAGAACAGAATTCAATGTAGTAGGTGATGAACTTGCACGTAGGACTTACGATGAGTCTGGTAACTATGTGACTAAAGGACTTAAAGTCACGCTAGATCAAGAAGGAGATAACTCATATGCTGTAGTTTCTCCAGGAAAGGCATACGTCTTTGGTCGAGAAGTTATCAATGTTTCACCTAGAAAACTATTAATTAATCCAACCACTCTTACTCAGAGTAAACAAAATCAATACACTGGAGTTCAATACGGACAGTATGTCACATTTGATACTGCCGCAGGCGATGTATTAGATGACTTTGCTGTAGATGGCACAACATACAATTTAAAAGATGGTGAATCTTCTCCTAATATTATTGGCACATGCTCAATCTCTAATATTGTTCCAGGAAAGATATTCATATACAATATCAAAAAGAATCCTACTAAAGAAAATACTCCTATAGCAAAGATAGGAAATACTCCTATTACTAATAGTGGTACAATATATGGAGTTAACTCTGGCGGTAAACTGTTTGACACAGGTAAAGGTAGTATCAATACTATATCTAACATCTCGTTTACACGTAGAATTAGAACAGCAGTAACAGGTCTTTCTGGTGGAGTGATGACAATTGCTGCCACTTCGGATCATAAGCCTGTATCAAACTCTTCGGTCATTGCTGTATCTAGTAGCAATCAGGTATGTACATGTACTGCACAGTACATCAACACTGATGACTTGCAAGTAACTATAACTGGTGCTAATCCAGAATTTATTTACTATGACGCTATCGTCACTTCAACACAAGAAGACGGTCTTCAAGAATTAGATATCTATGTAAACACTACTTACGACTTAACTGGATCTTCGGTTACAGATCCCGTTTTCGGTGTTGCTAATATGGCTTCACTTGGTGTTCCTAATGCAGTACAGCTATTAGAAGTTATGGATACTAGTAATTCTGATTTAGTTGATATTACTGGCAAATTTAAATTAGTGAACAACCAAAAAGATCATGTGTATGATCATTCATTCATCACAGCTAAAGCTGGCGAAGCGATAACACATGGCAAAACATTAAGAGTTAAAGTCAAAGTGTTGCGTAGACAGTCCACTCTAGGTAGCGGATACTTAACGGCTAATAGTTATAGCACATTGCCTAATAGTAACATCGTGAGAAATTTCTTAGGCAAAGATTCTATTGAATATACTTTAATGAACTGCTTTGACTTCAGACCGTATAAGCAAGCAACAGCTTCTTACTCTCTAGGTGTTAGTGGTGCTAGTACAGTCACTAGCTTATCAGAAGCAATCGATAAGGGTGTATCTCCTTCAAACGAAGCAACCATTATCTCAGATCAGTCTTACTACATGTCTCGTATAGACAGTGTAATTTTTGATGAGTTTGGAGACTTGACTTTATATGAAGGCGATGAAGCAGAAAACCCAAGTGTGTCTAATATTCCTGGACTCTATCCACTGAGCAATGTATTTATTCCTGGTAACATAACCAAAATTACAGGCAATAATCCTATTAGCGTGACAGACGTTTCTACAAAAAATTATACAATGAAAGAGATTGCTGGTATTGATCAGAAAATCGATAGACTGACTGAAGCGGTGTCCTTTAGCTTACTAGAGAATGCGACAAAAGATATCTTTATTCCAGATTCAAGCGGTAATGATAGATTCAAAAACGGCATTCTAGTTGACGGCTTTAGAGATTTGCGTATAGCATCTATAGTCGATCCAGAATTTGGTGCCTCAATCGATAAGTCTAGGACAGTTGCTACTCCATCAATAACTCAATTTCCAATTGACTTAAAGGTTGACTCAAGTCAGGGCGCAAACATATATCAGGACGTAGTAACTCTTGGAGATACTGGTACACGTAAGACTGTTATCAGCCAACCATATGCTACTAATTTTAGAAACTGTGTGTCTAATTACTATAACTATGCAGGCAAATCTTCAATTAGTCCTCCATTTGATGCAGGATATGATGTCATTCAAAATCCAGCTGTCAATCTAGAGATTGATGTTGCTACACCAATATTAGATTTAATTGATAATCTTCAAGAATTTCTTCCTTTAACGACAGAAGATATAAGCTCTATTAGTGGCAACATTACAAGAGTAAGAGATAATGGAATACTGAATACGCAAACTACAACGGTCACGTCTTCAACTGCAAGTCTAGTAGCTGGAGAAACTGTAACTAATACAAGTAGCGTAGGAAATTTTGTAACAGATGTTACTATGTCTCCTTACATGCAATCAAGGGAAGTCAAAATTTTAGTAACAGGACTAAGACCTAATACTAAGCATTACTTCTTCTTAGACGGCACTAGCATAGACGCCCACATATATCCTGGACAAGTTAATGCTAATAATGCAGGATCTATATCTCAGGTACCTGTTGTTGTTTCTGATTCAGAGTACAACGTTGAAAACGTTGAGGTAAGCGGAGCACTCGCTACTGCTGTGCGTACTGATACAGAAGGTACTCTTGCGGCAGTCTTTGCAATTCCTGAAGCAAAGTTCTTTGTAGGAGAAAGAGCAATTGAGATTACTGACGTTGATCAGTATTCTAGTATCGAAAGCGGAAAAACTTCTTACAGTAAAGCAATATACAGAGCATATAACTTCGAGGTTAGTAAGTCAGACTTAACTCAAACAACTCGTACACCAACATTCGATGTTGAACGAAACATAACCACTAGATCGTTCACACGACAGTGGAGAACAGACCCTATTGCACAGACTTTTATTGTGAGACCAGCGCAAGCAGTCGGAGCAAATATGTCAATGATTAGTAGCGTTGATGTGTTCTTTAAGTCTAAGTCAACTACTGTAGGAGCGACTTTAGAGTTACGAGAAGTTGTAAACGGTTATCCTTCACAAGCGGTATTACCTTTTGCTACGAAACATTTACGTGCTAATCAAATCAACACATCAGATGATGGATCTTCGGCGACAACTTTCCGATTTAAAAATCCTGTCAAGCTTATGGTTAATAAAGAATACTGCTTTGTAGTTATTCCTGATGCTAATTCTCCAGACTACTTGCTATTCACATCAAAAGTTGGCGGAGCTGATTTAGAAACTGGAGCATCGATCACTAACGATTGGGGCGATGGCGTTCTGTTCACTTCTACAAATGACAGTGCTTGGAAATCTTATCAAGATGAAGACATCAAGTTTATACTGAAGAGGTACGAACATCAAGCCAATGATGGATATGTTGACTTAAGTCCTAATGATGTAGAGTTCTTTACCACCACTAATACAACTTTAACTTTTAGAAACGATGAGTTGGCATATGTCAAGAAAAATTATTCTAGACCAGTATCAGTTAGTGGCAGAACTGTTAACATTGAAGGCGGAAGTTCTTTCTCGGTAGGCGACTACATTCTTATAGAGAATAATAACAATAAGTTTTTATCAGAAGTTGTAGAAGCAAATGTCGGTGCATCTGTTCTGACCATACGCACACCTTATGATTCGGATGCGAGTACTTCTGCAACAGCTTCACTTACAGTAGCAGGAAGAGTATCCTACTTTAATAAGAGAAAAGGTGATAGAGTTTTCCTTAGAGCAAGTTCAGCTAGACCGACTAACTTCTTTGTTGTCGATGAGATTCTTACTGGTTACAGAACTGGGGCAACGACTACTATATCAAGCATAGACAATGAACCTATTTCATATTTTCAACCTCAGATTTATATGAATAATTCAGTTAGAACTTCTACTGGCTTAACGTTATATAAAGGCTCAACTATCGATAAGCCTATTCAAGCTAATGGAAATGTTTATAGTACAAATTCTCTGAGAGTTATTAATAGTACTTCTAACATCGTTAATGCATCAAACTCTTTCTCAAACGACTTTAAGATTAGAGTCGCAATGAGTAATGGTGGATACCAGTCTGCTACACCTATCGTAGATCCAGATTTATCTATACTTAACGTATACAAATATAAAATATCTGATGCGAGCAATGCAACTTCAAGCTGGGTTACTAAAGAAGTCACTCTACAAGAACAGCTAGACGCAAATGGTCTTAAAGTATTCTTAAGTGCATACAGACCAGCAGGTACTTTTGTAGATGTGTACGCAAGATTTATTTATCCTCAAAACATCGAAACTCAAAGTGAATGGATTAAAATGGTAACAGATGATGGAGATATGTACTCAAACCCATCTAATACATTAGACTATAGACAGTTCGAATATAACCTGTCTGATGAGACTAATGACTATAGTTCATTTCAGTTAAAGTTTGAATTGAGACATGCGACAACAGATGAGATAAACGATCTTAACTTAGAAGATCCTGATAATCCTGGATCACCACTTACACCGGGAGAGAATCTTTTCCCACACGTGTACGACTATAGAGCGATTGCATTAACATGATAACAGATAATAGTTACATAAGAAAAGATGTCGGAGTTGTGAACAACGATCTATCAGCATTTAGATCAGCTAAGGCAAGGATTGAACAGAATAAAACAATTCAGTCTTTAGAGACTAGACTAAATAATTTAGAGTCAGTGGTACAATCACTACAAAAAACATGTAAAGAGATAACAAATGAGTAGAACACTAACAGAGATTACTAACCAAAATACTTTCGGTGTCTGGAAAACCAGGACGAATGATATCATCAATGTTCTTACTGATGTTGTCACAATAGGCGATAGTGAAACCAACACAGGTAATGTTGTGATTACTGGTGATGTTACATCTACTGGTAAACTATTCATTGATACTATACAAGAAACTTCATCTAACGTTAGCAACATCATTACAGTTAACGCTAACTTAAACGTAGACGGTAATGTTATAGTTGCACAGCCTAGTTCTACTGTTGGTAAAATTGAATTTCAGTCTGCTGACACTGCAACTTGGACTATAGAAACTTCTGCTGATCATACAGATTTAGATATCAAAAAAGGTACGAAGTATCTTAGAATAGATTCTACAGGTGAGGTAGGACAAATAACGGGTGCAAATCTAACTATAGACGCTGATCTATTTCCCACAACTGGCACTCTCACAATTGGTACTACTGGTAATGCTGGAACAGCAACGGCTTGGGCTGCCTCTCGCACAGTAACTTTTGCTAACGGCGATGTCACTGGTAACTTCTCTATTGATGGCTCGGCTGATGTTTCTGATATCGAATTGACTGTAGCTGATAATAGTCATGATCATACAATAGCTAATGTCACAGGCTTAAGTACAGATTTAAGCGGTAAAGCGAATTTAACTGGAGCAGTCTTTAGTGGTGATGTTCAAATAGCAGAAGGTGAACGTATATATTTTGGCAATCAGAACTCTAATACAGATGGATTTGTTTCTGTTGGATATGGTAATTATAATACTGGTAATAGAATATTTTCTATCGGACTGCAAGACGGATCAGCAAATGATGTAAATTCTATGATCATAAACTTAGATGGCAAGTCTTTGTATATTAATAATGGACAGGACTCTAAGTTATCTATTAACGGTATCAGTGGTTCACTAGTAACAGAAGGCGACATCACGGCATTCGGTAGTGTATCCGATAGAACCAGAAAAGAAAACATTGTTAAGATTGATAATGCACTTGACA
>ERZ1039804.122-NODE-122-length-48669-cov-19.825832_pt1 | contig 48669 bp, 37 predicted proteins | sample MGYA00383089_ERZ1039804 | MGnify/ENA primary metagenome ERZ1039804 (study PRJEB29581, sample SAMEA5548359) | metagenome | biome: marine; feature: coastal; material: water | depth 1 m | study: Short-term variability in the microbial, nano- and picoplankton...
TTTTGTAAAACTAAACAATTCAACAACTTACAATGCCAAAAAGAAAAGACCTCAAGTCAGTATTAATTATCGGATCTGGACCTATTGTTATTGGGCAAGCTTGTGAATTTGATTATTCAGGTTCACAATCCCTACGTTCTTTAAGAGAAGACGGAATCGAAACTATTTTAATTAACTCGAATCCAGCAACAATTATGACAGACCCTTCAATGGCTGATCATGTTTATTTGTTGCCTTTGACAACGAAATCAATTATTCAAATTTTAAAAGAGCACCCACAAATTGATGCTGTTCTTCCAACCATGGGTGGGCAAACTGCCTTAAATCTTTGTATCGAAGCTGATGACAAGGGAATTTGGGAAGATTTTGATGTCAAACTTATTGGTGTAGATATTGATGCAATCAATATTACAGAAGATAGAGAACAGTTTAGAGAATTAATGTTAAAAATTGATGTGCCAATGGCACCTCAATCTACCGCTACCTCCTTCTTAAAAGGAAAAGAAATAGCTCAAGAATTTGGTTTTCCGTTAGTTATTAGATCGTCTTACACACTTGGTGGAGCTGGTGCTTCGATTGTTTATGATCCGAAAGACTTTGACGATTTATTAAGCAGAGGATTGGAGGCATCACCTATACATGAGGTGATGATTGATAAAGCGATGATGGGTTGGAAAGAGTACGAGTTGGAGTTGTTAAGAGATAAAAATGACAATGTTGTGATTATCTGTTCTATTGAAAATATGGATCCTATGGGAATACACACAGGAGATTCAATCACAGTAGCTCCAGCAATGACACTCTCTGACAAGACATACCAGAAAATGCGGGATATGGCAATTCATATGATGCGTTCTATTGGAGATTTTGAAGGAGGTTGTAACGTTCAATTTGCGGTTTCTCCAGATGAAAAAGAAGACATTATTGCCATTGAAATTAATCCACGTGTATCACGTTCGTCTGCTCTAGCCTCAAAAGCGACGGGATACCCTATTGCAAAGGTAGCAACGAAACTCGCAATTGGCTATACCTTGGATGAATTAGAAAATGGAATTACAAAATCTACTTCAGCTTTATTTGAGCCTACGTTGGATTATGTTATTGTTAAAATACCTCGATGGAATTTTGATAAATTCGAAGGATCAGACAGAACTTTGGGATTACAAATGAAAGCTGTAGGTGAAGTGATGGGTATTGGACGCTCTTTTCAAGAGGCACTTCACAAAGCAACTCAATCTCTAGAAATCAAGAGAAATGGATTGGGTGCTGATGGAAAAGGGTATACCGATTATAATCAAATTATAGATAAGTTAACCAATGCAAGCTGGGACCGTGTTTTTGCTATTTATGATGCAATAGCCCTGGGGATTCCATTGAGCAAAATTTATGATATCACCAAAATAGACATGTGGTATTTGAAGCAATATGAAGAATTATTTCAATTAGAAAAAGAAATTTCAACTTTCTCTATTGATACGATTCAAAAAGATTTATTGCTTGAGGCGAAACAAAAAGGCTATGGAGATAGACAACTAGCTCATATGTTGAGTTGTTTGGAAAGTGAAGTTTATGCTAAAAGAGAAGAATTGAATGTTCAGCGTGTCTTTAAGTTAGTTGATACTTGTGCTGCAGAATTTAAAGCGAAAACACCTTATTATTATTCAACTTTTGAAAATGAAATTGAAAGTAAAGAAGGTGTTACTTCGATTGCAAACGAAAGTATTGTAAGTGATAAAAAGAAGATTGTAGTTTTAGGATCTGGTCCAAATAGAATTGGACAAGGGATCGAGTTTGATTATTGCTGTGTTCATGGTGTATTAGCCGCTGCAGAGTGTGGTTATGAGACAATTATGATTAATTGTAATCCAGAAACTGTTTCCACAGATTTTGATACGGCTGATAAACTCTATTTTGAACCTGTTTTTTGGGAACATATATACGATATTATTCGCCATGAAAAACCAGAAGGAGTTATTGTACAATTAGGAGGGCAGACAGCATTGAAATTGTCAGAAAAACTCACTAAATATGGAATTAAAATTATAGGGACCTCATTTGAAGCATTAGATCTGGCAGAAGATCGTGGGAGTTTCTCTACACTATTAAAAAATAATAATATTCCCTATCCAGAATTTGGAATCGCTGAAACTGCTGATGAAGCCCTTGTTTTGGCAGATCAATTAAATTTCCCAATATTAGTTCGACCTTCCTATGTTTTGGGTGGACAGGGAATGAAAATTGTAATTAATAAAGAAGAATTAGTTGCACATGTTGTAGATTTATTACACAAAATACCAAATAACAAACTTCTATTAGATCATTATTTAGATGGTGCTATTGAAGCAGAAGCAGATGCTATCTGTGATGCTGATGGAAATGTATATATCATCGGTATTATGGAACATATAGAGCCATGTGGGATTCACTCTGGAGATTCAAATGCAACACTTCCTGCATTTAATCTTGGAGATTTAGTAATTCAACAAATTAAAGATCATACACATACGATTGCTAGAGAGCTAAAAACAGTAGGTTTGATAAATGTTCAGTTTGCTATTAAGGATGACATTGTTTACATTATAGAAGCAAACCCAAGAGCATCTAGAACAGTTCCTTTTATTGCCAAAGCATATAAAGAACCTTATGTAAATTTTGCAACAAAAGTAATGTTAGGTGAGAAAAAAGTGACAGACTTTAATTTCAATCCTCAATTAGAAGGGTATGCTATTAAACAACCTGTTTTTTCTTTTAAGAAGTTTCACAATGTGAATAAGAAACTAGGACCAGAAATGAAATCTACTGGAGAGAGTATTTTATTTATAGATAGTTTAAAAGATGATGAATTTTACAATTTATATGCTAGACGAAAAATGTATTTGAGTAAGTAAAATAGAAATTGTCACAGACAAAAAAAGCATCCATATTTGGATGCTTTTTTTGTAAATTATTTTAAAGGGTACACCAAGGGATGTATCTCTCTATTGCTAATTCAAATTATTCAGTAGGTTCTGGTATTTTAATACCAAGATTATTCATCACTAATTCAGTGATATCAAACTGATTATCAATATATACAAATTCGTTTCCTGTAATTGTTAATATTTGAGAATATCCCCCTGATTTTGCTACTGTAGAAATAGCATCACTAATTTTTTTATAAAGAGGACGCATTAATTCATTTTTCTTTAATTGCATTAACTTATTTCCATTTTCTTGGTATTTTTTTATGTCTGCTTCCAGTTCTGTGAGCTCTTGCAAATCTGTTTGTTTGGCTAAAACTCCAAGATTTTTTTCATTCTTTTTAAAGGTTTCAACCTTGGTTTGATATTCTTTTAATTTAATAGAAAAGGAAGAATCTAACTTTGCGCCATATGCTTGTGATTTTTTAAGTACAAGACTTGTCTCGGGCATTAGGTTGATGATGTACTCACTATCTATAGTACCAACTTTAGATTGTGCGATACAAGTTGTAGTAAAAAGAGCTACACAAATACATGTAAAAATTGTTTTCATATTATGATTATTTTTTAGGTAAGACAAAGATATAAAAGTGGATGAATTACCAAAATTTGCTACTCTTTTATTCTGTTAATTTTATCAGAAATTTGGTCAATAATTGTATTCGTGTCTGCCTGATAATCAAACCAAGAGGTGTTTGTATCTTTTTTGAACCAAGTTCCTTGTCTTTTAGCAAATCTTCTTGTATTTTTTTTGATTTCGGAAATAGCAAACTCTCTGGTAAAGTTTCCATCCAGGTGTGAAAATAATTCTTTATAGCCGACAGTTTGAAGTGCGTTTAAATTTCTATACTGGTACAATTCTTTGGCTTCATCAAGTAAACCATTTTTCATCATGGTATCTACCCGCATATTTATTCTATTGTATACGATTTCCCTGTCTGCCTCCAAACCAATTTTTATTGAATGAAAATTTCTAGGTTTTTTAGGTTTATTTTTAAAAGAAGAGAAGGGTTTACCGGTTCCGATACAAATTTCTAAAGCTCTAACAATTCTTTGTGGATTCTCTAAGTTTATAGAATTATACGTGAGTATATCTAATTTTTTTAATTGATTTTGAAGTTTTTTTATTCCATTTGTTTCTAGTTCAATATTGAGTTTTGTTCTAATATTGCTATTTACTTTTGGAAAATTATCTAATCCCTTCAAAAGAGCCTCCAAATACAATCCACTTCCACCTACCGCAATCTGAATTGGGTTTTCTTTAAAAAGAGTCTCTAATTTTAGAAGTGCGTCGTTCTCAAATGCACCTACGTTATAATCTTCGAAAATACTTCTGTTTTGAATAAAATAGTGTTGAGCAGCTTTTAATTCAAATTCATTTGGAACAGCAGTTCCGATGGACATTTCTTTATAAAATTGTCTAGAATCAAAAGAAATGATACTAGAATTAAAATGTTCTGCCAATTGGATACTCAGAGCGGTTTTACCAATTCCTGTTGGACCAACAATTGAAATTAAAAAATTAGTTGATTTCATTTAATTCAATTTAGTACCACAGCTAAAACAAAATTCAGCTCCATCTTTATGACCATCAATACCACAATTTGGACAAGATTGGGTATTTGTATCTATGGAATCCGTTTTACTTATTTCGGAACTTACAATACCCGTTGGAATTGCAATGATTGCATAGCCCAAAATCATAATTATACTTGCAATAAACTGACCAAAAGGTGTTTGAGGAGCAATATCACCGTAACCTACTGTTGTCATGGTAACAACAGCCCAATAGATACTTTTAGGGATACTCGTGAATCCATTATCTGCACCCTCAATCATGTACATTATTGCACCTAAAATCACACATAAAATGATGATAAAAAACAAAAACACACCAATTTTAGCCCTGCTAGCTTTTAATGCTATTAATAATTTATTTGAAGCCCCAATATATCTGGTTAGTTTTAAAATTCTGAATACGCGTAATAACCTAAGTGCTCTCAGAGCAGCAAAATGATGAGATCCAATAAATATTAAAGAAAGATATTTAGGAATTGTTGATAATAAATCGATGATTCCATAAAAACTGAAGATATATTTTAATGGTTTTTCAATTGCTATAATTCGCAATATATATTCAAGAGTAAAAAGACCTGTAATGATCCATTCGGAAATATTTAAAAATGTCCCATATGAATCGTTGATGCTGTCTATACTTTCTAACATGACAAGAACAATACTTGCTAAAATGGTAGTTAATAGTATTAGATCAAATAGCTTCCCATTAGGGGTGTCTGCCTCATATATAATCTCATGAAGTTCGCGTTTCCAAGAAGTTTGTTTTTGTGTTGCCAATAGGACTTTATTTATTTTTACAAATATAAAACTAATATTTTTTTACGAGCATGCTATTTTAGTAGATAGATGTCATGCAATTCTTATTTTTTTTAATAAAAAAAATAAGGTGATTAATGATTTTCTGTGGTTACTATTTTAATTAAAGTCGAATGATTTTATCAACCTTATGATTATTAAGGAAATTTTTGATAATATTTTTAGAAACAATCTTGTTTTTAATGGGAGTTAAAATCGATTTTAAAATATCTAATTTATTTTCTTGATAGTGCAAATTTGTGTATCCATATCCATAGACTTCATTGTCTTGAATTAAAATAATAGCATGTTCTCCAATTTCCCTACCCTTTTCAATGATGATAAAATTGTCATTATTAAAATTTTGAATGACTCTTTTATTTTTCTTTTTTACATTGTATTTTGGAGATAATGTTTCTAACTCTAGATGGAATTTTAAAATTGTAAATAATTTATTTCCTGTAATATCAAAAGAAATTTTTTGAACTCTATCTTGGATGGCTTTCGCTCTTTTTGATACTTTTAAAAAGAGTTTATTGACCTCTTTTTTTATATTTTTCCCTTTGCCTAGATAAATAACTTTTCCGTTTTTATCATGCATATAAAAAATTCCCTGCACAGTTGGAATCTCCTCTAATAATTTTTTTAATCTTAGTTTATGGTTTCTATTATCAAAGTATTTGATGGAGTTTTGTACGATTGTTTTGTTAACATCTTTATCTAGTAATAACTTGAATAATTGCACTGTAGCCAATGCATCACCCGATGCTCTGTGTCTATTTGACATTGGAATCCCTAGTGATTTTGTGAGTTTTCCCAAGCTATATGAGGGTTGGTCTGTAATTAATTTTTTACTTAATTCAACGGTGCATATTGTATTTCTAAAAAAATCATATCCCAATCTATCAAATTCGGTCTTAAGAATTCTATAATCAAAAGAAGTGTTGTGAGCAACCAAAATACAATCAGAAGTAATTTCTACAACACGTTTTGCTATTTCATGAAATTTAGGAGCATTTTTAAGCATATTGTTATTAATACCCGTTAATTTGGAGACAAATTCTTGAATAGGGATCTCTGGATTTACAAGGCTAATAAACTGATCAACATTAGTTTGTCCGTCAAACTTATAAATAGCAATTTCGGTAATACCTTCCTCGTTAAATTTTCCACCAGTAGTTTCAATATCTAGAATAGCGTACAAAATAGTTCTCTTTTAAGTTAAATTTGTGAATTATAAGTTCGATTTCCAAAGATAGAACTTCCAACTCTGATCATTGTACTTCCATTAGAAATCGCCAATTTATAATCTCCACTCATCCCCATAGATAGAATTTCCAGTTGGCAGTTTTCTGTAAGATTTTTCTTTTTCTGATTTTGAAACAAGACATTGAGGGAAGAGAATTCTTCTTGTAGTTGTTGTTGATTGTCTGTAAAGGATGCCATTCCCATAAAACCAACAATGATTATGTTTTTTAATTCACTGAGTTCTTCTGAACATACAATTGCTTCCATTTCACTAAAATTAAATCCAAATTTAGTAGCCTCTTTAGCAATTTTAACCTGAAGTAAGCATTTAATTTTTCTATTATTTTTTTTGGCTTGTTTGTTAATTTCTTTGAGTGTTTTCAGACTATCAACACCATGAATTAAGTCTACAAAATGAGCCATGTATTTCACCTTGTTTCGTTGTAAATGACCAATCATATGCCATTCAATATCCTTTGGTAATGCCTCATATTTTGTAACCATTTCTTGAATTTTATTTTCACCAAAAATTCTTTGACCAGCAGTATAGGCTTTTTGTAAGTCGGAAATAGGTTTGGTTTTTGAAACAGCCACTAAAGTGACATTTTCAGGGATTGATTCTTGTATGGTTAGCAGATTTTTTGCAATTGATTCCATTAGCTTAGAAGTTCTATAATTTGGTCCGCCAATTCAATTCCTATTCTTTCTTGTGCTTCTTTTGTAGCCGCACCAATATGAGGTGACAAGGAAATTTCAGGATTCATTAATAATTGAACCGCAGGTGATGGTTCTGTTTCATAAACATCCAAACCGGCAAATTGAACTTTACCACTTTCTAATGCTTTTACCAAATCTACTTCGTGTAAAATACCGCCTCTTGAAGTATTAATAATACCAACACCCTCTTTCATGAGCTCAATTTCTGATGCTGTAATAATATAACTCTCTTGATAAGGGACGTGTAAAGTAATGAAATCCGATTCTTTCAGTAATTCTTCTTTATCAACGGTATTGATGGTAAAAGTAATTTTTTGACCATTAAAAAAATCTAATGTGATTGGGGCGCTTTCTACTTCATTATCTGTGGCAAGTACTTTCATTCCCATACCAATAGCAATTTTAGCAACTTCTTGACCAATTTTTCCAAAACCAAGAATTCCAATTGTTTTACCTCTTAATTCTGTTCCTTGGGCATAGGCTTTTTTCAGTTCTTTAAAACGGGAATCTCCTTCCAAAGGCATTTCTCTATTTGATGAATGTAAGAACCTTACACTTCCCAAAAGATGCGCAAATACTAGTTCAGCTACAGAGCTAGACGATGCTTCAGGAGTATTTATTACGTGTAAACCGTTTTCTTCAGCATATGCAACATCAATATTATCAAGACCAACACCAGCACGTCCAATTAATTTTATACTTGGGCATGCTTCAATTAACTCTTGTCTTACCTGAGTGGAACTTCTTACGAGAATTGCGTCTATATTGTGTTGATTGATGTAGTTTTCCAACTGACTTTGAGCCACTTTTACTGTAATCACTTCAAACCCCCCTTTTTCTAAAACATCAATTCCGCTTTTAGAAATACCATCATTTGCTAATATTTTCATTTATTGTTGAAATTTTTAATTGTTAAGATTGTGTTCTTTCTAATTCTTGCATTACATCAACCAATACTTGAACACTATACAAAGGTAATGCATTATACATACTTGCTCTAAATCCACCAACACTTCTATGTCCGTTTATTCCACTAATTCCAGCTGCTTCACACAGGCTATTAAAAGTTTCTGTTAATTCATCGTTGGTCAATACAAAAGTTGCATTCATTGTACTTCGATCCTCCTTTGCAACGATCCCCTCAAATAGTGGATTTCTATCAATTTCTTCGTATAGCAACGCTGCTTTTTTATTATTTACTTCTTCTATAAAAGGGATGCCTCCTAATTCTTTTAACCATTCTAGCGTTAGCATGGAAACATATACAGCAAAAACTGAGGGAGTATTAAACATGCTGTCTTTATCTATGTGAACTTGATAGTTTAACATAGATGGAATGTGTCTTTGGACTTTTCCCAAAATATCTTCTTTGATAATCACTAAAGTGGTTCCAGCTGGTCCCATATTTTTCTGAGCACCTGCATAAATTAAGTCGAATTTTTCAAAATCTAACTGACGAGAAAAAATATCTGAACTCATATCACAAACAAGAGGAACATTCGTATTTGGAAATTCTTTCATTTGAGTCCCTGCGACTGTATTGTTACTTGTACAATGAAAATAATCTGCATCTTCAGGAATTTCATAACCTTTTGGAATATATCTGTATTTTTTATCTTTAGAGGAGGCTACTTCTACCAATTCTCCAAAAGATTTGGCTTCCTTGATCGCTTTGTCAGACCAAGTTCCAGTATTGAGGTACGCTGCTTTTTTATTTAATAAATTGTAGGCAACCAAAAGAAATTCTAAACTAGCACCTCCTTGAAGAAATAAAGCTTTATAACCTTTATTCTCAAGTCCTAACAATTCCAGTGATAAAGCACGAGCTTTTTCCATTACTGAAACAAAGGAGTTACTTCTGTGAGAAATTTCTATTAATGAAAGGTCATCATTATTAAAATTAATAATGGCTTCCGATGCTTTTTTGAGTACTTCCTGAGGAAGTATACAGGGGCCTGCGCTAAAATTATGTTTTTTCAAAATAGGATAATATTTTATAGTTTTATTAATTACAAAGCTCTAGAACTAAATTTTGGATAAAAACTCTAAGGTATTTATTCCGTCGGCAAAATCAGTTAAAGCGGGTTCTTGTGTTTTGCCAAATGGAATTTCATTTTCAATAAAATTCTTAGCAACAATGCACTGAATTTTTTCTTTATCTTGATGCAACTTTATTTTTAAATCTATTTCATTGTCATAATACTCATAAAAAATAGTAGCAATAGGCGAGGAGTAACTTTCATCTTCTTTAATGATCAAAAAACCATTTTCTAGTAAGTCATACAAACTCATTAAGTATACCGCTTTATTATAGTCATAATTATTGGCATATTTTGCATTGTTAATAATCTCTTTTTTATCATACATACCAGCAAAAAATAAATCAAAGTTGTAGTTTTTTGGAACATATAACTTGGAAACGCTTCTGCATCCTAAACCATAGTAATGAAAAATATCATCAGACAATTTTATGAAATCTTCTTTGGTTTCATGACCGGTGATCACTGCTACCGAGTTTCTATTTTTTCTTATAATGTTTGGTTTATTCTTAAAATAATACTCAAAGTATCTCGCTGTATTATTACTGCCAGTAGCAATGATCGCCTCAAAATTTGTTAATTTTCCTTCAGTAAACGTTATTTTCCCTTTGAAACCCTCTTCAACATGTTCTAAATACTTTGCTAAAAAAGGAATTAGATGACGATCATTTGAAGATTGTTTTACTTGCACGGAATGACCAGATATTAAGACTGATAAGAAATCATGAAACCCAACTAAAGGGATATTTCCTGCCATAATAATGGCAACATTTTTCGGGGTGTAATTACTTAAAGTTATACTTTTTGTAAATAATCTTAAATTACTTGTTGTTAATATTTTACTTAAATTTTCTAAAGAAAATAAAATATTGTTTTTAGTAAACCAAGAGTTGTTTTCTTCCGCCAATTTTAGTTGGTGTAAAAAGCCATCGAAAAAAATTTCATTATGTTCAATATGATCTATTTTTTTTATATGATCGATGGTAAATTGACTTAAAAAGTCACCTAATTTTGCGAATGCAGTAATTCTATTTTGAATACTAATCATTTATTTTGGTTGTCAATGTTTTTGGCTTTATTTTTGCAATTACAAATGTACAAAAACAGAACATAAATTATGGCAATTATAATAACAGATGAATGTATAAATTGTGGTGCATGTGAACCAGAATGTCCTAACACAGCAATCTATGAAGGTGCAGATGATTGGAAATATTCAGATGGAACGGATTTAAAGGGAAACGTTGTTTTGCCTAACGGTTCAGCTGTCAATGCAGATGAAGATCAAGAACCTGTTTCTGATGAAATTTATTATATCGTTGCAGATAAATGTACAGAATGTAAAGGATTTCATGAAGAACCTCAATGTGCAGCTGTATGTCCTGTAGATTGTTGCGTTCCTGATGATGACAACGTGGAAACAGAAGAGGAGCTTCTTGAGAAACAAAGCTTCATGCATGCTGAGTAACTGAAAGTCACTCGATTGAGATAATACATATTCTTTTCAATGTTTCTCGCTTACTCAAATCGTTTTTTTTCGATGTTTGATAAAAAATAGAAAATAGATCTTTCTAAAGCTTCTTTGTTAAATTAAATTTAATTTTCATGAAAGATCGTTTATATTTGCAATCCAAAATTTTATTTATATGAAAGCCGGAATCGTAGGATTACCCAACGTAGGAAAATCAACCTTATTCAACTGTTTATCCAATGCCAAAGCCCAAAGTGCTAACTTTCCATTTTGTACCATAGAACCCAATCTAGGGGTGGTAAACGTTCCAGATAAAAGAATAGAAAAGTTGGAAAAGTTGGTCAACCCAGAACGTGTAATACCAGCTACTGTTGAGATTGTAGATATTGCCGGTTTAGTGAAAGGTGCTAGTAAAGGAGAAGGGTTAGGAAATCAGTTTTTAGCAAACATCAGAGAAACCGATGCAATTTTACATGTCGTCCGTTGTTTCGATAATGAGAATATCATACATGTTGATAATTCTATAGACCCAGTTAGAGATAAGGAAACGATAGATATTGAATTACAATTAAAAGATCTAGAAACGGTTGAAAAAAGACTAGAGAGAGTCAAAAGAACCGCAAAAACAGGAAATAAGGAAGCTCAGGCAGAATTAGTTGTATTGTTGAAGGTTCAAGAAACGCTGCTGCAAGGTGTTTCTGTAAGAGCATTGGATTTTTCAGAAAAAGAACTTGAATTTGTTCAACCTTTACAGTTTATTACCGCAAAACCCGTACTCTATGTTTGTAATGTAGATGAAAACTCAGCGGTTTCTGGAAATGATTATGTTGACAAAATTAGAGAGGCGGTTAAGAATGAAAATGCAGAGGTAATTGTTTTAGCAGTTGGGACGGAAGCTGATATCACAGAATTGGATGATTTTGAAGAGAGGCAGCTATTTTTAGAGGATATAGGCCTTGAGGAAGCGGGTGTTTCAAGATTGGTTCGTTCTGCTTATAAGTTATTAAATTTACAAACTTACTTTACTGCTGGAGTAAAAGAAGTTCGAGCTTGGACCATAAATGTAGGATCAACTGCACCTCAAGCAGCTGGAGTAATTCACACCGATTTTGAAAAAGGTTTTATCAGAGCTGAAACGATTTCTTATGAAGATTATATAGCTTTTGGTTCTGAGGCAAAAGTTAAAGAAGCTGGTAAAATGAGAGTAGAAGGGAAGGATTATATAGTGAAAGATGGCGATGTGATGCACTTTCGATTCAACGTGTAAGCTTGCCACTTTTGAAAAGTATTATAAAAACTCCCTTTATTTTGGGAGTTTTTTTTAGTTATATCTTGAAATTTACTTCTTGTAAAAGGGCATTTTTACAACTACAGCCGGAATCGCCTTTTTACGAACTTGTATGTATATTAGTGTTCCAGGTTTAGAGAATTTATTTGGAACATAGCCCATACCAATTCCTTTTTGTAATGAGGGACTCATGGTTCCAGAAGTTACATTCCCAATGATATCTCCATCTTCATTAACGATATCATAACCTTGCCTTGGGATTCCTCTTTCATTCAATTCAAACCCAATTAGTTTTTTTTCTGGTTTTTGATTTTTCTGGAGTGCTAAAGCTTCATGATTTACAAAATCTGTATTGAATTTTGTAATCCAACTCAATCCAGCTTCAATTGGTGATGTAGTGTCATTGATCTCATTTCCATACAAACAATACCCCATTTCTAAACGTAATGTATCTCTAGCAGCCAAACCAATTGGTTTGATACCATAGGAATCCCCAGCTTCAAAAACTTTGTTCCAGATGTGCTGGGCTTCACTATTTTTACAATAAATTTCGAATCCACCAGAACCTGTATAACCCGTTGATGAAATAAGTACATTTTCAAACCCTGCAAAATCTCCAATTTTAAAGGTGTAATAAGGAATAGTATTCAAATCTAAAGAGGATAATGATTGCATTGCTTCTATGGCTTTAGGACCTTGAATTGCTAGTAAAGAGTATTCATCTGAAACATCTTTTAATTCAGCACCGAATGCATTATTATATTTGGAGATCCAATTCCAATCTTTTTCAATATTTGATGCATTTACAACTAATAAGTACTTATTTTCTTTAATTCTATAGCAAATTAAATCATCTATAATTCCATTGTTTTCGTTAGGAAAACAACTGTATTGTGCATCTCCAATTTCTAGTTTTGAAGCATCATTAGAGGTTATTTTTTGTATGAGTGCAAGTGCATTTTTTCCACTCACAATAAATTCTCCCATATGACTTACATCAAAAACACCCACAGAATTTCTTACCGTTAAATGTTCTGCTGTGACCCCCTCATATTGAACAGGCATGTGAAATCCAGCAAAAGGAACCATTTTGGCTTTTAGAGCAACGTGAGTATCATTTAACGCAATATTTTTCATATGTATCTTCTTTAATTTTTTGCTAAATTATCGAAAAATTGTCAATAAATACTATGGATAATTTGTCTATATTTTTTTGGAAAGTCCAATTTGAAAGAATGATAAATTTTGAATCCTTTCGGTTATTATTTTTTTGCTTGCATTAATTACAATAATTTTGTTTTTAATTACAGACGCTATGGGTAAAACAGCTATTATTTTAGGAGCGACAGGACTGACTGGGAGAATTCTTCTAAAAAAATTAATCGCAGACACTTCGTATGAGAAGATTATACTTTTTTCTCGAAGATCAGTTGGAAATACCTCCAAAAAGGTAGAAGAACATCTCATTAATCTGTTGAGGCTAGAGGAATCTAAAGATCAATTTATTGGAGATGAAGTATTTTGTTGTATTGGAACTACAGCTTCAAAGACTAAAGATAAAAAAAACTACAAAGCAATTGATTATGGAATTCCTCTAAACGCCGCAAAATTAGCGATCCAAAATAACATCAAGACGTTTATTGTAATATCCTCAATGGGTGCGAATGCGTCAAGTTCAATTTTTTATAATAAAACCAAAGGAGAAATGGAGCAAGATGTTCTGCGATTAAACCTTAAAAACACCTATATTTTAAGACCTTCTTTGATTGGTGGTAATCGCACTGAGATAAGAGTCGGGGAATCGATAGCTAAAGGAATAATGAATTTTCTGAGTCCTTTATTTTTGGGAATTTTAAAAAAGTATAGAATAATTTCTCCCGAAAAGATTGCAACTTGTATGCATCAACTCGCTCAGAAAGAAGTACCTCAATCAATATTTCGTTCTGATGAAATAGCAACCATAGCAAATTCAAAAAAATAAATGAGCAAAGAACAACCAAATAACCCTTTACACGGGATAAAATTAGCTACTATTTTAGAACAATTATTTTTAGAATATGGCTGGGAAGCTTTAGGAGATATTTTAAATATCAATGCCTTTAAAAATAATCCCACTTATAAATCAAGTTTAAAATTTTTAAGAACAACTCCGTGGGCAAGAGAAAAGGTTGAAAAATTTTATTTAAAAAATATGATTGAATAACAGGTTATTATTAATTTCTAGACCGCTGTTTTTTTAGAAATTCTTAATTTTGAAATGAACCCAAGAGTATCTGAAGTACTAGTTCTTTTGTTAAAGGTTTTCCATTTGCTATTTTTTTGATTTCATTAAAAGTAAACATAAAATCACATCCTTTGTTATAGTGAGAACACCCATAGGCTGTTCTTCCTTTTAAAAGGACTCCCTGTTTGCATTTCGGACAGGATTTTTTTTCTAGTTCGTTCAATTTTTCATTATTTTCTTTGGCAATGATGATTGGTTCTTTTTGCTCAAGTTTTAAATCAAAATTTTCATCAAAACGCAGAAGACCTTCAATCTTTCCTGAATTTGTTATGAATCCTTTTAAATTGCTGGTACATCCTTTGTCAAGGAGTCTTAATAATTGATTATCTGAAATTTTCTTACCGTATATTTTAAATGGTATTTTAAAGTTACAGTTGTTTTTAAATTCAGAACATCCATAAGCCGATGAACCTTTTAAAAGAGTCCCTTTGTTGCATTTTGGACATATTTTACCAATAACTTGTTTTTTGGATTTTATTATTGATGTTTTACTAGGTTTATCTGTATTGGAATTGACAGAAGAAATTCGTTTTGCAGACTTACTAGAACGAACCTCATAGACCAATTCATCGACCATTTTTTTCATATTATTGATAAAAGTTCCTGCATTGAACTCTCCACGTTCTATTTCTTTTAAACGTTTTTCCCAACGTCCTGTTAATTCAGCAGACTTTAATAATTTATTATCAATAATCGCTATTAAATCAATTCCTGTTTGTGTTGGTATTACTTGTTTTTTATTGCGCTTAATGTATTTTCTTCTAAATAACGTTTCAATGATACTAGCTCTTGTAGAGGGTCTTCCAATACCGTTTTCTTTCATAAGTTCACGCATTTCATCGTCATCTACTTGCTTTCCAGCAGTTTCCATGGCACGTAACAAACTTGCCTCTGTATAGTTTTTTGGTGGTTTCGTCTCTTTTTCTAAAAAAGAGGGTAGGTGTTCTCCTTTTTCATCTTTTACAAATGCAGGTAAGCCAAGTTGTTTATTCAATTCTTTTTTTAGTTTACTTTTTTCAGTTTCAAAGACAATTCGCCAGCCTTCGGTAAGAATTTCTTTGCCTGAAGTTTTGAAAGGAACTGCTGCTGCTTTGCCAATGACAGAAGTATTCGATACTTCAGAATCTGGGTAAAAAACAGCGATAAACCTTCTTGTAATGATGTCGTATACTTGTTGTTGGTTGTATTGTAAATTACCTTGAATTCCAGTGGGTATGATTGCATGATGGTCGGTTACTTTTGCATCGTCAAAAACACGTTTGGTTTTCTTTATTTTTTCTTCTAAAAGAGGTTGTGTTAATTTGCTATAATTCGAAAGTTTTGATAAGATTCCTGTAATTTTTGGATAGAGATCATTGGGTAAAAAAGTAGTATCTACTCTGGGATAGGTGACTACTTTCATTTCATATAATTTCTGAACAATTTGCAAGGTTTCCTCTGCAGAAAAACCAAATTTATTATTACAATATACTTGAAGCCCAGTTAAATCAAAAAGTTTTGGAGCGTACTCCTTTCCTTTCTTTTTGGTAACGGAAACAATTTGAAATTCAGAAGCGGTTACTTTATTGGCTAATAGTTCTCCATCTTCTTTCTTTAGAAAGCGGCCTTCTTCGTAATTAAAAAGTACGTTTCTATAAGTTGTTTGTAATTCCCAATAAGGTTGAGGCTTAAATTTTTTTATTTCGTTAAAACGATTTACCAACATGGCAAGGGTAGGTGTTTGAACTCTTCCAACTGATAAAACTTGTTGGTAACCCCCAAATTTTACAGTGAATAAACGAGTCGCATTTAATCCTAATAACCAATCACCAATTGCCCTAGAATAACCTGCGTAATATAAGTTATCATAGTGATCTGCAGATTTTAAGTTTTTAAAACCCTCTTTTATAGCCTCTTCTGTTAATGAAGAAATCCATAGCCGCTGTACTTTTCCCTTATAATTACATTGATTAATAACCCAGCGTTGAATCAATTCTCCCTCTGTTCCGGCATCACCACAATTGATGACCACTTCCGCTTTTTTAAATAAGGATTTTACAATATTAAATTGTTTTTCAATTCCTGTATCTGCAGTTACTTTCGTGTCAAAACGTTCCGGCAACATGGGTAAGTTATTCAAATCCCAGCTTTTCCAATGTGGTTTGTAATCTTTGGGCTCCAGAAGTGTACACAGATGACCAAACGTATAGGTAACAGCATACCCATTTCCTTCGAAAAAACCATCACGTTTTATGTTGGCCCCAAGAATAGAGGCAATTTCTCTTGCTACACTAGGTTTCTCCGCTATGCAAACTTTCATTGATTAATTTTGATGGTCGAAAGTAAGAAAATATTTAGGATTTTTATAGGAAAGTTAATAAGTAAAATAAGTATGATATTGAAGTTATTTATACGATTAGTAATTTCTTTTGAACAAAACTTAAACACCTATTTTTAAAAGAACACTATCGAGAATTTTAAAAACTAATTTTTATGAAATCACTTTTTCAAAAGCAAGTCTTTTAGCGTTATAACTTGTATAAATGACGCCACAATATTCATACCCCAATTTTTTGATAAGTTTTTGCATGCTTAGATTATCTTCGTGGGTATCAATCTTTAAACTTTTGATATGATTGATTTTTAATTGCTGATGAAATTCTTCAAATAATACTGAAGCCAATCCTAAATTTCTAAACTCTTTTTTAACAGCCAACCTATGTATGACTCCATATTTTTTAGTTTGGTCAAAAATCCAATTGCCATCAATTTTTTTATAAGTAGGTTCGGGATTTGTGGTAAACATGGATGTTGCAACTATTTTATTTTGATCGTTAAAAACCACATAACTTTCTCTATTTAATATATCTTGCTCAATTTGTACTGCATTTGGATATCCATTTTGCCATTGATCTACACCTAATGAAGCCAAATATTCTTTTGCATCATTTATAATTTCCATGATGATTGGAATATTATCGAAAGTAGCGTATTTAATTTTCATAAAATAAAAGAATAAAAAAACCACGAGACTACAAGGATGAATCGTTGTAATTTCGTGGTAAAATTAACTTTATTTTTTTTAAACTATGGATTCTAATTTTTCAGTTTTATTTTCCTTAGAAAATTCAATAATTTCCTGATTATTTAAAATGTCATTGATCGTTTGTCTTTTTCTAATTAGGTAGTCTTTTCCTTTCACAATCATAACCTCTGCCGGCAAATAACGAGAATTGTAATTTGATGCCATCGAAAAACAATATGCGCCAGCATTGTGAAAACATAAAATATCTTCTTCTGAAATTTCAGCAATTCTTCTGTTAGATCCAAAAGTATCTGTTTCACAAATATATCCAACAACAGAATAATATCGATCTCTGGCATTTGGATTTGAGATATTTGTAATGTGATGATATGAATTATACATCATCGGTCTTACCAAGTGATTAAAACCAGAGTCTACATGAGCAAAAACGGTTGAAGTAGTTTGTTTAACAACATTTACCTTAGCAAGAAATACACCTGCTTCAGAAACTAGAAATTTACCAGGTTCAAACATCAACGTAATATCTTTACCATAATCTTTACAAAATTGATTGAATCTTTGAGACAATTGTATTCCTAATTGCTCAATATCAGTAGAGATGTCTCCCTCTTTATAAGGAACTTTAAATCCACTACCGAAATCAATGAAATCAATATTATCAAACTGTTTTGCAACATCGAATAAAATTTCTGAAGCTCGAAGAAAAGTATCAATATCAAGAATATCAGAACCCGTATGCATGTGAATTCCATTAATATTCATACCTGTATTTTCAACGACACGCTTAATATGGGGTACCTGGTGGATAGAAATACCGAATTTAGAGTCTATATGACCTACAGAAATTTTTGAATTTCCACCTGCCATGATGTGAGGATTGATACGAACACAAACAGGAGTTTGCGGATGTTTTTCTCCAAATAGTTCTAGAATGGATAGGTTGTCAATATTAATTTGAACTCCCAATTTAGCAACTTCTTCAATCTCTTTTAATGAAACACCATTGGGTGTATAAATTATTTTTTTTGGATCTATTCCAGTAGCCAAACCTAATTGAACTTCTTGAATAGAAACAGTATCCAAACCAGCACCAATATTTTTAAAGAATTGTAAAATATTGATGTTAGACAATGCTTTTACAGCATAGTTCAATTTTAAGTTTTTTACACCACTAAAAGCATTTGTTAACCGATTATATTGTTCTTCAATCTTATCGGTATCGTATACATATAGAGGGCTTCCGTATTTATTTGCAATTTCTAAAAGTTGTGAATTTTTCAAATTTTATATATTTAATTGAATCACAAAAATAGCGAAATAGCTAGGTTTACCATTATTTGTTTAAAAATACAACAAATTGTTTTTTATTGTGATTTTTAAACAAATTTTAGGACTTGAAAATTCGTTGAAATCCTGTTAATAACTAATTAATAAAGACATTTTATTTTTAGGCGTTAAATTATACTTTAGCAAGGACTTCAAACTCAATTGCAGTCTGCTATCTATATGGGTCAAGAAACAAAATATACAGAAGATAATATTAGGTCTTTAGATTGGAAGGAACATATTAGAATGCGTCCTGGAATGTACATTGGAAAATTAGGTGATGGATCTTCTGCTGATGACGGGATTTATATTCTTGTAAAAGAAGTTTTAGATAATTCCATAGACGAATATGTGATGGGAGCTGGAAAAACCATTGAAATCTCTATTCAAGGTAGTAAAGTAACCGTTAGAGATTATGGTCGTGGGATTCCTTTGGGAAAAGTGGTCGATGTAGTTTCTAAAATGAATACCGGAGGGAAATACGACTCAAAAGCGTTTAAAAAATCTGTAGGATTGAATGGAGTAGGAACGAAGGCAGTGAATGCACTTTCCTCTTATTTTAGAGTTGAATCTTCAAGAGACGGAAAATCAGCCTCTGCGGAGTTTGGCAAAGGAAATTTAAAAGATCAAGAGTTTTTAGAGGAAACTTCTCGAAGAAAAGGAACCAAAGTTTCCTTTATTCCAGATGAAAGTATCTTTAAAAATTACAAGTTTAGAAATGAGTATGTAGCCAAAATGCTCAAGAACTATGTGTATTTAAATCCTGGTTTGACTATTATTTTTAATGGCGAAAAGTTTTTTTCAGAAAATGGATTAAAAGATTTACTGGAGGATAACAACAATCAGGAAGATATGTTGTATCCAATAATACATCTTAAAGGGGATGATATTGAAATTGCCATAACGCATAGTAAAACACAATATTCAGAGGAATACCACTCTTTTGTGAATGGACAACACACCACTCAAGGTGGAACACATCAAGCGGCTTTCAGAGAATCTTTAGTAAAGACGATTCGTGAGTTTTATGGGAAGAATTTTGAAGCTTCAGATATTCGAAAATCTATCATTTCAGCAATTGCAATTAAAGTCATGGAACCTGTCTTTGAAAGTCAGACCAAAACAAAATTGGGTTCTACAGAAATGGGAGGAAATCTTCCAACCGTTAGAACTTATATAAATGATTTTGTAAAAACCAAACTCGATAATTATTTACACAGAAATTCTGATACAGCAGATAAACTTCAACGTAAAATTGTTCAGGCAGAAAAAGAGAGAAAAGAACTTTCAGGAATTCGAAAGTTGGCAAAAGACAGAGCAAAAAAAGCCAGTTTACACAATAAAAAATTAAGAGACTGTAGAATTCACTTGGGAGATATTAAAAAAGAAAATTACCTAGAGACTACCCTCTTTATTACAGAGGGAGATTCTGCATCTGGTTCAATAACAAAGTCAAGAAATGTAAATACACAAGCGGTTTTTAGTTTGAAAGGAAAACCTTTGAATTCATATGGTCTCAGTAAGAAAATTGTATATGAAAATGAAGAGTTCAATCTTTTACAAGCTGCTTTAAATATAGAAGATGGTCTAGAAGACTTACGTTACAATAATATCGTAATTGCAACAGATGCAGATGTTGATGGAATGCACATTCGATTATTATTGATCACTTTTTTTCTACAATTTTTCCCAGAATTAATCAAAGAAGGACATTTGTATATTTTAGAGACCCCATTGTTTAGGGTTCGTAACAAAAAAGAAACCATTTATTGCTATTCTGATCAAGAAAAAAGAGAGGCAATTGAAAAATTAAGAGGAAAACCAGAAATTACTCGATTTAAAGGTTTAGGTGAGATTTCTCCCAATGAATTTGTTCATTTTATTGGAGCAGATATTCGTTTGGATCCCATAATGTTAGACAAAGAGATGTCTATTGAGCAAATGTTGCAATTCTATATGGGTAAAAACACCCCAGATAGACAAAAGTTTATTATCGAGAATTTAAAAGTTGAGTTGGATACCATAGAAGCGGAAGTTTAGGATATGAGTGAAGCAATAAACGAACACGAAGAAGAATTAACCTCTCAAAATGAGGCTTTAGAGACCCCACAAGAAGAAACTATTACCAAAGTTACAGGAATGTACAGGGATTGGTTTTTAGATTATGCTTCGTATGTAATTCTTGAAAGAGCGGTACCTTCTATAGAAGACGGTTTAAAACCTGTGCAACGCAGAATAATGCATTCTATGAAAGATTTAGACGATGGTCGCTACAATAAAGTAGCAAATATCGTGGGTCATACAATGCAATATCACCCTCACGGAGACGCCTCAATAGCAGATGCAATGGTGCAAATTGGTCAAAAAGAATTGCTGATTGACATGCAAGGAAATTGGGGAAATATCTTAACTGGAGATCGTGCTGCCGCCTCTAGATATATTGAAGCACGTTTGTCTAAGTTTGCCCTTGATGTGGTTTTCAATCCCAAAACAACCGAATGGAAACTATCATATGATGGAAGGAGAAAAGAACCTATAGATTTACCAGTAAAATTCCCACTTTTATTGGCTCAAGGTGCCGAGGGAATTGCTGTAGGTTTGTCTACTAAAATAGTACCTCACAATTTTATTGAACTCATAGATGCTTCGATTAAATATTTAAAAGGAAGAAGCTTTAAAATTTTACCAGATTTTATAACAGGAGGTATTGCAGATTTCACAAATTACAATGATGGTAAACGTGGAGGCAAAATTCGAATTCGTGCTAAAATCGCACAAATTGATAAAAAAACCCTGGTCATTAGTGAAATTCCTTTTGGGACAACCACCACTTCATTGATTGACAGTATTATTAAAGCGAACGAGAAAGGAAAAATAAAAATTAAGAAAATTGAAGATAATACAGCTGCTGTTGTAGAAATACTATTGCATTTACCGCCAAATGTATCTCCAGATAAAATGATTGATGCTCTCTATGCTTTTACAAACTGTGAAAATTCTATCTCCCCTTTAGCATGTACCATTGAGAATAATAAACCTGTTTTTGTTGGAGTTTCAGAAATGTTAAAGCATTCTACCAATCTAACAGTAGAATTACTTAAAAAAGAGTTAGAAATTCAGTTAAATGAATTGGAAGAACAATGGCATTTTTCTTCCTTAGAAAGAATTTTTATAGAGAATAGAATTTATAGAGATATTGAAGAAGAAGAAACTTGGGAAGGAGTAATCAAGGCCATTGATTTAGGTTTGCAAGATCATATAAAACATTTGAAACGCCCAATAACAGAGGCAGATATTACCCGTTTAACAGAAATTAAAATTAAAAAAATATCAAAATTTGATATTGACAAAGCAAAACAATTTATAGAAGGTTTAGAAGACAAAATTTCTGTTGTAAATGATCAACTTGCGAATTTAATTGATTTTGCAATAGATTATTTTAAACGTTTGAAAGATACATACGGTAAGGGGAGAGAGCGAAAAACAGAAATTCGGATTTTCGATGATATAGTCGCCTCAAAAGTAGCGATGAACAATGCGAAATTGTATGTAAATAGAACAGAAGGTTTTATAGGAACTTCGCTAAAAAAAGACGAGTTTGTAACTGATTGTTCAGATATAGATGATATCATAGTATTTAGAAAAGATGGTAAAATGTCAGTGACAAAAGTAGGTTCAAAAACTTTTGTTGGTAAAGATATTATTCATGTTGCTGTCTTTAAAAAGAAAGATAAACGTACTGTTTACAATATGATGTACAAGGACGGTTCGAAAGGAGCAAGTTATATGAAGCGTTTTAATGTTACCTCAGTAACACGTGATAAAGAGTATGATTTAACAAATGGAAGTAAAGGCTCTAAAATATTATATTTCACTTCAAATCCTAATGGTGAAGCGGAAGTAGTAACTATCAATTTAAGAGCAGTAGGTAGTATCAAAAAATTAAAGTGGGATATTGATTTTGCGGATTTAGCAGTCAAAGGTAGAGGTGTAAGAGGAAATACGATTACCAAATATGCTATCAAATCTGTCGATTTTAAATCGGAAGGAGTCTCCACATTGAAGCCTCGAAAAATTTGGTTTGATGATGCTGTTCAGCGCTTAAATGTAGATGATAGAGGTGAACTTTTAGGAGAGTTTAGAGCAGAAGACAGGCTTCTAATTATCACACAGAGTGGAAAATCTAAAGTCGTAAAACCAGATTTGGCCATGCATTTTGATGATGACATGATTGTCTTGGAAAAATGGAACTCAAAAAAGCCTATTTCTGCTATTTATTTTGATGGAGAAAAAGACCGTTATTATATCAAACGTTTCCTAGTTGAGCTCACAGATAAAGAAGAAATTTTTATTTCAAACCATCCAAAGTCACAATTAGAAATCGTTTCTACAGATTACCGACCTATAGCCGAGATTCAATATTCAAAAAGAAGTCTTCAAAATCAAGAAATAAATTTAGAGGAGTTTATTGCTGTTAAAGGTATAAAAGCACAAGGAAATCAATTAACTACAGAGAAAATTAAGCAAGTTAATTTGTTAGAATCACTTCCTTTTATAGAACCAGAAGAAGAAAAATCAGAAGATATAGAAGTTGTGGCTGAGGTTTTGTCAAAAGACCAGTTACCTATTGATGTTCCCGAAATAAAAACAGTATCAGAAGATTCTTTTTCTTCTAAAAAGTCTGAAATTGGCTTAAAAAAATCAATTGCTAAAAAAAATATAGAAAAGAAAAATATGGATGACAATAGTCAAACAAAATTATTTTAAAAATGAAACTAAAACACCTCTATTTATTTTTAACAGTTCTTGGAATTTCATATACTTGGTATTATAATATTCAATATTTTCAAACTGCAGAAAATCCTTCATTAATTCATTTTTTTAAAGAGGCTCAATCTAATTTTGCAGGAAAATCTTTTGGTGCCGATTTAACAGTAGTTGTTTTTACTTTCTTTGTATTTATGATTCCTGAATCAATTCGATTAAAAATCAAACATTGGTGGATTCTCCTCCCGTTAACCTTTTTAATAGCAATCGCATTTTCTTTTCCTTTGTTTTTATATATGCGTGAGATGGCTTTAGAACAAAGAGAAAAGAATTAGAATTCAGCACAAACCATACATATATGGCTCTTAATTTTCGTGATGCACTGGGTTTATTCAGTCAGATTCTCCGCTTTTCCCTGGCGTAATTGTAATATCCAATCATTCAGTTTAGTGTCTTTGATTGTTTGATCGAAATTGGCATCACTCAAAAAAGTATGTTCAGTTCCATTTGCGTAAAAAACCTTCCAATTATCAAGATTGTCTAAAACTGTTGTTTTTAATTCTAGAAGGCCAAATTTAAAATCGTTAGTACCAATCATCGAATTTGGAGGATATGCACAATTATTTTGACCAAAACTATAAAAAGAACGAATTACTGAGTCTCCATAATAGCTTAAAAGACCAAAATTGACATTAGGAAGTTTTAGAGACAAATACTCGTATAGTTTTTGAAGATTATACTCATAATTATTTTGAACTATCTCCTCTAGATCTGAGGGTAAGGCAGAATTTATGTTCCATAATGAATCTGAATTCCATAAATCATTTAGGCAAGGGGTATAAATAGTTGCGTCCATAAAAATAGGAGAAGCATCTACTATGACTGTTGTAGGAGTGTTCATAGCCAATATATTTGTCAATTGAAAAGTATTAGACATTACCCCATAACCTCCTGCACTAGATCCCGTAAAAACAATTTCAGTAATCTGACCTGCAATATCAAAATAATTTTTTAAGTCCTCTAAGATGATACTAAAATTAGTATAGCCGACCATGCTTTGGTTTTTGGGACCATTATAGGGAACATTGGCAGATGAATTAGTACCTGAATGAACATCTCCTGTTGCATAGGGGACAAATACCATGTTCCAATCTTTGAATTGATTTTGGTCAGAACTTCGATTGATTAAAAGAGACGAATCTGAAGCGATTCTATTTGAAAAATCTTCTTCTGAATACCGATCAAGGTTTTGAAAACAAGTGAGTTGATTAAAACAGGCACCACCACCATCAAGAAATATGAGTAATTTGTTTGAAGTAGGATTTAAAATGACACCATACCCCATAGATTCTCCATTACGTGACTTCATTTGACTTCTAGGGACCCATATGGCTTTATTTGGAGTATTGTCAGCGATTTTTAAAAGAGTAAGTTCTTCATTAACTAAGTCTTTGATGACAGACTCGTCTTTATTACATGAAATAAAAATAGTAATACTGAATAAAAATAGAAATAAATTTCTCATGGACAGAAGATTAAATACACTCAAATTTAAATAAAAAGTTTCTAGTTGAACCTTTTACTACTCTAACATTTTTGTAAAGAAAGTGAATGTATAATTTGGAAATAAATTCGGATGGGTAATTTTTACAATATCCTTTAAGACCAAATCGGGTCTTGTGGTTGCTAATTCGTAATAAATAACGCCTCCTGTAGCTCCTTTTTTATTGGTTGGTGTATAGATGTTGTTCTTTTGAAAAGCCTTGAATTCTGTATATAAATTATTACTTTCTAAAAGTTGTTTTTTAGAAGTGAAATATCCTGGACTGATCCAAAAATCAGCAGTAGCACCTTTGTTCAAAACACTTTCAAAACTCAACGATAAACTTCCTTTTCCCTTGGAGTCTTCCCAAAGGTAATTTACATTGGCATCTTTTAAAAACTGCGCTTCAAAACTTTGACCAGCAGGAAGGTTCCAAATGTCTTTACTCATAATAGCCCCTGATAAAACAGTCGATGATTTTGTGGAATTAAGCGCTTTTTTCTTTACAGCTAGGTAATTGGCTTCTATGACATTAAAAATACTGTCTGCTTGTTTTTCTTTATTGAATAAAACACCAAAAAACTTGATCCATTCTGCCCGTCCTAATGGGGTTTCCTCCAACCAGTCACCATTATAGATAACGTTTATTCCAGCATTCTTGATCAAAGTTAAGGTTTGATCAGCAGAAGAAACTCCAAATCCAACAACCAATTCAGGATTAAGATCTAATAAGATTTCGGTATTTAAGGAACTTTCTTTGCCAATTTCTGTGATGTTTCCAGCATCTATCAAGTGTCTTGTTTTTTTTGAAGAAATATATTTAGAATTAGGAAAACCAACAATGCTAGTCTCTTTATTTAAAAGCTCTATCATTGGAATATGTGTTGTAGAGGTAACCACAATTCTATCTATGGGAACTAGAATTTCTTGATCAAGAAACTCATTTGAATCTCCTTGTTTATCTTTATTTAATATCCGATAACTGTAAATTTCTTTTGAGTTTTGATATGCAGATTTTATAAGTAACTTTTTGGTACCATTTTTATTAACAATATCAAAACCTTTAGCATGTCTAATAGTTGAGGGCGCCTCCTTTAATTTTGTTGTCATTATTTCTTTTTTACAAGATGAGTAAATGACTGAAAACAGGATTATTAAAATCTTTAAAAATGATTTTTTCATTAAAAATTTTTGAATAACAAGATTACAAAAAAAAGTAATAACTATTTTATTATAACCAATTTTAAACTAGCTTTGTGCCGATTTTAGGTTTTGATACATTCATCATTCTTGTATCAAATTAAAAGGGAATCTGGTTAAAATCCAGAACTGTTCCCGCAACTGTAAGTTTACGCTGTTTTTTACAGCACCTCAATGAGGATGTTACTTCAACTTTTGCCACTGATATTATATTGGGAAGGCCAAGTAACATATGAATAAGTCAGGAGACCTGCCCATGATCACAAGTTAAAAACTTTCGGGATAAAAGTTTATGTACTATCGGACCGTACACAAAATTTACCTGATTTATTGTTTCAATTAAATCATTAAAAATGAAAAAACAACTCTTAATTGCAGGTGTTTTGGCAAGTAGTCTTGTCAACACAAATCTTTTTGCACAATCGCAAAATGAACAAGTAGAAAAATTAGATGAAATTGTAGTTACCGCAACGAAGTTTAATTTAAAGAAAGAAAATTCTGGGAAAGTAATTACAAAAATTACACAGAAACAATTAAAAAACAATGCAGGAAAAACAGTCATTGAAATTTTAAACACGGTTGCTGGGATAGATGTACGAGGTGTCAATGCAAATGCAACCGAACCAAGAAGTATCAATATCCGTGGTGGAAGGAGTAGGCAAGTTTTAGTTTTGATTGATGGTGTTCCTGTGACAGATCAATCTGCGATTAATCAAGAATTTGATTTGCGTTTATTGGCCGTCAGTCAAATAGAATCTATTGAGATATTAAAGGGAGCTTCATCAACGTTATATGGTTCTGGGGCTGCCACTGCAGTAATTAATATTGTTCTTAAAAGTCCCTCTAAAGATAGCGTTTCAGCATCATTTGAGACAAGTCTGGGAACAAATAATACTGCCAGCACATCAAAGAGTAGTTTGTCTGATAAAAATCAAAATGCAAGCATAAATGGAACATTAGGAAGTTTTCATTATTTGGGATCATATAGTATAACGGGTGTAAATGGAATGTCGGCTGCAAAAAGTAATACCAGTTCAATTTTTGAAAATGATCGTTATTACTCAAAAAATGGATTGTTGAAGTTGGGATATGGTAAGAATGATAAATTAAGTATCGAAACGTTCCTTAATTATGATGCGTTTGAATATGATTTTGATGCAGGTGCTTTTTCTGATAGCGATGTAAATACAGGAAGTCAAGAGCAATTAAGATTGGGAGTAAAGCCAACATACAAGTACAACAATGCAGAGGTTTACTTATTAGCTTCTTTAAATAGTGTAGAAAGAAATTTTCAGCAGTTTAATTCATTTTCGAATACTTTAGATGCCTATCAGTTTAAAGGGAGAAGTTTATATCTAGATTTGGTTCATAAATATGAATTTTCTTCAAAATTTCAACTGATAACAGGGTTGAATTATCAAGAACATTCAAATCATTCTATAACCCCTTTTGCTACTATAGATAAAGAAATAGCCAATTTTAATACCATTGACCCCTATGCAAGTTTTGTCTATATTTCAGGACAAGGCCTTAGCTTAAATTTTGGAGGACGATATCATATGCACAATGTATACGGTAATCAGTTTGTGTATGATGGAAACGCTGCTTATAATTTTGATGTAAACGATCAAAATTCTATCAAAGTTTTGGCTTCCTACAGTACTGCCTTCATTGCGCCTAGTTTATACCAATTATACGATGGATTTTCTGGAAATATTGATTTAAATCCTGAGTCTAATGAAACCACAGAAGTTGGTGTTGAGTATAGTTTTAAAAATTGGCTTACGATGGATGCTGTTTATTTTAATAGAACAGAAACGGACGCAATTATTTATGATAACTTAACCTATAAATATCAAAACGGTTCTTCAAATGCGAATGGTTTTGAAGTAAATTCTAAAATTTCTCCCCTACAATATCTAACTTTACTCACCTCTTATACCTATGTAGATAAAAAGAATTTAGAGGATTTTAATGACTATATTCCTAAACATAAACTTGTAGCAACTTTAGAAGTCATTCCATCTGAAAAATCTTTTTTTAGTATCTCATATAGAAATGTAGGAGATCGAACAATTTTTGATAGGTATGGCTCCTTTGGATTAGCGGGTACTGATGTTATTTTACCAAAATACCAGGTAATCGACTTTATGACAAATTATAAATTATTAGAAGAGACTCTAACTTTTTTTGCTACGGTAACTAATGTATTTGATGAAAATTACGATGATATTTTAGGTTTTTCCACTCGTGGGAGAAATTATAAAATTGGTGTAAGATTTCAATTTTAGATTGAATAAATAATGATTGTAAACTCTAAGGCTCCCAATTGGGAGCCTTTATTATGATGCCCATTTTTTAAAGTGAAAAAAATGTGAATAAAAAAAGCATAAGCCATCTTTTTAGAAGTAAAGAATCCCTAAATTCACATTTTATTAAACTTCAAATAATTACTCTTGAATAATTACTTAGATTCATTAAACGAAGCACAAAAGCAAGCTGTTTTGCAAAAAGATGGTCCCATGATTATTATTGCAGGGGCAGGTTCTGGTAAAACACGTGTTTTGACCTATAGAATAGCTCATTTAATGCAATTAGGAGTGGATGCATTTAATATTTTGTCACTTACTTTTACAAACAAAGCTGCAAGAGAAATGAAGGAAAGAATTGCAGGAGTCGTAGGAGCAAGTGAAGCAAAAAATCTTTGGATGGGTACTTTTCATTCTGTTTTTGCAAGAATCTTACGATCAGAGGCAGATAAATTAGGTTTTCCATCGAATTTCACAATTTATGATACTCAAGATTCAGTTCGATTGATAAGCTCCATTATTAAAGAAATGGGTCTAGACAAAGAACGCTACAAAGCCAAACAAATTTTAAATAGAATCTCTTCTTTCAAAAATAGCTTAATAACTGTGAGAGCCTATTTCAATAATGCAGATTTACAAGAAGCAGATATGCATGCGAGTAGACCAAAAGTAGGGGAGATCTATAAGCAATATGTCGATAGATGTTTTAAATCAGGAGCTATGGATTTTGATGATCTTTTATTAAGGACAAATGAGTTATTAACTCGTTTTCCAGAATCTCTCGCAAAATATCAAGATCGATTTAGATATATCATGGTTGATGAATATCAGGATACGAATCATTCTCAATATTTAATCGTAAAAGCCTTGGCAGATCGTTTTCAAAATATCTGTGTGGTAGGGGATGATTCTCAAAGTATTTATAGTTTTAGAGGAGCAAATATTCAGAACATATTAAGTTTTCAAAAAGATTATCCTGACGTAAAAACGTTCAAACTTGAACAGAACTATCGATCTACAAAAAATATAGTCAATGCGGCTAATTCGGTAATATCAAAAAATAAAACCAAGTTAGAAAAAGAAGTATGGACAAGTAATGATGCTGGAGATTCCATTCATGTAATGCGAACGATATCTGACGGAGAGGAAGGGCGTTTTGTCGCTCAGTCTATTTGGGAAAACCAAATGAATCATCAATTAAATCCAGATAGTTTTTGTGTACTTTATAGAACCAATTCACAGTCCAGAGCCATAGAGGATGCCCTGCGAAAAAAAGGAATTGATTATACAATTTATGGAGGAATTTCTTTTTATCAGAGAAAAGAAATCAAAGATATTTTGTCTTATCTGCGTATTTTGATCAATCCAAATGATGAGGAGGCATTAAAAAGAATTATCAATTATCCTGCAAGAGGAATAGGTGCAACAACAATTGATAAGCTTACAATAGCAGCAAATCATTACAAAAAATCAATTTTTGAAATTATAAAATATATTGATAAAATAGATCTAAAAATAAATGCCGGTACTAAAAATAAACTTCAAAATTTCATGAACATGATTTTGAGTTTACAAATAGAATCGCAGGCAAAAAATGCTTTCGAAATTGCTGAAGTTGTTGTAAAGCAAACACAACTGATCAAAGATTTAGAAAAAGAAGGAACTCCTGAAGCTATCAGTAAAGTTGAGAATGTTCAAGAATTATTAAATGGGATTAAAGATTTTATTACAGACAAAATAGAGGAAGGGGAAGACGCTTCTTTAACTTCATTTTTAGAAGATGTTGCTTTAGCGACAGATTTTGATGCTAAAAAAAATGATGAAAAACCCAGTGTATCTCTAATGACGATTCATCAATCTAAAGGATTGGAATATTTATATATTTATATAGTTGGTTTAGAGGAAAATTTATTTCCTTCTGCGATGAGTATGAATACTCGAAGTGAGTTAGAGGAAGAACGAAGATTATTTTATGTAGCGCTCACTCGAGCAGAAAAAGTAGCTTATTTGTCTTATGCTCAAACTCGTTACAGATGGGGTAAGCTAGTGGATGCTGAACCAAGTCGTTTTTTAGAGGAAATCGATGACCAATACTTGGATTATATCAAACCTAAAACACCCGAAAGATCCATCAATTCATTTGTTGATAAAAGTATTTTTGATGATGCTCCCAAAGGAATTCGTTTTCAAAAACCAATTCAACGCAAAAAGATGGAGCGAAATTTGAATAGTAAGAAGGAAATCATACTTCCTAAAAAATTAAAAAAGGTAGCTTTTTTAGATTCAAAAACGAACTTGTTTGATGGGGATATTGTTGTTGGGAATATTGTAGAACACAATAGATTTGGTAAAGGAGAAGTTCTTTCGTTGGAAGGAAAAGGGCCCAATAAAAAAGCGGAAATTAAATTTGGTACCGTTGGAAAAAAGAAATTATTATTACAATTTGCAAAATTAAAAGTGATTGGTTAAAAATCTTGAATAAAACTAAAAATAAATTGCTATTTTGCAGTCCAAAATTTAGAAATAGACAAACTTGTCTGTTAGAGAGTAATCAAGACCTCAATAAATAGTTTTCTAAATGATATTTGATATTAAAGAGACTTCTCAAAAATAAATAAATGACATTCGACTTAGAGTACAATTCAGAGAGAACATTAATGATCATACCAGAATACGGTAGACATATACAAAAACTGGTAGATCATTGTGTAGCTTTACCATCCAAAGAGGAACGAGATAAAATGGCAAAGGCCATTGTGGACGTGATGGGCAATTTGCAACCTCATCTCCGTGACATTCCTGATTTCAAACACAAACTATGGGATCAGTTATACATCATGGCAGATTTTAAATTAGATGCTGAATCTCCATATCCCAAACCCTCCAAAGAAGAATTGCAGGAAAAACCAGAAGTATTAGCTTATCCTAAATCAGCATCGAGATATCGTTATTATGGTAATAACATTCAAACGATGATAAACATTGCACTAGAGTGGGAAGAGGGAGAAAAAAAAGAAGCGTTGGTTTTTACAATTGCCAATCATATGAAAAAATGCTACTTAAACTGGAATAAAGATACCGTTGACGATGCAGTTATTTTTAAGCACCTTCATGATTTGTCCGACGGAAAGTTAGATATAAGAGATACAAAAGAAGAGTTATCTGAGAGTAAGAATTTATTAAGAAAGCCAAGAACACAGGGTCAGAATCAGAATAACAACAAAAATAAGTCTAAGAAATCTCAGCATAATAATCAACATAAAAATAGAAAAAGATAAGAGTCTATGGCATCATTTAAAATTGAAGGCGGTCATAAATTAAAAGGAACAATTACTCCACAGGGGGCAAAAAATGAAGTTTTACAGATCCTTTGTGCAGTGTTGTTAACTCCAGAAAGAGTTATCGTACATAATGTTCCTGATATTATTGATGTAAATAAGTTAATTTTTATCCTTGGCGAGTTAGGAGTAAAAATTGAAAAATTAAGTAGTAATTCTTATGCTTTTCAAGCAGATGATATCAACTTAGATTATTTAGAGTCCACTGATTTTAAAAGAGATGGAAGTTCTTTACGTGGATCCATAATGATTGTGGGTCCTCTATTGGCAAGATTTGGGAAAGGATATATTCCCCGTCCTGGAGGAGATAAAATTGGACGCAGAAGGTTGGATACTCATTTTGAAGGCTTTATCAAATTAGGAGCAAGGTTTAGATATAACAAAGAAGAATCTTTTTATGGAGTAGAAGCAGCGGAATTACAGGGGGTAGAAATGTTATTAGATGAAGCTTCTGTTACAGGAACTGCAAATATATTGATGGCAGCTGTTTTAGCGACAGGGACCACAAAAATTTACAATGCAGCTTGTGAGCCTTACATTCAACAGTTATCAAAAATGTTGATTGCAATGGGTGCTAAAATTTCTGGAGTTGGTTCAAATCTATTAATAATTGAAGGAGTAACTTCTTTAGTTGGATGTGAACACAGAGTTTTACCAGATATGATTGAAATTGGATCTTGGATTGGTGTGGCAGTAATGACCAGATCTGAATTAACGATAAAGGATGTAAGTTGGGAAAATTTAGGACAAATCCCAAGTGTCTTTAGAAAACTAGGAATCAAACTAGAGAAAAGAGGAGATGATATTTTTATTCCAGAACAAGAATCTTACGAAATTCAAAATTATATAGATGGTTCTGTTCTTACAGTAGCTGACGCTCCTTGGCCAGGTTTCACTCCCGATTTATTAAGTATTGTCTTAGTGATTGCAACTCAGGCAAAAGGAACTGTTTTAATTCATCAAAAGATGTTTGAGAGTCGTTTGTTCTTTGTTGATAAATTAATTGACATGGGGGCCAAAGTAATTCTATGTGATCCACACAGAGCTACTGTGATTGGACATAATTTTGAAAGTTCTCTAAAACCTACTACAATGAGTTCACCAGATATTAGAGCTGGTATCTCATTGTTGATTGCTGCATTGTCTGCAAATGGGACTAGTATAATTAATAATATTCAACAAATTGATCGTGGGTATGAAAATATTGAAGCGCGGTTAAAATCGATTGGTGCTAAAATTGAAAGGATAGATAATTAATAGCATATTCCTACATAAACTTTTAAATAGTGTCAGTTTGACACTATTTTTTTGTTGGCAACATTTTTGCAAATTAAATTTTGTATAAATCAATGATGATAAATAAATGAGTAAGAAAAAAGATACAAAAGCAGAAGAGGCTAATTCAGTAGAAGAAGTAAGTCAAACACAAGATAATCAAGAAGTTGTAGAGGAAGTTGTAAAAGAAGAACCTACTCCTGAAGAGTTAATTAAAGTAGAAAAAGATAAGTTTTTACGTCTTTTTGCAGAGTTTGAAAATTACAAAAAAAGAACAACGAAAGAACGAATAGAACTTTTTAAGACAGCAGGACAGGAAGTAATGACATCTTTACTGCCAGTTGTAGATGATTTTGAACGTGCTTTGTCACATATTGATGACGACAAAGAAGCAGATGAATTAAAAAAAGGAGTAGTGTTAATTTATCAAAAATTTTACAAGACTCTGGAACAAAAAGGGCTTTCAAAAATAGAAACCAATCCCGGAGATACCTTTGATGCAGAAGTACATGAGGCTATTACACAAATTCCAGCGCCTAGCGATGATTTAAAAGGAAAAGTAATTGATTGTATAGAAAAAGGATATAAGCTTGGTGATAAAATTATACGTTATCCAAAAGTGGTAATAGGACAGTAAACAAACGTACAGTAGTTGTAAAAACTGATAACTGAGATCAAAAAACATGGCAAAACAAGATTTTTACGAAGTATTAAACATTTCTAAATCGGCTTCACAAGCAGAAATAAAAAAAGGCTATAGAAAAATGGCAATTAAATATCACCCAGATAAAAATCCAGGTGATAAAACTGCAGAAGAAAACTTTAAAAAAGCAGCGGAGGCCTATGAAATTTTAAGTGATGAGCACAAAAGAGCCAGATATGACCAATACGGGCATCAAGCTTTTGAAGGACCTCAAGGAGGTGGTGGCTTTGGTGGTGGAATGAATATGGATGATATATTCAGTCAATTTGGAGATATTTTTGGAGGCGGTGGTTTTGGTGGTTTTGGCGGTGGCGGAGGTCAACGTCAAGCTCGTGTAAAAGGAAGTAACTTGCGTATTCGTGTAAAACTTACTTTAGAAGAAATTGCAAAAGGAGTAGAAAAGAAAGTAAAAGTTCGAAGAAAAGTTCAAGCTGAAGGAGTTACCTACAAAACATGTCCTACTTGTAATGGTTCTGGACAGCAAATGAGAATTACCAATACCATTTTGGGGAGAATGCAAACTGCTACGACTTGTTCTACTTGTATGGGTTCAGGAGAAATAATTCAAAACAAACCAAATGGTTCAGATGCTCAAGGATTAATTGTAACCGAAGAAACTGTTTCTATTAATATACCTGCAGGAGTTACTGAAGGAGTTCAATTGAAAGTGGGTGGAAAAGGTAATGATGCACCGGGTAAAAAATCAATTTCCGGAGATTTATTGGTTTTAATTGAAGAAATACAACATGAAAATTTAAAAAGAGAAGGTACCAATATACATTTTGATTTATATATTAATTTTTCTGAAGCAGTCTTAGGTACAAGTAAAGAAGTAGAAACGGTTACAGGAAAAGTTAAAATAAAAATTGATGCTGGTACACAATCTGGAAAAATATTAAGATTAAAAGGAAAAGGTCTACCGAGTATAGAAAGTTATGGGACAGGAGACTTTTTAATACATATTAATGTTTGGACACCAAAAGAATTGACCAAAGAACAAAGAAAGTTTTTCGAAAAAATGTCTGATGATGAAAACTTTATACCAAATCCAAACAAATCAGATAAATCATTTTTTGAAAAAGTTAAAGATATGTTTTCCTAAACTTATGTATATAAATTAGAAATAAATTATAAAAGTATAGATATATAATAATATTTGTTTTATATTTATAACGTTGTTAAGAAATTAGCAACACTTTTTCTTTTTCATAGCAATTTTTCCCACTCAAACTTTGAGTGGGTTTCTTTTTATAATCCAGAAAAAAGTTATATTTGAAAATTATTGAAAAGGCAGACTTATCTTATCGTCACGCATTTGTGTGAAGGAAAGTCCGGACACCAAAGAGTAATCATAGCGGATAACATCCGTCCAATGTAAATTGAGGACAAGTGCAACAGAAAGCAAGTACAGTCAGGCTGTAGTGAAACCAGGTAAACTCTATGAGGTGCAATGTCATGTATATTAGAACTTGAGAGCTACTCGCTCGATTCTAAAGGGTAGACAGATAGATTCTAAAAGTAATTTTAGAACGAGATAAATGATAAGAGCCTTTTTTAAGGAACAGAATTCGGCTTATTAGTCTGCATTTTCAATAATTTTTCAAGTCATTTTTTCTTCCCTATTCGCAAAAGAGATCTATGCTTTTTTATCTTTTAAAATTGATATAAAAAATGTAATTTTGTGATACTAATTTTAAAAAAAAATATACAGTGGAGTCTTTGATATTTAGAATCAATTGGACTTATTGTATTAAAAGATTTATTTAATGAGCATTTATAAAGACTACCTTGAACAAATAGAGCAACGAAAACTTCAGGGACTTCATCCCCAGCCAATTGATGGTGCAGAATTATTAAGTGAAATTATTTCGCAAATTAAAGATGTAGATCATATATATAGGAAAGATTCTCTTAACTTTTTTATTTACAATGTTTTGCCGGGAACGACGAGTGCTGCAGTTGTAAAAGCTAAATTCTTAAAGGAAATTATAATAGGTGAATCCATCGTTCAAGAAATAACACCTTCTTTTGCTTTTGAACAATTATCACATATGAAAGGGGGACCTTCCATCGAAGTGTTATTAGATTTAGCTTTGGGTACTGATGTTTCCATTGCTAAACAAGCTGCAGAAGTTTTAAAGACTCAGGTTTTTCTTTATGAAGCAGATACTGCTCGAATAGAAAAAGCCTACAAAAGTGGAAGTGCAATTGCCAAAGAGATATTAGAGAGTTATGCCAACGCTGAGTTTTTCACCAAACTTCCCGAAATAGAAGAAGAAATTAAGGTAGTTACCTTTGTTGCAGGTGTTGGAGATATATCAACAGATTTACTTTCTCCTGGTGGTGACGCTCATTCAAGATCAGATAGAGAGTTGCATGGTCAGTGTTTGTTTGAACACAATAAAGAGAAACAAAATGAATTGCTAGCTTTACAAAAAGCACATCCAGATAAGAGAGTAATGTTGATTGCTGAGAAAGGTACAATGGGTGTTGGTTCGTCAAGAATGTCAGGAGTAAACAATGTAGCATTGTGGACAGGAGTGAAATCGAGTCCTTATGTTCCATTTATCAACATCGCTCCAATCATAGCAGGTACAAACGGAATATCGCCTATTTTCTTAACTACCGTTGGGGTTACAGGAGGTATTGGTATCGATCTTAAAAACTGGGTCAAACAGAAAGATGAATCAGGAAAGACCATAAGAGATGAAGAGGGGGAACCTATTTTAAAAGAAGCATACTCTGTTGCTACTGGTACGATTTTAACAGTTAATACCAGAGAAAAGAAATTGTATAAAGGTGATCAAGAGTTGATAGATATTTCTGAATCCTTGACACCTCAAAAAGCTGAATTTATTAAAGCTGGTGGTTCCTATGCGATTGTTTTTGGTAAAAAACTTCAAACATTTGCTTCAACAACATTAGGAATTGATGTTCTTCCTGTATATGCTCCTTCAAAAGAAATTTCTATTGAGGGACAGGGACTTACTGCAGTAGAAAAAATATTTAATAAAAACGCTGTAGGAACTACTCCTGGCTTAGTATTACACGCCGGTTCTGATGTTCGTGTTCAAGTAAACATTATAGGTTCTCAAGATACGACAGGTTTGATGACATCACAAGAATTAGAGATGATGGCAGCTACAGTGATTTCTCCAATTGTTGATGGAGCTTATCAATCTGGTTGTCATACTGCATCGGTTTGGGATGACAAGTCTAAGGCAAATATTCCTAAACTTATGAAGTTTATGAATGATTTTGGTTTAATTACTGCACGTGATCCTAAAGGGAAATATCACGCGATGACCGATGTTATTCATAAGGTTCTTAATGATATTACAATTGACGATTGGGCAATAATCATCGGTGGAGATTCACATACAAGAATGTCCAAAGGAGTTGCTTTTGGTGCAGATTCAGGTACTGTTGCTTTAGCACTCGCTACTGGTGAAGCATCCATGCCAATTCCTCAATCTGTTAAGGTGACTTTTAAAGGAAATATGAGGAATTATATGGATTTTCGTGATGTAGTCCATGCGACACAATCTCAAATGCTTTCTCAGTTTGGTGGAGATAATGTTTTTCAAGGTAGAATCATTGAGGTCCATATAGGAACACTAACTGCCGATCAAGCATTTACATTTACAGACTGGACTGCAGAAATGAAAGCGAAAGCTTCTATTTGTATTTCTGAAGATGAAACTTTAATTGAATCTTTAGAAATTGCCAAAGGTAGAATACAGATAATGATTGAGAAAGGAATGGATAATGACAAGCAAGTTTTGAAAGGCTTGATTGATATCGCTAATAAAAGAATTGCTGAAATTCAGTCAGGTAAGAAGCCTGCTTTGACTCCTGATGCAAATGCTAAGTATTTTGCTGAGGTCGTGATTGATTTAGATGAGATTGCTGAGCCGATGATTGCAGATCCAGATGTTAATAATGAAGATGTTTCAAAACGTTATACACATGATACCATTAGACCATTATCTTTTTACGAAGGTTCTAAAAAAGTTGACTTAGGATTTGTTGGTTCTTGTATGGTGCACAAAGGGGATATGAAAATTTTAGCTCAAATGTTAAAGAATGTTGAAGCCCAACAAGGTAAAGTCGAATTTCAATCACCGTTAGTTGTTGCCCCTCCAACGTACAATATCGTTGATGAACTAAAAGAGGAGGGAGACTGGGATGTTTTGGTCAAGTATTCAGGATTTGAGTTTGATGATTCTGCTCCAAAGGGATTGGCTCGTACTAAATATGAAAATATGTTGTACTTGGAGCGTCCTGGTTGTAACTTATGTATGGGGAATCAAGAAAAAGCTTCACCAGGAGATACTGTAATGGCAACTTCTACGCGTCTTTTTCAAGGAAGAGTAGTAAAAGATTCTAGCGAGAAAAAAGGAGAATCTTTGTTATCTTCTACACCAGTTGTTGTATTATCTACAATTTTAGGTAGAACTCCGACTATGAAAGAATATGAAACGGCTGTGGATGGTATCGTATTGACTAAGTTTAAGCCATCTCAAAAGGAATTAGTTAGATAATAAAAGAATTATTTTCATAACTTTATAAGAGCCTGGGTTTCATAACTCAGGCTTTTTGATAGTATTAATAATTATTATATAAATGATGACCTCACAAACATTCCATCAGTTTTTAAACACACTATCCAAAGAACCTCTTCGGGTCATAGATACTAACATTACTTTAGATAAATTTGTTAAAATAGATTTAACCGATAACAATAAAGACCTCTTAAATTTTGATGTTTCGTCTTCTGAGGACTGGATTAAATATATTAGCTTATATTTAAAACAAAGAGTTTCTGATGTTGCGTTTGGTGGTTATCTAGAAAAAAGAAAACTCTATGATAGAAGTGAATATTTTAAAGGTTTAGATAAAAATGATCAAAGAAATATTCATTTAGGAATTGATTTATGGTGTAATGAAAACACAAAGGTATTGGCTGTAATGGATGGAGTTGTTCACAGTTTTAAAAACAATAATAACTATGGAGATTATGGACCAACCATTATCTTGAAACATGAAATTGATCATCAACAATTTTATACACTATATGGACATTTGTCGATTTCCTCTATAAATAAATTGATCATAGGAACTAAAATTTCACGAGGTGATACTATTGGGTATATAGGAGATTCAAAAGTTAATGGAGATTATGCACCACATTTACATTTTCAAATTATTAGAGACTTAGCTGATTATATTGGAGACTACCCAGGTGTTTGTTCAAAAAAAAATATTGAATTCTTTAAAAAAAATTGCCCAGATCCAAACCTCCTTTTAAAATTAAAAAACTCTTCAATTTAAGGCCTAATCTTCATTTAAAGACTTTAAAATTATCTCACAACCAATTTCAATTTCATTGTCAGAAATTGTCAGAGGAGGAGAAATTCTCAAAGCTCTTGGTTCAAATAATAAAAAGAATAAAATAAGTCCATTTTCTAGACATCTATGAACCACTTTTGCTGTCAACTCAGGTGTTTCTAGGATAGCAGCAAGCATTAATCCTTTTCCTCTAATTTCAGTAATGGAAGGATGGTTTAATTTTTTTCTGATAAGTTCTTCTTTTCTTAGAGATTCCCTCATTAGATTATTATGAACAATCTCCTTGATGGTGGCAACACCTCCAGCAGAAATTACAGGATGACCAGCAAATGTAGAAATATGTCCTAACTTGGGATTTTCTTTTAATAGGTTCATATATTTATATGAAGAAATAAAAGCCCCAATAGGCATTCCGCCTCCCAACCCTTTACCAGTAATTATAATGTCCGGGATAACATTGAAATTTTCAAATCCCCAAAAAGTTCCTGTTCTACCAATTCCTGTTTGAATTTCATCTAATATTAACAGGGCACCAACTTCTTCACACCGTTGTTTTACTTTGGATAAAAAAGAATTAGTAGGTGAAATAAAACCAGCTCCACCTTGAATTGTTTCTAAAATTACGGCAGCGGTTTTAGTTGTTATTTTAACGAGTTCAATTTCATTATTAAATTCAATAAATTTGGTTCCAGGAATTAGGGGTCTAAAAGCTGCATTTTGTTTTTCAACTCCAGAAACACTCATAGATCCCATGGTATTTCCGTGATAAGAGTTTTTTGCAGCAATTATTTCTGATCTTTTTGTAACTCTCTTAGCTAGTTTTAGGGCTCCTTCCGTAGCTTCCGTACCTGAATTAGTGATGTATACCGAATTTAAATCCTTAGGTGAGTTTTCTACTAATAATTTACACAGTTCTACTTGAGGTTGTTGAATAAATTCTCCATAAACCATGACATGAGAATAAGTATCTAATTGATGTTTTATAGCTGCTGTTATTTTAGGGTGATTGTGTCCTAAGCTATTGGCAGAAACACCAGCAACAAAATCTAAATATCTCTTACCAGAAGTATCATAGATATAACTTCCTGCTGCTTTAGATACTTCTATTGCTAATGGGTGAGGTGAAGTTTGAGCTTGGTATTTAAAAAAATCTTTTTTCAATTCTTATTATTTTTTGAAGATGAAATCTGACTTGGTGGATTTATCATTGAGCGTTGGTTCAACGATATGTGTTGCATCCTTTTTAATAAATATGTCTTCCATTTTTTTAGGTTGTTCATCCTCACGCCAAATAAACCCTTTTAATTTTCTTACATCTTCTGGTAATTGAGAGGGAGGGTAGGTCTTACCATCTGAGGTTTTCAAATATTTAATGGTTTCAACCTGTCCCTTTGTCAACGTAAATTCAATATTACTTGAGATTTCTTTTGTAATCGTTTCTAATTCATTTGTTTGTTCACTTCGATTAAAATAAACAGATTCAGCATTTCCTTTGACAAGAAGGAAACGAAGTTTGTTTGCTTTAAATTTACCAAACATATTTCTCCCTTTTATTTGATTGAAGTTGTCATTTGATAGGGAGTCCTTAGAAATAATGAATGAATTGTTTAGTACTTTTAAGGAATCTAATTTTTCTGTTTTTGTATTTGAAATTAGATGAATTGTATCCCCTGTGATTTGATTTCGATCAGACCAAATTATTGGATTTTTAAACATTTTGGAAACGCCAGATTGTTGATTTGTATGAATAGAATCACATTTTCCTTGTAAATCAGATTTAAAGATTTTAACATTATGATAGGTTCTAATAATTCTTTTTTTAGGTTTACCTGTTACCAAAATTGTATCTCCATGAATAAACGTAGAATCTTTATCTACAACAGAAATACCAACAGCTTTTTTAACTATAAACAGAGAATCTTTTAGTTCAAATATTTCTGCATAGTTTCCTTTCGTAATGAAATTTTGAATCGTATCGATGACTTTTATATTATTGGTAGCAGAAGCAAATCCTTTTTTCTTGTCATAATACAGGCTATCTCCCTCTATAGTTCTCTCGTTCAAATATAGTTTAGCACTTTTTATGAAGTGAGAAATGTCTGTTTTTGTATTGTAAAAACCTTTTTCACAGTAAATTCTATTTTTATTCTGAACATTGGTCACTGTTGAAGGTCCATATAAATATGTAAGACCAGAGTTTGTATAATAATCCAAATGATTTGATTCTAAATGATGTTCAGGATTGACAACAGTAACTCTCGTAGTTGCAGTAAATTTTTTGTTTTCTAAATAGTAGTTTCCGTTTTTACTTTTTAGGGTATTTGTTGGATCTTTTATGATTGCATAACTCTTGTAATATAATTTTTGATTGAGTCTATCAAAATGTAACGTATCTGAAGTTAGGGTCATTGTTGGATCTTTCAAAACTACATTTCCCCAAGATAGTGCTTGTTTAGTATTGGCATCATAATCTGCATAATTACTTGTTTGTGTGATGGTATCTCCTTGATTTATATAAACTTTTCCAATAGCCTTGAAGAAATTTCTTTCTTTGTAAAACAATGCTTGTTGACTTGTAAGAACAATTCCATCGTGCGTCATTTTTACATTTCCAAGCAAAATGGTGGCACCAGGAAATTTTGTTTCATTGACTTCTTGAATTTCAGCTTCGTATCTTATTTTTTTTGTCTGTGATAAAATAATTGAAGATATGAATAGTAAGATGAATATAAATACTCTTTTCAAAATGAATAAATTAATGTAAAAATAATGAAAACAATATAGCTTGTCATTAAAGAAAAGTGAAATTTAACTTTAAAAAGAAACTATTTCTAATGATGGTAACATTAAATTTTTCTTTTTTCAATAAAAAAGCATCTTTTTTGATTAAAAAGATGCTTTTTAGGATTGTATGATAAAAATTATCTTGTAATTGTTTGTTTTCTGTCAGGACCCACTGAAACTATAGATACAGGGACACCTGTTTCTTTTTCTATGAAAGCGATGTAGTCTAGTAAGTTTTTAGGCAATTGATCTTCAGAAGTCATTTTTGTGAGGTCGTCTTCCCAACCTTTGAATTCAGTATAATTAACAGAAACATTGTGTGGCTCTATATTATAAGGTAAATGACTAATTTCCTCTCCTTTGTAATTGTAAGAGGTACAGACTTTTAGGGTGTCAAATCCAGATAGAACATCTCCTTTCATCATCATTAGTTGTGTAACACCGTTTACATCTACAGCATATTTTAGCGCTATTAAATCTAACCAACCACATCGTCTAGGTCTTCCTGTAGTAGCTCCAAATTCATGACCTACTTTGGCCATTGTTTTTCCATTTACATCAAATAACTCTGTTGGAAAAGGTCCAGAACCAACACGAGTAGTATAGGCTTTAAAAATACCAAATACTTCCCCAATTCTGTTAGGGGCTACACCGAGCCCTGTACAAGCTCCTGCTGCAGTTGTATTCGATGAAGTAACAAAAGGATAGGTCCCAAAGTCAATATCTAATAATGAGCCTTGAGCTCCTTCTGCCAAGATGGTTTTATTCTCTTTGATAGCTGTATTTAAAAACTCTTCGCTATCAATAAATGTTAATGTTTTTAATTTTTCTATTCCTTTGGAAAATTCTGCTTCCAACTCTTTTAAATTATATTCAATTTGAACATCAAAGAACTTTAGCATTTTAAGATGCTTTTCTGTTAAAGCATTATACTTATCCTTCCAATTGTCTAATTCTAGATCTCCAACTCTCATTCCATTTCTACCAGTCTTATCCATATAAGTTGGACCTATACCTTTTAAAGTAGAACCGATTTTAGCCTTTCCTTTTGATGTTTCTGAGGCTGCATCTAACAATCTATGTGTTGGTAAAATTAAGTGTGCTTTTCTTGAAATTAGTAATTTAGAAGTGTAGTCTATATTGTGTTTGTCTAGATTTTCTAATTCTTTTTTAAAGATGACAGGATCAATTACAACTCCATTACCAACTACGTTTAAAGCTGTTTTGTGGAATATTCCCGAGGGAATTGTGTGTAAAACATGTTTGCGACCATCAAAAATTAAAGTGTGTCCTGCATTTGGTCCTCCTTGAAAACGGGCAATAATATCGTAGTTTTTAGTAAGTACGTCTACTATTTTTCCTTTTCCTTCATCTCCCCATTGTAATCCTAGTAATAAATCTACAGCCATTGGTTGTGTTAATTAGTTTGTTGTGTTGTTAGTTAAGATTTGTTTTTTTTTGTTCCGTAAAAATAAAGTGAATGATTGTGAATGTTAATATCAAATACTTCCTCTATTGTTTTTTTAATGATTTGAATTCTTGGGTCACAGAATTCTTTAACATCTCCTGTATCAGTAAAAATAACATGGTCGTGATTTTTATCAAAATAACTTTTTTCATAACGAGCCATTGACTGACCGTCAAATTGATGCTTTCTCACTAGGCCACAATCTAGAAGTAAGTCAATAGTGTTGTATAGTGTAGCTCTACTTACTCTATAATTTTTATTTTTCATTTTAATATACAGCGATTCGATATCAAAATGTTCGTCAGCTACATATATTTCTTGAAGTATAGCATAGCGTTCTGGTGTCTTTCTATGTTTATTTTCTTCTAGGTAAGTGCTAAAAACTTTTTTTACTACTTCCTGATTTTCAATAGAATTACTCATTATAAAATATTTTACAAAAAAACAAATTTACAGTTATTTCTGAATTAAATAAGACTTTTAGTTAAATGATATTTACAAAGTATTAACACGATCCACTTTTTTTATTCCTTCTATTTTTTGAAGGTTTTTTATCAACCTATTTAATTGAGAACTATTTTTGACACTTATGGAAATTTTACCATCAAACACCCCATCATCACCTTTAATATTGATACTGTGAATAAAAACGCCCATGTTGTTAGAAATAATTCGTGTTACATCATTTGCCATTCCTTGATTATCTACACCGGCTATCTGAAGAATTACTTTAAAGTCTTGTTTGGTAGAATCTATCCATTTAGCAGACATAATTCTGTATGCGTAATTAGATTGAAGAGAAATCGCATTCGAACAATTCATTTTGTGGATTTTAATCCCATCATTAATTGTAACAAATCCAAAAACTTTATCTCCAGAAATTGGATTGCAACATTTTGAAGATTTATAATCCAATTTTTGCTCTTCTTTACCAAAAACTAAAGAATCATATTTGGGAGAAACTTCTTCGGTATTTACCACCTCTTTTACAACAGTATTTCTTCTTAATTTAGACTTAAAGAAGCTTAGTATTTTACTGTTACGCATTGATACAAAAGATTTTAATTGTGAATTATCTATTGCACCGTTCCCAATTCTAAAGAATAAATCAAAACTGGTTCTTAATTTAAAATAGTTGACCAATTCATTGATTGTTTTTTCATTAAAAGGAATTTTCAAGTGACGTAATTTTCGCATCAGTACCGCTTTTCCTTCCTCTGAAATTAATTTTTCTTCTTCTTTTAAAGCTGCTCTTATCTTTCCTTTTGCTCTAGCTGTAATTACAAAATCTAACCACCTAGAATTTGGTTTATTAGAAGTACTAGTTATTACTTCAATTTGGTCTCCACTTTTAAGTTGATGACTTAGGGGCATTAATTTACCATTAACTTTTGCACCTCTACATTTTAAACCAACATCTGTATGTATTGAGAAAGCAAAATCCAAGGCAGTAGCATCTTTGGGTAAAGATTTTAAATCTCCCAGTGGGGTAAAAACATAAATTTCTTTTGAGTATAGGTTTAATTTAAAATTTTCTACAAAATCAACAGCATTCAAATTCTGAGTTTCTAGAGTTTCTTTTAATTTATTAAGCCAATTTTCTAATCCATCGTCTTTACTTTCTCCTTGTTTGTATTTAAAATGAGCCGCATATCCTTTTTCTGCTATTTCATTCATTCTACTCGAACGAATTTGGACTTCTACCCATTTTGAATCAGGGCCAACAACGGTAATGTGAAGTGCTTCATATCCAGTTGATTTAGGTTGGGAGATCCAATCTCTTAATCGGGAAGGATTGGGTTTAAAATAATCTGTAACAATCGTATAAATTTTCCAGGCATCGAATTTGTCGTCTTTCGAATTTGGTTCATATATAATTCTAATTGCATATTTATCATAGACTTCATTGAATGTTACGTTTTGCGTAATCATTTTTTTTCGAATCGAATAAATAGATTTAAAACGCCCTTTTATTTCGTAATTAAAATTTTCTTTGTCTAAACCCGATTTTAAGGAATTTTCAAATCGCTTTAAATATTTTTGTTGCTCTTCTTTGCTCTCTGTTATTTTATTTAGAATAGCATTATAAGATTCTGGTTCTGTATATTTTAAACCTAAATCTTCCAATTCAATTTTTATATTATATAAGCCCAATCGGTGTGCCAATGGAGCATAGATATATAAAGTTTCTGAGGCTATTTTAACCTGTTTGTCAACAGGCATTGCATCCATTGTTTTCATATTATGGAGCCGATCTGCAATCTTAATCAAAATAACTCTTACATCATCATTCAAAGTTAAGAGCATTTTTCTAAAGTTTTCTGCTTGAATGGAAGCATCTTGCTCTTTGTTTAATCGAGATATTTTGGTAAGTCCTTTAACAATTTTTGCAATTGTTTTTCCGAAAAGATGTTCCATATCATCAATGGTATAGGGGGTATCTTCAACGACATCATGTAACAAAGCGGCTGCGATGGAAGTAGCATCTAGACCAATTTCATTGGCTACAATTTTAGCAACTGCGATCGGGTGAAATATATAGGGTTCACCTGTTTTTCTTCGTTGATTAGAATGTGCATCTAATGAAATATCGAAGGCTTTTCTTATTAAATCTTTATCTTTTTTAGATAAGACTTCATAAGTACCTTTTAGTAGATCTTTGTAGCGTTTTGCTATTTCTTTATTTTCTTCTTCTATCGTTGCTGTATATCTCAAAACCAATTTTAAATAATGATAATATGATAAGTGAATTTATGAATAAGAATGTTAACAAACAAGTAATTAAGATTCTAAATTTTTTATTCTATTTAATAGAGTCGGATGTGAGTAATGAGCAAATACATATGCTGGATGAGGGGTTAAATTACTCAGACTATTTTTTGATAATTTTTTTAGTGATGTTATCAAAGCATTTTTATGGAAGGTCTCTTTTGCATAATTATCTGCCTGATATTCAAATTTCCTTGACATAAAATTGATACATAGTCCTGTAATTTCAGAGATGGGGGTATATAAAATACCAAAGGCAATTAAACCAATATGAAAACTAGGAGTAGAGACTCCTAGAGCATTTGACAGAATAGGTGAGTTGATAAAAAATGATAGCAAGTACAGTGTTAATCCTGAAAGGAGGATAGAGCTAATCATATTATAAATAATGTGATTTTTTTTATAATGACCAACTTCATGCGCCAACACAGCTACAATCTCATCTGTGTCTAAATCATTAATTAATGTATCATATAAAGTAATTCTTTTTTGAGAGCCAAAACCTGAGAAGTATGCGTTGGCTTTTGTAGACCTTTTAGAACCGTCAATAATAAAAATATTATGAATGGTAAAGCCTACTTTTTTACCATACGATTCTATGGCAGATTTCAATGCTCCGTTTTCCAATGGAGTTTGTTTATTGAACAGAGGAACAATTAATTTTGCATAAAACATGTTTAAAAATAAAGAAAAGGCCGTTACAAGAATCCATGAATATATCCAAAAATTATTTTCTGTTAACAGATAAAACCAACTAATAAGAGATAAAATTGCTCCGCCAAGTAGAATATTCATTAACAAACCTTTAATTTTATCAACCCAGAATATTTGCTTTGTTGTTTTATTAAAGCCAAATTTTTCTTCAATTACAAAGGTGTTGTAGTAAGATATGGGAGTTGAAATAATTTCTGATCCTATCATAATAATACCAAAAAAAATCAAGGTGATTAGAATAGGTTGCTCTGAAATACTTCTTGCAAAATTATCTAAATAGGTGAAACCATCAATTAAAAGAAAAAAAAGGATAAGAATTGTTGAGATTAAAGAGCTAACGTTTGAAAGTTTAGCACTCATTTTTTTATATGCTTGAGATTTTTTGTAGGTGTCTTGATCATAAATATCGTTTAGCTTTTCGGGTATTTTTTTATCAAAATATCCTTCGTTTAATGTATGTAAAACTTTATCTACAATAAAATTGAAAATTAGTATGAAAATGAAAAGGTAAAAAAGGGAAGAGGATTGCATAGATTATTGTTTAGATTTTCTTTGTCTGACAGCCTCAAAAATAATAATAGCCGCGGAAACTGATACATTCATGGAATCAATTTTGCCTTGCATTGGAATATTGATATGTTGGGTAGCGACTGTTCTCCATATATTTGATAAGCCTGTTGCTTCTGTCCCCACAATTATTGCCGCACTGTTGGTAAAGTCTTGTTTGTGGTATTCATTTGAATTCTGAAGGGTTGCTGCATATATATCGATGCTGTTTTTTTGTAAATAAGCAATAATTTCTTCTGAAGTACCCTGTGCAATTTGATTGGTAAAAACACACCCCACACTTGATCTAATGATATTGGTGTTGTACAAGTCACTTTTTGGACTTGCAATAAAAACAGCATCTACATTTGCCGCATCAGCAGTTCTTAATAACGCACCAATATTTCCAGGTTTTTCGATTCCTTCCGCAACAAGAATTAGTGGTTTCTTATTATTTAATTGAATTTTATTGAGAGATAAATCTTTTGTTTTTGTTACTGCGATGATCCCTTCTGTAGAGTCTCTGTAGGCTAATTTTTGATATACCTCTAATGAAATCTCAGTCCTATTCATGTTCTGATTGAAAAGTTGAATAATCTCTTTTTCAGAAATAATTTTTGGACAAAACAAAACGTTATCAAATTCATATTTAGAGAAAATTGCTAACGAAATTTCTCGTTTTCCTTCAATAATGAATAGACCTTGTTTTTTTCTTTCTCTAGCTTTTTCTTGAAGCTTAACCAAGTTTTTTATATACGGGTTCTGAATACTAGTGATTTCCTTCATTGGTACAAATATAGCGAATAATAGGTTTTACTTGGTAAAGTCTCAACAGTGTATTTGGGGATGTTTCTTTGGGATTCCTTTTTCAAACTAATTTTTCTTCCATTAAATGTGAATGAGTATATTTTCTCTCATATTGACGACGTTTCTTTGAGGATCAAACAGATATATAATAGAAAAAAACGATTTTTAGAATCATTTTTTGAATAAAATTTCAGGGAATACTTTGTTAGTTTTTCTTAGCTTCAAAGTAGTAAATTAATAAATTTACAACGTAATTGTAGGACTCAATTCCTTTCTCTTGTTTGTTGGCTTTTAGATAGGCACTGTATCCTTTTTTTATAATTGGTTCAAATGGGTTTTTATAATTTTGCCAAAATTCATAAC
>ERZ1039804.130-NODE-130-length-47099-cov-6.986991_pt1 | contig 47099 bp, 40 predicted proteins | sample MGYA00383089_ERZ1039804 | MGnify/ENA primary metagenome ERZ1039804 (study PRJEB29581, sample SAMEA5548359) | metagenome | biome: marine; feature: coastal; material: water | depth 1 m | study: Short-term variability in the microbial, nano- and picoplankton dynamics...
GGATGTATGAAATATCTGTTTGCCAGACTTGATTTGGACGTTCTATTTTCATGTTATCCTAAAAGATAAGGATAGATGTGTCTGTGAATTGTTAAAAGATTACACTGCTTATCTAGACTGAGCCTCGGTTGAGATTTTACAACTTTCTGTATTTTTTCAGTCGTACTCATTCTCCCAAGGCTTTCTTTAAAAAATCAATCTAAACCTGCATATGACCTACTTTATTATACAATTGTTCTTCATTAGAGTCTGTTTTGTCTTTAGCAGACTTGCTGTCAAAAACGGAAGAAGCGTTCTCTAGAAACTAATTTTTCCATGACGTAATTTGTTGGGCGTGAATCTTATACTTTGAAGATAACTCTTGCAATGTTGATTGTTCTTTTAAGGCTTCTAAAACCACTTTCTATCTAAAGGAAACGTTAAAGGTTCTGGGGGACCGTTTCACAATACATCGTTAAAATTCATAGTTAATTACGATGTCCTAAAATTGGGGAATATTATATTTAATAGGAATTCACACAATTTTCTTCAATCTAAAAAACAACAATCCATTATACAGATCTTAGCTTGCATTACTGCTTTGATGTTTATAAAAAGAGTCAAATATATATATATATAAAATCAAACTTTCCATGAAAGATAATTTAAGCTAAAGAGCGGCAATTTTCATAAAAAAAAACTGAAGTGAAAAATTCACCTCAGTTTTAATATTAAGATTGTAACTATCGATTAAATTAATAACGACTCATTATTTTAATTCTTAAGAGCATCTGGAACATAAATTTTATTTACAGTTCCTTTATTATCTCCACTTTTGCTTATGATTTTTAACTCAATTCTTCTATTTAATGCTCTTCCTTCTTCGTTATCAGAACCGTCTGAATTTTCATTTCTCGCAATAGGTTTCTTTTCTCCATAACCTACAGCTGTTATTCTAGTTTTTTTAATTCCTTTTTTGGTAAGATATTTTCTGACTGATTCAGCTCTCTTTTGAGATAAATTTAAGTTATAATTGTCATTACCTTTAGAATCTGAATGTCCTTGTATTTCAACTTTGATAGTGGGGTTGTTTGAAAGTAACGTGAATAGTTTATTAAGCTCTGTTTTGGAATCTGAAGCTAGTTCATCACTATCAAATTTAAAAAATACATTATTAAGAACAATTGACTCATTCGCCTTAATAGGCGCTAATTTAATCTCTTTCTTCATTGACTGGAAGGCAGAGTTTTTAGGGACAATTAAGTTTTCTGATTTGAATAAATAACCTTCAGCTTCATATGTTACATTATAGTTCTTACCAGGAGGAAGAATAAATAAATATTTTCCAGTTTTTTTATTTGGCTTATACATTCCTACGATTTCACCAGACTGGTTATCTTTAACGATAATTTGTGCATCAGGGGGAACAGTTCCATCCTTATCTCCTAATGAAAATATACCACTCATTACTGTCATAGGCATAACATCAGGCTTTGGAAGTGTTATTAAGTATAAATCTTTTTCACCTAACCCATTTTCCTTCTCAGATGCATAGTAAGATCTTTTACCATCAACAGAAGTTGCGTAGAATACATCATCCTCTGTTGTATTAATAGGATATCCAATGTTTTCAGGCGTACTCCAACCAGACTCTTCTCCTAAATCAGTTGCTTGAAAAATATCAAAACCTCCCATAGTCTCATGTCCATTGCTTGAAAAGAATAATGAAACTCCATCAGGGTGAATAAAAGGAGCTCTGTCATCATATTCAGTATTGATTTTGGAGCCTAAGTTTGTTGGTCTACTCCAAGAACCGTTAGGTAGCTGGGTAACGCTGTAAATGTCAAACCCCCCAAAACCCCCTTTTCTGTTTGAAGTAAAATATATTTTTTTACCATCAGCACTAAAACATGCATGGGTTTCTGAAGCTTTTGAATTTAAAGCTTCAAAAGCAACTGGAGTAGTCCATTCGTTACCTTCTAGCTTAGAATAGTAAATGTCACCATTTACATCATCTTGTGCAGAATAAATTAGCAATTGTTGTCCATCAACAGAAAGTCCAATTGTAGCTTCATGGCCTGAAGTGTTTATTTTGTCTGAAATAAGTTTTGGTTCTCCCCAAATTCCTTCTTTGTTTTTCTTTGAGATATAAATATCTTCATAAAACTTATAATCTATAGGGTCTTTTGGTTGTTTGGATCCAGATTCATCTTTGTCTTTGCTTGACTTGATTTCTCTTCTTGAAGTGAATATCATTGTCTGTTCATCAGCTGAAACAACTGGAGCATATTCTGCATATTTAGAGTTTACATTTTTTAACTCTGTAACAACAATAGCAACAGGATTGTCAATTAATAGTTGAGCAGTTTCACAAATTTTTAATTCTCTAGAAACTTCTTTTTGCGTCTCTTGGCTGATTTTGGAGCCGTAAGCTTCTTCGTAAAGTTCGAAGCTCTTTTTTGCTTCGTCTATTTTATGATTAATTCTTAAAATTCTACCATAAACTAAATATGCATCTACAGGAGCAGAATCTACTTCATTTGAAAAATAATCAAATGACAGATTCCTTGATACTTTCTCTACCGATTGAGATAGGTATTCAAGTGCTTTTTCACTGTCCTTAGCAAACATGCTCTGTGCGTAACATTCTCCAATTTTAAATCTCAAAAAAGAAGTTGGAGTGAGATCTTTTTCTATGTTTTGGTAGATTTTCAGGGCGAAATCATAATTTTGGTCTACCCAGTATTGATCAGCAATTTTGTATTGTTTTTTTACTGTTTTTTCAAAGATTTCTTCGTTAAAAGAGTCGTTACTTCTATTGTAAAGAATTTGAGCATCTATACTTGTAGAAAGTAATATCGCAAAAGAAAAGAAAGATAAAATACGTTTCATAAAATTCAATTTATCAAGAGTTAAACAAACTCTATGCAAATGTTATGTTGTTAACAAAAAAATAACACTTTGCTTTTAAATATTCAGAAGACTAAAATAGGATATAATTACCAAATTTGTCTATTAATTTCAAAATTTTCCAAGTAATCCCCAACTTTTCTCAGGAAGCTACCGCCTAACATTCCATCAACGACTCTGTGGTCATAGCTCATAGACATAAACATCATTTGGCGAATTCCAATAAAATCACCTTCTGGTGTTTCGATTACAGCTGGTTTTTTTTGAATTACACCAGTTGCTAGAATGGCAACTTCAGGTTGATTTATAATTGGAGTTCCAATAATATTACCAAAAGTCCCAATGTTAGTAATTGTAAAAGTCCCACCTTGCACATCATCAGGATCCAATTTGTTATTTCTAGCTTTGTGGGTTAAATTATTTACTGATTTAGCTGTACCTAAAAGGTTTAAGTTGTTTGCGCCTTTGACAACAGGGACAATTAAATTTCCAGATGGTAATGCGACTGCCATTCCTATATTCGCATCTTTCTTAATAATAATATTTTCCCCATCAACACTTACGTTTATCATCGGGAAGTCTTTTATAGCTTTCGCAACAGCTTCAATAAACATAGGAGTAAAGGTAAGTTTGTAACCTTCTTTTTTTAAGAAGTTATTCTTGACTTTATTTCTCCAGTTGACTAAGTTTGTAACATCTATTTCAACAACACTTGTAACATGCGGTGCTGTCTTTTTAGAGTTAACCATATGGTTTGAAATAAGTTTCCTCCTTCTGTACATTTCAATTATTTCAGATTCTCCTGAAAAAGAATTGGTAGTGACTGTTCCTCTATTTGGCGAGTTATCAGCTTTTTTTAATTCAGGTAACGATTGAGGTATTCTATTCTCAAGATAATTTAATATATCGTCTTTTGTGACTCTTCTGTTTCTGCCAGTTCCATTTATTTGGTTTAATTCTTCATTATTAATTTTTTCCTTCTTAGCAATGTTTTTCACTAATGGAGAATAGAATTTATTATTTTCACCAATAACGTTAGAACCATCACTAGGAAACTTTTTTATGCCTATTGCATTATTTCCTTGTAAGGGCGCTGCTAAAGGAATATTATCGGACTCATCATAAGCGCTTAAATCTTGAGGTGGTAAAGATTCTGAAACGTTACTAATAGTTTCTATAATAGCAAATGGTTCGCCGATTTTGATAATATCTCCCTCTTTGTATAGTTTCTTAATCAAAGTGCCTTCATAGTCTGATGGCACCTCTGAGTCAACCTTATCGGTTGCAATCTCTAGAATACCTTCTTCAAGTTCAATGATGTCACCTTCGTTTTTTAACCATGAAGTTAGCGTTGCTTCCGCAACACTTTCTCCCATCTTCGGCAATATAAGTTCAATATGAGGCATAGAATCCGATGAAATTTGTATTCAAAAGTAGATAAAATAAGGGAGTAACACAATTATTAAATGTTATGAAATAAATAATTAAGAGACTTAGAAAGTTTACTGATCTATTTTTTTTAAGCCTTTAACTAGTATGGAGAAATCGCTAAAGAGATTGTAATCTTTAGCGTACTGAATGTTAATTCTATTTTTTGTTTCTTCCTTTATATTTGAGTCGGAAAACCGATCTAAGGGAGATAATATACCTGATTTCAAATGGGGTAAATCATTCTTTCTTTTAAACGATTCACTGTAGCCAACCCATGTGCATTTGCCTTTGAATACTTTTGCTATGTTTTTTAACATATTGGCAGGCCTCTTTACAATTAAAATCAAAATGGGAGAGGTGATAAAAAGTGCCACTGATGTAAAAATATCAAATAGCCTTTTACTTCTTAAGTTTTTTGGTTTGTTAAGAGAGTTAATACCGATAAGATATAAGTCGCCAGGAAAGTCAATTGAAGAACTTCCTAAAATAAATAAAGATTCAGGAGGTGCTATTTTGAATTCGGTATCAAAGCTGGATAGACTTTCCATTGTCTCAATAATTCTGTAGGAAGAAAGATCTTTTGCGCAAAAAATTACTTCGTCTAATTTATGAATTTGAATAATTTCATTAAGCTGATTTATATCTCCAACATATTTAGAATCAGAACTTTTTTCAGATGCTATAAATACAAAGTTTTGAAGGAGGAAATTAGAGGTTTCCAAGATAGATTTGACTCTTTCTAATTCTTTATCATTACCGATAATACCAACATTTTTTCGTGAATTTGAATCGATTTCAAAATCACCATACTTGAAAAAATGTAGTAGAAGTCTGGTACTCGTCAAAGCCATTGCAGACCAAATAGCACTGAATGCAATTATTGCACGAGAAAAACGGTACTCTTCTTCTATAAATCCATACACAATTAAAACAACTATTGCTCCAATAGCAACACCATGTAAAACCTTATTTAGTTTAACTTTATTCCTATAGCCTCCAAAACTTGCAACAGAGCCAATTATAGTGATGACAATTGCTGGGATGCCATAGAAAAGAAATTCATTTGGGTAATCAAAACCTTTGATTTCTGATTCCCACAAGGTTTTGAATCCAATAATTCCGGAAAGTAAAATTATCGCATCAAATACAGGAAGAATTGATTTTTTTATAAAACGATTTCCAATAGCAATTGTAGCACGGAAGTAGATTGCAATTTTTATCAAAAAACTAAAAATATTGGCGTTTTTCGAAGAAAAATGTTTTTTAGCAAAAATAATCATCGCATTATAGAACACAAATACATAGTTTACAGAACTCTTTTTGGTACTCTCTCCTTTGTAGTGAATAATACGTGTGTCCGAAAAATAGTAATTTTTATATCCTCCTTTAATAATGCGATAAGACAAGTCAATATCCTCTCCATACATAAAGAAATCCTCGTCTAGAAGTCCTATTTTATCTAAAGCTTCTTTTCTCATTAGCATAAAGGCACCAGAAAGAATCTCTATTTCATGATTTTTATTTTTATTTAAATGTCCACAGTGATACTTCCCAAACCTTTTACTTTTTGGGAAAATACTAGAAAGTCCAAATATCTTATAAAAAGCAACAGTCGGGGTTGGTAAACTCCTTTTTGATTCTGGCAGGAAATTGCCTTTACCATCTACCATTTTAACTCCTAATCCACCTGCTTTTGGATTGTCATCCATAAATTTAATGACTTTTTCAAAAGTATCCTCCTCCACTAACGTATCAGGATTAAGCAGCAGTGTATATTGTCCTATTGATTTTCGAATTGCAAGATTATTTCCTTTTGAAAAACCTAAGTTTTCTTTTGAAGCGATTAGTTTTACTTCAGGAAACTTTTTTTTAACCATTTCAACCGAGCCATCTACTGAATTATTATCAACAACCCAAACTTCTGCATTAACATTAGGCAAAGCCTTAAAAACACTTTGTAAGCACTGTTCAAGGAAATATTGAACATTATAATTAACGATGACTATTGATAGCTTCAATGAAATATAATTTGGCTTAACAAAAATAGTGAAATTTAGATCGAAATCAAGATTTTTATTGAAACTAGAGACTTAGAAAAACAACTTAAAGATCACCTATGAAAAAATTGAAGGATCAATATCAGAGAACTTTCTCTTTTTCTTTAAAAAATGTTCTTTTAAAATCGATGCTTTGAAAAGACCTTTAACTGTTTTGTTTGAAAGTTGAAATTTTAGTTTATTTCTGATTTTTAAATACTTAGGAAATGAGTAGTAAAAAGAAAAGTGAGCCTTTATAATTGAGAAAGTATGTTTGAAGTTACCTTCTAACAAAAACTTTAAACCTGCAATTCCATCCAGAATAATCTTTTGCATTATTATTTTGACAAATCCTTCTTTTGGATGGTTTTTAGTTAGAAGTAATAAATTGTTTCTAAAGTTTAAAAAAGTTTTTCTGGGACTTAATTTATTTAACGTTCCTCCGCCTAAATGAAAAACTTTAGAACCTCCTATTGCGTTAATATTAAAACCTAAACGTTGAATTCTCCAGCATAAATCGATTTCCTCCATGTGGGCAAAAAAGAATTCGTCAAATCCACCTAGTTTTTTATAAATATCGTTTCTAACGAACATGCAGGCTCCAGTTGCCCAAAAAACAAGTTCATTATTATCGTATTGACCTAAATCTTCTTCTAATTCATTAAATATTCTTCCTCTACAAAATGGGAATCCCCATTTGTCAATAAAACCGCCAGCTGCTCCAGCGTATTCGAAATGAGTTTTGTTTTTTAATTGTAATATTTTTGGCATTGCAGCTCCTGTCGTAGGGTTAGCCTCCATAAAATCAATTACAGGTTCTATCCAATTATTGGGGGTTTCAATATCTGAATTTAGAAGTACAATGAATTTGTTGTTAACATACTTAAGAGCGTCGTTATAACCTTTTGCAAAACCACCATTAGATTTATTCTGAATAATTTTAATTTCAGTGAAGTTGGCTTTAACAAAGTCTATGCTTTTATCTGTAGATGCATTGTCTGCTATAATTAGTTCTGCATACTCAGGTAATGAGCCTACAACACTCGGAAGATAACTTCTTAAAAGTTCAAGCCCATTCCAATTTAAAATAACAACAGCTACTTTTTTCATTTCAGGGAGCGAATTTAGTTAATTTAAATTCAACCAATATGGAATTAAGAGTTTAGAAGTATTAAATTTGTTTAAAATTAGAAAGTTATGTCTGCTTGGGGAATATCAAATTTTGAGAACGATTCAGCACTTGATTGGGTTAGTAATATTATAGAACAGAATAAAGTGTCTAGTTTAAGTAGCACAATTAATAAATTTATCGCAAATTTTTCAATTGAAGAGACAACACTTATAGAGTGTTCTGTTTTTTTAGCTGTTGCAGAAACGATTGCAGGATTAGTTGGTAATCCAGCTGAAGACTTTCCCGACGAACTAAAAGATTGGTCGGAAACAAAATATATAAGAATAGAGCAAATCACAATGGATAATGCCATTAAGGGAATAGATATGATTTTAAAAGACAGCGAGGCTCGGGAAATGTTTTTAGATTCTGGATATTATGCTTCATGGGAGAAGTCACAAAAAGATTTAATAAAAAGACTTGCTGAATGATTTTATTTGGCAGAAAAGATAAGCATATTGGGACAAAAGAACTTCCAAATGAAGTTTGCATCGAATGCGGTAAAAAAGGTGGTGTTGTAAGTCTATTCCAGATTTTTTTTCATGTTGCTCTTATTCCCATTATTCCTATTTCAAGAAAAATTGCATCTCAATGTTACTCATGCAGAGCAGTTAAAGTTGAAAAGCAATTTTCTGAACACCAAAAAGAAGTTTCTATTTTATTGAAAAAAGAATTTAAAACCCCTTGGTGGACATTGATTGGAGCTTCAGTTATTTTTATTTTACTATTATTTAAACTAATACTTAAATGGGTTTAATTAAGATTTTCGGACATACAAATAATCCTCTTAATTCAGAGGTTGTAATTGTACCTGTAAATTGGACTTTAAATTCAACGTTTGATTTTGATAAACACTTAAGACCCATTCTGAATTACTCGAATGAAATAGAGTTTTTTCATGAGTTTTACGGTTTTCAAGAAAAGTGTAAAATTGCCTGTGAAAATGTTTCTGAGGAAACGACCATGTGGAATCAATCAATTAATCGAATTTATGAAGAAGCTAAAAATGGTGATTTTGATGGCTCAAGCATTCATTTAATTAACGAAGATTTTAAAAAATTAACATCTTACTTGGATGAAAAAATTGAGTATTGGATTCAAAAGGAAAAACTCCCTCTTTTAATAGGAGGGGATTCTTCTTTGCTATTAGGAGGTATAAAGGCTGTGGCAAGATTTAAAACCAATTTTGGGATATTGCATTTAAGCGAAAAGCCTTTTTTAAAGGAGTTAAAAAAAGGAGAGGCTATTACCGAAGGAAACAGTTTGTTTTCTGTTGGAGCATCTGTCCCGGAAGTAAGTAAAATAGTTGCTGTGGGGTTAAAATCTTTTTCTCAACAGGAATATTCAATTCAACGGAAGAATAAGGAAAAGATTATTTGGTTTTCAAAACGCAAAATAGATAACTACAAATTTAAAGGGGATTCTTATCAATCGATTTGTAAAAAATGGATTAATAATTTGCCTGAGTTTGTGTACTTGAGTATTAATATTTCAATTTTAAAAGTATTAAGTATTAATGAAATCGAATTCGCATTACAAACCCTCATAGACTCAAGAAGAAAAATTATCGGTGTAGATTTTAATGGAGTCGATAAAGTAGGAAAAGAGATGCAAATTGAAATTACAAGACTTTTGTATGTTGTGTGTAAATCTTACGGGAGATCCCGAGGGAAAATTTAAAAATATTCTGAATTAATTATGGTTTTAAGTTTTGGTGAAGTTTTAATGGATTGTTTTCCTCACAAAAATGTAATTGGAGGAGCTCCTTTTAATGTTGTTGTTCATTTAAAAAGATTAGGTGAACCAGCTGCAATTTTATCGAAAATAGGGAAAGATAAATTAGGAGGAGAGATTGGAGCGTTATTGGAAAACGAGGAAATTAGTGCTTTTTTACAAAAAGACAATCAAAAGAAAACTGGACAGGTTGATGTCACTTTAAATAATGGACAACCTAGTTATAATATTCATCAAGGTTGCAGTTGGGAGTTTATCGATTTTGAATCGGTTAGTAGTCCTAATTATTTTATGTTTGGGAGTTTAGCGTTGAATTTTATTCAGAATCAAAATTCATTCAAACAATATAGATCACAATTTAAACAATCTATATTTGTTTGTGATCTTAACCTTAGAACTCCTTTTTACTCTGAAGAAAGTATTCAACTGTGCCTTGAGTCTGCTGATATATTAAAGATTAATGATGAAGAGCTAGATTATCTAGCTGAAAAACACGTTCAAACGGATGTGATTGGTTGGCTTTTTAAAAATTATGGTATTAAAAAAGTGCTCTTAACAAAAGGTTCTAAAGGAGCAACTTTGTTTTGGGACGGAAAAGTCTATGAATGCAAAGTGAAGCCGGTTGCTAATGTTGAGGATACAGTTGGTGCCGGAGATTCGTTTACCGCCCTTTTTTTACATGGGCTGATACATAAATTGCCTTTTGAAGAATGTTTGGAGAGAGCTGCTGATTTCGCAGGGATAATTTGCACGCTTCCTGGTGCTATTCCTGTCGACAAATCTATTTATAACGATTTTAAAATTTGAAAAATCCATTAGTAATTTTATTCGGTTTATTTATCGGAGATTTTTTTTCTCAATCAACTTACCTTGGTGAATTTAAAGATAAAATAAGGATTGGATTTGATCCGGATCAATACTTTTATTCTGAAGACTTTTTACAATTTAATATATTTGGTGCTTATTTGATTAAGTCGTCTTATATTGTTTTAGATAAGACTATTGAGATCAAACAAAAGATACGTCAATTAAAATTAGATTTTTTGAACAAGTCTAATTACTGTTTTGAAATCAGAGCAGGTTATTCAAATTGAGTTCTTTATGTTAGATATAAAGTTAGTGATTGGCTTAATACAGTTACTGCTGTTGGATACCATCCGAAAAATAAGTTTCGGTTTTGAAATTGAAGTTTTGGCTTCTGAAGAATATTAAGAATAAAGTTATGTGGAAATCTGATTTTAATATAGATCAAATAAATTCAATGTGTACTAATACGATACACGACGCTTTAGGAATTAAAATCACAGAAAAGGGGCCTGATTTCCTAAAAGCTACAATGCCAGTTGATCATAGAACTTTTCAGCCAATGAGAATACTTCATGGTGGGGCAAACGTAGTATTAGCAGAAAGTTTGGGAAGTATAGCGTCGCTAATGGTTATTGATTCTGAAGAGAGCGTTTGTGTTGGTCTAGATGTTAACGCTAATTATATTAGATCAGCTAAATCTGGTGTTGTCACCGGAATTGTTAAACCTATAAATCTTGGTCGGAAAATTCATGTTTGGGAAATAAAAATCTATGACACAGAGCTTAACCTTACCTGTATTTCAAGGTTAACCGTGTCTGTTCTAGAAAAAAGAAAATAATTAATTCAATACAAAAGGAGCGATCAAATCAAATTCTGGGATGTAGACCTTAAATTCAATATTGGTAAGCATATTTTCCATTATGTAATAACCCCTCATTCTTCCAATTGGAGAATTTAAAGAAGTTCCCGATTCATAAGAATGGTTTTTTGTAGGCTCTATGATAGGCTGTAGACCAATCACTCCTTCTCCTTCTACTTCGTAATGATCTCCTTTCGAGTCAAATACATACCATCTCCTTGAAGATAATTTCACGGGGAAATGATTATTGTTTTTAATAGAAATATGATAAGAGAAAATGAACTCCGATTCGGTAGGTTTTGAAAACTCTTTTTCAAAAGTACTTTTAACCACAACTTCAACACCCTCAGTAATTAAACTTTCCATAATTACAAAACTACAAAAACAAAAGACTCTGCGCTACTGAAATATAAATCTTTTAAAACCAACTAGTTGCTCAGCGTCTTGGCCAAAGCCTTTGTAATAAACAAGAATTGTATAATTATTTTCAGTCTGGTAATGACTTCCATCTGTATCTACCCATGTTAATTCACTAGTCTTATTCTTCATAGAAACGTAAGCATAATCATAAACGCCTTGTTTTAAAATTATATGTGCTTCGTAATGCTCTAGTGAATCTTTAAAAATCAATTTATGCTCCTTTTTTACTTCGTTATTGGTAAATGCTCCTGTTAAAAATACTGTACTGTTATCTAGAGGAATTCTCCGCCCTAATCTAAAGTGAACAAAAGCATATTCCGATTCTAAGTAGGGATTTCTGTTTTTTGGAAGTAAACTTGTAAAAAAGTCCCCATTATGGTCATATTGATTTGAGTATTTCAAATATGCTCTTTTAGAATCTTTAAAAGGTAAAATATGGTAAATCGAGTCTTTGTAAAAAATTTGCTCAACACCATTTCCTTTCAATTTTATATCTCTAAAATCTAATATTCGATATTCATTTCCTGCTTCAAACCGAGTAGCTGAAGTATTGGAGAATATAAGTTCATTTTGTTTGACATATTGAGGGCGAATGTTCTTTTTTGAGTTATCCATTCTGTCGTTTTGTAAAACAACAACTCTAAACTCAACTAAGGGGTTATTTGATTTGATTAATTGGTATTTAACATCAAAATCTATTTGATGATGTGTGTATTTGTAATCAAAATCAATAGGAATTGATGGTTTAGGAGTTACCTCTGTTTGAATATCAGCAACATAAAATTTTTGTGTTAAAACTACCTTACTTCTGTCAGCGTCTTCAAAAACGTATAGAATGTAGTTTCCGCTTTTTGTGAATTTTAAATTCTCACTTGGAAAACTTTGTGTGTAATGAATATAACTAACGGCAGTATTTATCGATAATTGATAATCAGATATTTCTTCTTCCTCGTACCCATCTATATAATCACTTATAAATAAGTCTTTTGATTGTTCCCAATTAGAGTTACAATGAATGAAAGTGTAGGAGTATTGTTTGACCTCGTTTGTAATGTCATCAAATCGAATAGTTAATTGATGCGGTGAGTTCAGAAATGTCAACGGAAAGTCAATTAATTTATTTTCGTTCTCAATAATTACTGTTTTAATTGACTTTTTAAAAACTTCATTTTTAAATGAATTAGCTTGATTGGATAGGCCAATCAATAATAGGTATAAGAGAATAATGGATTTTATGCTCGATTTCATAACTGCAAATTAAGTCTAACAAAAATCAAATCTTATTCCCTTTTTTTATTTAGAAACGTTCTAAATAAATTAATAGGAGTGTTAATATTCGTTAATACACATCGGTTTTTGTTAATTTTACCGTCTGAATTATCACCCAATCAAGAGAGAATGTCAGTACAAGTAAAGCTGAGAAAAGGGGCAAACATCAAATTAAAAGGTGTCGCAAATCGCGTAAAGGTAGATGCTAATGCATCTGACGTGGTGGCACTTAAGCCTTCTGATTTCCACGGGGTAATCCCAAAATTAATATTAAGAGAAGGTGCAAAAGTGAAAGCTGGAACACCAATATTCTTCGACAAAGAGAACGTCGATATTAAGTTTTCTTCTCCAGTTTCTGGGGAGATTATTGAAATCGTTCGTGGTGCTCGTCGTGTAATTCTAGAGATTAGAATTAAAAACGATGGCGCAAATGTTGCTGAAGATTTTGGTGCGACTGATATCGCTGCTGCTTCTAAGGAAGATTTAACGATGAAGTTGTTAGGTGCTGGTCTTTGGCCATTCATCAAACAGCGTCCGTTTAATTGCATAGCTAATCCTAGCGATGCTCCTAAGGCAGTATTCGTTTCAGCATTCGATACAAGTCCGTTAGCTCCTGACTATGACTTCTTATTAGAAGGAAGAGAAGAGGACTTCCAGGCTGGGATTGACGCTTTGGCAAAATTTTCAAAAACTGGTTTCGTCAACTTAAATGTTCCTACGTCGAAAGAAGTAAGGTTTAATTTTGAAGATAAGTTTGTTTATACTGATTCAATAGGTAAACGAGTGGCCCTTGACTATAAAACTGCTGCTAACGCTTCGGCGCATACAGGTTCCGCAAAGGCAATAAAATCAATCAATGATAAATACGGCCAAGCTAGTGATCTTTTTACGAAAGCTAACAATGTTTATTTAGGAGAAATTTCTGGTCAACATCCAGCTGGTAACGTAGGTATTCAAATTCACCATATTAATCCTGTCAATAAGGGTGAGGTAGTTTGGACTGTTAACGCGCAAGATGTAGCCATGATTGGGAACTTCTTAAGAACAGGTAAATTAACAGCTAAGAAATTAGTTGCGCTTACTGGTTCTGAAGTAGCGACTCCTCAATATTATAATGTTACTTTAGGACAAAGCTTAGATAGTATTTTTGAAGGGAACTTAAAAGATGCAGAAGAAGCACCGCGATTTATAAGCGGAAATGCTTTAACTGGAACTAAGGTAGAAAAAAATGGGTTTTTAGGATTTTACGATTCTCAATTAACTGTTTTGCCTGAAGGAAATAAATATGATTTTTTTGGATGGATGCTTCCTATTCAACCAGAAAAATTATCATTAAGTCGTACACTTTGGTCGTGGATAATCCCAAGCAAAGCTTACCGATTAAATACAAACCTTAATGGTGAATCAAGGGCGTTTGTGGTAACTGGTGAGTACGAAGAGGTTTTACCTATGAAAATATATCCTGTTCAACTTTTAAAGTCATGTTTAGTAGAAGATATTGATGCAATGGAAGGTTTAGGGATTTATGAAATAGTCCCTGAAGATTTAGCATTGTGTGAGTTCGCTTGTACTTCTAAGCAACCAGTTCAACAAATTCTGCAAGCTGGATTAGACTTAGTTAAAAAGGAGTGCGCTTAGTTAAATAGATTAATTAATTCCATTAGATAAAAGAGATGAAGTTTTTAGAGAGACTTGTAGACAAAATGGAGCCCAACTTTGAAAAAGGAGGGAAGTACGAAAAATGGTTCCCATTATTCGACGGTTTTGCTACGTTCTTATTTACACCGAAGCACACAACCAAAAAAGGTGTGCATATTCGCGATGCTGTAGATTTAAAAAGAACAATGAATACCGTTATCCAAGCATTAATTCCTTGTTTATTGTTTGGAATTTGGAATACAGGTTTTCAACATTACAGTGCATTAGGACTGTTAGAAGAGTTCGGGTTTTTAGACCAGGTTTTATTCGGAGCTATAAAAGTATTACCTATAGTAATTGTTTCTTACGCAGTTGGTTTAGGTGTTGAATTTGGTTTTTGTATTGCGAAAGGACATCCAATTGAGGAAGGGTTCTTAGTTTCAGGAATGTTAATCCCATTAATTGTACCTGCTGATACTCCCTTGTGGATGGTAGCTGTTGCCACTATTTTCGCAGTTGTTTTTGTGAAAGAAGTTTTTGGAGGTACAGGAATGAATATTTTAAATCCTGCGTTAACAGCTAGAGCGTTTTTATACTTTGCATATCCAAAGCAATTATCTGGAGATAAAGCATGGGTTAATACCGAACTTCCTGATGGTTACGTTCAAACTGAATCTGGAAAAGTATTAAATGAGTTAGGTCAAGCAGTAGGACAATTTGATGCAATGGCAGGAGCAACCCAGTTGTCTCGTTTTAATGCCTCAATCGGCATATACAAAGAACAAGGTATAGATGCTGGTATTGCTGCTTTAGATGGCGCACATTCATTATTAGATTCATTCTTAGGTTTAATACCCGGTTCTATAGGTGAGACATCAGTTGTCGCAATTTTAATTGGCGCAGGCTTACTACTACATACCGGAGTCGCTTCATGGAAAATTATGGCATCTGGAATATTCGGAGCTGTATTCATGACAATTATATTCAACACTGCAGGTATGAATCCTTACATGACTGTAGGTCCGTTAGAACATCTAACAGCTGGAGGTTTTATGTTCGGTATTGTATTTATGGCTACAGACCCAGTTTCGGCTGCACAAACTGAAGTTGGAAAAGTAATTTATGGTTTCTTTATTGGATTAATGACAATTATGATTAGAGTATTCAATCCAGCTTATCCGGAAGGAATAATGTTGGCTATTCTTTTTATGAACGTTATGTCTCCACTAATTGATCATTATGTTGTTCAAGGAAACATCAAAGATAGATTACAAAGAGCAAAATTACATTCATTAACCCACTAATCAATTAAAAATGGCTGTAAATAAGAATAGTACAGGATACACGGTAACGTTTGCTATAATATTAGTTATCGTTTGTGGAGCATTACTTGCAACTTTAGCAACTGTGTTAAAGGAGAGGCAAAAAGCAAATGTTAGTAATGAAAAGCGTCAATTTATACTAGTTGCTGCTGGAGCGTACAAAATGGAAGAGTTAAAAGAGATGGAACAATCTCAAATCTCTGAAATCTTCACTAACAAAATTACTGAGGATGTTTTTGATGTGCATGGAACATCAATTGCAAAGGAAGGAGTTACTGCTTTTGGAATCGACATTGTTAAGGAATACAAGGCTACTAAGAATGATGCTTCAATCAGAAAATACCCAATGTTTAAATTTACTGACGGTGATAATATAAAGTACATTATACCAATGGCAGGAAATGGATTATGGGGACCAATATGGGGATTCATTGCTTTGGGTAAAGATAAAAACACCATTGAAGGTGTTGTTTTCGATCACAAGTCTGAAACACCAGGTCTTGGAGCAAAAATCGCTGAAGATAATTTCCAAGATTTATTTACTTCTTCAACTAAAAAAATCATGTCAGGAGATAAATACCTTTCTGTAAATGTTGTTAAAGGTGGTTTGAAAAACCCAGAGCATGAAATTGATGCAATTGCAGGAGCTACCATTACTTCAAATGGAGTAGGAGCAATGTTAAGATCAGGTTTTAAGCCTTACATGAAAGCTTTTGGTTTAGTAAACTAATTCATAAAAAATATTAAAGACTTAAATAATTCACAATGAGTACAACAAAAGAATCATTGTTTTCAAAAAAGAACATGAAGTTGATTAAGGATCCATTAAACGATTCGAATCCAGTTTCTATTCAAGTATTAGGAATTTGTTCTGCTTTGGCAATCACAATAATGCTAGAAAACGCATTTGTAATGTCTATGTCGGTACTTTTCGTACTCATAGCTGCTAATGTTGTTGTTTCTTCAATTAGAAATTTAATCCCGGATAAAATTCGAATTATCGTTCAATTAGTAATCGTAGCGACATTAGTTATCACTGTTGATTTAGTTCTTAAAGCTTTTGTTTATGAAGTGTCTAAACAACTTTCGGTTTTTGTAGGACTTATTATTACCAATTGTATCATCATGGGACGTCTAGAAGCTTTTGCCTTAGCGAATAAACCTGGACCTGCATTTTTGGATGCAATTGGAAATGCATTTGGTTATACCTGGATTCTATTAGTCGTTGGTTTTATTCGTGAGATCTTCGGTTCAGGTTCTATTTGGGGTGTGAAAATTGTTCCTGATTCATTGTTAATTGAAAATGGCGGGTTTTACGAGCACAATGGTTTAATGCTGTTATCTCCAATTGCTCTATTCTTGGTTGCTTCAATCATTTGGGTGCAAAGAATTAAGAATAGAAAGTTAATTGAAGCGAACTAATTCAATATTAATAGAGAAAATTTAGAAAAATGTTAGATTACGTAAACATAATAGTAAAAAGTATATTCGTAGAGAATATGATTTTTGCATACTTTTTAGGTATGTGCTCATATCTTGCAGTATCTAAGTCTGTGAAAACAGCATCCGGATTAGGTGCAGCTGTTATCTTTGTCCTAGTTGTAACTGTTCCGGTCAATTATTTACTAGAAAATTACATATTAGCTGAAGGAGCTTTATCATGGTTAGGTGCAGATTTTGAAACAATGGATCTTTCCTTTCTTTCATTCATCATGTTTATCGCAGTTGTTGCATCTATTGTTCAATTGGTTGAAATGATTGTTGAAAAGTTTGCTCCCGCATTATATGGCGCTTTAGGTATCTTTTTACCGCTTATTGCAGTAAACTGTTCAATTCTAGGTGGTGCATTATTTATGCAGGAGAGACAATATGCAACTATCGGTGAAGCAACTGCTTTTGCTTTTGGTTCAGGTATAGGATGGTGGATAGCAATTGTTGCCTTAGCTGCAATTCGTGAAAAGATTCGTTATTCGAATGTTCCTGCTCCATTAAGAGGTCTAGGAATTACATTCATCATAACTGGGTTAATGGGAATTGCATTTATGAGTTTCCTAGGAATAGAACTTTAATATTAGTTAGAATAAATTTAGAATAAATAGATATGGAAACTATAATTATTAGTGTAGCGGTTTTCTTAGTAGTAGTTTTACTACTAGTATCATTATTGCTTTTTGCAAGAGCTAAGTTGTCATCTTCGGGATTGGTTAAAATTACTGTAAATGGTGAAAGAGTCATTGAGACAGAAGCTGGATCGACTTTACTTTCAACTTTAGGAAATAACCAAATATTCTTGCCGTCAGCATGTGGAGGAGGGGGTACCTGTGCAATGTGTGAATGTCAAGTTCATTCAGGAGGTGGAGAAATATTGCCAACAGAAAAGCCTTACTTCTCAAGAAAGCAAATTGCATCTAATCACCGTTTAGGTTGTCAAGTAAAGGTAAAGCAAGACATGGAGGTTGAAATTCCAGCTGAGATCTTTGGGATTAAAAAGTGGGACTGTGAAGTTGTTTCTAATTACAATGTTGCAACTTTTATTAAGGCATTTATAGTAAAGTTACCAGAAGGTGAAACATTAGATTTTGAAGCCGGAGGATATATCCAAGTTGATGTACCTGCTGTAACTGTTGATTTTAAAAATGATATTAATATTGAGCCAGACTCCGACGATCCTATTGGACCAGACAAGTTTAAGGCTGACTGGGATAAATTTGGACTTTGGTCTTTAAAAATGGTTAACAGCGAGCCTTGTTTTAGGGCTTATTCGATGGCTAATCATCCTGCTGAAGGAAATATTGTAATGCTTACAATACGAATTGCAACTCCACCTTGGGATAGAGCTAAAAACGGTTGGATGGATGTTAATCCAGGTATATGTTCGTCTTTTGTTTTTTCTCGCAAAGAGGGTGATCTTGTTACCATTTCAGGTCCATATGGAGAGTTTTTTATAAAAGATACTGGTTCAGAAATGATTTACGTAGGAGGTGGAGCTGGAATGGCACCTATGAGATCGCATCTTTTTCACTTATTTCATACCCTTGAAACTGGAAGAAAAGTTACTTATTGGTATGGGGGTAGATCTAAGAAAGAGTTATTTTATGAAGAAGATTTCCGTAAGATAGAACGTGAGTTTCCAAATTTTACTTTTAATATTGTATTATCCGAACCAGAAGAATCTGATAATTGGAATGAAAAAAAATCACCAGAAGATGATGGTGATGGCTATTTAGGATTTGTTCACAACGCTGTTATCGAGCACCAACTAAAGAGACACGAAGCGCCAGAAGATATCGAGTTTTATTTCTGTGGTCCTCCTATGATGAACCAAGCAGTTATAAAAATGTGTGACGACTGGGGAATTCCAGAAGAAAACGTTGCATTTGATGATTTTGGAGGGTAACCTCAAATCAAACAAGAGAAGGGTCAATCACATCGATTGGCCCTTTTTATTGCCTTATACATTTTTGTTACATCCGTAGCTATTAACTATTTTAAATGTACGTAATTGGTCATTTTAATCGGTGTAATCAATTATTACTTTAATGTGTGGTTCAACAAGATTTCTCAAATTATAGGATTAGTTCCTAAGCAGGTGTAGTTAATCCTGAAAAAAAAATATCAGCCTAGGATAATAGGGTTGGTACGCGAAATCCAATTTGTTTTAGGCGATAGACATCTCGTTCATAATTTGGTGAAGCTTAGGATGCTTATCAATCATCATTTCAGGATGTTTTAAGAAATACTCTGAATAACTGCAAAAAAAATCAGCCGAGTATGTTAATGCATAATCTCTTATTTTAGCTTTATTATTCTTAATTTCTTACGTTTTAGTTTTGATTATATTCAACCAAGGGCCAATTTCGTTAATGTAAATTAATACCTACGGTATACCGTCAATTTTGCCATCTTGTTCATCGATTATATGTGTGAATTCTAACATTCTTTCGGTCAGTTTAGCTCTTAAAGCTATTATATAATACATCTTTGGCTAACATTATTCTTCTTTCTATTGGGTCAGAACCAACTAAAAAATTTTTCCAAGAACCTTTAAATCGTCCGCTAAACACAATAGTTTTGCTAAGCAAGTCAACTTCATTGATGAAATTATATTCCCAATTGGTAAAACAAAAAATAGAAATGATTTCACTAGCTTCAACTAGGAATTTATCCTTTTTATTAAAAGGTATATTGTCAAAACCAATAATTCTTTTAGTATTTAAGAAATGTAGGATTCTTAACTCAAAACTTTTTAGTTCTTTAAAGCTTCTGGTAAAACCTAACATCTTTTTAAAAAAATAGGTCTAATTTTGGTTAAAGGTTTTAATTAGCCAAAACTCTTTTTAATAAGAGGGTAAAAACTAAAATTGTAATAAAGTAATAAAATCATAAGATTACTATTGAATCTTTTTTCGATGAAGAATGTTCTATCGTAGGAAAGTTGAATGCTTTTAATAACTCATTGATGTTGTAAACAGAACCTCTTATTGCGTTACTAATAATTATTACAGTGTAACCTGTTTTAGGTATCTTAAGGTAAATATGGCGATTTCCGTGCCACCATCCCGTATGGTATACTAACTTACCAAAATTAGGATCCATTTTTAAACGCCATCCATATCCATAGGACTTGTTATTCCGAATTTTATTCTGAGGAGTAAAGGCAATTTGTTTTATTGAATCCGAAATAATGATGTCGTTATTTAAAAATGCATCAAACTTTATTAAATCTTGTGCAGTAGAGAATATTCCTTTGTCACCAACAATTCCATCTAGATAATCAAATTCAAATACACGATTCCATTGCGTGTGCCCCAAAGTTAAATTTTTAGGAATTGAGGCTTTTTTAAAATCAAAAACAAAACTATCCATCATTCCACATTTGTCAAATATTCTTGTTTTTAAAACCTCTGAATATCGCTTCCCCTCTATAACTTCAATTATTGATGCTAAGAGCATATAATTCGTGTTTGAATAATAATGTTTTTGATCTGGGCGAAAGTTGTGTTCTGGGTTATGGAAATTAATTACACAAATAACGGTGTCATTATAAATTAAATGATCCTTATTATCCATTTTGTGATCACAATAATAATAGTATTGTGATAACCCCGATCTATGTGCAAGTAGGTGTCTGATTGTTATTTTTTTGTATTGTTTAGGTAGTTCAAGAAATTTGGTTATGGTATCGTTCAAAGTAAGTTTTCCTTCTTCAATTAACTGTAAAATTACTGTTGCAGTTATGGGTTTAGTAACACTTGCTAATTGAATTGCAGCATTTTTTTTAAGTGGGATTCTTTTTCTAATGTTTGAATATCCCGATGTAGTGTCAAAAACGATTTCTTCATTTTTTGAGATTGTTATATGCCCGTTAAACCTTCTTCGTTTTACAAATTTTCTAAAGTAATTATTAATCGTCTGTATTTCGGTTTTAGGAATAGCTGATTTTTGGGGAATTATTGAATCAATAGAATTTGAAGTTATGTTAGATTCATTCTTTTTGTCAGCACTTGTTGTGTCTGTACAAGCCAGTATTACCAATCCAAAAAGAAAAATGAGATAGTATTTCATAAAATCCTATGCAAATATAGTACGTAAGAAAGCTAAAAGCAACAAGATTTTCCTATAGTTAAAGGAATTTCCGTTGCGTCCTTGACTAATAGTTACTTATATTTGAAATAGAATTTAATTAGGTTTAATAGCCTTGGAATGGTTTTTGTTTAGAGGCGATTACCTTAACAATTAAGACAATTAATATGAGTAGCAAAAAAATATATGGGAAAACAATAATTTTATTGTCTGCAATGTTTTTTTTAATAGCATGTAATGTATCTAAATCTTTAACAAAGAAAGGGGATAAACTTGCTCAGGCAGGTGTTCATGCTGAAGCAATTCAATATTATATTCAAGCATTAAATAGAGATAGAAGCACTGTAGAAGCACAAATAGGATTAAGAAAGAGTGGGAATGAAGTAATGTCTAATTATAAGTCTAAATTTTTCAAGGAATATAATAATAATAGTTTTCACTCTGCTGTTTATACTTATTTAGAAATGGAGAAGTTCCAATCGAAATTAAAAAAGTTTAGTGCTGATGTGACAATATCTTCTCAAACTACAGCAGATTTTAAGATTGCTAAGAAAAAATATTTAGAATCTCAATTCACAAAAGCTAATCAGTTAATGGCGAACGAACAATTTGAAAGTGCTGAAAATATATTCGTGGAAATTAAAAAAATTGAACCCAATTATAAAGGTCAAGATTTGGAAAAGCTAATGGAGATCTCAAAATTGGAGCCACCCTATAGGGCAGGAAATAAATATTTAGATCAGGATAAAAACAGAGCGGCATATTTTTCTTTTGAAAAAGTAACAGATATTAATGTAAATTACAAGGATGCTAAATTTAAAAAGGAAGAAGCTCTTGACTTAGCAAAGTATCCAATTGCAATTTTAAAATTTAAAAATTACAGTTATGACAGGGGTGCTGCAGAAAAAGTATCTGCAAATATGGTTAACACTTTACTAGGAAATAAAGGACCATTTCTGAAAATTCTAGATCGCACAAATATGGATAAGGTTTTAAATGAACAGTATCTATCAATGAACGGTTGGATTGAAGGAGATGGTGCAGTAAAAACAGGAGCTCTTTTAGGATCTAAAGCTATTTTAAGCGGAAAATTGTTAAGTGTAAATAATATACAAAAGTCGCCAGAAGTAAAACAAGAAAAGGCATACCGTAAAAGAACTGTTAAAGTTTACAATGCGGAAACAAAGAAAAATGATACAAAGCATGTGTATGATAAAGTTTACTATAATAACTATAAAGGTTACAATGAGGTTGTTGTTTCATTTCAATACATTTTAGTTTCATCTGAAACAGGTGAGATCTTACTTAGTGGAATAGAGGAGGGAGTGATGAGAAGTCAAGTTGATTATAATGCTTATTCTGGAAATTATAAAGAACTTATACCAGGTAATTGGAATGTGAGATTTCAAGATTCTCCAAGTGATAAAATGTATAATAATAGAAGACAGATTAAAGCGTTTCAAACCGGATTTGAATCTGAACAAAATATAACCCCGGTTTCTATTTTGAAAGAAGATGCATTTAAAAAGGTTGGAAATACAATTGCGAAAATTGTTTATAGTTTTAATCCAGAAGATTAATGGGGAAGTTCTCAACATACATATTTATTTGTTTAATAGTTTTTAGTTGTAAATCGGTTAAAGAAAAAGCAGAACGAGATAACCCTATTCCTCATTGGGTATCAAGCCAACCCCACCATTCGGATTATTATATCGGGGTTTTTGGTGTGCGAAAAAATGGATTGGATTACCGCTCTAAAGCAAAGCGAGGTGCATTAGAAAGTCTATCTAGTGAAATATCTGTTAATATATCTGGTGAGTCAGTTTTAAAAACATTAGAATCGAATAATAATTTTGAGCAAGAGTATAAGCAAAACGTCACGCTAAATTCTACAGAAAAGCTAGAAGGTTTTGAGATTGTGGATTCGTGGGAAAGTGAAACAGAGTATTGGGTTTATTATAGATTGTCCAAAGCAAAACATACGTTACTAAAAAAAGAAAGAATGCATAAAGCTTTGGAGTTAGGTAAAGAGTATTTTTCAAATGCTAAAGTAAAGCATCAAAAAAATGATTATCGCGAAGCCTTTGTTTTATCTATCCAATCATTGGAGTCTGTTGCTGAATATTTAGATGAGCCACTCAAGACACAATTTCAGGGCAGAGAAGTTTATTTTGCAACAGAGGTAATGACTTACTTACAAAACATGTTAGATGAAATTCAGTTAATACCTGGTTACGATAAAAAGCAAGTAGTTTTGGGTGAATTTTTAAGTGAGGAAGACGTGTTTTTTAAAGTGACTAATTATATTGGCGCTTTAATTAGCGGAATTCCTTTAAAGTGCGAGTACAAAGCTATTTTCTTTAATAATTATGATGTGAAATCAAATGAAAAAGGTATTGCGGGTGTGTCTTTAGGAAAGCTAAATCAAAGTAAACCTGAGCAATATGTTTCTGCTAAATTAAACTTTGAAAAAATTTTAGAAACGTATTCAAAAAACCAGATTGTTTCAAAACTGATTAGTTATATACCAATAAAAGAAGCAAAGATTAAACTTTTTGTAAGAGCACCTAAAGTGTTTGTTGTTGCGAATGAGAAAGAGTTTGGGATGAAAATTAATTCTAAATTTCTGTCAATCGTTAAACAAACTTTATCCTCTCGTGGTTTTCAAATTGCCAATAAATATAGAGATGCAGATTTGCTATTTTACATAAATACGAATACGACCTCTGTTGGATCGAATTCAGGAACTTATCAAGTTGAATTAAATGGAAATGTAGAAGTTAAAATCCGACAAACGATGGAAGTTGTTTTTTCTGAAGTAATAAAAGCATCGAAAGGTTTACAGTTGACCCAGAAAAAAGCTGCAATTGATGCCTTTGGTAAAGCAGAATATTACGTAAAAAGAAGAGTGATACCCAAGCTAGCATATCAATATTTTTCTTTTTAATTATGATTAAACTTCCTGAAAAATATAAAGCTTTAATTTTTGATTTAGATGGCACATTGGCTGATACAATGCCACTTCATTATAAAGCGTGTCAAATTGTTTGCAATGAAAAAGGATTCGATTTTCCTGAAGACTATTTTTATCAAGAAGCAGGAAAGCCAACTATCGAAGTATTTCAGAATTTAATGATTAAACTAGGGAAAGATTTCGATGGTAAAATACTAGGTAAAGCTAAGGAAAAGCAATTTTTAGATTTGATATCAGAGGTTACTCCCCTTAAAATAGTTGCAGATATTGCTCAAAGTCACAAAGGGAAAATTCCTATGGCGATTGGAAGTGGAGGTCAGCGTGATTCAGTTGAATTAACTTTGGATGTAATTGGTTACACTGGCTTTTTTGATTCAATAGTATCCTGTGACGATGTCTCAAATCATAAGCCTAGTCCTGAAACGTTTTTAAAGTGCGCTGAGGAGATGGGGGTTCAAGCAAAGGATTGTGTTGTTTTTGAAGATGGTGATCCTGGCGTCGAAGCGGCTAAAGCCGCAGGAATGATGGTTATCGATGTTAGACCGTATTTCTCATTATTAACGATTTAGAATAGACAAATTAGTGCGCTATTTTTATCATCTTTTCAGGTCTGAAATCGATTGGTTCCAAAATCTGACTAAAACTATTAATCGCATTATGAAACCGGTAGTAACTTTAATTATTTAAATAATAGTTGGTTTTTTAGTGCAGTATTCATTTGAGTGCGTATTTTTTTCAATTATTGTTAGTTTCCGCTAATCCTTAGGCTCATTTTTAATGTTAATTAATATCTTAACACTATCGTTTTATATTTTGATATTGTTGAAGCGGGTATAAATCAAGTTTTTATTCTGAGTACTTTGGGTTTAATTATTATTAACTTTAAAGACCATCTTTTTAAAATTAATCTGTCTTTATTGCAATAGCTACTTATAATGTTGTTATAAATTTGGATCATTATTCAGCTATATTAGCGGATTAAAGAAAGAAAAATATGAGACAAATAATAATGTTAATTATGCTTTCTGGGGTTGGTATAACTCAAGCAAGTATTTTAGATTTAAAAATTACCGAAATAATGTACAATCCAAAGCCTGATGCTGGACAGTTAGAAGAGGATTTGGAGTTTATTGAATTTAAAAATACAGGTTTAACTGAAATTAATCTTAAAAGCTTAGTATTGTCGAATGCTGTACTGTATATTTTTGATAAAGATGAAATTTTAGCACCAGGGGGAATGTTGGTACTCGTTTCCGATTCCAACGTTTTTCATGAGCGTTATCCATTGGTAAAGGTCGCTGGACAGTACACTAACAAATTTTCAAATAAAGGCGAAAAACTTTATGTTAAAGCAGGATCTGATACCTTAATAGAATTTGAGTATAAAGATGATTTACCATGGTCTAGTTTAGCAGATGGTAATGGTTATTCATTGGTTTCTGTAGAAATTAATCCTATTGGAGAACCTTCTAAACCCGAATACTGGCGAAATGGGGCAAGGCTAAATGGAACGCCAGGAGAAGAATCTGAAACCGCTTTAGAATTTCCCGATGTTTGGATTAATGAGCTACTTTCTCATACTGATTTACCTGAAATTGATGCAATTGAATTATTTAATAATTCATTAATTCCAGCAGATATTAGTAATTGGTTTTTAAGTGATTCAAAATCTAATCCATATAAATTTCAGTTCCCAAGTGGGACAATTATAAATTCTGGGGAATATTTGGTTGTGGATGAAACTGACTTTAATAATTTAGGATCGGGCTTTCGATTTAATAGAAGTGGAGACGAGGTGTTTTTGTATTCTGGCGATAATCAGAATAACTTAACGGGGTTTAGCACAGGATGGGCGTTTGAAGGACAGTACAATGGTGTTACATTTGGAATTCATGTTAGTTCAGATGGAGATAAACACTTTTTACCACAAGAAGAAAATACATTAGGCTTTATTAATTCAAACCCTATTATTGGTCCATTGGTTATTTCTGAAATAAACTATAATCCATCAAATCTAGATTACGAGTATTTAACGGTTGAAAATATAACGGATACAATTGTTGATTGTTTTCATTCAGAACATCCTGATTTAGGTTGGAAGATTAGTGGAGTGGGCTTTGATTTTCCAGCAAACACAAAGTTGAAAGCGAATGAGTTAGTATTTGTTACAGCTGCTAATCCAACCGATTTTCGATTAAAATATAATATAAACAATACTGTTCAGGTGTTTCAATACAGTGGAAAGATGAGCAATAATGGTGAGGAATTATCCGTTTGGAGGTTTGATCGAATGGATACAACTGAAACAGGAGAAACTTTTATGCCTAAAGTGTTAATGGATGGAGTACATTATAACGACGCTTTACCTTGGGATGTTTTGGCAGATGGTCATGGGAATTCTTTAAAACGAATTTCTAAAACTAGTTTTGGCGATGAGGTTGAAAATTGGGAAGGTACACCTCTTTTTATTTCGAATGAAATTACTAAAACTATTCCTCATTTAGAATTTTCTCTCTTCTATGAAAAAAAAATAATTTATTCTTCAGGTGTTGAAGGGATTTTAACGGTATTTGATTTTAACGGAAAGGTTTGTAAAAAAGAACAAATTAGAGCAATCAACGGAACTTTTACATTGAACGAGTCAGACGGAGTTTATTTTTACTTATTTGAGAGTGAAGAAGGTATGAAGTCTGGTAAGCTAGTAAAGAAATAAAAATGAAGAAGTTATTTTACTTAATTTGTATAGTTTTTTTTGCTTCATGCTCCAAGGAAGGTGAAGGAGGATCTGCAGTTATTTCAGGTATTGTAAAAAAAGAGGTTATTGCGCCTAATGGAAATTTAATAGAGACTCTTCCTGCCATAAATAAAGATGTATTTATAAAGTTTGGAGATTCTGAATTCGTAAATGAAGATGTAAAAACTAACGAATTAGGTAATTTTGAATTTTCATTTTTACGTAAAGGTGACTATTCAATTTTTGTTTACTCGGACTGTGTAGATTGTGACTCGGGAAAAGAATCAATTGAACAATCAGTCGAATTAAAAAAATTTAATTCGACAATTTCTGATTTAGAATTAGTAGTCCGGAAAACTGTAGATTATGATGACGGTTCATCTTCCGTGAAAGGGAGATTAATGGTTCAGAAATATGTAGGCATATTTAAAATCGGTGATCCTTACGTTTCCCAAGAACAAGAGGTTTACATTGTTTATGGAAATGAGGAAGTGTATTTTGATAGAATGGATACCGGATTTGATGGTAAATTTGAATTTAAGAATTTAATTAAAGGAGAATATAAATTATATGCCTTATCTGAATGTGGAACATGTGACGATGTTTATGACACCATTAGTGTAACCGTTAATGTTTTAAATAATTTTTCAACTGAAAACACGGGTGATTTAATTATCGATAAGCATTAATGAAAGTATTATTGAGCATATTTATTGTAATGCTAAGTCATACCATTGAAGCTCAATACGTTTCTCAATATTGGAGTTCAGCTTCAGTTCAAGTAGACTTAATTAGGAAGTTGGATTTAAACGTAGAGTATTCCTTTCGATATATAAACGTTTTTAATTACTCTTCATTTGGACAAGTTGGTTTAGAAAAGAAATTACCGAAAAAAATTAAATTAAACTTAGATTATCGGTTTAGTAGAAAGATAGGAAATGAATTCATAATAAAGAAGTTACACCGTCCGAGCTTTAATTTTTCTAAAAAAATTAAAGTTAAAAAAATCAAGATTAGCGTAAGATCCAAATTTCAATGGGATTTTACAAGCCAGTATTCGCGTTCGAAAACAGATTTAATAGATTTTGTTTGGAGGAATAAGGTGAAGATCAAAAAGAAAATTGGCAAGCGAATGTTTTTGAGTGCTGGATATGAAATTTTCACTTTCGAAGATGATTTAGTTTTTAGTAGGGAGCGAATGTTTTTAGGTTGGTCAAAAGGGTTTACAAAAAAGGATGAAATCTCTTTTTTAACAATGCTCGAGGATCAATTTTATTCTACCGAATTAAAAAGTGTTTTCTCTCTTAGTTATTTTAGAAAGTTTTAATATACGAAACTCTTCTTGTTTTTATAAGTTTGTATTTCTATGATGGTACTTGGATTAATGTCGGGGACAAGTTTAGATGGATTGGATTTCGCATTGGTAGAATTATCTCAACTTAACGGGAAATATACATCCTCATTAATACATTCAAAAACAATACCTTACACTAATCATTGGGAGGGTAGACTAAAAGCGGCTAGGCTGCTTTCTGGATTAAAATTAACACAATTACATATTGATTATGGTAGGTTACTTGGCGACCTTACAAATCAGTTTTTAAAAGGAAAGCCGCAACCCGATTTAATTTCATCGCACGGTCATACTGTCTTTCATAAACCTAGTATAGGTCTCACTCTTCAAATTGGATCCTTAGAGGTTTTGGCTGAAGTAACAGGTGTTAAAACTGTTGGAGATTTTAGAAAAATGGATGTAGCAAAAGGTGGTCAGGGAGCGCCTCTAGTGCCAATCGGCGATAAATTACTTTATAGTGAGTATGATTATTGTTTGAATTTGGGAGGAATCTCTAATTATAGTTATTCTGATAAAGGGATACGTAAAGCCAAAGATTTATCACCTTGTAATATTGTATCTAATCTACTTGTAAATTCTGTAAACCTTAGTTTTGATGAGGGAGGGAGGTTAGGAAGTAAAGGAAAGGTAGATCAAATTCTTTTAGGTGAATTAGACAGTTGGGACTATTACAAAAAAGGAAGAAGCTTAGGGATGGAAGATTTGGAAAAAGATTTCTTACCAACTATTTTAAACAATTCCTTGAGTTTAGAGGATAAATTATGTACTTATTACGAGCATATTTCTAAAGTGATTGGCAACAATTTATCGCAAAATGATTCTAAAACATTAATTACTGGTGGCGGAGCCAAAAATAATTTCTTAATCAAGAAAATTCAAGAATATTCAACCTCAAGGATCATCATTCCACATGAAAAAGAAATTGATTTTAAAGAAGCCATTATATTTGCATTCATGGGGTTTTTAAAGATAAAAGGCGAAATTAACATCTTGAAATCAGTAACTGGTGCAAAGTCTGACTCAGTATCAGGTGTTGTTATTTGAACATAACTTTAGGTCTTTAGATTTAGTAAGATGTTTAAAGGGTTTATATAAGACATAAATTTTTATAATGAGTTTTTGTGGCTTTGTTGCCTTTTAATCATCATATTGCCAAAAGTTTATAACAGAATATTAATATAGAATAGAAAACTAGACCTAATTTTAATTGATAAAATCATTCATTAAAATAAAAGTCTTGTATTTATTTCTTGCAAAATAGAATAAAATGTCGGAAACTAAGTTTAAGTCAATTAATTTCAAAAATAACAATCACAAAGATTTTGCCGTTACTTTACGAAAAAGAGTAGACAATTATTTTAGCAGTAAAAAAATTGAAAAGACTGGAGATTATAGGATTTGGATTAAGGTCGTCGTCTTACCATTAATGTATTTTCTTCCGTTCGCTGTTATTTTATCTAATTTGGTAGTTGATAGCTATTTAATTACTTATGGTCTTTGGTGCATGATGGGGGTAGGAATAGCTGGTTGTGGTTTAGGTATAATGCATGATGCTAATCATGGGGCTCTATCAAGCAACAAGAAAGTAAATAATTTTATAGGTTTCATAATAAATTTTGCTGGAGGTTATGCCTTAAATTGGAAAATTCAGCATAATGTACTTCATCATACTTATACTAATATTGATGGTTATGATGAAGATATTGACCCATCAGGACTGATGCGTTTTTCACCGAATCAGCCTCATAAGTCGTTTTTTAAATATCAAGTGGTTTATGCTTGGTTTTTATACGGTTTGATGACATTATCTTGGGCTACGAACAAGGATTTTGCACAAATTAAACGTTACAATAAGATGGGGTTAGTGAAAGCGCAAGGCTTAAATTACAAAGTTGAGTTTGTAAAGATGGTATCATTAAAAGTGCTTTATTACGCTTTTTTTATAGGTCTTCCATTGTATTTCACAAGTTTACCTTGGTATCATATAGTTTTGGGATGGTTAACTATGCATTTTACATCTGGTCTTATTTTGGGTTGTGTTTTTCAACCAGCACATTGTATCCCTGAAACTGATTTTCCTATTCCAGACACTGATAATACTGTTGAAGCGGATTCCCTAGTTCATCAAATGCATACTACAGCTAACTTTGCTCCTAATAATCGGTTATTGTCTTGGTATGTAGGCGGTTTGAATTTTCAAATTGAACATCACTTATTTCCTAATATTTCTCATGTACATCATAAAGCAGTCTCAAAGATAGTTAAAGCAACAGCCAAGGAGTTTAGTGTCCCTTACTATTCTCATTCAACTTTTAGAAAAGCAATATTAAGTCACGGTAAAATGCTTTTGAAGCTAAGTAAGGCATAAAAATTAAAATATAATCTGGCTGTAATATTAAACGACCATATCTATAAATTAGATATGGTCGTTTAATATCCCTTTTAATAAGACGTTTAGGTTAGGTTATCGTTTGTGACTTCTTTTTCCATATTTGTAAACAACTGATATCGAAAACAACTAACACACCTGCTTTATGGTGGCTTTTAAAACATCCATAAACTAGTTTACCTGAGTAAGTGATTGAATTGAATAATTTTTCCTGTTTCAATCAAGGGGAATTGACTTTGGTTTACATAGGGTTTTAAAGTATAATTTATAGGTTTATAATTCCAATAATCAAAAATATATTCGTATCCATTACGAATGCTTTAGCTCGAGATAGTATCCAAATGATAAGCGTGAAAAGGTCATGATGTTTAAGTATTTTTTAATTTTAGTTTGTGGTTAATAAAAACACTAAAAAAGAGAACCGATATATCTTGAAATATATTTTGACTAAGAATGTCTCTTGATGAAGAGGGAGGTTGAAGAAGCTTATTTATTCCTTTTAATTTCAGAATATTGGGCACAAAAAAAGGTCGCTAGAAGCGACCTTTAATGTAATAAAGAATAGTATTATGCTAACTTTACGTCAACTGCATTAGGACCTTTTCTTCCATCTGCAACGTCGTAAGTAACTTCGTCATTTTCTTTAATTTCGTCAATTAAACCTGAAACGTGAACAAATAATTCATTTCCGTTTTCTTCGTCAACAATAAATCCAAATCCTTTAGACTCATTGAAAAATTTCACTGTACCTTTTGCCATTGTAATAAATTAAAATAAATAATTATTTGCAAGATATGACAAAATAATATAGGATGCACTTTTTTTTAATAAATTTTCTGTGAAAGGTTGAATTGTAAGCTTAAACTAAATTATTAAGCATAAAAAAAGGTCGCTAAAAGCGACCTTTAATTTAGTAAATAGTATTGTTATACTAACTTTACGTCTACTGCGTTAGGACCTTTTCTTCCGTCAGTAACTTCGTAAGTAACTTCGTCATTTTCTTGAATTTCATCAATTAAACCAGAAACGTGAACAAAAAGTTCATTTCCATTTTCTTCGTCAACTATGAATCCAAATCCTTTAGATTCATTGTAAAATTTTACTGTACCTTTTGCCATTGTAATATAATATATATGTAAATAATTGTCCGCAAGTTACGTTAAAAAAAGCCTTTCTACTATTTTTTTAAAAAAAAATATTTTCTTTTTTAATTGAAATTTGATCTTTTAATCTCAAAGAGACTTTATTACACATTAAATCGTTGATAATAATACGTATTACAAATCACAACCAAGGGGTATCTAGTTTATTTTTAAAACTGGTATAAATCTTCGCCATGAAATTAATGAGAAATATATTGTTTGCAATGTTTGTCTTCGGAGCTTTTTTCGCTGGAGCTCAGAGATCTTTAGTGTATTCGCATGAGAATTCTGATTTTAAAAGAGCTAAACAGCTTTTTGATCAAAAAAAATATGTTTCGGCACAACGTAAATTTAAAGTCGTTTTTAATCGAATTGATGAGCCACACTCTGAAGTTAAGATGAATGCGGAATATTATGTTGCTTTGTGTGCTTTAGAGTTATTCAACAAGGATGCAGAATATTTATTTATTAAGTTTATTGAAAACCACCCGCAAAGCCCAAAAGTCAGAAAAGCACGTTTTCAGTTAGGTAAATATAATTATCGTAAGAAAAGGTATACAACAACAATAAAGTGGTTTAAGCAAGTTGATGAAAATGATTTAGAAGTAGCCGAGTTACCTGAATTTCAATTTAAGTTCGGGTATTCACTGTTTCGGAAAAATCAATTTGAAGATGCAAAGGAATTATTTCATAAATCCAAGGCGATAGAAAGTGACTATCAACAGTCTGCTAAATTTTATTTTGCGCACTTGTCTTATCAGGGGGACTTATATGAATCAGCCTATCAAGAATTTAAAGGATTAGAAAATGATCCTGTTTTTGCATCGATTGTACCTTATTATCTAACTCAGATATATTATTTACAAAACAAAAATGAAGAACTGGTTAAATATGGTGCACCCTTTTTGGATAGTGCAAATACTAAACGTTCTCCTGAAATAGCTAGGCTGGTAGGAGAAGGTTATTATAAGTTAGGTGATTACAGTAACAGTATTGTTTATTTTGAGAAATTTAAAGAAAAAGCTGCAAATATAGACACTTTAGCTTTTTTCCAATTAGGATACTCTTATTATAAGAATGGGAATTATAAAGATGCATTGGTGAATTTTCAACAATCGTCAGATGATAAATCAAAAGTGGGTCAATTGTCAATGTATTATTCGGGAGATTGTTTTTTAAAGCTAGACAATAAAGATGCTGCTAGACGATCGTTTAAGTTTGCGTACAAAAATAACCATGAATTAAATATTACTGAGAATTCTTTGTTTAATTATGCAAAGTTGTCTTTCGAATTAGACATCGATCCTTACCACGAAAGTATAATAGCACTTGAAAGTTATATCAAAAATTATCCAGCGTCCTTAAATGTTGATAAGGCACGTAAGATTTTATTAAATGTTTATTTAAATACCAAAAATTACAAAAGAGCTATTAATGCCTTAGATAAAATAGCAAACAAAGGCCCTGAACTTCAATATGCATATCAAAAAATTGCCTACTACAGGGGTATTCAAGAATTTAATCAGCAGAAAGTGGGTTTCCAAAAAGGGGATAATAGTAATTTTCAAAAGGCTATATTTTATTTCAATAAATCATTAGAGTTTCCTGAAGATCAAGAAGTAGTAGCATTAGCGCAATATTGGAAAGCAGAATCGTTTTACAGATTAGGTTTTTTTAAGTCCGCATTGTTTGAATATGGCAAATTTAAATCCTCAAACGGGGCAATTTTATTGGACGAATATAAAGAAGTTGATTATCAACTAGGTTACGCTAATCTTCGTTTAAATGAATACGGTCCTTCCATAAAAGCTTTCCGTGATTATATTAATAAGCACGAAAGTAATAACGCAACGAATAAATTGAATGATGCTTATCTGAGAACAGGTGATGCTTATTTGATTCTCAGTAACAACTTAAAAGGCTCTTCAAAACAAAATGAATTAATTCACGCAACTAAATATTATAAAAACGCAATTGAATTAGGTATGCGAGAAGTTGATTATGGATATTTTCAGCTGGGTCAGGCTTACAAGCTACTAAACAAGTTTGAGTTAGAAGCAGAAGCTTTTGAAAATCTAATTTTTAACTATCCAAATAGTAATTATATTGATGATGCTAAGTTTAAAGCAGGTGAAGTTTATTTTGAACGTTTAGAAAAGTATGAGATTGCTTACAAGTATTTTAATGATATTGTTAAAAATCACACAAATAATACCGCTTTAGTTCAACAATCTTTGAACAAAATGGCAAATATAAAGAGGGTTCAAAAGGAGTATGTTATCGCTGCTGGATTATTTGAACAAGCTGTTAAACTTGATCCACGAACTGAATTTGCGGGCAATGCATTAAGAGGTTTAAGACAAACTGCTCAGAGTGATTTAAATTCTCCTAAACGATACTTGGTCTTTAGAGAAAGTATCGGCCTTCCTGATGTTTCAAGAGGTGCAAAAGACACATTAAACTTTAAGAGTGCAAAAGGTGTCTACGTCAAAAAAGACTATACCGCAGCAGTTACGCAACTATCCGGTTATTTAAATGAATTTTCAAATGGAATTTTCATTAATGATGCAAATTATATGGTTGCTGAAAGTCATTACCGATTAGGAGAGAAATCTAAGTCATTACCTTATTTTGAAAAAGTAATTGATGCTCCATATGGTGAATGGACTGAAGAGGCTCTATATAAGGCTTCAGAGATTCATATGGAAAATAAGGATTATCAAAAAGCGATTGGGAGATTCTTACTATTAGAAAAGAAATCAGAATATGATGTTTACGATAAGGATGCGTACGTTGGATTAATGAACGCCTATAATGCGTTAGGTGATTTTGAGAATACGGCAAAATACGCGCATAAAGTTGAGCAAAATAAGTTAGTTGATAATAACGGTAAGTTCCAAGCTATTCTTTTACTAGCAAACTCTAGTTTTAAAGCTTACAAATATGATACTGCAGCCATTGCGTATCAAAAAATAATAGACAATACTCAAAAGGTGATGGCAGCTGAAGCTCTTTATCAAATGGGATATATTCAATATGTTCAATCAGATTATACTAAAAGTAGAGAATACGTTGTTAGGCTATTAAAAGAATTTTCAAATTATTCTTATTGGTCTTCGAAAGGATATTTGTTATTGGGAGACATCCTTATTAAACAAGGAGATTTAGTAAGTGCAAAGTATACTTTTAAAAGTATTTTAGAACATTATGAAGGTGAAGAATTAATTACTGAGGTAAACAAAAGATTGGATGAAATAGAAGCAATTAAAAATGCTGCATTACTAGTAAAAGAAGAGGAAGAGGTAATTATCAATATAGGGAATGAAGATAATGTAAATAAAAATTTATATGATATTGAAGAAGAACAAGAAGATAATATTGATTCTTTGAATATCATTTTACCAACTGATTCTGTACAACAAAAATAAGATGATTATGCGTTTTGAAAATATATTATTTTTCGTTTTGTTGATTCCTGTATTTACGCAGGCGCAAACTGGAAATGCTGTTGAAGACTCTAGTATTATTAAGGTTGCCGGAATGACGATTCATATCCCTGGAGATGGTAAATTGACCTATAATTATGGGAAAAAAATAGGTGATGATCCTATCTTTAAGGATTCTGTAAAAGTAGAGACTTCTGTTGAATATAATTTTTTAGATAAAAAGGTTCCTTCCAATTTTGAAGTTAAAACGATTAAGGCTCCCAAGATTAAAATGACCGAGCCATTAGAAAAAATTTATAAGCGTTTTGTTGCCATTGGAATTAATGATTTTAAATCAGCACCCCTTTTTGAATTGAGTCATACTACTATTAGAAACAGAAAATATAATGCCGGATTTGAAATTCAGCATATTTCTCAAAATCAAACTGTAGGATCGCCTATAAATGCTCGCTACGGTAATTCTAACGTGGCTTTATACGGAAAGAAATTTTATGATAAAAAAACACTTTATGGCTCCTTTGATTATGATCATAATTTGGTGAATTTTCACGGGTTCAACGAAAATCAATTCCTTATTTATGACGAAAAGTCGCTCAATAGAGGATTAGGGAAATTTAACATAGAAACAGGCTTTAAAAGTAATTACAAAGATGAACGTTTTTGGGGGTATGATGTAAATATTAATTACGATGAATTTTCAATGGATGAAATGTCTGTGGTCGAACATCGTGTAAACTTAGCAGCGAACATTAATAAATATTCCGAATTGAAAAATTATGATTGGTTTAAAGGTGTTTTTAACCTAGACTTTGAGGCTAGTTATTTAAACTCAGGGAATCCATTAAATAATCATGAATCTGCATTGTTTTCTTTATTTCCTGCATTTGATTTAAAATTACAAGATGTTGATTTAAAAATAGGAGTGAAAACATTTTATCAAACTATTGACCCTAGAAAATTTACTGCAAATGTTTTTGCAGAAGCTGATTTTGGATTTGTAAAAGATGTTTTACACATTTTTGCAAGGTTTCAAAATGATTACAAGCGATTGTCTTACTTAGATTACGCTTATGAAAACCCATTTGTCGCAAATTATGGAGATATACTTACTCAGCGCACCCCAATTGATTTTATGGGAGGAGCAAAAGGAGCTTTTAGTTCTAAATCGAGTTTTAATTTTGGATTTAGGTACAGATACCATACTAAACTTCCACTTTTTTATAACATAAGCAACGACGGGTTAAATGAATTTGTAATTGTAGCGGATAAAGTGGATCATCGTCAAGGATTTTTGGAATTTATTCACGAAGGAAAAAAGTTAGACCTTTTGGCTAAGGCAGAGTACAACGTGTACGATGTTTACAAGTATGAAGCATTTCATTTGCCAAATATTTATGTTGAAACACGCGCGAGTTATAAGTTGAAAGATAAGTTTGTAGTAGGTGTAGATTTGTTCTTTTATGGTAGTCAGTTAGCATTAGATTCATTCGATTCAGGTAACAAGGCCATCACCTCAACTTTAAATCCGATATTTGATTTCAATATTGATGTTCGTTACAACTACTCCGAAAAGTTAGGAGGCTTCCTTAAAACGAATAATATTTTAAATACTAAACATGTCAGATGGGATCAATATGCAAATTATGGTATAAACTTCTTAATTGGTTTAGATTACAATTTTTAAAACACAATGTTAAGAAACTTTATTTTCACGATTATATTCTTGTTTTTAGCTTTTATTCATCCTTCGTTTGTTTTTAAAAAACAAACACCAAAAGAATATATCCTCAAGTATAAAGAAGAAGCGATTAAAGAAATGAACCGAACAGGTGTTCCGGCAAGTATCACGCTTGCACAAGGAATGCTCGAAAGTGGATATGGAAATAGTAGACTAGCACGTAAAGCCAACAATCATTTTGGCATTAAATGTCATTCAGATTGGAAGGGAGCAACTTTTAAAATGGATGATGATGCTAAAAATGAGTGTTTTAGAAAGTATAAAACAGTTTGGCATTCCTACCGAGATCATTCTGATTTTTTAAAAGGAAAACGTCGTTATGCTAGTTTGTTTGAATTAAAAATAACCGACTACAAAGGGTGGGCAAAAGGTTTGAGAAAAGCAGGTTACGCAACAAATAAAAAGTACGCTTCACTTTTGATTACAATTATCGAGCGATACGATTTAAATCAATACGTAAAAAAAATAAAAGGTCGAAGGAATAAAAAGAATAAGAAACAAAAAGAATCTAAAATTGTACCAGTTATAGATGAAGAACATCGTGAAAAAAATAGATCCTTAGAAGAAGATGAATTTGAAATAGAGGTTTTTCCATTAAACAATTTACAAAAATCAGCTAATGGTATTAACTATGTAAAAGTTAAAAAAGGAGATACTTATTATAATATTGCCAAAGTGAATAATATTTCATTAGGTAGATTATACAAATATAATGAGTGCAATGCTGATACAATTCTTAAAATTGGCACAGTACTTTATATGCAACCAAAGCGTGCTAGAGGAACTAAGAGCGTACATTATTATGTAAAGGGGGATAATTTATATCGTATTTCACAATCTTACGGTATTAAGTTAAAACACCTTTATCGAAGGAATAAATGGGAAGTTGGCCATATTCCCAAAAATGGAGATAAGATTAAATTAAAGAACTGATTTTTTTTTTCTTTCTCATTATTATGGTAAGTCTTGTATTTTCAATTAGTTGAGGATAGCTACAAATCTAAAAAGTAGTTGTGCTCATTTATTTCTTTTTTAAGAACTTCAATATCATTTATACCAATTTTCTTTCCATTTGATAAAATCAATTTTTCTTTTTTTAGGGTTGAAAACACCCGTGTTACTTGCTCATCTGTAGTACCTGTGAAATCAGCCATTTGTTTTCTTGAGAGTTGGAAGTTTAATTGTCCTGATGTTTGTCCGAATTTTCGGTTGATGTATAATAATGCGTCAATAACTTTTTCACGAACAGTCATTTGAGCAAACTTTCTAACTTTAGTTTCGCTTCGATTTAGCTCTTCTGAATAAAATGACATGAAATCAAAGGTTAGAGAAGGTATAGTTTTAAGTACTTTTAGAAGCTCTACGCTAGAAAAACTACACAGCACAATGTTTTCCATAGCCATAGCTCCAATTTTGTGATATTGGCCAGCGCCAAATCCTCTATGCCCAATAATATCTCCATCTTGTGCAAACCGATTAATTTGTTCCTTACCTAAAAGACCTGTTTTAAATATTTTAACTTTTCCTTTAAAAACAAAGTAGATTCCATGTACTGGAGCTCCTTCAATTATAACGTCTTGACCTTTTAGAACCCTGAACTTATGCTTTTTTTCTAGTAATTCGTGAATTTCTGGAAGAGTAGCATTTTTACTAATTAGGCAATTCGTGTTTTTACAATTAAGACATTCCAAAACAAAGAGGTTTTCTGTAAAGGTAATAAAGAATAATATTGTCCCTAAGTGTAAATAAAAAAAGCACTGAGTTATCCGTGCTTATTTTATTTCAAAATAGTTTTAAAACTGCTCTGAATAAAATTTTGAAAAGTAAGAAAAATTAAAATATATTTTCCCGTTAAGTTATTTAGTGTTGATTCATTCTAAAATCAGGATATGCATCCATTCCATGTTCAGCAGAATCTAGACCATCTAATTCCTCTGTTTTTGAAACTCTAATTCCGAGTGTCTTTTTTAGCGTAAATAGAATTATGAAACTAGATATTAAGCAAAAAGCACTTATAACAGCAACTCCTGATACTTGAATAAGAAACTGATCAAATCCTGCTTTTTTTCCAAATATACCAACTGCTAAAGTTCCCCAAACTCCGCATACTAAATGAACAGGAATTGCTCCAACAGGATCATCTAATCTTAATTTATCTAATGCGGCAATTGCAAATACAATAAGAATACCAGCAATAGCTCCAATTATGATTGCAGAACCTGGAGACATTATATCAGCTCCAGCTGTTATTCCAACTAAACCTCCTAATATTCCGTTTAAAAACATGGTTAAATCTAAATTCTTGTACCACATGAAAGAGCAAGACATTGCAGCCATACCTCCAGCAGCTGCAGCTAAGCTAGTTGTCACAAGTGTAAGTGAAGTCAAGCTTGGATCCGCAGATAAAACAGAACCACCATTGAAGCCAAACCAACCTAGCCAGAGAATTAAAACCCCAGCAGTTGCAAATGGAATATTATGTCCAAAAATAACTAATGACTTACCATTTTTTCCAAACTTACCAATTCGAGCTCCTAGTAACCAAACAGCAATTAATGCTGCCCATCCACCAACTGAGTGAACTAATGATGAACCTGCAAAATCATAGAAACCAAGCTTCTCTAAGAAGCCACCACCCCATTTCCATGAGCCTACGATTGGATATATTAAGCCAACATAAATTACCACAAAAACCATAAATGAGCCAAGCTTTACTCTTTCAGCAACAGCTCCAGATACGATTGTTGCAGCAGTTGCTGCAAACATACCTTGAAAAAGGAAATCAGTCCACCATGTATATCCTGCGGTCGCGTATTCTGATGTCATTCCATTTGCAGGAGCGTCTATGCCGAACCCTGCAAATTTTAATATTCCCATATCTCCATCTTCGAAACCTGGATACATTAAATTAAACCCACCGATATAGTAAAGTAAAAGTCCTGAACATATTATAAAAATGTTTTTAAATAGTATATTAATGGTGTTCTTTTGCCTAGTAAGACCAATTTCTAATAAAGAAAACCCAAGATGCATGAAGAATACCAATCCGGTACAAATCATCATCCACATATTATTTATTGTTAAAAGATTATCCACGTTGTATTGTTTTAATTTTTGTCTTTAGAGTGCTGAGTTACCACTCTCATTTGTTCGTATTCTATACGCCTCATTTACCTCCGAAACAAATATTTTACCGTCACCAACTTTGCCAGTACTCGCAGAATCCATGATCGCTTTTATTGTTCTTTCTAAAAATTCATCAGAAACAACAATTGAAATTTTACGTCTTTGAATGTCAGTACTACTATATTCGACTCCTCGATATACATGACCTATTTTTTCGTTTCCAACCCCAGTAACATCCCAATAAGTGAAAAAGGTAACTTCTACGGCCAATAATGCTTCTTTTACATCATCAAAGGCTGATTTTCTGATAATTGCTTCGACTTTTTTCATATCAAAATATTTTTTTAAAGATACTCCAGCATTGCCTTTAAAAATATGTTGTTACGCATATTTTAACTTGTTAAAAGGTTTGTTTTTTTTAGTAGTTTAAGTACTTGTTTTAAGGAATTGGATTTGCATCTAGACTGATGCAAATTGTGTTGCTAAAACTTTTTTCTGTTAAGTGGGTTACCCTACAAAAAGAAAAAAAACAAGATTACAGATCAGCGAATATTTCAGAAAAATCGACAATCAAAGTTTAGTAAAGTGCAGGGAAACAAATGCATTTTTATTCATGGGTGAAGTTAGCATTTAACAAAATTAAGAATCTGTAGATTAATTAAAAGACGTATTTTAAGAAGAGATCCTGATATTTTCTGCAGAGGTCTAAGGAAAGTAATTCTTATTAAATATTTCTGTAGATAAGTGTCTTTAAAAACTTGCAGTACGCTAAATTGAGGGAATTAGTAGAGAAAATTTCTTCTAAAGTAATTGAAGATGCATCAGTAGATGTCGAATCTTATGATGAGGAAGGTTTGTTTGTGTAATTAGCAGTAATGGTAATAAATTGGTGAGGTGTTTTAAGATATTTTGAAGCAGTTTTATTTTATGAGATACATTATAAACACCGTCGCTGATAAATATTTTGTTGGTTTTTACAAATGAAGGTCGACTGTTAATTATTGAGCCAAAATATCTAGCGCAATTACTTAGAGCCTAGGAATTCGAATGTCTAACTAAATAAATTTAAAATTATGAAGGGGGATTAAATTATAAACTACTTTGCAACTAAGATTTATTAGCGTTGATTAAATCTTATTTTGTTACATCAAAAGATTTTAAACTTTGGGATTATAAATTTTCCACAGCTTTTCTCACGCTTCCGTATTTTAACAACAATTTATTAGCCGCATTATAATCCAACCCAGTTTCTTCCATAACCATTATAGTTCCTCGATCAATCAATTTATCGTTACTCAATTGCATGTCAACCATTTTGTTTCCTTTAACATGTCCTAATTGAATCATAATAGCTGTGGAAATCATATTAAGAATTAGTTTCTGAGCAGTACCTGCTTTCATTCTTGTACTACCTGTTACGAACTCAGGCCCAACTACGGCTGCTATTGGGAATTTTGCTGTTTTCGCGAGTAAGCTATTTTCGTTACAAGTGATACAACCGGTTGTTATTTTTCGTTGATTGCATTCTTCTAAAGCTGAAATTACGTAAGGAGTAGAACCACTTGCTGCAATTCCAATAACAGTATCTTTTCCTGTGATTTTATATTTTTTTAAATCTATCCAACCTTGGGCAGTATCGTCTTCAGCATTTTCAACTGCTTTACGAATAGCGATATCTCCACCAGCAATAATTCCGACTACTTTACCAAAGTCTACTCCAAAAGTTGGAGGGCATTCACTCGCATCAACAACACCCAACCGACCACTTGTTCCAGCACCCATGTAAAATAACCGACCACCTTTTTTCATATTTGGAACAGCAGCGTTTATTAGCGATTCAATGCTTGGTAATATATCTTTAATAGTTTCTGCTACTGATTTATCTTCACGGTTGATATTTTGAAGTAATTCCAATACCTTCATATTTTGGAGATTATCATACTTAGAATTCTGTTCGGTAGACTTTTTCATAACTCTAAAATAAGGAGTGTTTTCATAGTATTTATTTAAGAATAAAATTTAATTCAACACAATCAGTTGAATAATTAAGGACTTTTAAAATTGAATAATTAATTTTAAGCATGCATAATCTTGAACCGCATTATAATTGGCGCCATTTTTACGCTGCTGAAAATGATTCAATATCTCCATTTTATGGGAGAGAATATAGCGAGTTTACATATTCCGACCGAGTTTATAATCATTTGATTCATCCACAATGGGATTATATTGAATCACCTACATTATTTTTAAAAATATTGTATTGTAATTACGATCAAGCTTTTGCAGTTATTGAATTAATAGGAGAGTGGAACGATTGTTTAAACAACGATATAATGCTTTTTAAAAGAGAAGTTATAGATGTGTTAATAGCAGAAGGAATCCAGAAGTTTGTACTTATTGGCGAAAATGTTTTGAATTTTCACTACTCTGACGATTGCTACTATGAAGAATGGTTCGATGAAACTTATGACGGTTGGATCGCCGCTGTTAATTTTCAGGAACACGTTTTAAGTGAGATGTCAACAATAGGAATCGACCAGTATTTACTATGGGGTGGCGATTTAAATGATTTGCCATGGAGAACATTTAAGCCACAAGATTTGATGTTGAAAATTGAATCTATTTTTAATAGAAGACTGGGGATTTAACCCGAAACCATTCAATAACACTCGTTTACTCAATTTTAGCATGAAAATCTAACTAAATTTTCATACTTTTACGGTTGCTCAAAAAAGAAATAATTATATGAGACTTAATCAATTAGCAAAAAAAGTTGGACGTCCTTACACTCGTGTTGAAAAATACATAAAAAAAGATCTCGAAGTTGAGGGGATTGAAGGACCGAATTCTAAAGTCGCGGATGACATTGTCGAAAAAGTTATTTCCAAATTTGGACTTGCTCCAAAAGTTGTTGCAGAAAAGGAAAAACCAAAAATGGAAACTGTTGAGGCTAAACCGGCTGAAATTTCACCTGAAGAAAGAGGAATAGAGGAGGTTCGTATTTCAGGTTTGGATGCAACCCCAGCAGAATTGATTGTTCCAAATTTTGAAGGTTTAGGAGAAACAAAAATAGAGGAGGATGATTTGATGGAGGAAAAAGATCTAGTTGTAGATTCGAATACTGAAACAGTAGTTGAGCAGACTGAAGAGATCGTTGAGGTAGCCGAATCGAAAATTGTTGAAACAATAGAGACTAACGAAACAACATTACATGTTGATCAAGAAGGTGTGATTGTTGCACCTAAGGTTGAGTTAGAAGGATTTAAAGTTCGTGGTAAAATTGATTTGCCAGGAGAAGAAACTGAGAAAGAAGTTGAATCTGAAGAGCCTGAAGTAGTGATTGAACTAACTAAGGAAGAACAAGCTGAGAAAGACGCAAAAGCAAAAGTTGAGAAAGTGGCTAAAGAAGCGGCTAAGGCCAAAGCAGAAGCTGAAAGAGAAAAAAGAGTTAAAGCTGAATCTTTAAGAGCTGAAAAGTATAAAGCTGAAAAAGAAGCGAAGGCTCAATTTGAATTGAGAAAGAGGATTGAGGAGGAGAAAAAGTTGAAGAAGGAAGAGGGTAAAAAGCATTATTTAAATAAAGTACAAGATACCCCTATTCCAAAAACGAAAAAGAAAAAGATGAAAGCTCTTGAGTTAAACGAGGAAGATGCTTTTGAAATAAAAGAAAAATATCAAATAAAAGAAAATATGACGACTTGGGAAAAAATCGTTAGATGGTTTAATACATAATATTAAATTAAATAATATTAAAAAGGGTGGATCTAGTATCTGCCTTTTTTTTGTGCTAATTTTAAGGCAAATACAAACATAATTGGTAATGAGGGGTGTATTGATATTTTTTGGGGTGATAATTTCTATTGTTTCCAACGCACAATTCTTCACAATAAATAATGACCAAGACCGATGTGAAATCCATGAAATACTTAGTCAGTATATTCAAAAGGAATCCATTTCAGGAAATGAAAAAGAGGCAGGAACTTGGTTAAAAGAATTGTGTGAACAAAATGGACTATTTGTAAAGCAGATGGGAAACGAAAACGGTAATTATAATTTTTCAGCATCCATTCGTCCGCTCTCAAGTAATTTACCTAATATTATTTTTTTAAACCATATTGATGTTGTTCCAGTTGGCGATTCATCACTTTGGAAATACCCACCTTTTTCAGGGGAAATAGTTGATGGAGAAATTTGGGGAAGAGGTGCTTTTGATAATAAAGGAGCGGCCATTGTTCAACTAGCTTCTGTAATTCAAGCTGCAAGATCTTTTGAAAAATCAAACATTCCTTACAATGTTACCTTTTTAGCCGTTTCTTGTGAAGAATCTCAATGTGATGGAGGAATTAAATATGTTGTTGATAATTATCTTGACTTATTAAACTCCGCTGTTGTAATAGGGGAAGGCCCTCCGGGATTAAAAGGAATTATAGAGGCTGATACAAGTTTAAGTTTGTTTGGGATTTCTATCGCACATAAAAGAGCACTTTGGTTAGAGTTAGAATTGTTAATAGGCACCTCTGGTCACGGTTCAACTACCCCGCTATCATATTCTAATAAAGACATGATTATTGCCCTGAATAATATTATTACAGAAGGACAGCCTACTGTGTTTACTAATGTGAATACGCAAATATTAAAAGATTTAGGGAAACTGGAAAGTGGAGTTAAGTCTGCAGCTTTAAAACATCCGCATATCTACAAAAGCATTTTGATTCCCAAGTTGAGAGAGCGACCTGAAGTGTATTCATTATTGTCTAATACAATAACATTAACTAGTATTTCGAGTAGTTCAAACATTGTTAATCTGATACCTGGGAAAACAACTGCTTTATTGGATTGTAGATTATTACCAGATACGGATAGAAATGTATTTTTAGCCGATTTGAAAAAAAGGCTAAAAAATGATTTGATTTCTGTAAAGGTTTTAAATGAAATGCCTCCAATGTCTCCTTCAAGTGACACGACTAAATTTTATAGGAGTTTAAATAGGGCTATTCTAGAGAATTATCCAAAGGCTGAGGTAATTCCTATGATGATGCCTAATTTTAATGATATTGGAATTTTCAGATCTAAAGGCGTCATGTGTTATTCTTCATTTCCAATTCAGTTGGATTTAGACCATATGAAACACATTCATAATTATAATGAATCTATTCCTATTGAACCTTTATTGAAAGGAAAGCAGACTTATGACGCTTTTATTAGGGATTTGTTGAATTGAATTATCTAAAAAAATTACTTCTTGTTTCTTTGTTGGCATCCTATAGATTTTGTGTTTGTGACGTTTGACCAACCGGTTTTTATCATTGTTTAAGATCAAATAAATTTGGTTAACTCAACACTTGGTTTTTTAAATTACTTCAGCCACAACAAAGGTACTTCCTCCAATAAATATTAAGTCATTTTCATTAGCGTTATCAATTGCAGCCTTTTTTGCTTCTTGAACTGAAGAATAGGCTAGGCCAATACAATCATTTTTTAAACCGGCTTCCATTAACTTTTTAACATTTAACGCTCTTACGATGTTTGGCGAACACCAGTAAAAAAAACCAACTTTTGGTAGTAAGTTTAAAATAGCTTCGATGTCTTTATCATTTACCATTCCCCAAACAATATGTAGTCTTTCAAATTGCAAATCTTCTATTTGGTTAGCTATTATTCTAACACCATCTATGTTGTGGGCAGTATCACAAATTATTTTAGGCGATTGTTGTAATGTTTGCCATCTACCTTTTAAATCGGTATTCTTTACAGTGCTTACAAAACCCGAAGCTATATTGTTTTCAGAAATATTCCAGCCTTGTTTTATAAGTTCCTTAATTGTAGCATAAACAGTTTTAGAATTTTCCTCTTGATAATAGCCCGAAAGGTCTAGCTTATAATTACATTCAGTGTCTTCAGCCCAAATAATCTCGGCTTTATTCTGAAGCGCTATAAAATCAAAAACAGTAACTGTTTCCCCTTGCTTTCTTCCAATAACTACAGGAGTGTTTAGTTTAATAATTCCTGCTTTTTCTCCTGCTATATCGGGTAAACTATCACCAAGGAATTGCACATGGTCTAATCCTATATTTGTGATAACACTTACCTCTGGATTAATAATGTTTGAACAGTCCAGTCTTCCACCAAGTCCAGTTTCGATAATAGCGATGTCTACTTTTTGTTCTGCAAAGTATTTGAAAGCCATTATTGTAGTATATTCAAAAAATGATGGTTCAATTGATTGTCCTACCGATTTGAATTCTTTTACAAAATCGATAACATATTGTTGATCTATTTCAGCACCATTAATTTTAATACGTTCCCTAAAATCTTTTAAATGAGGTGAAGTAAATAGTCCAACTTTATATCCTGATTCTTGTAAAATGGAAGCAAGCATGTGAGAGCAAGAACCTTTTCCGTTTGTACCCGCTATATGTATGGATTTAAACTTTTGATGAGGGTTGTCTGCTAGTTTACTTAATTGCAGTACTCTTTTTAAACCTGGCTTAAAGGCTGATCCTCCGTGTTTTTGAAATGCCGGGAATCGCGTAAATAGGAAATCTATGGTTTCTTCGTAGTTCAAAGTTTACTTTTTTAAGTTAAAACGCTTACATTCTTTATTGGGTTCAACCTCCTCTGTAAAAGGGACAAATTTTGTGTCAGATAACTTTAAAAAACATGCTCCGCAAGATATTTTAAAACATGTGGCTTAAATAGATCATGTCCAGCCTTAATCGCATGTAAATTAGAGTTTTTACTAACTAATTTATGAAAATCCTTCACAATTTTAGGAGAGACCACTGGATCTTTATGGCCGATAACCAATTCAAGTTGTATATTGTTTTTAATTATGATTTTTTTTAAATCATTTTGTTTAACAGTAATGTTCTTATATAATTGCCAAACACGATAAACACGTAAGCGCATGCCTTTGGTTTTGAAGTTAATATCTAAAAACTTATTCATTGTAGAAGGGAATAAGTTGAGCTTTTGTCCCGTGTTACTAATTCCATATACAAGACCAGGGTTTGAAATGGTTAATCCATAAATAC
>ERZ1039804.133-NODE-133-length-46579-cov-19.784283_pt1 | contig 46579 bp, 38 predicted proteins | sample MGYA00383089_ERZ1039804 | MGnify/ENA primary metagenome ERZ1039804 (study PRJEB29581, sample SAMEA5548359) | metagenome | biome: marine; feature: coastal; material: water | depth 1 m | study: Short-term variability in the microbial, nano- and picoplankton...
TTGAGTTTTTAATTTTGTTTTTATACGATTCATTCGTACACGTGCATTGACCTCGCTAATACCTAAAGTATCGCTAATTTCCTTATAGTTTTTGCTCTCTAGATATAGGAAAATAATTCCTTTGTCTATATCATTTAGCTTTTTAACGGCTTCATATATTAACTTTAGTTGCTGGTCTTTGGTATCATCATAATCTTCATGAGATAGTTTATATTCAACCGATTCAATAGGTTGGCTTTTTATATTGCGTAAAGATTTTCGATATAAGGTGATTGCCGTATTTAATCCTACTCTATACATCCACGTACTAAATTTTGAGTCTCCTCTAAATTTAGGGAATGCTTTCCATAACTGAATACTAATTTCTTGAAACAAATCATTGTGTTCGTGATCATTATCTGTATAGATTCTACAAATTTTGTGTACAATGTTTTGATGCTTTTGTAAAAGCTCAACAAAGTTATGTTCTATGTCTTGTTTCAATAGAATTTAGTTAATACAATTATTAGTAGACTAGATGTATAATTTGTTACAATAAATATTAAAAATTAAAGTGCTTTTCGATACGTTCTCCTGCTTTGATTTCGATTGGTAATTGATTTTGTCTTGGGGGAAATAAACAAGTGGTAAATTCTGAAAAAGCGCAAGGGGGGTTGTATAAGTAGTTAAAGTCTAAACTAACAGTTCCGTCCGTCTCAGGTAGATCTAAGTAAAGATAGCGTCCACCCCCGTAGGTAGACTCACCTGATGTAAGATCACCTACCATTGTAAATCCCTGGCTTCCTACATCCAAAGAATATGCTTTGTCTTTGTAAGCAAATTCAACTTTTCCTATAAAATCAGTATTATCATTAATACCAAGTTTAGAACTAACAGATTCTGTATGTTTTGATTTGTAGTATTTAAAGTCTCCTTCAATAATGAACTCACTTTTAGCTTCAAAACTATTAAACCCTTTGAAAGCTTTTATAGCAGGATTCTTGGAATCCCATAATCTTAAATACAACGCACCTGAACGTGTTATGACTTGCCATTTGAGAAATTTAAAATATAACATAATAGAGTTTCCATCAGTATCAATATCTAAATTAAAAGAGTCAACTTGATTCCCAAGACCATCATTTATTTGACTATTTCCCAGAGAATTAAAATCAAGCCCGTTTTTAGATAATGTTATACTACCCAAATTTGAGGGTAAATAATCAATGTCTAGTACAAAGTCATTTGAAGGGTTTTTTCCAAATGTGTTAGTTGCTGAGTCTAACTTAAATAGCCCTGTTAGCTCCAAATATTTAACTCGTTTTTCAGACCTTTCCTTTACATTCTGACTTAAGGAACCTAAATACTCTTTACTCAATGCTTGATTTTTTTTTGAGTTTTTACAGTTAAAAGAGAGAAGCATGAATCCAATAATTAAGATATGTTTATTCATGATTATTATTTTACCCACTATTTATTCTTTGACGGCATAGGTCCTCGCAAATGAATTATCAGTCCATCTAAAAAATTTCTTAAAAACTGATCACCGCACTCCATATATTTAGGATGGGCCTCATTTCTGAAAATTGCATTAAGTTCACTTTTAGTGATTTTAAAATCTTTCAAACTACAAATTTTAACTATATCGTCATCTCTTAATTTATGAGCAACCCTAAGTTTCTTAAATATATCATTGTTATTTAATCCCATTGTATAAAGGTAGTATTTTATGAGTTAATCATTCAGTCTATTCTCATCGAATGCTGAAGGTAATAGTTTAGGAATGAACTTTATAAATAGTGGTAGTAGGATGGCTCCTCCAGGAAGCATGAAAATAGCTAAACTTGGAATAGACTTTATAAGGTCTAAAAGTTGTTCCTGCATTTGCTTTTGCTCTTTAGCGGTTAAGTCTCTGTGGGTGGATTGACTAAGTAACATTACAAGATCTTTGCTCTCTTTTAGTTCTTTGTACAACCGTTTACTATTTCTAGAAATAAGTTTACTAACAATTAAGCTAGAATTGTCATAAAAACTATGCATTATATTTTTTGAACTTAACAGGGCAATTTTATTCTTGTGAGTTGAGTAAAATACTTGTACACTATTTATAGATTCATCAATTATATTTTTTGTTATTTTTAGATCTTCCCCTAATTTATTTAAGAAATTTACTTCTTTAGACTCAAATTTCAAGTCACCCCATGTTGACATACAAGCTAAATCTAGATAATAATAAGCTTCTAATTGAGAACCTACCGATTCAATAATAGTTTCATAATTTGGAGAAGAGCTATCGTTGTATCTAAGAGAAGATTCTAAGAGCTTAATTAAACTAATGTCATAGGATGTTTTTTTTGATTTTGAATTTAAAGCTCCTATAATTAACGTTTGTATGGAGCTCTCACAACGTTTTAAATAATCTAATGTGTTTTTTTTGTATTTTAAATAATGTTCATATGCCATCACATCAATAAAGAGTAGAGCGTTCGTCACAAAAAAACTAAAGTTCTTTGTAAGTATATTATTATCGATATGTATTCGCTTATGAAGAATGGATTCTAAGTTTTCTCCAAATAAGTCATTAATTAAGCTAGACTCATAGAAATTAATGTCTTTATAAAAATCGATTAAACTAATTTCAAATTTTTTGTCTGTCTCTATGTTATTGTGAACAGCGTAAAAAGCAATTAATAGATTAATTTTACAACGTTCTTCTTTTGTATAATCGGAATTGTCATTGATATAGTTTAACGTAGTGACATTACTTCCATATAAAAACCCTACTTCTCTTAGTTGTAGATATAGGTCTTCTAACGAACCAAACTCACTACCATGATCTGATTCTATTAGTTTTAATAGCTTAGTAATCCAACCTCTTCCAGACGGGTTCATTTATTAATTTTTAATTTAATATTAAATAAGCCACTTAACTTATGAGCTTATTTAAAGTTAATTAAAATGGCTTTATTCAATAATCCCTCCACAACTTACACGGCTCCCAGCAGCTCCCGATGGCTGAGATTTATAGTCATCCACGCCTTGGTGTATAATAATCGCTTTTCCAACTATATCTTTAGTGGTATCTCCGCATCCTATACACCATTGGTCACTTTTGAATTTAAATTCTGTATCATCATTAGATTTATCTACATTAAAGTTTCCTATATCACCTTTATGGAATCCAGTTTCAGCTCCCCACTTTCCATGTGGTTCAGCAGTAGGATTCCAGTGCCCACCTGTAGATTTACCATCGTCGGATGAACAGTCACTTTTTTCATGTATGTGAATAGCGTGAGTCCCTTCGCTTAAGCCTTTTACTACTACAGTCATTTGAACTACTCCATTTGTTTCTTCAAATTTTGCCTTGCCAGTAACGTTACTTTTATTTTTTTCATTAAGTTGAATAAACAGTGAACGTGTTTCTTCTTTTTTTATTATTTCGACTTCTAAATCTTGAGATGTGTTTTCTTTTTTCACTTCTGATTTACAAGAACTAGAGGCGAAAATTATAGCGGTTCCTAATATTAATTTTTTCATTAAAGTAATTATTATATTTCACAATAAATTTAGTTAAAATAGTTTAACCAGTTGCAGAGGCTCTATTTTTTTATTTCAAATGTTTCTATAGCCTTAAAGTCTGTAAAATCAATATTTTCAATTATAAGTTTATAATTTATCCACTCACTCTCAAAAAACTCATTAGTTAATTTCAATGCTTTACTCAAGGCCTCCTTAGCTTGTTCTAATAAGATGTGTTCTGTTCGTGTCATTCCATTTTGACGAGTGCTAATGTAGTAGTTAGCATTTCTGTAGCGTTCAATAACAGAAATTTCAGGCGTATTTCTAACAATACCTTGACGCTTATCATCTTTACCAAAATATAATGCTAAAATTGTATCTATTTTTTCAATTATATCATCACATTCTTTAAGACTCTTCTTGTGGTAATCCTTATTTTCTTCGGATAATCTATCTATAAATATAGAAGCTATTTTTTTACTTTCTACCAGTTGTTTGACTGCATTTGCAGTAACTTTCTTGATACTTTCCATTTCTTTTAGTGTTTCATATATTTCTAAAGAAGCTTCCTTACTTTTTATAATTCTTGGATCATTTTCTATCGTTATACGATTTTTAGAAACCTGATCCCCATAGTTTAGAACAGCGGTGTAATTTCCTGCAAGAACAGGTACTCCTGACGGTTCACTTTTTAATTCTCTTAACTTTTTAGAAGGACTTTGACTTCCTTTTTCATCCATATACCAGGTCCAAGTATGGATACCATTTTGTTTAGGGGTCTTCTTTTTTAATGTTCTAATGAGTAGATCACCATCATAGATTTTAAGAACAATAGAATCCCATTTAATTAAAGAGTCTTTTGTTTTTGAATTTATTTTTTTCACGTTTTCTTTAGCTATTTCATTACGGTTTAGATAAAATGAAAACTTTGCACCACTTCCTCGATTTTTACCATTAAATAATGCATCCCCACCAAATCGACTTCCTGTGGGCTGTTGGTAGGCTGCTTGATAGGCAGTTGGTGGTGTAAACAAATAAATATTATTTTTTAATAACTCTTTATCCCTTGCGATTGCTCTTAGAGGTCTAATATCATCTAGAACCCATGCTGATCGACCAAAAGTTCCAATTATTAAGTCATGTTCACGCGGATGAATTATTAAGTCTTTTACTGATACTGTAGGAAAGCCTTCAACCCACTTAGTCCATTTATCACCTTTGTCAATTGATATGTAGAGTCCGTCATCCGTTCCAAGAAATAATAGATTTGGTTCTTTAGAATCCTCAACTATTGATAATGTATAACTAGTTACATCGGAAGCATCTACAATTCTTTCCCATGTTTTTCCGTAATTCTTCGTTCGGAACACATAAGGAGTATAATTAAATCGTCTGTAATCATTTGCAACTAAGAGTGCCTCTCCTTTTACACTTTTTGAAGCCTTTATTTGTGGAATCCAACTCCCCTGTGGTAACTCTTTAATGTTATTTGTGACTTCAGTCCAATCTTGACCTCCGTTTTGAGTGTAATGTACCCGTCCGTCATCTGTACCCACCCACAGCATATCAGATTCTACTTCTGAGGGTTCAATCACTAAAATAGTACAGTGGTTTTCAGCTCCAGTAGCATCTATTGTTAGTCCACCGCTGTTGTGTTGATTTAATTTTTTAGGGTTATTTGTTGTTAAATCTGGAGATATAATAGACCAAGTTTCTCCTTTATCAATAGATTTGTGTACAAATTGACTTCCAAAGTAAATAGTATTATTTTCCTTAGGATCAATATTTATTGCCGCATTCCAATTAAACCTTAGACTTATTTCTGAATTTGGATGCGTTGGACGTACGCTGTAATTATTCCCTGTCTTCCAGTCATATCGACTTACAAATCCTTGCTGGCTCATGGTCCATCCATATCTCGAATCATCTTTATCAGGGATGACATCAAATCCATCCCCAAAGCTAATTTCTTGCCAATACGAGTTTCTAATTCCTTGTGATCGCCATACGTAGGCTGGACCTCTCCAAGAACCATTATCTTGCATTCCTCCGTAGATATTATAAGGAATCTCATTGTCTACGTTGATATGATAAAATTGTGCAACAGGAAGATTTCCGATAAATCTCCATGTATTTCCTCCATCCTTAGTGATGTTCATGCCGCCATCATTACCATCAATCATAAAATTTCCGTTATTTGGGTGTATCCACCAAGCGTGGTGATCCGGATGAATTCCATTTGATACGCCATAGGCAGGCATTAGCTGATTAAAACTTTTTCCGCCATCTTCACTAACGTTGACATAGGTAAAAATGGAAAACAAACGGTTTTCGTTTTGAGGGTCAACATAAATCTCTGCATAGTAAAATGGTCGGTTTCCAATCTCGTCCATATTTTCATTCATTAATTTCCAAGTATCTCCACCATCCATACTTTTATATAGGCCATTTTTCTTAGCTTCTATCAGAGCATAAATGATTTCAGGTTTGTTTTGAGCAATAGCAATCCCAATTCTTCCTAGTTCACCTTCTGGTAATCCCTCTAATGAAGTTTTTTGTTTCCAGGTTTCACCACCGTCGTAAGTAATGTACATACCAGACCCTTCACCTCCAGAATTAAAAAACCATGGGTCTCTTTTGTGTTCCCACATTGCAGCAATCAATTTGTTGGGATTTTGTGGGTCCATGACTAAGTCAGCAGCGCCACTTTTTGGGTTGGTATATAGTATTTTACTCCATGTTTTACCACCATTAATAGTTTTGTAAACACCTCTTTCTTTGTGTTTTCCCCATGGAGAGCCTATAGCCGCAGCATAAACGATGTCTGGATTTGTTGGGTGAATGATGATCCGGTGAATGTGTCTTGTTTTCTCTAACCCCATCAAAAGCCAGTTTTTACCGCCATCTAATGATTTATAAATGCCATAACCACCATTTAGACTATTTCTCGGGTTTCCTTCTCCAGTACCTACCCAAATAACACTTGGGTTAGATTGTTGTATGGCAATAGCCCCAATAGATGCTGTAGCTTCATTTTCAAAAATAGGAGTCCATTTAATACCTCCCGAAGTTGACTTCCATAAGCCACCAGATGCTGTGCCTGAATACATAATATCTGGATTTGAATGAACTACATCAATAGATGTAACACGCCCAGACATTCCGCCTGGCCCGATATTTCTGGGTGTTTTATTTTTAAATAGTTCCATTGAAAACTCTTGAGCAGAACTGCTTAAGCAAGAAATTATAATTAAGAGTGAAAGGATATTTTTCATTGTTTTAAGTTTTACTATTGCACTTTCTTATGTTTTATGTAATAATTATTGTCTATGACTATTTTAGAGGAATTTAAATCAATTTTTTGCCATGCTTTTGTTGGGTACAGCCACATATTTTTTTCATCGACTACTATCTCGACAGGCATTTCAAATCCATTTACGATTTGCGTCCATCTGTAGCTTAATTTATTGTCCCTTAAACTATATTCCAAAGTTGGAATTCTAGTGTCTCTAAGATACTGATTAAAAAATGCTGATAAATTTAATCCAGATTCATTACTGATGTAGGATTCAATTTGTTTAGTAGTCACGGTTTGATGATAAAATTCAGAATTAAGACCTCTTAGAATCTGTCTCCATTTATTATCATCTTCTATCAGTTGTCGTAATGTGTGTAGCATGTTAGCCCCTTTGTAGTACATATCTGATGAGCCTTCAGAATTGACATCGTAATTACCAATAATTGGTTTGTCATTCAGAATACTTGACCTTGTTCCAATTACATACTCAGAAGCAGCCTTTGTACCATAATAATAATCCAAAAATAGATTCTCTGAATAAGCTGTAAATCCTTCATGTATCCACATGTCAGCGGCATCCTTGTAAGTAATATTATTTGCAAACCATTCGTGACCTGATTCATGAATTATTATAAAATCAAACTTTAATCCCCAGCCAGTTCCAGATAAATCAGTTCCTAAATAGCCTTTCTTAAATTGGTTGCCATAAGTGACCGAGCTTTGGTGTTCCATACCCAGATAAGGAACTTCAACCAGTTTAAAACTGTCTTCATAAAAAGGGTAGGGGCCAAACCAATACTCAAAAGCTTTCATCATTTTTGGGGCATCAGTAAAATGAACAATAGCTTTCCTTAAATTGTCTCTTAAGACATAATAATCCATGTCTAAAGGACCTTTTTCCCCTTCATAAACTTCAGAAAAATGAATATAATCTCCAATATTAATATTGACACCATAATTGTTAATGGGATTTGAAACGACCCAGTTATAGGTGGTGGTCTCATCTTCTTTTTTTACAATAGACTGTAGTCTTCCGTTAGAAATATTCATCAAATGTTTTGGAACATTTACACTAATTTTCATACTATCTACTTCATCGTACATGTGGTCTTTATTAGGCCACCAAACACTGGCGCCTAAACCTTGACATGATGAGGCTATGAAATCAACACCATTTGAATCTTTTTTCCACGATATTCCTCCATCCCAAGGAGCATTAATTGCTTCTCGGGGTTTGCCTTCATAAAAAATTTCTATTAATTCGACACTACCAATCCTGTTTTGTGCTTTTTTTAATTTTATAAAGTGTGCGTTTCCATCAGAACGAACTTCTAATTTTTTACCATCTTGGATGGCTTTAGTAAGTTTCATTGGAGACTGTAGGTCGATTTGAAGTGTTTGATAAGAGTTAAGTATTGTATAGTGAATTGTGTTTTTTCCTTTAATATATTGGGTTTTTGGATTGACAGTAATATCTAAATGATAATAGTTCAAATCCCACCAAGCACGTTCGGTAGTAATGCTTCCTCTTAGAGTGTCTTGTCTTGTGAAATTTTCGTGACCAGCAAACAATGATTGTCCCGCTAAATTACCACTGATCAATAATAACACCACAAATCCAATTTGGTATAATAATTTCATTATAGTCTAGTTCTAATCTCGAATAATTTTATTTGGAAAACATACGGGGCTTTCAAAGCCATTTGCTCCAACTGAAGCTACTCCGAAAAATGAATTATCAATAACAATTCCATCTAATTTAAATTTAGTGACACCTGTTACAAAACGACTATGTTCCCAGTTAGGGGATGTTGTATCTCTCCAATAAATTTTATAGCCAACAGCATCACTGATAGCATCCCATTCAAGTACAACAGACGGCTTTACAAAGCCTCCAATTCCAACATCATTTGGCCCTGGAGGTGCCCAAGCTAAACTAGCTAAATTAATGGCGTTAACGGCGGTTAGTTTTTTAACATAGGGCATATTAACGTGTTCAAATGTATCTCCATATTTGATTCCATTTTCTTCCCTTATATCCTGATGTTGTTGGGTGTAATTTTCATGGGCTTCCATAATTCTAACACCCGCAAATCCAACATCATTAAAGGGACGGTGATGACCGCCACGTCCAAATCGATCTAATCGGTATACCATCATAGGATTCATTTCGGGCATATAGGTTTGTACAGTATTTTGTATGTAGCGCGCAAGTTGTCGGGAGTTGCCATCTACTTCTCCTCCATAATATCGTCTAGATTTTCGTTGTTGATCTGTTTCATTTGCAGGAACAGGTTCAGAAAATATTCGAAATGTTCGATTATCAATAACACCATCTACACCTGTTATATTTCCAATCATGTCATTATTTAAAACAGCAGCAATATCCCATTTATTTTTTAGCGCAAATTCGGCCAAACCTTTACCGCCAAACAAGCCTTGTTCTTCTCCAGATAAACCAACGTATACGATACTAGACCCAAAAGAATAGTTACTCAAAATACGAGCAGATTCTATAGTTCCAGCCATACCTGAAGCATTATCATTTGCTCCAGGTGAATCAGAAATATAATTGTTAGGATCACTAACACGTGAATCGATATCTCCGCTCATTATAATATATCGGTTAGGATGTTTCGTTCCACGCTGAATGGCGACTACATTTACAACCCAAACATCCTTTGTGATGCGATTATTTTCTCCTGACTTCACTAAATTTTTTTGATAAAAGATTTCTAAACAATTATTGCACTTTTTGGAAATAGTTTCAAACTCTGATTTAATCCATCTTCTAGCAGCACCTATCCCTCTTGTATTGGAAAGTGTATCACTGAGTGTGTGACGTGTTCCAAAATCAGCTAATGTTTTAATATCTTTATTAAGACGATGTTCAGAAACTGCTTCTATAATATTATGAAGAACATTTTTAGCTGGTTGTGCTTGGCTGAAACCGCTAATCAAAACAAATATTAATAGCTTTAAGTACTTCATTACTTAGTTGTATTTTGTGTTTGTATTTATTTATATTTTGTTTGTCATCAATATAAATATATTTAATCACTTTCAAACAATCCTATCAATAATTTAACTTAAAAATAAAAAAAAACACCTCAAATATTTGAAGCGTTTTTTTAAATTATTTGTACTAATGAATTTAAAAACAATAGCTGTTTTCTTCTTTTACTTTTTCAGCTATTTCTATACGTAAATCTACAATATCAGGATAGTTAGTGTATTTTGTAAAGCGTTTTAACCCCATTAGCATTATCCTTTGCTGATCTCCTTCGGCAAAAGAAATAATACTTTCTTTTCCTTTTTCTTCAACAATATCTACTGCGTGATACAAGTATAGTTTAGCCATTGCAATTTGTGCAGATTGTTCTTCTTGACTTGTACGCTTTACATTTTTTTCAGTCCTTAAAATAGCAGATTCTGCCATGTAAATTTCAATTAAAATATCTGCGGCGGCAATTAATAATTGTTGATGTTCTTCGAGTTGAGGACCATATTTCTGAACTGCTCCTCCAGCAACCATTAAGAATATCTTTTTTAATTTTTTAACCATCTCTTTTTCTTCAGAAAATAATGCCGAATAATCAGGAGATTCAAAAGAAGGGATGCCTAACAATTCTTCTTGTACTTTTGATGCTGGTCCTAATAAATCTACATGTCCTTTCATTGCCTTTTTGACTAACATTCCAACAGAAAGCATTCTATTTATTTCGTTGGTTCCTTCATAAATACGTGCAATTCTAGCATCTCTCCAAGCGGACTCCATTGGGGTTTCTTCAGAGAATCCCATACCTCCAAAAATTTGAATTCCTTCATCAGCACAGTTTTGTACATCTTCCGACACTGCAACTTTTAATATTGAACATTCAATTGCATATTCTTCAACACCTTTAAGTTCCGCTTCTTGGTGTGTATTTCCTGACGCTTCACGCATAGCGATTCGATCTTCGATATCTTTTGAAGCTCTGTAGGTTGCAGATTCTCCTGCATATGCACTTGCTGCCATCTCAGCTAGCTTAACTTTAATAGCCCCAAAGTCTGCAATCGGTGTTTTAAATTGTTGACGTTCTTTAGCGTAATTTACAGCGGTATTTATAATACGCCTTTGTGAATCTAAACAAGCCGCAGCTAATTTTATTCGTCCTACATTAAGTGAGTTCATGGCAATTTTAAAGCCATCTCCACGTCCACCTAACATGTTTTTAGCAGGAATAACGGTGTCATTAAAAAATACTTGACGAGTTGATGATGCTCGAATTCCTAATTTGTGCTCTTCTTCTCCTAAAGTTATCCCATTCGGGTTATCTCCATCGTACTCAACGATAAAACCAGTAATGTTTTTATCAGTTTCTATTCGTGCAAAAACAATCATTACACTGCAGAACCCAGCATTTGAGATCCACATTTTTTGTCCATTTATTTTGTAGGACTTTCCATCTTCAGAAAGATCAGCAGTTGTCTTCCCAGAGTTAGCGTCTGATCCAGCACCTGGCTCTGTAAGGCAGTAAGAGCCAAACCATTCCCCAGAAGCCAATTTCGGAACGTATTTTAGTTTCTGCTCATCAGTTCCATACAGAGTAATTGGCATAGTCCCTATTCCAGTATGTGCACCAAAGGCAGTACTAAATGAGCCTGTTCCACTTGAGATATAATCACATGTTAGCACAGTTGAAACAAATCCCATTCCCATTCCCCCATATACTTCAGGAACTGCGACACTCAAGAAACCCATATCACCTGCTTTACGCATAACACTTTCTGTAAGTGCAAAATCTTTAGCTTCAAAGCGTGCTTTATGAGGAATAATTTCACGATCATTAAATTCCATAACCGACTCTTTCATCATTATTTGTTCTTCTGAAAAGTCTTCAGGAGTAAACACGTTCTCACATTTTGTTTCTTTTACTAAGAATTGACCTCCGCGTAGGATATCTTTTTCTAATTCAGCCATTTTATAATATTGTATTTAGTTCTTTTAGTTTAAAAATTCAAAAATTCCACAAGCACCTTGTCCAGTACCAACACACATAGTGACGGCTCCAAATTTTCCTTGCATTTCTTGTCTTCGCATTTCATCAAACAATTGAACCGATAGTTTAGCTCCAGTACATCCTAGGGGATGCCCTAGAGATATTGCACCACCGTTAGGATTTATAATTTCTGGGTTGAGATCTAGTTCACGAATGACCGCTAAAGACTGTGACGCAAATGCTTCATTTAATTCGATTATCGAAAGATCTCCCTGCTTCAAACCGGCTTGATTTAAAGCTTTTGGGATTGCTTTTACAGGCCCAATTCCCATTATTCTTGGTTCAACTCCAGCAGCAGCATAATTCACTAAGCGTGCGATTGGTTTCAAATTTAATTCCTTAACCATAGTTTCGCTCATAACCATAACAAAAGCTGCACCATCACTCATTTGCGAGGAGTTACCAGCAGTTACACTTCCTCCAGCAGCAAAAACGGGTCTTAGCTTTGCTAGTGCTTCTATATTGGTTCCAGCTCTTGGTCCTTCATCTTTATTAACAGTAAATGATTTGGTAGCTTTTTTGCCATTTACATCTATGTAATTTTGAACAACTTCTATAGGAACAATTTGATCTTGAAACCGATTTTCTGCTTGTGCTCTTAATGATTTCATATGCGAATTATAAGCAAATTCGTCTTGATCTTCTCTTGAAACTTTAAATTGGTTTGCAACTGCTTCAGCAGTATTTCCCATTCCCCAATAATAATCTTTATGGCCTGCTTTAATAAGATCATAATTTAGTTCAGGTTTATAGCCTGTCATAGGAACACTACTCATACTTTCAGCGCCTCCAGCAATGATACATTCAGCCATACCTGCTTGGATCTTTGCAGTTGCCATTCCAATAGTTTCTATTCCTGAGGAACAAAAACGGTTAACAGTTACACCAGGCACGTCAACAATATTAAGTCCCATTAATGAAATGAGACGTGCCATATTTAGCCCTTGAGAGCCCTCAGGCATTGCGTTGCCAACAATAATGTCGTCTATTCGTTTTGGATCTAATTTTGGCAGTTCGTTCATCATGTATTTAATGGTTTCTGCAGCTAATTCGTCTGTTCTTTTAAACCGGAAGCCCCCTTTTGGTGCTTTGCCAACGGCGGTTCTGTAAGCTTTTACTATATATGCTTGTTTCATATTTTTAGTTTCTTAAAGGTTTTCCAGTTTTTAACATATGTTGTATGCGTTCTAAGGTTTTTCGTTCAGTACATAAACTTAAAAAAGCTTCACGTTCTAAATCCAATAAATATTGTTCAGACACAAAAGTGGGTTCAGATAAATCACCCCCAGCCATTACATAAGCTAGTTTATTAGCAATTTTCATATCATGTTTTGATATATAATTACTTTCTTGCATGGAATCTGTACCAACCAAAAACATTCCTAAAGCTTGTTTGCCTAGTACCTTTATGTCAGTTCTTTTCAAAGGCTCTGTGTAGCCGCTTTCAGACAATAGTATTGCATGTTGTTTTGCAACTGCGATCTGTCTGTCTTTGTTTACAACTACAACGTCTTTTCCTTTTTGCAAAAGGTTTAGGTCAAAAGCTTCATAGGCAGAAGTGGATACTTTAGCCATCCCAATAGTTAAGAAATGTTCTTGAAGTACATTTAATTGTACATCGCCTTTTTGGAATTGATCTTGAGCTCTCAAAGCCATTTCTTTTGAGCCCCCTCCTCCAGGGATTACGCCTACACCAAACTCTACAAGTCCCATATAAGTTTCTGCTGCTGCAATCACTTTATCTGCATGAAGAGACAATTCACATCCACCACCTAATGTCATACCGTGCGGAGCAGAGATAGTCGGAATTGAAGAGTAACGCATGCGCATCATAGAATCTTGGAAGTATTTAATCGCCATGTTAAGTTCGTCATATTCTTGTTCTGCAGCCATCATAAATATCATACCGATATTAGCTCCTACAGAAAAATTTGCTCCTTGATTACCTACAACTAAACCAGCAAAATCTTTTTCAGCTAAATCAATTGCTTTGTTTAATCCAGCTAAAACATCGCCCCCAATAGTATTCATTTTCGATTGAAATTCTAAATTAAGAATCCCATCGCCGATATCTTCGATTACAACTCCAGAGTTTTTAAATACTTCGTTTGTTTTTCTAATATTATCTAAAATGATAAAACTGTCTTGTCCAGGAACTTTTATTTGTGTCTTACTAGGAATATCATAGGCATAAGTAGCACCTTGATTTATCGAATAAAAAGAGGTGCATCCAGAAGCTAACATGTTGTCAACCCATGCAGCGGGTTCTAATCCTTCAGTTTTCATTAATTCAATTCCTTTTTCCACTCCAATAGCATCCCATATTTGAAAGGGGCCATGTTCCCAGCCGAATCCTGCCTTCATGGCATTATCAATTTTATACAATTCGTCTGTGATTTCAGGAATTCTATTTGAGACATAAGCAAACAGTGATGAAAAACTTTTTCGGTAAAACTCGCCAGCCTTATCTTTTCCGCTGACTAATATTTCAAAGCGGTCTATAACTTTATCTACAGATTTAGTGAGTTCCAAAGTAGCAAATTTGGCTCGCTTTGAAGAGCGGTATTCTAGGGTGTTTAAATCTAAACTTAAAATTTCCTTTTTGCCTTCAACAGAAACTGATTTTTTATAAAACCCTTGTTTTGTTTTGCTGCCTAACCATTTGTTCTCCACCATGGTTGTGATGAAGTCAGGTAATTCAAACAGCTCAAGACGCTCATCTTTTAGACAATTTTCTCTTATTCCGTTAGCCACATGAACCAATGTGTCCAAGCCAACTACGTCTACAGTTCTAAAGGTTGCTGACTTTGGTCGACCAATGACAGGTCCTGACAACTTGTCGACTTCTTCAATTGTAAGATCTAGATCTTTAACGGAGTGAAATAAACTTTGAATGCTAAAGATTCCGACTCTATTCCCAATAAATGCTGGTGTATCTTTTGCGATTACAGATGTTTTTCCTAGAAATTTTTCTCCATAACTTCCTAAAAAGTCAAGAACACTAGAAGCTGTTTTAGGTCCTGGGATAATTTCAAACAATTTTAGGTAGCGTGCAGGATTGAAAAAGTGAGTTCCACAAAAGTGTTTTTGGAAATCTTCACTACGCCCTTCACTCATAAATTTTATGGGTATGCCAGACGTATTAGAAGTAATTAAGGTTCCTGGAGTTCTGTATTTTTCCAGTTTTTCGAAGACTTGCTTTTTGATATCCAATCGTTCTACTACAACTTCCATAATCCAGTCAACATCGGTCACTTTTTGTATATCGTCTTCAAGATTTCCCGTCGTTATTCGATTTGCAAAATTTTGATGATAAATAGGGGAGGGTTTCGATTTTAACGAATTTTTTAGTGCTTCATCCACAAGGCGATTTCTAACAGCTCTATCTTTTAGAGTTAATCCTTTGCTATTTTCTTTTTCAGTGAGCTCTTTAGGGATAATATCTAAGAGTAACACGTTGACTCCAATATTAGCAAAATGACAAGCTATCCCACTTCCCATAATCCCTGACCCAATAATAGCAACTTTTTTAATTCTTCTTGTTTTCATGTTTGAGTTAATAGGTTTTTTAGAATATTTTTTTGTTGGAAATGAGATTTATTATAGAATCAGAAACTTCAAAGAAGTTTTTTAGTTTTTCTTGGGAAACTTCATCTTTGATAATACTGTTAAATTTTAATACATTTTTCTTTACTTCATCTCTGTTTTTTATGCCTTGCTTAGTAAGATGAATAATTACACCTCGACCATCATTTGGATTAGGCAACCTTTCTATTAAATTCATACTTTCCAGTGTTTTTAATATCCTAGACAAGCTAGTGGCTTCCATTCCCATTTTTGGACCTAGTGATGTAGACGAAGTTCCATTTTGAGGGTCCACACTTAGTAAAGTAAAACCTGTAGCCATTGTAATTCCGTAATTTGAAGCTTCTTCATTGTACATCTTCTGAACTGCTAACCAAGTTGTTCTTAAAACATAGTCAATTGTTTTATCTTTCATTTCCTTTATAATTTCTTTATCAAATATAATAATTTTTACTATGCGTGCATAGTAAAATACAATAAAGTTATGCATGCATAACTTTATTGTAAAAGATGAAATGATATTAGCTTATTTAGTCCTCTTGGTAGATTTTTTCGGATAAATGTTTGTAAAGGTCAAAAATTACACTTCGCTTCATTTTCATAGTAGGGGTTAGGTGACCACCTTCAATAGACCAAACTTCAGGAGTTAGTTCAAACTTTTTAATTTGTTCCCATTTTCCGAACCGCTGATTAGAATTATTAATCTCTAATTGGATACGTTCTTTTATTACATTGGATGAGCATATGGCATCAGGAGTAAAGTCTATATTGATTTTTTTACGCTTGATCCACTCGTAAATAAACTCAAAGTTAAGTTGAATTAGAGCGGCAGGCATTTTTTTATTTTCCCCTATAACCATAACCTGTTCAATAAAATTTGATTCTTTTAGATCATTCTCGATTAGTGTTGGAATGATGTATTTTCCTCCAGATGTTTTAAACATTTCTTTTTTCCTCCCAGTAATTTTCAAAAAACCTTCTGCATCCACTTCGCCTTTATCTCCAGTGTGAAAATAGTCTCCACTCATAACTTCTGCAGTTTTTTCAGGATCTTTATAATAACCTTGCATTACATTGGGTCCCTTGATTAAAATCTCACCATCTTCTGCAATTTTTACTTCAACATTTGAAATTGGTTTCCCAACTGTTCCAAGTTTGAAATTTCCACCTGAGTACATAGCAACCGAAACAATAGGAGATGTTTCTGTCAATCCATATCCTTCCATAATCATCATTCCCGAAGCACAAAATATTCTAGCTAATCTTGGGTGCAGTGCAGCACTTCCTGAAACCATAGTGTTGAGCTCTCCACCGAGAGCTGCTTTCCATTTACTAAAGATCAATTTTTGTGCTACTTTAAGTTGTAACTCATACCAAAAGCCATTAGCTTTGTAGGGTTCGTAGCGTTCTCCTAGCTTAATAGCCCAAAAAAATAGTGCTTTTTTAAGTCCGTTCAATTCACTTCCCTTCGCATTAATTTTATTAAAGACTTTCTCTAATAGTCTAGGTACTACGCTCATTAAGTTAGGCTTAATCTCTTGTGCGTTCTCACCAATCTTATCTATCGATTCGGCAAAATAAATACTTACTCCAGCGTGTTGATATATGTATATTAATACCCTTTCAAAAATATGACACAAGGGTAAAAAACTAAGCACTCTTGCTTTTTCCAATAAAGGTAATCTAGGTAGTCCAGCGAGAATATTTTCAACAACGTTATAATGTGATAACATCACTCCCTTTGGTTTTCCCGTAGTACCAGAAGTATAAATGATGGTCGCTAAGTCAGATGGAAGAACTTCAGATTTTCGCAATTCTACCTGGTCTTGTGTACTTGTATCAGCACCAAGTTTAAATAATTCAGTATAATTTTTACATCCAGAAATTTCATCAAAACTATAAACCTCTTTAAGTTTTGTATTATCTTTTACTTTGAGAATTTTATTATAAACTTCTTCATCAGAAACAAAACAATACACAGCCTCACTGTGGTTTAAAACATACTCATAATCTTTTGATGAAATTGTAGGGTAAATAGGAATATTTTGTGCGCCTATCTGTAGAACACCAACGTCAACAATGCACCATTCGGTGCGATTATTTGTTGATATTACTGCTATTTTATCTCCCTTTTGAACACCTAATTTCAATAACGCTCGACTTAGAGTATTGGCTTTGTCCAAGTATTCTTTTGTAGACGTTTTAATCCAATTGCCATCCTTTTTTGTAATCAGAGCATCCTCTAAATTATGTGTTTCTAGCTGATAGTATGCAAAGTCAAATAGTCGGGTGATTGGTTTCATCTTGATTTAATAAGCTTGTTTATATGCAAATTACTAATTTTAAAGCTACTATCAAACTCCAATCTTTACAAATAGTACTATTAAATAAAACTTGAAAAACAAAATCAACTGTTCATCTCAACCCATAATTTAGCATTTACAAATGCTTCTAACCATGGTGACACTTCGTCTGATCTATTTTCAGGATAATAGGCCCAATTCCATTGGAATATTGAACGTTCTATATGAGGCATAGTTATTAGATGACGTCCAGAAACATCACACATCATTGCAGTGCTAAAATCAGAACCATTAGGATTGTGGGGGTATGAGTCATGTGCATATTTTCCAACAATATGGTATTTAGATTCTTCATAAGGAAGATCAAACTTTCCTTCCCCATGTGATATCCAAACTCCTAATGTATTGCCCTCTAGCGATGATAACATCACAGAGTTGTTTTTTTGAATAGTTACTGAAGTAAATGCACTTTCATGTTTTTGAGACTCATTATGAACCATTTTACCATGCTTGCTATGCTCAGGGGTTATAAGTTCTAATTCCATCCAAAGTTGACACCCATTACAAATACCAATGGACAAAGTATCTTCTCTAGAAAAGAAATTCTTGAGTGCTAATTTAGCTTTCTCATTATACTTAAAAGCGCCTGCCCATCCCTTAGCAGAACCAAGGACATCACTATTACTAAATCCACCAACAGCCCCAATAAATTTAATATCCTCAAGCGTTTCACGACCAGAGATTAAATCTGTCATGTGGACATCTTTCACATCAAATCCTGCTAAATACATGGCATTAGCCATCTCACGTTCGGAGTTACTTCCTTTTTCTCTAATGATTGCTGCTTTTGGTCTATTTGTTGATTTTTTGATGGGTAGTTTACCAGTAAAGAGTTTAGGAAATTTAAAACTCAGAGGTTGGTTTTTATAGTTATCATATCTGCTTTGAGCCAATCCGTTAGCAGTTTGTTTTTGATCTAATAAGAAGGAAGTTTCATACCATACATCTCTAAGTTCAGCGATGTCTAACGAAAACTCATTTATTCCGTTGATAATATTTAGATTAGGTTGGGTCGTAACGTTTCCAATTTTATAATATTTAATTGAGGCTTCAAAGAGATCTAGTTCAATGGAATCATCTGTTGATTGAAACACAATACCAGAATTTTCAGCAAACAATAATTTAATACTATCCAACTCATTAATCTCGTTGAAATTTAAATCAGCACCCAAATTGTTTTCTGAGAAACATAGTTCCAGTAGGGTTGTAATTAAGCCACCCGAAGCGACGTCGTGTCCTGCAACAATTTTATCTTTTTTAATTAAATCTTGTAATGTGTTAAAAACGTTCTTCAAATAAGAAGCACTTTTGACATTTGGGGTTTCATTTCCAATTTTATTTAACACTTGGCCAAATGCACTCCCTCCTAATTTAAAAGCATCTTGAGATATGTTAATGTAATATATAGAACCTGCATTGGCTTTGAATAAAGGTTCAACTACTTTGGAAATAGCATTACAATTTCCTGCGGCTGAAATAATAACGGTTCCTGGTGAAATTACATCTCCTTCAGGGTATTTTTGCTTCATTGAGAGCGAATCCTTACCTGTAGGCACATTAATTCCCAGGTCAATAGCAAATTCAGAAATAGACTCAACTGCGTTATATAAGCGTGCGTCTTCGCCTTCGTTTTTACAAGGCCACATCCAATTGGCAGACAGTGAAACACTATCCAACCCGTCTTTTAAAGGAGCCCAAATAATGTTAGTAAGTGCTTCGGTAATAGCAACTCGACTACCGGCTTTAGGGTCTATCAAAGCCGCAATTGGTGCATGTCCAATTGAGGTAGCAATTCCTTCTTGACTATTGTAATCTAACGCCATGACACCAACATTATTTAAGGGTAATTGCAAGGGTCCTACACACTGTTGTTTAGCTACTTTTCCGCCGACACAGCGGTCTACTTTGTTAGTTAACCAGTCTTTGCATGCAACAGATTCAAGTTTTAATACAGATTTTAAATAAGTTTGGAATAAATCTGCAGAGTAGGAAGCAGATTTATAATTCCTAACAATTGTTATATCATTTAAAATGGTTTTAGGAGAACTTCCAAACATGTCTTCTAAGTTAAAGTCCATTGGCTTGTTTCCATTAGATTTAGACTCAAACACAAATCGATGATCACCTGTAACTTCCCCTACTGTGTACATCGGAGAACGTTCTCTGTCTGCAATTTTTTGTAAGGTATCAATATGTTTTTCAGAAATAACAAGCCCCATTCGTTCTTGAGATTCATTTCCAATTAATTCTTTATTTGATAGGGTAGGATCTCCCACAGGGAGTTGGTCTAAGTCAATTTTTCCTCCCGTATCTTCAACTAACTCAGATAGACAGTTTAGATGGCCTCCAGCCCCATGATCATGAATAGAAACAATGAAGTTCTCTTCGCTTTCAATCATACCTCGAATAGCATTAGCCGCTCGCTTTTGCATTTCAGGATTTGAACGCTGTACGGCGTTGAGTTCAATTCCACTAGACAAAGTTCCTGTGTCGGCAGAAGAAACAGCTGCTCCTCCCATTCCAATACGGTAATTATCCCCACCAAGGATGACAATTTTATCTTCTTTTTTTGGTGTGTCTTTTAAAGCTTGATCTGCTTTTGCGTAGCCAATACCACCAGCTTGCATTATAACTTTATCAAACCCTAAACGTTGTGCATTTTCTTTGTGTTCAAAAGTAAGTACGGAACCGCTAATTAGTGGCTGTCCAAACTTATTTCCAAAATCAGATGCGCCATTTGATGCTTTGATCAAAATATCCATTGGGCTTTGGTAAAGCCATTTCCGTTCTTTAAATCCTGATTCCCATGGACGGTTTTCATTTAATCGTGAATAAGAGGACATATAAACCGCTGTGCCTGCTAATGGCAAAGATCCTTTACCTCCAGCAAGCCGGTCTCTAATTTCACCTCCAGAACCTGTGGCAGCGCCATTAAAGGGTTCTACTGTAGTAGGAAAGTTATGTGTTTCAGCTTTTATAGAAATTACAGATTCAAAATTTTCTGTGGTGTAATAATCTGGTTTATCCGCACTCTTAGGAGCAAATTGCTGAACTACTGGACCCTTTATAAATGCGACATTATCTTTGTAGGCAGAAACAATATTATTAGGATGTTGTTTTGAGGTTTCTTTTATGAGTTTAAATAACGAAGTTGACTTTTTTTCTCCATCAATAATAAAAGTTCCGTTAAATATTTTGTGACGGCAGTGTTCTGAATTGACTTGAGAAAACCCAAAAACTTCAGAATCTGTAAGTGGTCTTTCTATTTTTTCACTTACTTGTTTTAGGTAGTTAATTTCTTCATCATTCAATGATAGTCCATGTTGGATATTATAAGCAGAAATATCATTTATATTATTTATTGGCTCAGGCTCAATATCGATATTAAAAGTTGTTTGGTTTAAGTTATCAAAAAACTCATAAATCATTGGGTCAAAATCAGAGTATCCAATTTCACAACTATTGAATTCCTCAATTCTAATAATACCATTAATCCCCATATTTTGGGTGATTTCTACGGCATTTGTACTCCATGGTGTAATCATTGCAGCGCGTGGTCCAACAAATTTTGAATCGAGTATTGTGCGTTCTATTTTTGGTTGATCGCCAAAAAGCCATTCAAGTTTGGCAATAGTTTCATAAGTAATGTTGCTTACTGTTTGAACCGCAAAAACCTTAGTATTAAGGTTTCCAAAAAAATGAATCATCCGTTTTATTTTGAATATTACTTAAGCTACAAATTTATGATTTTTACGAATAATTATAGATGATTTAACTTTCTATTTACAGTAGTTATTCACTAGTTTTAAACATCATTAATTTGAGAAAAAATTGCAAATTATCACGGAAATTAGTGTGAACTTATTTTTTTTCTAAGAGTGCCATATAGAAACCATCATATCCAGTTTCATGGGCTAGAATTTTTTTATCTTTTATAAATGTAAAATCGGCACCATACTCCGATTTTAAAAATGTTTTAATTTGAGTTTCATTTTCTGATGGCAATACAGAACAAGTCGCATAGACCATTTTACCTTTAGGTTTAACCATTTTAGAATATTGCTGCAGAACTTCTTGCTGAGTTTTACGAATTCTATCTATAAACTCAGGTTGTAACTTCCATTTAGAGTCAGGGTTTCGTCTTAAAACTCCCAAACCTGAACAGGGCGCGTCAATTAACAAACGATCTGCTTTTCCATATAACTTTTTGATTGGTTTAGTAGAGTCAATTATTTTCATTTCAATGTTATGAGCACCATCTCTTCTAGCTCTAATTTTTAGTTTTTTCAACTTACTTTCATAAATATCCATAGCCACAACGGAGCCTTTATTTTCCATAAGAGCAGAAAGGTGTAAGGTTTTTCCACCGGCACCAGCACAACAATCCACCACTTTCATCCCTGGCTTTACATCCAAAAAGTCAGCGACTAGTTGAGATGAGGCATCTTGAACTTCAAACCAACCATCTTTAAAAGCCTCGGTGATAAATACATTTGATCGTTCTTTTAGCTGTAATGCATAAGGATACCCTTTAATTTCTAAAGTTTCAATGCCTACTGATTCAAGTTTAAGCTTCAAGTCTGACTTGGTAGTCTTAAGGGTGTTAACTCTCAGAATTACGTCTGCTTGTTTATTTTGCATGGCTAATTCCTTTGTCCACTTGGCCTCTCCTAATTCTCTAACGCCTAGTTCGTCAATCCAATCGGGGACTGATTCACGAAATTTCCGGTCTTTTGAGAGTTCATCAAAACGGCCTTTTATTTTTCGACTTGGTGTACCTTCAAAATATTTCCAATCTGGAAGTTTAATGCCTTTTAAAGTAGCCCATACTGCAAATAGGCGCCAAGCATCATCTCTACTAAAAGGTTCTTTTACTTTTGCAATTTCAGCATATAGTCGTTTCCAACGTACGATATCATAAGTCGTCTCGGCAACAAAACCACGATCTCGACTTCCCCAACGCTTGTCGCGTTTAAGAAGTTTTTGAATTACTTTGTCAGCATATTCTTCTTCATTAAATATTAGTAAAAGTCCATCAATGATGGCAAAACATAAGTTTCTGTGTAAGCGCATAAGTGTGTTAATTATTGCTGCAAAGTTACGTTTAATAATGCGAATTATTACAGATTATATGTATATTGAAAATGTTCTATTTTTCAAACACAGCAAAACATGAAACCACCTTTATTTATAAGTCTATTTACGCTTATTGTTTTTAGCTGTATGGTCTTCCCAGATCCAAAGTATACTCCAATTGTGTCTCTTAAAATACATGAAGTAATTAAAGATTCACTTCTAAATATTAGAGCCTTAGAAATAGAAGACAACTTTGTTAGAGCAGTAAGTGCCATTGGGGATTCTTATTCGGTCGATTTAAAAACTAATAAAGTTTATGTCAATCGTGTTAATATAGATACTATTAACTTTCGAGCATCTGCAATAGTCAATAATCATTATTTTACTCTTAGTATTGGTGATCCAGCATATTTGTTTAAGGATACTGAACTGGTATATACAGAAACACATCCAAATGTATTCTATGATGCACTTCATTTTTGGAATTCTATGGAGGGAATCGCAATTGGAGACCCTGTAGATGGCTGTATGAGTATTCTTATTACACGAAACGGAGGGAATAGTTGGGACAAAGTTTCCTGCGAAGTGTTGCCTTCATCTAGGGAAGGTGAAGCCGCTTTTGCAGCCAGTGATACTAATATTGCCATTGTGGATAATCATACATGGGTTGTTACTGGCGGCCTTTCAAGCCGGATACTAGTATCTCATGATAAAGGGGTCAGTTGGTCTGCCGTAGATATTCCCATTGTTCAGGGAAAGGAAACCACAGGAGCATTTTCAATTGATTTCTACGATTCATTAAATGGTTTTGCAATAGGAGGTGACTATACAAATCCAAAAGCCATGCACTCAAACAAAATTCGCACAAGCGACGGAGGTATTTCATGGGAAGTCGTTGCTCAAGATCAATCTCCAGGATACAGGAGTTGTGTTCAGTACATACCGAATAGTAATGCAAAGGGGCTAGTGGCTGTTGGTTTTAGAGGAATTAATGTAAGTAATAATGCAGGGGAAAGCTGGGAGCTCCTTAGTGATGAAAGTTACTATACATTACGATTTTTAAATGATAGCATAGCTTATGCTGCAGGGAAGGGTAAACTATCTAAAATCACTCTTAACTAGTGATTTCTAGGATTGATAATCATTGGCGTTTTTGTTCTTTAGACCTATGTTTTAATCTGTCCATCATGCGACGGTTAAACTCATCCTCGGCTATTTTAAGCAATAAAATTTTCTTGTTAGATATGACGCCTTCTAATTGGGATAGAAACTTTAGTTTTAGCTTTGTTATTTCATCTTCTACAGCAGCTATTTCATTGAGTTTTGTTAAAGCATCACTTTCTGAAATCATATTAATTTCTTTCTTTAAATTCTTTTTAATCCCTTTGAGTTTTTTAAATCTTAATTCCTTATAGTTTTTATCAAAGGCATGAAAAATTGGCCAAAATTTCTCAGCCTCAATTGAAGACAAATCTAATTTATCTGTGAAAAACTCAACTTTTAAGGCCCTTATTTTGTCTTTCATCTCTTTTCTTCCAGGGGGTTGCGCCATTAAATTCAATGTTGTAAAAAACAGGCAGCTTGATAATATAAGTTTTTTCATCGTTTTATTTTTTAATCAATTAGTAAGGTTTCTATGGACGCGTTTTGTAACAAGTAATTTTCTATTTCAGAAGATGAAACATTTAATATATACAGGTCGTTAAGTTCATCAAGAGTTAAAATATTTGACAGCAAATCACTTTGATCTACTTCGCTTAAAAGATAGTCTTCTAAGATTTCTAAGCTAACTTCTTCATTGTCTTTTTTCGGCATGATAAACATGAATAATAAAATCAATGCAGCAGCAATTCCAGATAAATAAAATGAATATTTTTTATTTAGTTTTCTTAAGTTAGTGACTTTTGATGTTTTTGGAATTGATACGTTAAAATCATTTAAGTAACCATCAGGAGTTTTAAAACCTGTTTTTTGTACTTTATTTTTCAATTCTTGTTCTATAAAAAAATTCGCATAAAAACTTTCAAAATAATCTTTAGGTACTTTAAAGGGAATTTTTTTATAAATTTTATTAAGGCTCATATAGTTTAGACTTTTTTAAATATAGTAAGTTTAATCAGCTAGTAAATATGTTTTTATTTTTTTCACAGCGATATGATAGGAAGCTTTTAATGCTCCTTCACTCGTTTCTAAAATCGCAGACATATCTTTATACTTAATATTATCAAAATACCGCATATTAAATACAAGTTGTTGTATTCTTGGCAACTGCGCAATGGCTTTCTGTAACTTAAGTTGAATTTCATCGCCATCAAAATAAACATCAGAAACTAAGTTTTGTAGTGCATTTTCATTTAGGGTTTCATTAGAAACTTTATTTCGTCTCGCTTTAGAGTTTAAAAATGTAATTGACTCATTGGTAGCTATTCGATACATCCAGGTGTATAGCTTACTATCTCCATTAAATTTATCTATATTTTTAAACACTTTTATAAAAGTGTTTTGCAAAACATCATCTGCATCATCATGGGATATTACAATTTTGCGTATGTGCCAATAGAGATTTTCTTTGTAACGCTTTATTAGCGCTTTGAAGGCAAACTCTTTTGAGTCATCAAATTTAAGTTGCGATAAAAGCTCAGCTTCGTTTTGCAATTAGTTTATTTTTTAAATAAGACTACTTAAAGTACTTTTAGTTTAAACCTTAGTATTTTATTGAAACGATTGCATAACAACAAGGTTGCTGTAGACTCCTTTTTTATCTAATAGTTCTTGGTGTTTTCCTTGTTCAACGATTTCACCTTTTTGCATTACAATAATCTCATCTGCATTTTGTATGGTAGAGAGCCTATGAGCTATGACAATAGATGTTCTGTTTTTCATCATATTTTCTAGAGCCACTTGAACCAAGCGTTCACTTTCTGTATCGAGTGCTGAGGTTGCCTCATCAAGAATCATGATAGGTGGATTTTTTAGCACCGCTCTAGCAATGCTTAAACGTTGTTTTTGACCACCTGACAATTTATTTCCAGAATCTCCAATATTAGTATTAATTCCGTTAGGTAAGTCTTTTACAAACTCCCATGCATTGGCAATTTCTAAGGCTTTAATAACTTCATTGTCGCTTGCATTTTCTTTGCCTAATATTATATTGTTTTTGATGGAATCATTAAATAAAATAGAATCTTGTGTGACTAGCCCTATTAAGTTTCTTAATGAATGCTTAGTAATAGTTTTAATATTCGTTCCGTCAATTTCAATATGTCCGTCATTTACGTCATAAAATCGAGTCACTAAATTGGCGATAGTTGATTTACCACTTCCAGATTGACCAACGAGTGCGACTGTTTTTCCTTTTGGTACAGAAATAGAAAAGTTTTTTAGAACGTATTCATCTTCGTATTTAAAGTTAATTTTCTTTAATTTAATAGCTTCATCAAAACTTGTTTTGTTAGTCGCATCTGAAACGTCTTCTAAAGTAGAATCTGTATGGAGTATATCCATGACGCGTTCTGCAGCAGCGTTACCACGTTTGATGCTGTAACTAGCTTTGCTAATGGCCTTTGCTGGAGTAAGAATTTGATAGGCTAAGCCCATATAAACTAGAAATAAGCTAGGGTCCAGTGTTTTTTCGTTCAAGACCATTTGTCCTCCATACCACAACAATGCTGCAATAACAGAAATACCTAAAAATTCACTTGTTGGGCCTGCTAAGTTTTGTTTGTTTAATAACTTATTTGAGTAGTTATAAAATCTTTTAGTTGAATCCTCAAATTTGGTGCTAAAAATTCTTTCTGCGTTAAACCCTTTAATTACTTTAAGTCCTGAAAGCGTTTCATCTACAATAGATAAAAAATGACCTTGTTCTTTTTGGACTTTGTTAGAGTTGCGTTTTAGTGATTTTCCAATTAAAGAAATCACAAATCCAGACACAGGAATGAAAATCAATACAAACAAGGACAATTTGACACTAATTATAAACATGGATGTAATGGTAAACACAATCGTGAGAGGTTCTCTAATAATCAATTCTAAAATAGATAAAAAAGAATGCTGAATTTCTAAAACGTCGGTTGAGATTCTTGACATAGTATCTCCTTTTCTTTTTTCAGAGTAAAACGCCAACGGAAGGCTTGTTATTTTTTTGTAAAGGTCATTTCTTAAATCTTTTAAAACGCCATTTCTTAAAAAAGTTATGAAAAACATAGCTAGGTAATTGAATACATTTTTAAGTAAAAAAGAAACGATAACGAATCCGACCATAAAAATTAGCACATCGTCGCTCCCTTCTGATTTTTTAAGTGTCACAAAATAGTTCAAGTAACTTTCACCATAAGTTGTGATTTCACCCAGCCCTTCCCATTGAGGTTTTAAATAGACCGGCTTAGAATCACCAAAAAGAACTTTAAGCATCGGAAACAATGACAGCATGGAAAGCGTAGCAAATAACGCATAAAAAATATTGCTAACAATATTTAGTATAGCATAGGTTTTGTAGGGAACCGCATAGCGAAAAATTTGTTTTAAATAATTCATTAACTAAAATTCATTTCTGTAATTATGGCGTTTATTTTAGTATTCAACAGTTTTTCGGTCGCTGAAAAATCATCTGCACAGTTAAGTGGGCAATTTACGCTAAGATAAAACTTTATTTTGGGTTCTGTTCCGCTGGGACGTAAGGCTACTCTAGTGCCATCTTCTGTAGTATAAATTAATACATCTGATTTTGGAATTAAAATATCTTCAGTTGTTCCTGATTTTAGATTCTTGCACAATGATAATTTATAATCATGTACAGTAACAACTTTAGATCCTTGAATTGAAGATACAGGATTGTTTCGAGCAGCTTCCATAATGTTAGTAATTTCTTGACTCCCTTCAAAACCTTTTTTTGATAAAGAAACTAAACGTTCATTGTAAAAGTCATGCTCTACATAAGTATCTACTAGTTCTTTAAAAAATGAACTGTCGTTTGATTTCGTGTAGGCAGCAATTTCACACGCTAATAGTGTAGCCGTAACAGCATCTTTGTCACGTACAAAATCGCCCACCATAAACCCAAAACTTTCTTCGCCACCTCCTATAAAATCTAGTGTAGGGAAGTCTTTAATCATTTTGGCAATCCATTTGAATCCTGTTAATCCTATTTTACATTCTACTCCGTAAGCTTTTGTGAGCTTTGAGATCATAGGCGTCGAAACAATTGTTGAGCCAACAAATTGATTTCCGTTGATATTTCCTCTTTGTTTCCATAAATCCAAAAGGAATTTGGTCATCATAATCATGGTTTGATTGCCATTAAGTAATACCATTTCATTATCAAAATTTCGAACTGCTATTCCTAATCGATCACAGTCAGGATCAGTTCCAATGACTATATCCGCCTGTGTTTCATTTGCAATGTCCAAAGCCATTTTTAATGCTTCTGGTTCTTCTGGATTTGGGGATTTTACTGTTGGAAAATCTCCGTCAGGCTTTGATTGTGCCTCAACCAAATTAACATTTGTGTATCCTGCGCGCTTAAGAGTTTCAGGAATTACGGTAATTGATGTTCCGTGAAGGGCTGTAAATACAACTGAAAGATTCGCTCTGCTTTTGGGTGTATTTACTTCTAAGCTTCCACTTTTTACAGATGCATTGATAAACACATCATCGACTTCTTTGCCAATAGAGTGAATTAGATTTTTATTGGCAGAAAAATTAATATCGCTATATTCTAGAGCGTTAATAACATCAATTATTTCTCCATCATAGGGAGGTACAAGTTGTCCGCCATCTTCCCAGTACACTTTATATCCGTTGTATTCAGGAGGATTGTGAGAGGCTGTTAAGACAATTCCACATTGACATCCTAAATACTTCAAGGCAAATGATAGTTCAGGGGTGGCTCGTAAGTCTTCAAATAAAAAGACTTCGATATTGTTTGCTGAAAATACATCAGCTACAATTTGTGCAAATTCTTTACTGTTGTGTCTGCAATCAAAAGCGATAACTGTTTTTATGGCTTGATTGGGATACATTGTATGTAGGTATTTACTAAGACCTTGTGTGTTTTTTCCTAAGGTATATTTATTGATTCTGTTGGTTCCAACTCCCATCACTCCTCGCATACCACCAGTTCCAAACTCTAAGTTTTTGTAAAAACTATCCTGAAGTTCTTTTGGGTTATTAACTTGTAAGTCTTGTATTCTAGTTTTAGTTTCTTGGTCAAAAAATGAAGACAACCAATTGTTGATTGTGTTTTGGATTTCTAGTTCTGATCTCAGCATTTAAATACTATATTTAATTATGTTTGTTTGGTTAATAATTTTAGCGATAAGTTGTTGTTAGTTCGACTCTTTTGAAATATGATAGCGTTCTTTATTTTTTTGGTTTTGAAGAATTATTTCACCTAAAAATCCAGCTACAAAAAATTGAGATCCTATAACCATGGTTGTAAGTGCTATAAAAAATTCTGTTCTCTCTGCAATAAGTCGTCCAGTCGGATTTATAAATAATTTGTCAATTCCAAGATAGAAAGCAAACCCTAATCCAATAACAAACATGATGACCCCTAAAAACCCAAAAAAGTGCATAGGGCGTCGCCCAAACTTAGAAATAAACCAAATCGTTATTAAATCTAAGAATCCATTTACAAATCGTTCCATACCAAATTTTGTTTTTCCATATTTTCTTGCTTGATGAATCACAACCTTTTCTGTGATGTTAGTAAACCCTGAATTGACAGCCAACACGGGTATATATCTATGCATCTCTCCATAAACCTCAATGGTTTTTACAACTTCGTTTCGATAGGCCTTTAATCCACAGTTAAAGTCATTTAGAGTTAGTCCAGAAATTTTTCTCGCAGCCCAATTAAATAGTTTTGATGGTAAATTCTTGCTAAAAAATGAATCATACCTAATTTTTTTCCAACCCGAAACTATATCATATCCGTGGTCTTTAATCATGTTATAAAGTACAGGTATTTCGTCTGGACTGTCCTGTAAGTCGGCATCCATTGTGATTACAACATCTCCACAAGTTCGTGCAAAACCCGCATGTAATGCTTGAGATTTTCCAAAGTTTTTAGAAAATTTTATTCCCTTTACAGTATTATTTTTAGCACAAATTTTTTGAATGACTTTCCAGGAAAAGTCTGAACTTCCGTCGTCAACAAAAAGAATCTCGTAAGACATATGATTGGATTGCATTACAGATGCAATCCAATCATGTAATTCTTCTATGGAATCTTGTTCGTTTAGTAATGGTATAACAACTGAAACATTCATTTAAATTACTTTTGAATTTCAAAAGTAAAAAAACTAAGCATCTTTCGACTCAGTTTTCTTAACGATTAATCCTACAATTAGTCCAATAACTGCATAAAAGACAAGTCTAAATATGAATGCTTGTGTTTGAGCTCCTAATGAAAAGTTGTCATTTTTGCTAGCCTCCTCAATCGCAGCCGTGACAGCTTCTTGAGGTAAACCAATACGCTCCATAGTTTCTTTGGTCAATATTAAAACTTGTTCGTTAAGGTAGATTGCAGCTTCTGGATCAATGTAAGTAAAAATAGCTATTCCAACAATTGAAGATATTAGTGTACCGACTGCGATGGTAATAAAGTAGTATGTAAATGCTTGTTTAAATGAAATAAATCCTCCAGATAGTTTTCTGCTGTTAATTGACGACATAGTTCCAAATGCAAGAACTATGAAAAACAAAATAATTCCTAGCCAAGGATTGATGAACAAGTCGAGATCTACTCCATAAATAATTATGGTAACAACTGACGTAATTGCTCCTAGGTAGAGTCCGTAATTAATAGCGGCAGTTTTAGTTGTTTGCTCCATGTTAAAGTAAATTTATATTAGATTCTTAATATTAGACAGATATTGTAAATATTTGTTACAATTAACGAAAAAAAAATAATATTAATAAACTATTGTAGGTTTATAAAAAATATATAAATTTGCAATTCCAAAAATTGATTCAAATAGTTAAGTGATGAAAAAAGATATACACCCAGAAAATTATAGAGTAGTAGCTTTTAAAGACATGTCGAATGATGATGTTTTTTTAACAAAATCTACAGCAGATACAAGCGAAACTTTAGAAGTAGATGGTGTTGATTATCCATTAATAAAAATGGAAATTTCTAGAACATCTCATCCTTACTACACTGGCAAATCTAAATTAGTTGATACTGCTGGACGAATAGATAAATTTAAAACTAAATACGCTAAGTTCAAGAAATAAGTTTATTTCTTTTAAATTATATTTTAAAAGCCTTTCAACTATTGAAAGGCTTTTCTTATTTTTACACAAAGATTTGGTATGAATTATATACTTTTTGACGGTCCAAATAGAGATGCGTTATTGCCATTTACATACACTCGTCCCGTAGCTGATATTCGTATTGGAATTTTAACCATTCGAGAAAAATGGGAGTTATCTTTAGGGGCCACCACCACCACCATAACAGAAGATTACCTTTCTGAAAAGTATCCTATGGTAGAAATGGAAGATAATGTCATGATTAATGCTTCCTATTTACCTTCTGTTACCTTGCTGAATCAAGTTAAAAACTTGTCCAAAAATCAAGCTGTTTATGATGGTGATACGATTGTTGCTTTCTTTAGCTCTGAAGACCAAGACATAGATTTTGATTTGTTTGAGATTCTTAGTTGTGATGATTCTGTTATTAAAGTAGAAAAAACTTGGGATATTTTCTCTAAAAATGGAGCTGCAATTACTGCTGATTTTGAGCTAATTACGGATGGCAGAACTTCGGCAGCAATTCCAGAAAGAACCGAAGCATTTAATACTGAAAAGATATTTATTGAAGAAGGTGCTCAGTTACCATTATGTGTTCTGAATGCGACCAATGGTCCGATCTATATAGGAAAAAACTCTGAGATCATGGAAGGTAGTTTGGTGAGAGGTCCTTTTGCACTTTGCGAAGGTTCAGTACTTAAAATGGGTGCTAAGATTTACGGATCTACTACTGTAGGTCCCTATTCAAAAATAGGGGGCGAAGTTAATAATTCTGTATTTTTCGGCAATTCTAATAAGGCCCACGAGGGTTATCTAGGTAACTCTGTTGTTGGTGAGTGGTGTAATTTGGGCGCTGATACCAACAATTCAAACCTTAAAAATAATTATGCAGAAGTTCGTTTATGGAGTTACGAGTCTGAAAACTTTGCAAAAACTGGTCTACAGTTTTGTGGACTAATAATGGGAGATCATAGCAAGTGTGGGATCAATACGATGTTTAATACAGGAACCGTAATAGGAGTTAGTGCAAATATATTTGGCAGCGGCTTTCCTCGTAATTTTGTTCCAAGTTTTAGTTGGGGTGGAGCTAGTGGCTTTTCTACTTATTTAACATCAAAATCTTTTGATGTTGCAAATATTGTGATGAGTCGTCGCGGTTTAAATTTTTCTTCTCATGATAAAGCTATTTTAGAACAGGTGTTTGAGCAAACTTCAGCGTATCGAAAGGATTAGTCTTTACGAATATTTTTAACTTCCAATAGATTTGTAGGATTTATACCAAGTCCTTTAACATTTTTTAATGCAAAACGTACAACTTCATCATAGAATAAGACAACTACAGGTGCTTTTTCTAGAACTAATGCATCCATTTTTTTGTAAAGGTTTATTCGACGTCCGTTATCTGCTTCACTTAGAGTTTTTTGATATAAAGAATCAAATTGTATATTTTTAAAATGAGTATAGTTCGGTCCGTTAGGAGCGAAGTTTTTACTATGAAATAATGATAAGTAGTTTTGGGCATCTGGATAATCAGCTACCCAACTTGCTCTAAACAAATCTAATTTTCCATTTGATTTTGCTGACTTTAGTGAAGATGGCGGTAAGACTTCAATTATTATTTTCAGTCCAATTGTTTGTAGTTCTCGCTGGATAAACTCACAAAAACTTAAATAATTAGCTGTTGTACTTAAAGTTATTTCAGGCGTTTGATTTCCAGATTTCATTTTGTAAAGACTCAATAGTTCTTTGGCTTTTTTAGGCTTATAAGTATACCCAATGTTGTCCTGATGTCCTGGAAGTCCTTTTGGAATGAATCCACCCTTGCCAGGGATTCCAATTCCGTTCCTTAAATAAGTTATCATTTTTTCACGATCAAAGCCATAATTTAAAGCCTGACGCATTAATTGACTTTGATACTCTGTATTTTTAGAATCCATATAAAAACCTAAGTATTCTGTATTTAGATAAGGGGCTCGTAACATTTTAACGGTTGAGGCATAATTAAAATTTAGCTCCCCATTTGAATTTATAATTTCATCTTTGTATGATGCGTCTAAACCTGAAATAAAATCGATATTTCCTTGAACAAATTGAAGAAATTCACTTTGTTTATCTGCTAAAAATGTAATTGAGATAGCTTCTAAATAAGGAAGACGTTCCCCTTTTAAATTTTTTTCAAAATATCGATTATTTTTCCTGAAAATTAATTTTATATTTTCCTCCCAACGTTTAAATTTATAGGGTCCAGTTCCGATTGGGTTTGATCTAAATTCAGCTCCGTAATGAGATGTAATTTCCATTGGAACTACGCTGCAGTATTTCATAGTTAATAGGCCAAGAAATGCAGGAAATGGTTTTTTTAATTTAATTTCAAAATGACTTACATCTATTGCTTTGTAGGACTCTATGTTTTTCATTACCCAACTTCCTGGTGATGCTAATTGGGGTGATTTCAAACGATCAAAACTATAAACGAAATCATTAGCATTTACTGTTCTGGTATTGCCTTTTCCAAATAATTTATGCGGATGAAAGTAAACGTCGTCTCTCAGACTAAAAGTGTAGGTTTTATTATCTTCAGAAATAATCCAGGAACTTGCAATAGCAGGGTGTATGTTTAAGGTTGAGTCCATTTGAACTAAGCCATTAAACAATTGATTTGTTGCCCATATATCGGCATTATCTTTGGCGAAAGCAGGATCCAGCGAACTTATATTTTTATGCTCATTATATCTAAAAACTTGATCAGATTTAGAATCCTCGTTAACTGTACTACAGCTTATTATAGAGTTGCAATAAACAATAAGACTCACCAAGTAAAGTTGGAAGTATTTAGAGGCTTGCTTTGTCATTTTAGATGTTAGTTGTAAATTTGTTTACTTGGTAAAAGTACGAGAATGATTAATAGAAAAAAAGTCGCTTTTTATACTTTAGGTTGTAAACTAAATTTTTCAGAAACTGCAACAATTGCTCGAAACATTCAAAATGAGGGTTTTGATCGTGTGGAGTTTTCTGACTTTGCTGATATATATGTAATTAATACTTGTTCGGTTACTGAGAATGCTGATAATAGATTTAAAACAATAGTAAAGCAAGCCCAGCGTGCTAATCGATCTGCTTTTATAGTAGCAATTGGATGCTATGCGCAGCTACAACCTGAGGAGTTAGCTGATGTTAATGGAGTTGATTTAGTTTTAGGAGCTACAGAAAAGTTTAAAATTACAGATTATTTAAACCAACTCACTAAGAATGATACTGCTTTAATTCATTCTTGTGAAATCGCTGATGCTGATTTTTATGTCAGTAGTTATTCAGTTGGAGATAGGACGCGTGCTTTTTTGAAAGTTCAAGATGGGTGTGATTATAAATGTACTTACTGTACAATTCCTTTGGCTCGAGGTATTTCTAGATCTGATACGCTTCAAAATGTATTAGATAATGCAAAAAAAATCGCTAATCAAGGAATTAAGGAAATTGTATTAACTGGGGTGAATATTGGAGACTATGGGAAGGGAGAATACGGTAATAAAAAACATGAACATACTTTTTTTGAGTTAGTTCAGGCTCTAGATAAAATCACAGGTATTCAAAGATTACGAATCTCTTCAATTGAGCCAAATTTATTAAAGGACCAAACTATAGATTTTGTGGCTAATAGTAATTCTTTTGTTCCTCATTTTCATATTCCTCTTCAAAGTGGGAGCAATACGATGCTTAAAGCGATGCGTAGGCGTTACATGAAGGAGTTGTATGTTGATAGGGTTGAACATATTAAAAGAGTACTGCCAGATGCCTGTATCGGAGTAGATGTAATTGTAGGATTTCCTGGTGAAACCGACGAAATGTTTTTAGAAACGTATAATTTTCTAAACGATTTGGATATTTCTTATTTGCATGTATTTTCATATTCGGAACGTCCAAATACACATGCTTCGACACTTCCAAATGAAGTTTCCAAATCCCTTCGCTCTAAAAGAAGTAAAATGTTAAGAGGACTTTCGGCCAAAAAGCGTCGCGCTTTCTATGAGTCTCAAATTAATACTTCGCACACCGTTCTTTTTGAAGGAGAAAATAAGTTGGGTTACATTCACGGATTTACAGAAAATTACGTCAGAGTGAAGGCAACTTGGGATCCAAGTTTAGTAAATACTTTACATCAAGTTGTTTTAAGTGAAATTGATTCAGATGGTTTGGTGAGGTTTAAATTTGGTAGCTAAATTTAGATACGAATCCCTACAGGAAGCATTTTTCTGTAGCGACGATTTCTTTTAATAAACTTTGCAACCGGTGGGCTCGTGGGAACAACACTTATTTCTTTCTCAATGATATTTTCTAGTACTAATTTTATGAAGCCTTCTAAAAAAGATTCAGACATTAAAACTTCAGGAATATTTAGTTTTGTTAAGAAAATTTTTCTTTCTTGTTGGGAGTATTCAAGAGTAGCGAGTTCTGAACCAACTTTAAGCTCATATTGGCGTAAAAAACTGTTGTCCGTTAGGTTAGATGTGTGAAACATATGATGAGATTTGGTTGAAGTTAGTATTTACCTTCACTTGCAAAATTACAAAAAATATACCTAACCAATTAATTTAATATTATGGTGCCTCAACAAAAAATGAAAATTCCAGTTTATTTTTTGCCAGGATTAGCTGCTAATCCTAGTATATTTAAAAATATAACACTTGATACAGATATTTTTGATATGTACTATTTAGAATGGATGATTCCATACTATAACGAGTCAATAGTTGACTACGCTTTGCGTTTTTGTAAAGAAATTAAGCACGAGAATGCTGTTTTAATCGGAGTCTCCTTTGGTGGTATAATTGCTCAAGAGATGGGTTTAGTTCGTTGTTTTAAGAAAATCATAATTATTTCAAGTGTTAAAAACCGTGACGAATTACCGATACATCTTCAGTTAGCGGGTAAAACCAAGGCATACAAATTAGTGCCAACTAGCTTGTTTGCTCAGAATATTGATTTATTGTCTAAATTTGCATTTAATAAGACAATAACCAAGCGACTGGATTTATATAAACTTTATTTGTCAATAACAGACAAACGCTATTTAGATTGGGCAATAGAACAAGTAGTACTGTGGAAACAGGTATCACATGATCCAAATTTAATTCATATTCATGGAGATTTAGATACAATTTTTCCAATAAACAACATAAAAGATTGTGTTGTAGTTAAAGGAGGTACTCATGTAATGATCTTGAACAAACATAAGTGGCTTAATGAAAACTTACCTAAATTTATTAACGACCAAGAATAAACCATTTTTTTATCAAACTATTAAGAATTTTTGTTATGAATCGCATTAAAAATATTTCCATTTCTCTTTTCATTCTGCTTATATCTACATTTATATTTTTCGCTTTTTCAAGTAAATCAAATACAATTAATGAACACAGTCCTGAGAACGGATACAATGTTTACGCTATTGATATTCCAGAAAAGTTAGATTTCTCTGGCGAAGCTATGCCAATTCATATTCCAGATATTCGCGAACGAATTGATCGTGAACTACTAGTCAATACCTATTGGCAGTCTAACGGCTTACTATTATTCAAAAGAGCTCATCGATATTTCTCTGTTATTGAACCCATTTTAGAATCTTATGGCGTTCCAGATGATTTTAAATATTTAGCGCTGATAGAAAGTGGTCTACAAAATGTAACCTCTCCAGCGGGAGCTAAAGGCTTTTGGCAAATAATGAAACGAACTGGAAAAGAATATGGTTTAGAAATTAATTCAAATGTTGATGAGCGTAATAATTTAGAACTAGCGACAGTAGTGGCGTGTAAATACTTATTAAAGTCGAAAGCTAAATTTGGCAATTGGACTTTAGCAGCGGCTTCTTATAATGCAGGTGTTGCTGGGATTTCAGGAAAATTGGAGCGTCAGAAGGTGTCAAGCTATTATGATTTACTGCTAGGGCAAGAAACTGGAAGGTATCTGTTTAGAATTGTAGCCCTAAAAGAAATCATTACAAATCCAAAAAAGTACGGGTTTAATTTTTCAGAAAAACATTTATATGCATCTATTCCAACATACAAGGTTGAGGTAGATACAGCGGTATCTAATTTTGTAAATTTTGCTTTAAAATTTGAATTAAACTATAAACAACTCAAAATTCATAATCCGTGGCTAAGAGAGAATTTTTTAAATAATAAGTCAAATAAAATGTATTACTTAGAGATACCTAAAAAAGGATATTATAACTAATTATCTTCTTTTGCCTCCGCGTTGCTGTCCACCACCAAAATGTTGATTCGGCATTGTCGCTTTTTTCATTTGCTGTTTCATCATTTTAATTTGTTCTGATAACATATTTCTCTTGTCTAGTTTTTGAGCCTCTTGCAGTAATTTTTGAGCTTCTTGCTTTCGACGTTTTGTAAATGAAATACCAGCTAGATTTAGTTTGGCCATAGCTAAATCATGATCCATAGAAAGTCCAAGGCTGACAGCATCTTTAAAGTATTTTTCTGCAGCATTCATATTGGTTTGAGAGACCATAATTCCCTTAAGAAAGTTATAATAACCATGCTGTTTTTGAGTTAAAGCTGACTTTGGGTTTTTTATTCTGTTTAAAATGCGATCTGTTGCGGGAAAATCTTGCTTACGTAGTTTAAGAAATGCTAATAAGATAATTTCATTTTTAAAGTAAAGAAATACAAAAATAAGAGCTAGAAATATGAGTATCACTCCATTACCCACGAAGGTCTCAGTAATTTGATATATTGCATACGCGATTATTGAAATAGCTAGAACTAGTTTTATATTTTTATTGAACATGATAGTTGTTTTATTTTCCTATGACAAATGTAGTAAAAACAAATCAAAATTATTTTAAAATATGATTTGTCAAAGCAAAAAGTCTTTGTATATTTGCCCAGCGTTTTACGAAAAAAAAATCAACCCAGCACTGATAGCACAAAATACAGTTCTAAAAATATATTAAGATGAAAAGAACATTCCAACCATCAAAAAGAAAAAGAAAGAACAAACATGGTTTTAGAGAAAGAATGGCTTCAGCCAATGGAAGAAAGGTTTTGTCCAGAAGACGTGCTAAAGGTAGAAAGAAAATTAGTGTTTCCTCAGAACTTCAACACAAGAAATAATGATTAACAATTGTTAATATTTTAAAGGTATTGCTAACAGCAATACCTTTTTTTTTTTCTAAACGTTAACTAATTTTGATATTAAATTTTAACACTGTCAATTACATTAAAAATGCCAAAAAGTAAAAATCTGAAATCTATTTTAATCATAGGATCTGGACCCATAGTGATCGGCCAGGCTTGTGAATTTGATTATTCTGGTACCCAAGCACTTCGCTCGCTTAAAGAAGATGGTATAGAAACCATTTTAATTAATTCTAACCCTGCAACAATTATGACTGATCCAGTAATGGCGGATCATGTTTATTTATTGCCTTTAACGACTAAGTCTATCATTAAAATTTTGGAAGAACACCCTCATATTGACGCTGTTTTACCTACAATGGGTGGGCAGACTGCTTTAAACCTATGTATCGAGGCAGACGAAAAAGGCATCTGGACTGATTTTGGAGTAGATATTATTGGAGTAGATATAGATGCTATTAATATCACAGAAGACAGAGAAAAATTTCGTGAATTAATGTTAAAGATTGGAATTCCAATGGCTCCGCAAGCTACAGCAACTTCATATCTTAAAGGAAAAGAAATTGCTCAAGAATTTGGCTTTCCTCTAGTAATTAGAGCGTCTTTCACTTTAGGAGGTGATGGAGCCGCCATAGTTTATAAAGAAGAAGATTTTGATGAATTATTAACTCGAGGTTTAGAAATTTCTCCAATTCACGAAGTTATGATCGACAAAGCTTTAATAGGCTGGAAAGAATATGAACTCGAGTTATTGAGAGATTCTAACAATAATGTTGTCATTATTTGTTCAATTGAAAATATGGATCCAATGGGTATTCATACTGGGGATTCAATAACTGTAGCACCTGCTATGACACTCAGTGATATCACATATCAAAAAATGCGTGATATGGCTATACACATGATGCGTAGTATTGGAGATTTTGCAGGTGGGTGTAATGTGCAATTTGCAGTATCTCCTGATGAAAAAGAAGATATAATTGCTATAGAAATCAATCCACGTGTTTCCCGATCTTCTGCACTGGCAAGTAAAGCTACTGGTTATCCAATTGCAAAAATTGCATCAAAGTTAGCTTTAGGTTATCACTTAGATGAATTAAGTAATCAAATTACTAAGTCTACTTCAGCTTTGTTTGAACCAACTTTAGATTATGTAATTGTCAAAATTCCACGTTGGAATTTTGATAAATTTGAAGGATCAGATCGCACATTAGGTTTGCAAATGAAGTCTGTAGGTGAAGTAATGGGTATCGGGCGTTCATTTCAAGAGGCACTTCATAAAGCGACACAGTCTCTTGAGATTAAACGAAATGGTTTAGGAGCTGATGGTAAAGAAAGCAAAGATTATAATCAAATTATTGATAAACTGACATATCCGTCATGGGATAGAGTTTTTATAATTTATGATGCTATCCAGATGGGAATTCCATTGAGTCGTATTCATGAAATTACAAAAATTGATATGTGGTTTTTGAAACAATATGAAGAATTATATTTGTTAAAAAATGAAATTTCATTATTTGAAATAAAATCCATAAAAAAGCCACTTCTACTAGAAGCTAAGCAAAAAGGATATGGTGATCGACAAATTGCTCACATGTTAGGTTGTTTGGAGAGTCAAGTATATAAAAAGCGTGAAGAATTAGGTGTGAATAGAGTCTACAAATTAGTAGATACTTGTGCTGCTGAATTTCAAGCAAAAACCCCATATTACTATTCAACTTTTGAAAGCGATATGGAAACAGCTGATGGTATGCGATTTTCTGAAAATGAAAGTATAATTTCAGAAAAGAAAAAAGTAATTGTTTTAGGTTCGGGTCCTAATCGAATCGGTCAAGGAATAGAATTTGACTATTGTTGTGTACACGGAGTATTAGCTGCTGCAGAGTGTGGTTATGAAACTATTATGATTAATTGTAATCCTGAAACAGTTTCGACTGACTTCGATACTGCTGATAAGTTGTATTTTGAACCAGTTTTTTGGGAACATATATATGATATTATTAAGCACGAAAAACCGGAAGGTGTTATAGTTCAATTAGGTGGTCAGACCGCTTTAAAGCTGGCTGAAAAGTTAACTAAATATGGGATTAAAATTTTAGGAACCAGTTTTGAATCCCTAGATTTAGCTGAAGACAGAGGTTTGTTTTCTAATTTACTTAAAGAAAATAATATTCCCTACCCAAAGTTTGATATTGCGACTACAGCAGATGAGGCTTCTTTGATTGCAGATGTCTTAGATTTTCCGATTTTAGTCCGTCCTTCTTATGTCCTTGGTGGTCAAGGCATGAAGATTGTTATTAATAAAGAAGATTTAGAAAAGCACGTAGTTGAGTTGTTAAGTAGAATGCCAGGAAATCAACTTTTATTAGATCACTACCTTGACGGAGCCATAGAAGCTGAAGCGGATGCTATTTGTGACGGAGATAACGTATATATCATTGGTATTATGGAGCATATTGAACCTTGTGGAATTCATTCTGGTGACAGTAATGCTACTCTTCCCCCATTTAATCTCGGAGATTTAGTAATGCAACAAATTATTGATCATACCAAAAAGATCGCTCTAGCGTTAAATACTGTTGGTCTTATAAACATACAGTTTGCTGTTAAAGACGATATGGTATATATAATTGAAGCTAATCCCAGAGCTTCTAGAACAGTACCTTTCATAGCCAAAGCATACGGAGAGCCTTACGTCAATTATGCTACTAAAGTGATGCTTGGAGAAAAGAAAGTTTCTGACTTTAAATTTAATCCAAAGTTAGACGGATATGCTATTAAACAGCCAGTATTTTCCTTTAACAAGTTTCCAAATGTAAACAAACAATTAGGCCCAGAAATGAAAAGTACAGGAGAAAGTATTCTTTTTATTGATAGTCTTAAGGACGATGAGTTCTATGACTTATATTCAAGGCGTAAAATGTATTTAAGTAAATAGAAAAAAAGTTACAATTTAGTGTCTTTTATTTTCAAATTAAAATCAAATACAACGGCTACTGTTTTGGCTATTTTAAAGCTTACAATTTTTGGTATATCTACGTCAAATTCCGTTGGATTTAGTTCTAAAGACCCTCTAAAAGATAGTTTGTCTTTTTCAGTATCAATTTTAGCCCAAACCCCTTCAATTGTTCTTGTAACGCCATGAAAATTAAGAGTACCTTTTATGGGGTAGGAATTAGAGCTACTGTTTTTTGAATATCCAACGAATTCTCCTTTAAAAATTGCTTTAGGATAATTGTCTGATTCTACATAACTTTCATTAAAATGCTCTTCCATAAGTGCATTTTTAAACCTAAACCCTTTAACCAACGCAAGGATTGCAAACTGTCCATTTGATGCATTAAAAATAGCTGTTACGTTAGTATTGGTGGCTTTTATTTCTTCAAAAGAAGGTACACTGGCTTCAAAAGTAAGTACACCAGTTTTAGTGAGGTACTTCTCTTGAGAGAAACAAAAAAATGAGATAAACGTAAATAATAAACTTAACTTTTTCATGTTGGATATTTAAACTATTCAATAAAACCTTCTGACTGCCATTGAATAATTAAATCAATTAAGTTTTGCGGTAATCTCGTTCCACCAAGGGGCATAAAACCACCTTGACCAGGCTGCCAGTTAATTCTATCGACGAGATTCGTATTTTCTATTGCACTTTTTACGCTTGAATAGGTAGTTAATGACACACCTGCTCCGTTAATTGCAGGGCTTGAATGGCAAGCAATACAATTTGAGTCAAATATTGGTTTGATTTGATTCAAATATGTAATTGGTTCACTTGTATCATTTAGTTCTACTAAATCTTTTTCTGAAGTATATGTACATGAGAAGGTTATTAGACACAAATAAAATAATAAAAATAAAGTACGGGTTTTCATTAAAGATTAATAATTGTTATATTCAAATTTAATTCATTTTTTTTAAATCAATTACTATTTTGTTTTAAGTTTATATTTTTAATTTTATGAAAAGAAAAATCCTGTTTATATTATCCTTGATATTATTATCCTTTTTAGGATACAATTACTTATTTCCTGATCACAGAACTATATTCCAAGAAGAAGCAAAATTTACGGTTGATGCTTCTGTTTTATTTAATGATTTTATTGAAAATCCTAAATTAGCAGAATCAAAATTCCTGGATCAAACAATCACTATTTATGGAGTTGTGACATCTTTGCAAGCTCAAGGCGTTACAATAAACAATAAAATTTTCTGTAACTTAGATAACTTATCAAATAAGCATAAGGTCAATGATCAATTAGTTATTAAGGGAAGATGCATTGGATATGACGAGTTACTGGAAGAAGTTAAATTAGATCAATGTAGTATAGTCGATTAAATATGAAACAATTTTTAAATACCACCCTATTAATATTTAGTCTTTTTCTATACCCTCAAGAGGATTTATTGAGTGAGATTGATAATGGAAATCAAGATGCTGCTTATGAGATTGCGATTTTTAAAGGACTAAAGGTTATAAATTTTGAGTCAACTAAACTGGTAGCAAATAAAGGTTTTAGCTTTATTGTTTCTCACCGCTTTGGAACTGTAAAAGATGGATTTCAAAATCTTTTTGGATTAGATCAAGCTGTTACTCACCTTAACTTTGTTTACGGAATATCAGAAAATGTTAACATAAGTGCCTCAAGAAGCTCTAATCAAAAAATATATGAGCTAGGCAGTAAAATAAGATTGGTAAAACAAAGAAAAGGAGAAAATCCATTTAATATTGTGGTTTACTCATCTGTATTGGCTAATACTGGGCTTGACAAAGATAACTTACCTAAACTTGAATTTAAACATAGATTGAGCTATGTTGCCCAGTTGCTGGTTTCTCGAAAAATGAATTCTAAATTATCTTTTATTTTGTCTCCTACATTTTTTCATGACAATTATATTTCTAATGATTATCAAAATAATTCTCAGTATGGTATTGGTTTTGGAGGTCGTTACAAAATTGGTAAACGTTGGTCTTTAAATACAGAGTACGGAGTACACTTAAATAGAAGTAATAATTCTCTTTACAATAATCCATTCTCAATCGGAGTTGATTTAGAAACTGGTGGTCACGTGTTTCAGTTACATTTTACTAACTCTCAGTCAATGAATACTAACGGAGTATTTGGGACAAGTACTGGAGATTGGACAGAAGGTGATGTGTACTTTGGATTTAATTTAGCTCGATCTTTCTAGAAACGATTTAATCTTATTGTTCGAAATTTATTTTAGTCTCGATTTTTGAAATCTCTCTTAATTGCATTTCATTCTCTAACTTATCAACAGTCTCTTTTAAATCTTTAGTGAGAATTTTTTTATTTCGCTTCTCCATTGGAGGATTAAGTTTTTCAGCATTTTCAAATTTAATAACATTTTCTAAAATTTTTCTGGGGAGTTGTGTGCCAGCTTTTCCTAAAGTATCCAAAAATTCACGCGCAAAAAATTCGTCAATTTGAATGCGTCTTTTTGTAGTGTGTGCAAATTTGCCAATTATTCTACAAATATTATCACGTTCTTCTGGACTTAATTTGTCTGCAAACTCATAGTCTTCAATTTTTTTTAGGCTTAAGATAATTGGCTCCAAAGCATCTTTAGTGATGATATAGACGTTATAGTCTCCAATGTTGTAATGAAACTGAGTAATAACTTCTAAAGTATTTGAGGGAATAACAAGAAATAAATCATTTTTAACATCCTCGTGTTTAGCGTATTTTTTTAGACTTTCAGTTTGAAGTTTAATGTATTTAGGGAAATTAGTTAAATCGTCATTAGCAGGGCTTTTAGCATCAAAAACTATTAATTGTTCCATTATTTCAATGGAGTTGTCTGGCTTATTTCTAGGGTGTGGAAAATCCTCTTGACTAATATATCTTATAACATTATTTCTACAAATGATCTGGAGGTGATTTTGAACATCTTTTTCGTGTTCAGACCACTTTAATTTCATTTTATTAAATTGATTCTCTCTTTCCTTTACACGTACATCATTTAAACGTTCCTTTTCTTTTTCTAAAGACTTTTGCAAGGTAACTGCAGTAGCAAAATTCTTATTAGCTTCTTTTTGTCGTCCTTCTTCAGCTTTTTGGAATGATATAGTTTCGTTTTTTAATATATTTCTTTCAGTCTCTACTATTTTTAATCGTTCTTCAGCTCTGGCTTTTTCAATTTTTATTTGTTCAAAGCCTTCAGATTTGGCAGCTGCAATTTCTAACTGTTTGTTTAAATTTGAAATATTTATATCTTTTTTAACTGCTTCTTTTTCTAACAATGTGATTCGTGCATCTTTTAATTCAATTTGATCAACATCTCCAGAAATAGGCTGTTTTAAATAAAATGCCAAGCCAGCAAATCCAATAAGGACAACAACTAAAGTTACATATTCCATATTAATAAGTTATTTTAAAATAATGATCAGTTTAAAAAATAGACTTTGATTTAATTAAGCCAAATTTAGATATTTTTTTTCAACAAATTTATAACCAAATATCATTATGCCAGAGTAAAAGAAATCTCCCAGTATAGAATTTCTAAAAAAGGGTAATGCAAGAGTATAGCATTCAATTATGCCTGTCCATGTTTTTGGATAACCAATGAGCCATACACCAAAGTTAGTCACAATAAAAAAACTAAGACTGCCCAGTAAAATAGTGAAGATATTTGGTTTTTTTGTCTTAGTTCCAATAAAACTAATTAGTAAAAATGCTGAGTATACAAATAATGAAATCAAATGAAACCCTAAAAAAACGTCAGACAAGCCCATAATAAATACAGGTACTAAATACGCCATTTTTTTATTTGAAAAATAAAGACCTCCAAATAGAGCTATAGCTGTAATTGGTGTAAAATTAGGTAGGTGAGGAAATAGCCTAAAGGATACAGCTATTAGCATAAATAGAATAATAACTACCTGTTTTTTCGTAAGTATATTTTTATTCATATGGAAAGTTAAATCTCAAAAATAATATTATTTAGATAAATACCAACAGTTCTATAAATATTTTTCAATTGTATATAGTGTGGTATAATTTAGTAATAGCCTCCAGGATTTTAGTCAATATACATGTCTTGTATGTGAGGAATAAAGGAATTACTATCTAAAATAGGGTAGACTCCATTATTATCAGCCTCAAATCTTCCAGAATTTTGAATAGCGGTAAGTGCTGCCGCTAGCATTGGCTCTTCTATTGTACCTAATACACCATAATTTGTGATAGATTCTATAACCTCAATATCTGGCTCTAGCCCAGCTGAAGGAACGACTAGATTGTCTTTATTGACTGAGATAGCTACAAGAGGTTGAAGCGCGTACAAGTGCCCTGAGCTAGCTCCTTGTCTTTGAAATGTAGGTGAATCATAAATAGTTATGGAGGCTTGAGATTTACCTACAGTCTTAGTTCCTATTTGAATAACATCGATGTATGCACTTAAGCTATTTATAATCATTTCACTAGCAGAAGCTGAACTTCCTGTAGTTAACACATAAATTTTGTTCAGATTTAGTGAATTTATACTACCTCCCAGAGCCAGGCTACTTGAGAAATTGTAATTTGTATTATTGTTTTGTAAATCATCATTATATTGAAGCCTTGCAAAAACTCCGCTTGTCATCCCTGTTATCATACTTCCCAATACAGCTGCTGTTTTAACACTCCCTCCAGGGTTGTATCTTAAATCTAAAACTAAATGTTGAATATTTTGTGATTGTAAATTACCGAAAGCTATATTTAATTGACTCTCATAATCCGCTATAAAACCATTATACATAAGATAAGCTACATTTTCATTATCCAAGTTAAATACTTCAGTTTTATAAATTGGATTTTCATAATATACTGACTTACTCAATGTTATAGTTTCAGAAGAGTTTGAAATAGTATCATCTTCAGAATCGTTAGTTCCATTGTCATTATAAACTGCTAATCCTATACTGTAAGTTTCACTTGCAAGCAAAGAACTGATATTAGTAATAGTTATTATTTGATCATCAATTTTATTAAAAACTTGACCTCTAACAATAGATGTATTGCTTGCATTACTTTCTGGTAAAATTAATCGGACAACTCCAAAAATTTCACTTGTACTTCCAGGTACATAATAAAAGTTATATTCTGCCCCATTAGTTTTTGTGACTCCACTAAATTGTTGTTCTAATTCTATGTAATCGCTTGTAATTCTACTAAACCTATCTGTCAATTGACGATCATAAACAACACTTTCAAATAGTGACTCAGGTGAGTCAAATCCATTTAAATAATTTTGATATTCACTACTACTTTCAAATCTATCATTAGCCAAGTTAGGACTATT
>ERZ1039804.137-NODE-137-length-46354-cov-7.837318_pt1 | contig 46354 bp, 49 predicted proteins | sample MGYA00383089_ERZ1039804 | MGnify/ENA primary metagenome ERZ1039804 (study PRJEB29581, sample SAMEA5548359) | metagenome | biome: marine; feature: coastal; material: water | depth 1 m | study: Short-term variability in the microbial, nano- and picoplankton dynamics...
TTGTGTTAAGTTTACTTTCATATTATTATTATTTTTATAATTCATTTACTTGATTTATTAAGTCTTCTTGTAAATCTTCTATATATTCACCTTCTTCTAAATCACATTCATATTTTACAAACTCATTTACTTTTCTATAAAATTCGTTTTCATTTTCATTTTTTAATTCTTTAAAAAATTCTAAAGTATCTTTATTCCAACTAAATCTTTTCATTTATATTTATTTACATTTATATTATCACTTTGTTATAGATATTGTAACGTACTTTTAGGAATGTTTTTTACATTTATAAAACTAAAACCTTTATTTGTAAATTCAATTAAATTATCTTCTTTTAAATAAAACTTAAATTCTAATAAATCATTTATTTTAAAACCTATGTATTTGTTATTATTAAATTTAAACTTTTTAGTATTTATAAGTTTTGATTTGTAGTGGTTAGTTTTTAATTTTGCTAAATTAGACATAGTTTATTATATTTTAATTACACTTATATTATCACTTTATATTATATTTTGTAACGTATTTTTATAATAAATATATAAAATGTCCCTTTTTGAATATTTTGCACTATAATATAATATATAACTTTAATAACTTAAAGATCTTATATAAATATTATATATAATTCAATAAACCAAATACTATATTACATTAATAACAATTTGCAATAAGTGTAGGTATAACACAATATCTCTGAGTATATTGCAACAAAATATAACAATATCTACAATGTATGTGACGAAAGCTTTAATGTAATGAATATATGACAATGAAATATATGTAAGATCAAACATATTGCGTCACCATATATGTGATGGATCATTGATATTACTACATTATTAGTGGAAATTACATTGTATTGCTGTCAATATGGGGGTACTTTATTAATTGACTTTCCTATGTACTTGGTTATCATATACATATATGTAATACAAAACCTCTATATATAAAACATTATGAAAAAGAAACGTAGTGTACACACTATATCACCTTTCTTAAAGAAGGATGCTTGTTACCACAGTGTTAAGGCTAGGTACGATGTATTTCCTTCTGCTTATGCTTCTGGAGCTATAGCGAAATGCCGTAAGGCCGGGGGACCAAAAAAGAAAAGATAAACTAAAATTAAAAGAACATGGGAATAGGACCACAGAATTTAGGTGCTCAGGGTATGTCTGGAAACAGTAAGCCCTGCGGGTCACCTTTAAAGAAAGTAAGTAATTCATTAGATGGACCGGGCAGTAGCCCTTTAGCGTTTAATGATAAATTAGAGGCGGCTGTTGACTCAGGTAAGATCACAGGCGGATTCGCACAAGCTATTAAAAACAATAAATAATATATTATGTACAAGCAAAAACCAGGAGACCCTTTAAAGAAGATGGATTCTCCAACTACATTTAGAGAAGACAGCCCAATGATGAAGCTGGCCAAGGATGGATCTAATCCTATGTTTAAGTACGATTCTTCCCCCCTTAATGATAACCACACAGGTAAAAAGGAAGATGACTTCAATTACAAATCAGACATGGGCGACATCAATCCTACGATAACATCATATAAGGGTGATGCGTTTGTAGGCACAAGAGGCGGTGAGGCTCAAAAGATTGGCGCTAAGGTATCAGGTGTAACAGAAGGAACTAGAGGCGGAGATAATAAGAGCTTCAGAGGCAGAGTTACAGGTCCCGCTGAGTCATCCAAGAGTAAGCAAAGCCGTAGAGTAACAGGAGCTACATACTCAAGCTAGATGAAAAAGGTTAAGGCACCTGCCGGATACCACTGGATGAAAAAGGGTAGCGGGTATAAATTAATGAAGCACACCGGTAAGTTTGTAAAGCACGCCGGAGCTTCTTTATACGCTAACTTCCCTATACAAAAAGTACATAAAAGTGGCAGTAAGAAAAACTAAAAAAGGATTAGCCCTTAAACGTTGGTTTAAAGAGAAGTGGACTGATGAGAAAGGAAATGCTTGTGGTTCCACTAAGAATAAGAATACAAAAAAATGCCGACCATCGAAACGGGTGGGAAGCAAGACCGTAAAAACCTGGGGTGAAATGTCACCTTCGGAAAAAACACGCGCGGTAGCGGAGAAGAAAAAAGTAGGGATGGGGAGGAAAACGTCTCAGATAAGAAGAAAAACTACTAACACAAAAAAGAATGCAACTACCAAGAAACGGCGTCGCTAAAGAATTAAGATCTTATGTTGGCTCTTTATTTATATTTTTATTTGTAATAGGTATTATAATTACTTTATTACAATTTCCAGTATTGGAATCAAATAAAGAAGTAGTAATGGTTTTAATAGGTACAGTCGCAGCCTCAATACCTACAGTAATAAGCGCGATCACAGGAACTAAGCCTGATGATGTAAATGCATTAAAAGGAGATGTAGCTAAAAGAGATCAGCAAATTGAGCTACTGATTAAATCAAAAGACGATCTAGAAGCTATGGTAATTGATCTGCAAAGAGAGATACTAAAAAATCAAGATGAAATTATGGACAAGATTGTTCTTAAAGCAGCACTTGATTTTGATGATAGAGTAGCGGCTAAGAGTTTATTAAACAAAGATAAAAGTAAATAAATTATCTATGAGTCAGAAACTTTCCCTTAAAGCCCGAGCAGCTAAAGCGGCTAGAGACCTGCGATACGCAAATTCGCCTGATAGAAAGGCTAAGCGTGCAGATAGCCAAAAGAAACGTAGAGCTGCAAAGAAGGCGGGACGTTCTCTGACAAATTTAGACTACGATCATAAAGATAGCAAATTTAAATCCGTAAAAGCCAATAGAGGTAATGACGGTAAAGGTACTAAACGAGAAAAAAGAAAACTAATTAAATAAGTTATGCAAATCATTGTAATTATATTATCAATTTTATTATTCACTGCAGTAGGAATTATTGTAGCAACATATCTAGGAAAATTTAAAGATTCAGATGCGGATGGTATTCCGGATGAGATCGAAGATTTTGTTGAAGATACAGTTGATGACGCTAAAGAAGTTGTTAAAAAGTTCACGCGAAAAAAACCGGGACGTAAAAAGAAAAAATAATATGCCAGCTAAAAAAACCACACGACGCAAACCACCCGCGCCTTCTAAAAAGAAGTCACTGGGGTATTACGCTAAAGTAAATAAGAAAGGCGGTACAGGTAAAAAAGCTGGTGGGGGAATGACAGCTAAGGGTGTTGCTAAGTATCGAAAAGATAATCCAGGCAGTAAGTTAAAAACTGCGGTAACAACACCACCATCAAAATTAAAAAAAGGCAGTAAAGCTGCAAAAAGAAGAAAAGCATTCTGTGCAAGATCTAAAAGCTGGACATCGGAAAGAGGTCGAGCTGCTAGGCGGAAATGGAATTGTTAAAAATCAAATCAAATTAAATTAAATTAAATGGCACAATTTGGAGGACCTAAACTTGTTAAGCAACTTCGTTTTAATACAGAAGCAAAAGACAAGCTTACAGAAGGAATAAATAAAATAGCAAGCGCTGTTAGTTCAACTTTAGGAGCTAGCGGTAGAACAGTGGTTATTGAAGATGACTTCGGTAATCCTTATGTAACCAAAGATGGGGTTACAGTTGCTAATTCAATATTACTCAACGATCCAGTTGAGAACTTAGGCGTTTCTATGATGAAACAAGCCGCACAAAAGACAGCGAGTATGGCAGGAGACGGTACCACCACCTCCATCGTACTGACTCAGGCCATAATCGACTGTTATAATAAACACGAAGGAAATAAAAGATCCTTTAGAGACATAAAAAATGGTATTAATAAGTTTAGAGATCACGTTATAGATTTTCTATCCGATAAAGCAGTAAAAGTAGATAATGAAGAGTTATATAATGTTTCTACAATTTCTGCTAATAATGATGCAGAGCTGGGAAAGCTTATCGCAGAGGCTTTTGAAAGCTCAGGCGATAATGGAATCGTGGCTATGGAAACTTCGCCAAACAATCAAACGTATATAGATACGGTTGAGGGTACGAAAGTTGGTAGCACAAGCAAAACACCTCATTTTTATACTAATAAAGAAAAAGAAATAGCCGAGCTCGATAAGCCGCTTGTATTTATTAGTGTATCGGAAATACCAAATATAAGAAAAATCCAAGACATCCTGGAGCATGCTATTAAGTCTAACCGCAGCATACTCCTTATTGCTCCTTTAGAATCACAGCCGTTGACTGCATTGGCTATGAATAAAGTAAAGGGCAATATTAAGGTCAATGTAATAGATCCACCTAGCTTTGGACTTAAGCGTAAGGACATACTTGAAGATCTAGCATTGCTTGTCGGGGCTAAAGTTTTTGACGAAAGCCTTGGGGACTCGATTGATGCAATCTCCCCTGACATGTTAGGGTCCGCTGATAAAGCGATCTCAGATAGTGAAGGTACAGTTTTAGTAATATCTGAAAAATCAGATGAAGCACTAGAGCGTATCGAATATTTAAAAACTGCTCTTGATGACGAAGACAATAAGTTATTGTCAAGGCATTTGAACGACCGATTAGCGCTTTTATGTGGTGGAGTATCCATTGTATATGTAGGCGCAGATACGGAAGTTGAACTTAAAGAAAAGCAAGACAGAGTAGATGATGCGATACATGCCGTAAAAGCGGCACGTAAAGAAGGTATCTTACCGGGCGGAGGGTCTGCATTAGCGTATGCAGCAACGTCGGACTGGACCATGAAATTAACACAAGATGAATTAGTCGGTGTTGATATTCTTAAAGATGCTTTGGTAGCACCATATACAAAAATATTATCCAATGCAGGGTTACTGCCTGAACATTTCCAATTAAAAGAATGGGGAGATGGGGTTAATGTAACATGCGGATCCACTTGTAATATGAGAAAAGAAGGAATTATTGATCCTTTCTTGGTAACTAAAACGGCTTTAAATAATGCAATTTCTGTAGCTACTACGATATTATCAACTGATTGTGTAATTAGTAATATTAGAGAATAATGGAAGCAATAGGTAATTATGTAGTCTTAGAAGAGATCTTAGAGGCCTCTACAAAGACACAGGGCGGCTTAGAACTAGCCGAAAAGCACAGGGAAGACATTAGGTATAGAAAAGCAAATATAATCTCTTCTGGGCCAGATGCGCTAGAAAAAGGTCAAACAGTACTTTTTGATAGAGTGGCTGGCTATCCGGTAGAACACGATAACAATATTTATAAAGTTATTAATTTGCGGGACATTGTAGCTATTTTATAATGGAAAGAACTGATTTTGCTCAAAGAGGTGAAGTTAAAGTTGATTTTCTTAAATATTATAGACTAGTATCAAGATGGGCTTGTAAAAATAATAATTTATCTGTTGCAGATTTAGAATTATTATTTTATTTAGACCCCATTGTTTATTTTACTATAGATGATTTTAAAACAGGTACGTTATTTTACACCTGGGATAAAGAAAGATTCTATAGATTGCAAAAGCAAGGATGGATAAACAAGTCGCATAACGGAGGCGGTCGAAGAGGTGACCATAATAAATATAAAGTTAGCCAAAAAGGTAAGTTACTTATAAATAAAATATATAGGATACTAATAAGTGAAGAAGATCTTCCAACTTCAGCGAAGAGAAATAAAATAATGAAACGGGAAACGTACATAGATAAAGTGTACAGCCAAGCTATAAAAGAGTTTAACAAGAAAAAATAAAAAAATGGCAATAAGATCAATCGTAACAACTATTGACGACACTACAGGAACTGTTACAAATACTGTTCAGGGACTGGTTAAAAACGAAACTATCACAGGAGTAATCTTAAGAGAGTTTATGACAAATGGACCAGATGAACTGGCTGATGGCACTTATAACGACACTGCTTCTGAATTAAAGTATGACGTTAAAGTAAAACCAAATAACTGTTTAGCTAATATTACATTTGGCAGCGATACTTTTATATTGTATAGCGCGCCAACAGGTATTACACAAACAATTAAAGCTCCAAGCGCAACAGCAACAGTTAATGCAGTTATCAAAGCTGTGGTTACAGATACAGATACTCCATAATAAAAATAAAAGCATGAAAAAAAGAAAAATTAATTTATACGACGTTTTACCAGGTGTAAGTGTAAATCCAACCTTATCGGAAACAGCACATGCAACAAAACCTATAACTGCTAAAGCAAAGCTTAGCAATAAAGGAACGCAATTAAAAAATAAATAATGGCAAGAATTAGCACGTACGCAATTGACTCTACTATAGAAGGAAGCGACAAGCTTCTAGGTACTGATGCAAATTCTAATTCCTCATTAGCTACTAAAAATTACACCATTGATAGTCTTAAAGAATATATTAATGGTGCAAGTGCAAAAAATATTCCTGATGAAATCCCTCTTGGTTTTGCTTTAACAGTAAATAGAGAAGGAACAGATTACGAAAGAGCTTTAGTTAGAACATTAGCTAGTTCTGTTGAAACAAATGTTGTGCTTAAAAGTTCAACGGTTAATACAGGATGTGATGTTTACTTAAATACTCTAGGTACGGGTCAAGTATTTTTAATAATTAGGGATTACAATGACGGTCAGTTTGCTGTTGATTACGATTTAAATGATTTTGCCACTAACGGAGCTACATTTACAGGTGTTATTGGTGGTGTTACTCACAGTGGTACTGTAACATCTTTTAACGCACCAGATTTTTCAAATGCAAGTCCAGACGCTAACTATAGCCAATATGTAACAAATGGTAACAACATTTACACTGAGTGGATGTTTAACATTACTTTAGGCAGTGGTCAAGTTTACACAGGAGGCCAAGTGGCATTCACAGAATTTACATTTTTAACGGGATCACAGCGTATTGAAACTCAAGCAATAGGTTCTTTAAAAATAACTAGAAACCTTGAAGTACCCGACGGAAACGTTGTTATTGGTACTTTAAGCCCTGGTACAGACGCAAGATCTTTAACCGTATACGGGCCTATAAATGTGCCGAATGCAGAATCAAGCGTTGTTTTTGGGCAAAGCCCTAACCAAGTTTCTTTTGGCACCAACGGCGATGGTCTTATAATATCTGGTACAGCAGATACCACTGTAACAAATAGCACAAGATTTACTCAGGACATCATAAAAGATGCTAACTCTACCTCTTCTGATGGTAGAACTATAATGGGCCAAAACACTTTTACAGCTATTGCTACAAATGGTACTAGATCTGTTTTGTCTTCAACAGGCGTTGAATTACAAGATAATTCTGGAAATCCTTTAACACTGCAACAAGTTGCGGGAAATGTATCTGTTGGATCTTTAAGCAATCAAGGCTATCTTACGTCTATAAAAATTGATGGTAAATATTTTGATGTTCCTCAATTAGCTTCTGGAGTTGCAGAGGTATTACCTGGTCTTAGCGAAACTTTAGCGGGCCCATCTACAAATATAGATACAGGTAGGTTTTTTTATGGTACTCAAACATCAGCTGGTGCCTTATTTCAATCTGCAACATCTCCAGCATCTTTATCTACACCGGAAAGCATTTCAACAAATACAACATCTATAACGGTAGCTACAGGAAATAAACCAGATGTAAACTCTATGTTTACTTCAAGACCTTCTGGTCAAGCTTTATATTTTGTAGAAAGCACTTATACCACAGCTTTTCCATCACAGGGGACTCTTATTGAAGATACTGTAGTTAATATATATCAAGTTGTTTCTTATGATAATACAACAGGTATACTAATATTAGGTAAGCAGGGCTTTGGTACAATAAATATATCAACTAGTACTTTTAATATAGATTCTGAAATTGTAAAGTTAAACACAATACCTCAAGCTTCTAAAACAAATTTCTTGTACTATGATACCGCGACAAAAGCTGTGTCTCATAATCCTTTAAATATTTCAGGGGCGGCTAATGGCGCAACTTATGACTTTGGAGGAAATACTGATGTACCTGTAGTGTCTATTGATTTTGACAACCTGCAAATAACAGCCCCTGCGAATGGTGTTGTAACATTAAAACAAGGGTATGCTTATGGTGGAGCTTTAGGAGACTCCGGGTCTCACGTTGCTTTAAATTGGTATTACTACGTATTAGATAATATTACAGCAAACAAAAGCTTAACATTACCAGCAGGTATTGAAGGCTCAAGTATTAAATTTACTAATCTTAATGGGTATGACGCGGCTGGTAATTATTCCGCTCCAAGTTTTGATTGGACAATAAACCCAGCAGGTAGTGATAAAATAATGAGAGCAACATCTTTAGCTGTTTCAGATCAAGCTAATTTTGAATTATTTTATTCAGACGCAACAAATGGCTGGTTAATAAACGGAAAAAACTAATGGGATTAACAATAGATTTACCACAAGCTGGATTACTAGGTATTTCCGGCGCGCAAGCCTTTGAAATTAGCTCAGCTACAACACTAGGCATAAATAATATATATGTATGCACGGGTGCTACAGACTTTACAATAACATTGCCAACATCTGTAACTCAAGATGGAGCAACTATTTTAGTAAAAAAAATAGGCACTCAAACTGTTACTGTCGCCAGCGCTTTAATAGAAGGTGTTGTGCAATCATTAACTATAACTAATAACCAACCTATAAGATTTGTTTATGTAAGCTCTTCTTTTGGTTTTTTAATAACTTAAGCTATGCCAGATATTAAAACATTTTATCCAGGAGCTTCAGCTGCAAATCCTATAAATAATGCAACTGATTCTGCTAATGCAACTACAGCAACAACAGCTACAACAGCAACAGTAGGAAATTCTGTAGATGACCAAAATTCTGCTAGTAATTCTTTAATATGGACAGGAACAGCGGCTGAATATTCGGCTGTGAATCCTAAAGACGCTAATACACTTTATTTCGTAGTATAATGCCAATATATAAAGGATCATCTGAAGTCACCAGTGGTAGCCTAAGAAAAGGTTCAACTGAGGTTCAAAATGGTTATAAAGAAACCAGTCAGTTTTATGTAAACCAAAATTCTATAACTATTTTATTTGTAGATAGCGTTTCAGGTGCAACTTTAAATACTACACAATCATTTCAAACAGGCACACCTGGTACTGCTTTTACAACAATAACTAGAATATTAACAGCCGACTCAAATAGATTAATAACTGCTGCTAGTGTTTCCGAATCAGGAGACACCGGAGGAACAGTAAGTGCTTCTATTTCTTCATCAGGAAGTTCTAGCAGAACGGTAACTGTATCTGGTACATTTCCTACGCAGAGTACAACAGTGACTATAACTGTCTCGGGGACTACCGTGCAAGATCAACCTAATTTAATAGTTTCCGGAAGTTCATGGGATAGCAATCAACCAAATGTTAGCGTTTCTTCTGAAAATGGAGCAGCTATAGGTAATTATACATGGAGCTACTCAACTAATTGTCCTAATGGAACAAATGCATCAGGAAGTGGGTCTACATCAGGTTCTTCAACAAATGTAAATTTAGCTGGAGCTTACAGAGGTACGGATCCAGCATGCGGGTCGTCTTGCAGCTCTAGCGTTTCTGTAAGTGCTTCAGGATTTGATAGCGGCAGTGCGGGAGGCAGCGTTACCGGGCAAACTCCGGAGTTGATTCCTACGTGCACACAACAAAGCGGATTTAATTGGAGTTATAATTTTTCACATAATCCATCAAGGCCAACAAGTAGTCCTGATGGTTGTTCAACAATAAATCTACAAACTAATGGAATATCTAATCTAAGCGGATTTGGGGTGCGGGCAACTGATTGTGCGGGATCATGGCCTTCTAGTTGGACAGATACATTAAGTGCGACTTTTTCTTTTATTAGATGTACAGGAGCCACGGGAACTACGTTCGGGAATATACCATGTACAGGTGGATCTTCAGGAACGGGAACATATTGGCCGGGTGATGCAGGCGCATGGTTATACAATGCTTAACAAATAAATTAAATTAAATGAAATTATATATAAAAAATAATTGTGATTTTTGTAGTCAATTAATTATACCAAAAGAAATTAAAATTCCTATAATTAATGTAGATGAGGATTATAAAGGGTTTTATCCACCTCAACTGCCTATGATACAAACAGATAATAATATTAATATAGCGGGAAATGACACTATAAATGAATTATTAAATCTTTTATGTGATGCTAAAAAAAATAGATGGTAGGCATGAGGGTTTTGGAGACACAATAAAAGCTTTTACGTCTTTTACTGGTATTGACAAATTTGTAAAAAACATAACAAACGGGAATTGTGGATGTGATGAACGTCAAGAATGGTTAAATAAAAAAATTCCTTATAAAAAATAAACAATGTCAAGAATAAAACTATATCCCAATGATACCAACATCACAGGTGGTGATCGGTTAATTGGAACGGATATAACCGGTAATGCAACAAAAAATTACCAGATAGAAGAAATTGCTAAATATTTTGCACAAACAGGAAGTGCTGATCCTATTAGAACGGGATTTCAATATAACTATGCTGGGACTTACTCTAATCAAACAATTGCTTCAGGAGAATTTAGATATCAAATAAACCCATCAGCTCCTACACAATATGGATGGGCTAATGTAACGGGAATTGCTATAAGCAAAACAAATAGAAATGGAGTTGATGTTTCTCCAGTAATATCTCTTGTTACAAACCAAATATTAAAACTTACAGATGTAGATTCTTCAATAGCAAAATCTTACGGACTTTATGTTGTTGATTCACAATCTTTTATAAGTAACGAATCAGCTTATCTTTTAGCCTTAACTCATAAAGGAAGTGCAGGTGCTCCTTCTTCTGAAGTTTTAACAATTTCATTATCAGGACTATCAAGTCCTTCTTTTGTTTACGAGCAAGCAACCCCCTCTAGCAATTGGAGTATAACTCATAACTTAAATACATATCCGAGTGTTACGGTAGTAGACAGCTCTGGAAACGTGGTAATAGGGGCAGTTACATATATTAACGCAAATCAAATAGCTATAACGTTTACATCAGCGTTTTCAGGTAAAGCATATTTAAACTAAAAAAAATGGCAGTAAAATATTTAAACAATTTAGATCTGAACAAAAACGAGTTACAAAACGCTCGTATTCAGGTATTAGCTAGTAATCCGTCAAATCCGGTAACAGGCCAAATATATTATAATTCAACTGATAATATATTGTATTATTGGAATGGTACTATATGGGTTGATGGTTCTGGAGATTTAACCGCAATACAAACAACTACGGCTAATCAATTAGCTGTTACAAATGGTACTGGCCCAATACCTAGCTTAGCAATAACAACAGCGACAGTAGCTAATAACGGAACTGCACTTGCCACAGGAGATCAAATATATGATTTTGTAACTACAGGTATTAATGCAAGAATACAAAATGTTACAAATCCAACAGGAGCACAAGACGTTGCTACTAAAGACTATGTAGACACTATAGCTACAGGTTTATTAGAATATAAAGGCGGATATGATGCGGCTACAAATACGCCAAACTTAGATACAACTTCGAACATTGCAATTGACAAAGGCGATACATATACTGTTACCGCAGACGGTACATTCTTTACAGAGCAAGTAAGGATTGGTGATCTAATTATTGCAGAAACAAATATAGCTGCCGGTGCGGGTGGAGCTTTAACTGATTTTACAATTGTACAATCTAATATTGATTTAGCTACAGCGGCAGCAACAGCAGGCGCTGCGGTTAAAGGTATATCTGGATATGATTCAGCAGACTTTTCTGTATCTTCAGGATTTGTTTCTCTTGCAACAAAAACATTTAAAACAGATATAGGGGATGGCACAAACACCTCGTATACTGTTACACATAACTTAAATACTAGAGATGTTATCGTACAACTTTATGATGCATCTTCCTATGACACTGTAATTGCAGATGTAGTAAGAACATCAACGAGTGAAGTTACTGTTAGTTTTTCAGTAGCGCCCACAACAAATGATATAAAAGTATTAATACAAGCAATATAATATGAGTGTTAAATTCAGATCGCCCCTAGAGCTTTCAGCACACCGAGCAATAGCACATAGCGATGCTGCTCAGACCCTTGAGGTTACTGTTGCTGCTAAAACTGCGGCTCATCCTGAGTTTGGTAACGGTAGTGCTAATGGTTACATTATAGATGGGGTTGAAGGAGCGTATCTTGAATTCACTCCAGGTAATACTTATAAATTTGATCAATCAGATAGTTCTAATACAGGTCATCCTCTTAGGTTTTATGAAGACGCTGCAAAAACTACCGCTTACACTACAGGTGTAACTACAGCTGGAACGCCAGGCAGCGCAGGCGCATATACACAAATAATACCTACAACCTCTACTAACCCAATACTTTACTACCAATGTAGCGCCCACTCTTTAATGGGTAGCTATGCAAAATTTGGAACAGGTTCATTAGGTGGAGAAGCAGATTCAGCTATTAAAATATTATTAACAGTTAAAAACGTATCTTCTGGTACTTTAACTGCTGGTACTGTTGTTAGAGTTGCTGCAACAAGTAATCCTCCAAGTGGAAATGTATTAGAAGTAGATGCTGCAGATAATAGCGCTGCTTCTACTATGCCTGCTGTAGGCATATTAATAGAAGATATAACAGCTGGCTCGGAGGGTGATTGTGTTGCTTTCGGTAGGGCATCTGGTTTTTCAACAAGTGGATTTACAGAAGGAGATACTTTATATGTAAATACAAGTGGCGGCTTTACTACAACAAAACCGACTGGCGCTGCTTTAATACAAAGAATAGGGCAGGTTATAAAAGTACACGCATCAAACGGTAGCATTGAAGTTTTTGGAGCGGGAAGGGCTAACGACGTGCCTAACATACCTCAAGACCAACTTTGGCTTGGTGACTCAAATGGTGTAGCTACAGCTACATCTCACACTGTGGAAAATATTAGTAATGTAACCGTCTCTTCTAAAACAGATGGTCAAGCACTAATATGGGACGCTACAAATAGCTATTGGAAAAATGGTGATGTAGCCAGCGGCGGCGGTGGTGGTGGAACTGTAACTGTTGAAAAAAATGTATACACAGCAAATGGATCAACAACTACATTTAACACAACTACAGCTATTGTTAGCGAAAATAATGTTCAAGTATATATAGATGGTGTTTATCAATCTAAAGATAATTATACTACAAGCGGAAGCACTGTAACATTTTCAACAGCACCACCTAATACGGCATCAGTTGAATTGATACACATGGTTGCGGTCAGTGGTGTTATAGCCAGAGATAGCTTTACGGGCAATGGCTCAACCACAGCATATGTACTCTCAATGAGTATAACTAATGAGGTTGCTACTCAAGTATATATTGATGGTGTTTATCAATCAAAAAATAATTATACAACTTCTGGCAGTACATTAACGTTCTCCACCGCTCCACCGAACGGTGCTGCCATAGAGGTTGTTCATATAAAAGCTGTTAATCCTTCATCATTAAATAAAAATGTTTTTACAGGAGATGGATCAACAACAGGTTTTACATTGTCTCAATCTATAGATGACGAGAATAAAACATTTGTATTTATACAAGGGGTCTACCAGGAGAAAAGTGTGTATAGCATAAACGAAACAACTCTAACTTTTTCAACAGCCCCGCAAAATGGTTACAGTGTTGAGGTAATGGCTTTTGATAGTATTACTATAGAAAAAAATAGTGTTACAATTGATAACTTTAATGGAGACGGTTCTAATACAGGTTTTGCATTATCAACAACACCTATAAATGAAAATGTAATTGATGTATATATAAATGGTTTATATCAGCAAAAAAATACATTTTCTTTATCAGGAAATACATTAACGTTTTCAACAGCACCTCCTAATAATTCTACAATAGAAATTAAAGGATTAGGTAACGTTTTAGGTACTGCAGATACATCAACATCAGTTATTGTAATAGCTAGTAATACAACAGCTGTAGCGGGCACGTTATACGTGTTTACAGCAAGCTTAGCTTTAACATTACCTGAAGGGGTGGTTGGCAAAAGTATAAAAATAAGTAATAGATCTGGGGTAGCTACATGTACGATAGTTCCTAATGGGTCTGAAAAAATAATGGGCAGTGCAAGCACACTAACTTTAGACACTGCTGCTGCTAGTTTTGAATTAATATATAGCGGCTCAGCACAGGGCTGGGTAATAATAGGACAATAATATGAGTAATTTTACAGATTTTTTTCCAGCAGCAGGCGGTGGTGGAGGTGGATTTACAAAACAATTAAAATGGACTACAGCTAGAGGTTTAGATGACGCTGATTATAACAATGCAGCAAGCTACACGGTAAACCCAGCAACTGATTTAGGTTTAGAAGATGGCGCAAGTATTGGTTATTTTATGGTAGGTTCGGGATTTAATGCAGTAAGTAGCGACCAAGCAGGCTCAGGAGGTAGAATTATTCAAGGAACTAAAATTATTTCAAATGCCTCAACTGATTTAATATTAACTCCAGGTGTAGGTAATAATGTTGCATCAACAATATCAGGTGGTCTAACTTTAACAAGCGCAAGCGGAGTTAGATTTTGGGGTGGTAGGTCAAATAATAGTGATGAAGCAGGTTCTGCTTCTTCTGGAATTATGGGATATGGTGCTGGTGGTGATGCTAGAGGCAAAGGTCCTGGAATGATAGAAACCCAACACGGCTGGGGTAATGGTGCTGGACAGTACACAGTTGCAAGTGATGGTGCAATCTTATTATATTATTAAAAAACAAAAAAATGTATTATAAAATTAAAAACGGAGTAGCAGAATCTAAACAATTAGACATTAATGGATTTAGTGGAGTTTGGGCAGAAGAAGAAGAAGGTTTTGACATTGGTGATTTATGGAATGAAGATGACGGATGGAGTCACCCTGTAAAAACATCTGAAGAACTTGAAGCTGAAGCTAGATTATGGCGAGATAATGAACTTGAAGCAACTGATTTTATAGTACCAACTACAGATTATCCAAACCATGCACAATGGTTAACATACAGACAACAATTAAGAGACTGGACAACAACAGATGCCTTTCCTGCTACAAAACCAACTAAACCTTAATTATGGCATTAACTAAGCTTACCACAGATTTAATTGACGGCTCTTTAGGAACAGACTGGCAGACTGCAGTAAAAACAGCAGCCTTTACAGCCACGGCTGGAGAGGGCTATTTTGTTAATACCACAAGTGCTGCAATTACAGTTACACTTCCAAGTAGTCCAACCACTGGAGATGAGGTTTCTATAGTTGACTATGGGCTTAATGCTGCAACAAATAATATTACGATTACATCGAGTGATAATATAGAAGGTGCTGCAGATGATTTAACATTATTTACAGATAAAGTATCAAAAACATTCGTTTATTCAGATGCTACCAAAGGATGGCTTATTGCTAATGATTCTAGTGATACATCTGTTCCGCCTTTAACAGTTGATTACCTTGTAGTTGCTGGCGGCGGAGGGGCTGGTTTTGATGTTGGAGGAGGCGGGGGAGCTGGTGGTTTACGCACTTCTTATGGTTCTACTAGTGGCGGTGGGGCTAGCGCTGAAACATCTTTATCTCTTATAGCTGCAACTAATTACACAGTCACAGTTGGAGCAGGAGGAGGAAGTAGTGGCTCAAGCGGTGTTAAAGGGGCTAATGGCAGTAACTCTATTTTTTCTACAGTAAATTCTATTGGTGGCGGGGGAGCTGGTACTTACCCGAGCTCTGGAGCTGGAAAAAATGGAGGTTCAGGCGGTGGAGGCGCTGTGGTTTCTGGGGGACCAGCTGGAGGAAGTGGTACAGCAAATCAAGGCTATGATGGAGGTTCAGCATCATCAACTAATTATGGCTCTGGTGGTGGTGGTGGTGCTGGGGGCGCTGGTGCAAACGGAGTGCAGGGCGCGCAAGTAGACGGGGGTTTACCTTTAGCTGTTAGTATTACTGGGAGTTCAGTTAATTATGCTGGAGGTGGTTATGGGAATGCAGACAGTGGGTCAGTTTACGCTACAGGGCGTAATAAATCAAACACTCAGCTTGGAACTTATGGTTTTGGAGCGAATGGCACTGGTTTACCTAATGCAAATCCAAACGGCGGAAACGCTGGAGTAGTTATATTACGCTATTCAAATACTTACACAATAACTATAGGCTCTGGACTAACTGGCTCAACTGCCACAGATGGCAGCGATAAAGTAACAACATTCACAGCTGGCACAGGAACAATAACATTAGGAGCAGCATAAATAATAAATAATAAAATATGGCTCATTACGCTTTTTTAAACATGCAAAATATCGTCACCGAGGTGATAGTCGGTAAAGACGAAACAGATGGACCTACAAGCTGGGAGATGCACTATGGAAACATCCGAGAGCAAGTTTGTAAGCGTACATCTTATAATACAAGAGGAGGGGTCCATTCAGAAGACGGTACTCCCTTTAGAAAAAATTATGCAGGTATAGGATATACTTATGACTATGCCCGCGATGCATTTATTCCGCCAAAACCATATACTAGCTGGACACTAAATGAAAACAGCTGCTTATGGGAGGCTCCTGTAGCATATCCAGATGACGGGCAACAATATACATGGAATGAAGAAAATCAACAATGGGATTTAGTAGATGGCACAAACTAAAATAAAGAAAGAATTAATTGATGCGTCTTTTGGGACAGAGTGGCAGTCGACTGTTGAAACGTCAAACTTTACATCAGAAGCCAGCAAGGGGTATTTTATAAATACTACTTCTGCAGAAGTTACTGTTACTTTACCGGCAAACCCTTCAGTTGGTGACATTGTTGAATTAATTGACTATGCGGGAACATCCGCTACAAATAGTATAATTATAGCCAGCTCTAATAACATAGAGGGTTCATCTGATGATAAAGCATTAAAAACTAATTTTGCATCAACTAGATTAGTATACTCCGACGCTACAAAAGGCTGGGTCACATCATCCACAAGTTTATTAGAAGAAGATATACCAGCTTTAACGGTTGATTATTTAGTTGTCGCTGGTGGAGCTAGTGGCGGGAGTAATGGTGGCGGAGGGGGTTCTGGAGGTTTGCGAACATCTTATGGATCAACTTCTGGAGGAGGCGCAAGTGCTGAATCATCTTTAACTTTAGCAACTACTACAAATTACACAGTCACAGTAGGTGCTGGGGGAGCTGCGCAAACTACTTATCAAAACCAAGGTATTGCTGGGTCAAATAGTGTGTTTTCTACAATAACATCCAATGGAGGAGGTGGTGGGGGTACTAATAATGATGCTGGTGTTGATGGAGGTTCTGGTGGTGGTGGTGGTACTGGCACAGGAGGCTCTACTGGTGTGGGTAGCGGAACCTCAAATCAAGGATATGCTGGTGGCGCTGGACATTCTGGAGGTCACCCATATAAAGGTGGAGGAGGCGGTGGCGCTTCAGCCGCTGGTGATGCCGCAACTACTGGAACTGCTGGCGCTGGTGGAGCTGGATTAGAAGTTAACATTATTGGAGGAACAGGAAACTATTACGCTGGTGGAGGTGGGGGTACTGGAGGTACGCAAGGAGGCGCAGGAGGTACGGGAGGTACTGGCGGCGGCGGCGCAGGCGGAACAGGTTCATCTAATCAAAATGGTTATAATGCTACAGGAGGCACTGGCGGCGGTGGTGGTGCATCTGGTGATGGGGGTAATTCTGGTGCTGGAGGATCTGGAGTAGTTATATTACGCTACCCAAATACTAAAACAATTACAATAGGTTCTGGGTTAACCGGAACAACAGCTACAGACGGTAATGATAATGTTACTAGTTTTACAGCAGGAACAGGTACAATAACATTTAGCTAATAATTATGGCATTAACAAAAGTAACGGCAGCAGTCTTAAATGATGATGCTGTATCATACGATAAGCTTGGAAATGAGTTTACAACAGCAGCGGCTATTGCGGCTAGTGCTGTAGACTTTAGCACAGCGCAGGTTTTTACAAAAACATTAGCGGCAGATACAACATTAACATTTTCAAATGTATCAACCGGAATGGTAAAGGATCTTGTAATTACAGGGTCTCATGCACTAGTATTACCTGCATCTGTAAAAGTTATATCCGGCACATACGATGGTACGGTTAGTAATTTAATTCAAATAGCGGCAACCAACGGTTCAACTGAACAGTGGGCTACAATAAGTAAACAAGCAACATAATGGCAACAAAAGCAATAAATAAAAACGGTGTTATTACGGTATACAACGGTGTCCCTAAAACTTTATATAGTTCATCGGGCACATATTTAAATGCACAAGCTATGTCAGAAACTGCACTTCGTAATGCAGGGTTGTTTGATGTAGTATATCCTGAGGGGTATAATTCTGCTATTGATGATTTAAGTGAGATATTTTGGGATTCAGCTAATTCAGTATTTACGTATACTAAGTCTGATAAAACATGGACTCAGTCGTTAGAGGAAATGAAAACTAATAAAATTAGTAATTTAAAATCTAACGCAAATAGCAAGTTAGCGGAAACAGATTGGTACGTAATAAGAAAAGATGATGATGGCACAGCAGTTCCTGCAGATATAACAACAGCAAGAGCTGCGGTTAGAACAGCTGTGGGCACTAAAGAAACTGAAATAAACGCGCTTACTGAAAAGTCTGCAGTTGTACTTTATGATATAAACTTAGATTAATGCTTGGTAAAAAACTAATTAATTCCGGACCTTCTGGTGGTGGTGGCGGAGCAAATACTTTTGCTTCAGAGAACTTTAATACTGTACTTTACACAGGTAACGGAAGTACTCAACGTATAGGAGGGTATATAAATAGAGGTGCGGTATTTAGCGGAAGTGGTAGTTATATCCAAACCGCACTACCTTCAAGCAGTATTTATGCTTTGTCTTTTTGGTTATATTTTGAATCAGGAGTTACTCAATATACACCGTTTGGAACTGACGTTGGCTCTGGAGCAGGGGATATAGTTACTGAATTAGGAACAAATGGTTCTTTTGCTATAACAATACAAAATAAGGCATATGGTAAGGGCGCAGGTGCTTTGGGTTCTACAGGGTGGAAGCATATTGCTTATAGTTCTGACCAAACATTATACATAAATGGAGTATTACAAACAGGGGGAAGTACAGTAACAAACTCAAACCCAAGTGCTAATTTATTAATAGGAAGTTGGAATAATACTTTTCCATCTTGGGGCGCATTTAATTCTAAACTTGATCAAATAAGGGTCTTTAATAGAAATCTTACTTCTTCAGAAGTAACTACTCTATATGGAGAAACATTTGCTTCAGCATCTAAATCAGTTACTGATATATTTAACGATAACTCAGCCGTGGCATTATACCAGTTAGATGGGAATGCTAATGATACGGGGGGATTGGATTATGTATTTACAACATGGGATTCTACACTTAGCTCAGTACCTAATTACTCGGAGGGTAATCTAAGGATGACAGGTGGCTCTGGTAATAAAATAGGATATAGTGTTGACTCTGTATCTAGCGGTAAATGGTATTGGGAACACGAGGTTATTGCTATAGGGGCGGAATCTTCTTTTGGTATTGCAAGACCAGGAGATTTAGGTAGTCATTACGTAGTTGGAACAACAAGCACGTCTTGGGGTTTATACGTTAATGGTAATTCTTACCATAATGGTTCTATTAGTACTTCTGGATATATGTCTGGAGGTTTTTCTAATGGAGATATTATTGGTGTTGAACTTGATTTAGATAATGGCACAATTGAATTTTATAAAAATGGTACTGGTTATGGTAATGCATTTACAGGTTTAACAGGGTCGTTTTTAGTAGCTGCTGAGTCGAGAACATCTAGCGGAATTAATGACCATAGAACTAACTTTGGAGCAACCGCTTGGGACTACACACCATCAACTGGTTTTGCGGGTATAAATACTGAATACAACGGCACTGCTTCAAACGTAACTTATCAAGAAGCTACTAATTTTAGTCCTGATTTGGTAATAGTTAAATCTAGAAATACAGGAGAGCCATTTATGTGGCGTGACTCTGTACGTGGTGGTAATGCTACTAGATTGTTTTCCGATAGAACTGCAATATCTAGTGTTTTTACGCCTGATTCCATATCTTCTTTCGATTCAAATGGTTTTACCTGTGGTGGAAACGGAGGTAGAATAAATAGTAGTTCAAACAACTACGCAGCTTGGTGTTTCAATGCAGGAGAAGACGCACCTGCTACTAATAACGATGGGACTATATCAAGTACTGTAAAAGCTAATCCAGAAGCCGGGTTTAGTATTGTGACGTTTACTTCAAGTAATTCAACAGCATCACCTCCCCCAATGAATTATATGGGGCACGGATTAGATGCCGCTCCAGAAATGGTTATCTACAAGCGTTTAGATGCTACTCAACATTGGGTTGTGCAACACGATGGAGTTACAACAAATGGGGGGTTACATTTAGACCTTACGAATGCACAAAGCGGACCTTTTACTTATGATTTTTTCGATAATACAACCACGACTATTGGAGTAAGAAGTAATTACGCAATATCAAGAAATGGATCTTATATCGCCTACAATTTCCACAGCGTAGACGGATACCAAAAAATCGGTAGCTATACAGGAACAGGCGCTTCAGGGAATATTATTGAAACAGGATTTGAACCTGCTTTTATAATGATTAAGAGGACAGATAGCACTAGTAGCTGGTATATACTAGATAATAAAAGAATAGGGTCTAATGGTTATGCTAATAGTTTATACGCAAACCTTACTAATGTAGAAGAAACTACTCAAGATTCAAATGGTTACTATCCGATTAACTTTTTATCTAATGGATTTGAAATATTGCAGGTTTCAAACGGATACAACGCTTCGGGAGGAACTTACATCTACCTAGCTATAGCTGCAGACCCTGACACTACTACTCCAACTGTAGAGAATAGTTTTGACGTAGTTACTTATACAGGGAATGGTAGTACTCAAGAAATAGCTACAGATTTTAAACCTGATTTGGTTTGGATAAAATCAAGAAACCACGCTAATAATCACTTTCTATATGATAGTATTAGAGGTGTAAGTAAAGCTATATATATACAGGCAGAAACTGAAATTACAAGAAGCGGAGTTACTTCTTTTGATACTAACGGATTTACTTTAGGTTCGAGTAATGATATGAACCTGAATAATAATACCTTTGTAGCTTGGTGTTGGAAAGCAGGAGACCACGATGACAACCTGCCCCAGATAAACACAGAAGGTACTATAGATAGTATTGTATCGGTTAATGATGCTGCAGGGTTTAGTATTGTGAAACATATAGGCAATGGGATTTTAGCAACTATTGGTCACGGACTTTCTTCTGCTCCTGAACTTATTATTTATAAACAAACTTCATCAAGTGCAGTAGGAAAAAATTGGGTTGTGTATGCAAGTCCATTAGGAAATACAAAAGGATTAATTTTGAATCTTTCATATTCAGCTTTTACTGATGCTGATGCTTGGAATAATACTACTCCAACATCTACTGTTTTTTCGGTAGGCGCAGGGGATGATGCTTATGGTACGCAAACTAACGTGAGTGGTAAGGAGAATATCGCATACTGTTTCACATCTATTGCAGGATACCAAAAGATAGGGACGTATAATGGAGGTTCTTCAGGAAGTTCAAATGTTATAACTACAGGGTTTAAACCAAGATTTTTATTAGTCAAAAGAACAGATGCGGCTGGAGATGCTTGGCAAATGTTTGACAGTATTCGTGGAGGTGGCGATACGTTTGACAATTACGTTCAAGCTAACTCATCAGCTGCTGAAACTTCATACTCTTTAAGAGAAGTAAATTTTTCTAATGACGGATTCTATTGGACTAATGCTGAAAGTGGTACAAACATATCAGGAGGAACATACATCTATTTAGCAATAAAATAATGGAAGATAGAAAAAAATTTAAAGATACCGGCGTTGGTAAATTTTTATTAGATAAAATACCTAGCGTCGTTAGCGCTATTGCAGGCGATACACCAGTTGGCTCTGTGATACAAGCTATAATTGGGGGTTCAGACATGAGCGATGCTGACAAAGAAATCGCTCTTGAAAAATTAAAAATGGAACGTGCTGAAATAGATGGCACAACAAAAAGATGGGTAGCTGATGCAAGATCAGGTTCTTGGCTAGCTTCAAACGTAAGACCTTTAGTTCTTGTGTTTTTAACTGTTAGTTATGTAGCTGGTTGGTATATGGGTTACCCATTAGATTCTATAACTGGATTACTTACAATTGTAATTGGAGGATATTTCGGTTCGCGTGGTGTAGAAAAAGTATTTGGAAATAATAAACATAAATAAAAAAAATGGCACAAGATTTTAAAATCTTTGGAATAAACGTAGGAGCTATGATATTTTCAATAATACCGGAAATAAATACAGTGTTACAAACAATAGTATTATTGCTATCAATAGGGTATACTATATTAATGATAATAAAAAAATTAAAGGAATAGTAAAATGAAATATTTTAATGAATCTGAATTTACTGAGTTTGACAAAATGAATCCAGAGCTACTTGAAAAAGTAGATATGCTAAGAGAAGCTTATGGATACCCTATTAAATTAACATCAACCTATAGATCACCTGATCATCCTATTGAAGCTAAAAAATCTAAACCAGGCGAACACGCTTATGGAGCGGCTGTTGATATTGCATGTGTAGGAGGTGAGGCAACGTTTAAATTAGTTAAAGCAGCTATAGAGGTCGGTTTTACTAGAATAGGTATAAGTAGAAAAAATAATTTTGTTCACGTAGGAATCGGATACGAAGGTGCTCCTCCTATTACAATATGGACATACTAAATAAATTAAATGAAATTAATTAGAAAAATAAGCGTAGGTACAGATTATAAAAATGAAGCTATGCACTACTCAGTAGGTCAAGAAGTTTATGGGGGACATAAGATATGTGATATACTAGAGGACAAAGGAGGTTATAAAATTTATATTACAAAAAATAAAGAGGTATTACCGTGGAAGTATTTTAATTCAAACATGGCCGTATCTATAGAATACAATTTAGACTATTAAATGAAATCACTTTTTAATTATATTATATCTACTGAATCAAGGTACAACAATAAAACTAATGTTAATGAGCAAGAGCTAATACTGAATACAGAAATTAGTGAACGTGACTACATGTTTGTTAATAGGATTGGTACCATAGTTAATGAACCCGCTTACGGAATAACTAATAAAACCCCTAAAAAAGGAGATATTGTAATTATACATCATAATGTTTTTAGAAGATGGATTGATATAAGAGGTGAAGAAAAGAATAGTGCAAGTTTTTTAAAAGAGAACGAATACTTCGTAGCACCTGATCAAATATTTGCTTATAAAAGAAATGAAAAGTGGCACTGCCCGGATGATTATTGTTTTGTTAGCCCTTTAAGTATTAAAGACGTGTGGGCTCCTGAAACTGAACAAAAATTAAAAGGTGAGCTTGTGTATAGCAACGACGAATTAAGCTCATTAGGGATAGCTTTAGGAGACGTTATAGGCTTTACACCGGAATCTGAATATGAGTTTGAAATAGAAGGCAAGAAATTATATAGAATTTTATCTAATCAAGTTACAATAAATTATGGACAGGAGAAAAAGAGTAATTGAAGCGGCTGAAAAAGCTTTAGTAGAACTTGAAAAAGTTATTAAACAAAATATAGATTTACAAGAATTAGATCCTGAAAAAGCAAAAACTGCAGCTCAAGCAAAATGGGTAGCTATTGAAGACTCTTTAAAGATAATTGAAAAAATAGAAGAGTTAGCAGAAAAAAAATCAGAAAATAAAAAGTCAGAAACTTTTATGGGTGTTGAAAATAGAGTTAAATAATGTATAAGCAAACTTTATATAAAATACACACAGATCACTTATCTGATAAAAAGATAAAGAAAGATAATAAATATAAAAAATTTAATTACGGTTATAACGAAGAATTAGATTGTGTTATAATAAGTAAAGACGGCACTTTAGGTGATATATACGAAATTCAAGGTCTAAAGGTAGGAATACCTAAAACTCCAAATAAAATAGATGGTGAAGACCTTAAAAAAGAAGATCAAGTATTTAAACAAATATCTAAACCTGCATCACTTAGCAAAATAAAAAATTTAATTGATTTTAAAGAATATGCGGAAGACATTAAAGAGCAGTACTATGGGTATATTGAAAGTGAGTTTAATCATCGTTCTAATGGTTACTGGTTCATGTGCAACAATGAGCCTTGTTACATTACAGGATCGCACTATATATACCTCAACTGGACAAAAATTGACGTTGGATCACCTGATTTTAGGCAAGCAAACAGAATCTTTTATTACTTCTGGGAGGCTTGCAAGGCAGATAGAAGATCTTATGGCATGTGCTACCTTAAGAACAGAAGGTCTGGGTTTAGCTTTATGGCATCCTCAGAAACTGTCAACTTGGCAACAATATCCAAAGACTCTAGATTTGGGATATTATCTAAGACTGGAGCAGATGCAAAGAAGATGTTCACAGATAAGGTTGTTCCCATATCGATCAACTATCCATTCTTTTTCAAACCAATACAGGACGGTATGGAAAGACCAAAAACGGAATTATCCTACAAGATCCCGTCAAGAAGACTTACCAGAAATGCCATTAAGGAAACCTATAGTCAGGAGGAATTTAGGCAGGGTCTCGACACAACAATCGACTGGAAGAACACGGGGGACAACTCGTACGATGGGGAGAAATTACAACTCCTCGTCCACGATGAATCGGGGAAGTGGGAACGGCCGGATAATATCCTCAACAACTGGAGGGTCACGAAAACGTGCCTCAGGCTCGGAGCAAAAATAGTTGGAAAGTGTATGATGGGTTCAACATCTAATGCAATTGAAAAAGGGGGTGATAATTTTAAAAAATTATATTATAATTCAGATGTTACAAATAGAAACCGCAATGGCCAGACTGCAAGTGGATTATATTCTTTGTTCATACCTATGGAATGGGGATACGAAGGGTTTATTGACAAATTCGGGTATCCTGTCTTCGAATCTACATCAGAGCCGGTTGAAGGAATTGATGGCGAGCAAATTTTTAATGGAGTCATCGATCATTGGAACAACGAAGTTGATGGTTTAAAAAATGACAGCGATGCTCTTAATGAGTATTATAGACAATTTCCAAGATCTGAAAAACATGCTTTCCGAGACGAAACTATAAATTCTTTATTTAATCTAACTAAAATATACGAGCAAATAGATTATAATGAAGAAATGACTTTAAAAGGTTATGTAACTAGAGGTTCTTTTTCTTGGAAAAATGGAATAAAAGACACAGAGGTTGTATGGTCGCCAAATAAAACAGGAAGATTTAATTTATCTTGGATACCTCCTGTTTCTTTACAAAACAATATAATTATAAAAAATGGAATTAAATATCCTGGTAATGATGGCCTTGGATCCTTCGGCTGCGATAGTTATGATATCAGCGGTACTGTTGGTGGTGGTGGCTCTAATGGTGCTCTTCACGGATTAACAACGTGGAGTATGGTAAGTGATGTGCCTAATAGTAAATTTTTTTTAGAATACATCGCTAGGCCTCAAACTGCGGAAATATTTTTTGAAGATGTTTTAATGGCATGCATATTTTATGGAATGCCTATATTAGCAGAAAATAATAAACCTAGATTATTATATCATTTTAAAAGAAGGGGTTATAGAGGTTTTTCTATGAATCGCCCCGATAAAACAAAAATTAAATTATCTAAAACAGAACTGGAGTTAGGAGGTATACCCAATTCATCTGAAGATATTAGACAGGCACACGCTGCGGCAATTGAAACATATATAGAATCACACGTAGGCAACCTGGGGGAGTCTCATGGTAATATGTATTTTCAAAGAACTTTAGAAGACTGGGCTAGATTTGATATTTCAAAAAGAACAGCACACGATGCTTCTATTAGTAGCGGGCTTGCTATAATGGCTTGTCAAAAACATTTATACCGACCAGTCGGTGAAAGAAAAATAAAAAAGCTTGATTTTGGATTATCTAAATATACAAATTCAGGATTAAGAAGTCAGATAATAAAGTAAATATGGCAAAAAATAAAGGACAAATAACACAGTTTCCGAGTCAAGCGGTTTCAGATGCGGTTAAAAAATCTAAAGATTATGGTTTATCTGTAGCTAGAGCAATTGAGCAAGATTGGTTTAACAAGGATAACGGGTCCGGAAGGTATTATCAAACACGTGATGAGTATCATAGGCTAAGATTATATGCTAGAGGTGAGCAATCTATAAAAAAATATAAAGATGAGTTTGCTATTAATGGCGATCTATCTTATTTAAATCTTGATTGGAAGCCTGTACCAATAGTGCCTAAGTTTGTAGACATAGTGGTAAACGGAATGCAAGATAGACTTTTTAGTATTAAAGCTTTTGCGCAAGATCAAATATCTACTGGTAAAAGAACTAAGTTTGTTAATAATATTCAAAGAGATTTAGCTGCTAAAAAAATATTAGCAGATATTGAAGCTGAACTGGGTGTTAATGCAAGAAATGTGCCAGAAGAAGAGTTGCCAGCAAACACAGAAGAGTTAGAACTTTTCATGCAGCTTAATTATAAGCAGGGCATTGAGATCGCTCAAGAGCAGGCTATAAATAATGTTTTTCTTTCAAACAAATATGACGAAATAAAAAGCAGAATTGATTACGATTTAGCTGTTATTGGGATAGGATGTGCTAAGCATTCTTTTAATAACACAGACGGAATCAAACTTGACTATGTAGACCCTTCTAATTTAGTATGGTCATATACAGAAGATCCTAATTTTTCGGATTGTTATTATTTTGGTGAAGTTAAAAAAATAAAATTAAACGAATTAAAAAAGCAATTTCCAGCATTAACAGATGAAAAAATTGCAGAGTATACAAAAAAGGGTTCTAATTGGACTGACTATAATAGCATAGGAAACAATACTAGTGGTGCTATTGATGATAACAACGTTGTTACCGTTCTTTATTTTAACTGGAAGACTTGGGAAAATAATGTATATAAAATAAAAGAAACCCAAACTGGTGCTGAAAAAGCTATTGAAAAAGATGATAGCTTTGATCCTCCTAAAGATAAAAGAACTAGATTTCAAAAAGTTGCACAAGCAAGAGAAGTTATTTATGAAGGTGCTTTTATATTAGGAACTAAAGAGTTACTTAAATGGGAAAAAGCTACTAATATGATTAGACCATTATCTAATACAAATAAGGTGATGATGAATTATATAGCTAGCGCTCCTAGACTTTATAAAGGCAGTATAAATTCCTTAGTGTCTAAAATGACACCTTATGCTGATTTACTACAATTAACGCATTTAAAGTTACAGCAAGCAATACAAAGGATGACTCCATCAGGAGTTTATTTAGATGCTGATGGTTTGGCAGAAATTGATTTAGGCAATGGCACAAGTTATAATCCGCAAGAGGCATTAAATATGTATTTTCAAACTGGATCTATAATTGGTCGTTCACAAACTGTGGATGGCGAAATGAATCCAGGTAAAGTACCTATTCAAGAACTACCAGGTGGTGGAGGTAATCAAATACAAATATTAATAGGCGCATATAATCAGTATATACAGATGATGCGTGACGTTACTGGATTAAACGAGGCAAGAGACGGATCTGATCCTGATCCTAAAGCTTTAGTGGGCGTTCAAAAATTAGCAGCGGCAAACAGCAATACAGCCACGAGACATATTCTTACGAGTAGCATGTTTATAACAACTAGTTTAGCCGAGGCTATATCTTTAAGATTTAAAGATGTTTTAGAGTTTCATCCTTCAAAAGAAGCATTTATAACAGCTCTAGGTAGGTTTACTGTAGGCTCTTTAGAGGAGCTTAAGGATTTACACATGCATGACTTTGGTATATTTTTAGAGCTAGAGCCTGACCAGGAAGAAAAACAAATGTTAGAAGCTAACATACAGACCGCTTTAGCCCAAAAAAGTATATTTTTAGAAGATGCTATTGATATACGAGAAATAAATAATACTAAGCTAGCTAATCAACTTTTAAAATTCAGAAGAATTAAAAAACAACAGGTTGATCAAACTCAAGCTCAGGCCGCAAGCGCTGCGCAAGCAGAAGCTCAGGGGCAAGCACAGGTAGTTGTTGAGCAAGCTAAAGCACAAGCAGAACAAGTTAAAACCGAGTCTAAAATACAAGTTTCAACAGCTGAAAATGAACTTTCTATTAAAAAAATGGAAATTGAAGCTAGAACAAAAAGAGAATTAATGCAATACGAGTTTGATTTAAATGTTCAATTAAAACAACTCGAACTTGAAGCTCAAAAAGAATTAGTTGATAAGCAGACAAGTACACAAAAAGAAGTAGCTAATGCTAAAATTAGTGCCTCAAAAATTTCTGGTCCGCCAGATACAGGCAAACCACAAAAATCCTTTGAATCAAAAGGTAACGACGTTTTAGGAGGTTTTGATTTATCAAGATTTGAACCTAGATAAAACTATTTAAACTATTTTATTATATACAATTATGGAAGAACAAGTTAAAGTTAACGTTGCAGAAGATACTAATACTCCTGCAACAACACAAGAAAAAGAAGCTGCTGTTTTAGAACAAGCTATTGAAGATGGTTCTGTTGATGAATCTTATGGCCTTCAAGAAGACGGCGTTTATAAAGTAAATTTAGATAAACCACCAACAAATAAAGAAGATGCCATTCAAGAGCAAGAAACAGAGAGCATATCTGTGGGCGATGGAGCCGAAAATAGCCCGGAAGTGGACGAACAAGTACGGGAGCAAAATACAGAAGAGCAAGCCGAAGAAAAAGAAGAAGCGGTAATTGAATTAGTAGAGGACGAAGAAGAAATTAGTGAGCCTAAAAAAGTTATTGAGGAACAACCTGCAATAAAGGCAACTGAAAAAATCATAGAAGAACCTAAACTAGAATTACCTGAAAATATAGAAAAGCTTGTTAAGTTTATGGAAGAAACAGGTGGTTCTGTTGAGGACTACGTAAGTCTCAATAGAGATGTTTCAACTATGGACAATACAACTTTACTAAGAGAATACTACAAAAAAACAAAACCTCATTTAGATGCAGATGATGTTGATTTTTTATTTAACAAAAATTTTGCATATGATGAAGAGGCGGACGAACCGTCAGACGTTAAGGCTAAGCAATTAGCTTTTAAAGAAGAATTATATAATGCTCAAAATTACTTTAACGGTGCTAAGGACAAATACTATGCTGATCTTAAGTTAAGAAAGCAAACTAGTGTTGCTCCTGAATACGCTGAAGCAATGGAATATTACAATAATTCTAAGCAACAATCAGAAGAATATAATAATCTTCAAAAAGAGTTTATTGAAAAAACAAATAAAGTTTTTAATGATAATTTCAAAGGTTTTGATTTTAAGGTCGGAGAAAACAAATACAGGTTTAAAGTAGATAACACTGAAAAAGTTAAACAATATCAATCAGATATTTCTAATTTTATTAATGAATTTATAGGTGATGATGGAGCCGTAGCGGATGCCTCTGGGTATCATAAAGCTTTATTTGCCGCTAAAAATGCAGATAAGATTGCAAATCACTTTTATGAGCAGGGCCGTGCCGATGCTGTAAAAGATGCTGCTAAGCGTGCGAACAATATTAATATGGATCCACGAACCGATAATTCAACAATAAAAACCGATCAAGGTGATAAAATTAGAGTTGTATCTGGTAACTCATCTGATAAGTTGCGCATTAAATGGAATAAATAACACAACTTAAAATCAAACAAAATGGCTTTTACTAGTGGCATACCTGCCGCATTACAACCAACCCAGTCTAAAACGCTTTATTCTGGAAACTACATTGACTTTACCTCAGCGGCACATGATCAATGGACACAACAATTTTTACCCGATGTATACGAAAAAGAAGTAGAGCGCTACGGAAATCGTTCAATCGGATCATTTTTAAGAATGGTATCTGCAGAGATGCCTTCAACATCAGACCAAATCATTTGGACTGAACAAGGACGTTTACACACTCGTTACGCAAATGTACTTCCTCAAGGAACTGCTGCTGCGTTACCAGCTGTTGGAGCCGCTGCTGTTATTGCAGCTGACGCTAATGCAGGAGGACGTTTAAACTTTACTATTCCAGCCCAACCAACAAGTGTTGGATTAACATCTGCTACCACAGGAAACTGTAACTTTAAAGTTGGCCAAACAGCCATGATCCAAGTGCAGTCAAATGCAACTTCTGCCGTAGGTGGAACTGCTGCTGTAATCAAAGGGGTAGTAACCTTAGTAGAGGATACTCGTTTTCAAATTAAAGCTTACAAAGCTCATGCTGGTGTAACTGCTGCGCAAAGAGTAACAGCAATGGTTTATGGATCTGAATTTGCTAAAGGTACTGGAAACTTTACTGAAAAGCTTGATCCTAGCTATGCTACATTTACAAACGCTCCAATCATTATGAAAGAGCACTATTCAATTAACGGATCTGACACAGCTCAGATTGGATGGATTGAAGTGACTTCAGAAAACGGAGCTGATGGATACTTATGGTACCTAAAATCAGAGCATGAAAACAGACTACGTTGGGAAGACTACGTAGAAATGGCAATGGTTGAAGGTGTTGAAAAAAGTGCTGGAGGAGCTAATATTGCTCTTGGAACTTATGGAGGCAGCTTAGCTGCGCAAAATGCACGCGGTACTCAAGGTTTCTTTGATGCAATTGAAGAAAGAGGAAATGTATATTCAGGCTTTGGCGCTCAAGCAGCTGGAGGTGGAGCATTAACTGACTTTGATGCAGTACTTAAGCAATTAGATAAGCAAGGTGCTATTGAAGAAAATATGCTTTTCTTAAATCGTGATCTTTCTTTAGAAATTGATGACATTTTAGCACAACAAAATGGTGGCTACGCTGGTGGTACTTCTTATGGAGTATTTAACAACAGTGAAGATATGGCACTTACTTTAGGGTTTACTGGATACCGAAGAGGTTCTTATGACTTTTACAAAACTGACTGGAAATATTTAAACGACTGGTCAACTCGTGGAGGTTTTGGAGACATTGAAGGTGTATTAGTACCTGCTGGTACCTCTACTGTTTACGACCAACAATTAGGCACAAACATTAAGCGTCCATTCTTACACGTACGATATAGAGCTTCTGAAACTGACAACAGAAAAATGAAATCTTGGATTACAGGATCTGTTGGAGGACCAACTAGTTCAGATATTGACGAAATGAGAATGCACTATCTTACTGAAAGATGTCTTATTACTCAAGCTGCAAATAATTTTGTATTATTTAAAGCATAGTATTTTTTAACTATAGGATACGGGCTCTTCGGAGCCCTGTATTCTTATTTTATATTATTTAATTATGACAACAAAAACAACAAAAGTTCCATCTGTAGAAAAAGGATGGGAAATAAAAGACAGAACATATGTGCTTACAAATAATAGAGCGCCTATATCCTGGACAATACAAACAAAACACACAGCTAGAAAACCATTACTTTATTTTGATGAAGTCAGTGGTATAAACAGAGAAATAAGATATGCTACAAATCAAAGATCTTTATTTGTTGATGAACAAGATGGATCTGCTACTTTGGCTCATATTGTATTTTTAGATGGTGTTTTAGATGCTCCAAAAGAGCAACAAAATTTACAAAAATTACTTTCTTTATATCATCCAGAAAAAAATCAATTATGGATGGAAATTGACGAAGTGCAAGAAGCTGAAGATGAAATCGACGTTTTAGAAATGGAACTAGAAGCTTTAAACTTAGTTAATGAAATTGATATTGAACATTTAGAGGCTATTATGAGAACTGAATTAGGTTCTACAGTAGCTAATCTTTCTTCTAAAGAATTAAAAAGAGATGCGTATAGATTTGCTAAATCGCAGCCTGGATTATTTTTAGAACTTGTTCAAGATGAAGATATAAAATTAAGAAACTTAGCTAATAGAGCTGTTGAGGTTGGAATTTTACAACTAACTGATGATAATACTGTTTTTAAATTTGCTAATGGCAAAAAAGTTTTAACAGTACCATTTGAACAGCATCCGTACGCGGCTTTAGCACAATACTTTAAAACTGATGAAGGTGTAGATTTAATGAAATCTATAACAAAAAAGCTTTCATAAACACTTGGCGTAGAGTAAGAAATTAACTCTATGCCGTCTAAACCAACACAATAAATATAAATGGTAAATATAGATAACGTCTACAATACTGTATTAGTAATAACTAATAAAGACAACCGTGGATATATAACACCAGAGGAGTTTAATAGACTAGCAAACCAAGCTCAAAATGAAATATTTGAAAGCTATTTTAGAAAACAATCTTCATATGAGCTTAGCGCAAATATTACTAGCGATTTTGCAGATCCTGTTTTAAACACTTCTGAGAAAATAAATGAATTTTACGGTGATGCTAATTTAGTATTAAGCAATAGTATTTTTAACTATCCTGGTGATTTTTATAGATTAGGCGTTGTATCTGTTAATAATAAAGTAGCGGATTTTGCGCACCATTCAGATATAAAATATATTAACCAATCACCTTTAACTTATCCTGTTGATAGCCAGCCCGTATATACGTTAGCTAAAGATGGGGTTAAGGTTTATCCTAGCACAATAACTACCGGTGTGAGCATAGACTATTTAAAAAAACCTAACAGACCTAAATGGGGTTATATTATGCCTACGGCTGCACAGATAGCAGCAGGCGTACCTAACAAACCTATTTATGATCCAACAGTATTTGATCCCGCTACGGATAGCTATAGCGCATCTGCAAAGTCTTATAATTTTGAGCTACACGCTTCAGAAGAATATGATTTAGTTGTTAAAATTTTAACATATGCAGGAGTAGTTATAAAACAAGCTGATATAGCAGGATTTGGACAAGGTAAAGAACAACAAATAGCAGCAACTGAACAATAATGGCAATATCAAGAAGACCTTTAGACGTAGATAATTATTCCGCATTAGATGGCGGTACTGGATTAGCTATACCAGGATACTATAGTAGAACTAACTTAAACGATATAATTAATAACTTTATGATTGCTTATATTGGTGATGGTAAAGTTTTAACAAAGGTTCCTAGATATGAAGTTGCTTTTTGGGCACAAAGATCTGTTCAAGAATTTAGTTATGATATTTTACATTCTGAAAAGTCAATAGAAATAGAACTAAGCCCCACTAAAAGCATTTCACTACCGTCAGATTACGTTAATTACGTTAAAGTTGAATATACTGATTCTAATGGTGTAATGAAACCAATACTTCCTAGCAGAACAACTACAGCTAATAAAGCCGTTGCTCAAGACCAAGATTATAAATATTTATATGATCAAGAAGGAGATATAGTTTTTAAAGAAAAGTCCGAAACTATTGATAAATATCAATCGGCAAATAAAAACATATATACAGATCAAGCAAAAGAATACTATAATGGTTATTTTGATGAAGATGATTATAGATACTACGGTGGCCGATATGGATCAACCCCTGAATATCAAAATATAAATGGAACTTTTGTTTTAGATACGGAAGCTGGTAAAGTTTATTTTGACGCTGCGTTTAAAGAGGGATGTTATATAACATTTACTTATATTTCAGATGGCTTGGGAGATAATGGCAACTTTGACAATGTATACGTTCCTAAGTTAGCAGAAGATGCGGTGTACGCTTCTATGCTTTATAATCTTTCTAAACTTAGAAGCTCTGCTGCCGGAGCCGCTGGACTTTATAAAAAAGAAGCTTCATCTAAAATGCGAAATGCAAAAATAAGGTTGTCTAATATGAAAACAACTGAAATGACGCAGATAATGCGTAATAAAGCAAAATGGATTAAACACTAATAAAAATCTATGCCAGAAATTAAAAGACTCTTTAATGCGAGTAAAATGAATCGCGATTTAGATGATAGATTAGTACCTCCCGGTGAATATCGAGAAGCTTTAAATATAAATGTAAGCAAATCAGAGGGTTCCGACATGGGCTCTGTTGAAAATTTATTAGGAAATAAACTTATAAATACGACTTTAATAAATAATGCAACAGTTATAGGATCTTATAAAGATACTGGTTCTGAAAAAATTTACTACTATATTACATCAAATGATTCTTTTGATGAAAGCAATAGCGGTTCTCATCAAATAATAGAATATAATCAAAAAGCTGAAAAAAGTACTATATTAGTTGACTCCACGGCTCTTAACTTTCATAAAAATTATCCTATAACAGGTATAAACATTGTAGATACTTTATTATTTTGGACAGATAATAGAAATGCCCCAAGAAAAATAAATGTGCAAACAGCATTGAATGAGCCAGGGTATTATAATATAAACAATATTGATGATTTAATATCTGTAGCCAAATATTCTCCATTTCAAGCCCCCGAAATTCTTTCGGTAGGATCTAATGATGAAGCAGGTAATCCTATTACATCAAACTTTTTAGAAAATAAATTAGTAAGATTTTCATATAGATGGCAATTTGAAGATGGAGAATACAGCACATTAGCCCCATTTACACCTATATGTTTTTCAAGATTAGGCAATACCGATACAATATCGTCTTCAATAAGTGATTTTGGTGAGATTGAAACTTTTGTAAATGCTATAAAATCTGTACAATTATCTATTCCCACACCTTCTGGTTTTGGAATTACAAATGCAGAATTAATATATAAAGAAACGGGATCAAGCACTCTTTATGTTGTTGAAGATAAATCTATAACCACTGAAACAAGCGTTAACTTCTTTTATAAATCTCAAGACCCTTTTAAAACATTACCTCCGGATCAATTAACTAGAGTGTATGATGCAGTACCTAGGGTTGCTAAATCACAAGAATTAGCAGGTGGACGACTTATATACGGTAATTTTCTTCAAAATTATAATATACCTAATATAGATTTTACTGTAACTAGAACAGGAGAAAATTCAGCAAGGTATACACAAATAGATAGTTTATCTGTTAAATCAAGAAGAACTTATCAAGTAGGTGTTGTTTTAGCCGACAAGTTTGGAAGACAATCGCCTGTTATTTTGTCAAATTCAGGAGGGGACACTGCTTTTATTGACGCAGGTACCGGTGAGGCTGATTCAACAACAGCTTTTAATGCTTTGCGTATAGCATTTTCTCAAGCTACTATAGATACATTACAAGGTTTAGGCTGGGCTTATTCTTATAGAATTGTTGTAAAGCAAAGAGAACAAGAATATTATAATTGGATTTCTATTGTTAATTCTCAAGACACAGTAGCAAGACTAGGTGACAGCATAAATAAAATACCAAGAGATCAAACAGCAGTTATACCTCCAAGTACATCTGCAACAATTTCTCCTACAAATATTTCTGTATTTCCAAAAGTTTTATCTAGTACAAATCAAACAACTTCAGCGTTAACAAAAGTAAGATCTATAGCAAACCCATCAGGGGCTGCAACTGTTTCTACGGGATCATCTACATCTGGATTAGCTGTATTTGAAACAAAACCAGTAGAATCTGATTTAGATATATTTTACGAAACTTCAACTGGTGGATTAGTTTCACAGTTAACAACTACGGCAATTGATATAGAATTTTTTAATTGCTATTTATTAACATTTCAATCAAATACTCATATAGAAACGAATAGATTAAGAGCTGGTTTTAATGAAACTGCTTTTGATATAGGCGTTAGAGCTTTTGTAGTGCAAGAAAATTTTGCTGAAGAAAGAAGATTTAATACTTTAATTCATTCTAGTGGTCTTTTTAATTCAAGAACAAATATAAATTATATAAATCAATTTAACGAGTCTGAGGGAGGGTTAACAATATCTTTAGACCCTCACGATGGGTTTGTACAAAAATTGTTTGCAGACGATACGCAAATAGTTATATGCCAAGAAGATAAAATATCAAGATCTCCAATAAATAAAAACTTTATATACGCTGCAGAAGGAGGAGCTATTCCAGTTACAAGTAATACACAGTTCTTAGGAACAATAGCCCCTTATGCGGGCGAGTTTGGGATATCTGATAATCCGGAATCTTTTGCAACATTTGGTTTTTCAAAATATTTTACCGATAAAAACAGAGGTAGCGTGTTGAGACTTGCTCAAAATGGTATTACAGAAATATCAAATTTTGGAATGAGTGATTTTTTTAGAGATGCTTTAAAAAGTGCTACAAAAATAATAGGCTCATATGACGAATATCATGGGTTGTACAATTTAACTATTATTGGCGAGTCTTATTCTAGCAACGAAGATACTAATGTTGCAACTTCTGAAGATAATTATTTTACAATATCTTTTGATGAAAATGCTAAAGGCTGGACTAGTTTTAAATCATTCCAACAAGAATCAGGTATAAGTTTAAATAATACTTATTACACTTTTTATCAAGGTAAATTATGGGAACACAATTCCGACAGTGTTACTAGAAATAATTTTTACAATTTAGGTACTAAAAAATCTTATATAGAGGCTATATTTAACGATGCCCCTTCTTTAGTTAAGCAATTTAACACCATTGGCTATGAAGGAACTGAGGGCTGGGATTTAGAATTTATAAATACAGACATATCTAGTATAGGCGTTTTACCCACTACTACAAATGCTTTTAATACAATATTAAAGCTTCAGGGCGTTTCAAGCAATAGTATATTGTTCGGTGAAAGATCAATAAAAGCTAGCTCAGGGGCATCGATACAATGGACCATAACTGTAGAACCCAAAAGTTCCGATTATAAATTTACCAGTATAAATGACGTTATTCTTAGCGGAAACAATAATTTAACAATAACCACCCCATCTGCTATAGTAAATAATAAATTATCTTTTTTGGTTGAGTATGTAGTGGGCAATAGTGATTCTATACAAACCCTTAATGTAGGTGGCGTAGGTGCTTCATTAGCGTTTACTGTAGCATTGTTAACAATTAACACAGGAGACTCTGTTAGTAATGCTAGCGTTAGCCCAGCTGTTCAAACTTTTACTACTTCAGGAGCAAATACTGCTTTATTCACAATCGATGCTGATGATAATTACTATATTGAAGCTGGTAATATATCAATAAACACTTCAGGATTATCTACTTTAAACACATCAGGCATATCTGGAACTGAAAATAAAAATATAAAAGTTGTTAATTATACTGAAGGAAATAGATATACTATAGACAATATAAAGCAAAATATAATTATATTTACAATAGGAAAAACTTATACGTTTGATCAATCTGATTCAAGCAACGTAGGTCATCCTATAAGATTTAGTACAACAAGCAATGGTACGCATGGTGGAGGGTCTGAGTATACAACAGGTGTTACTTATATTGGAACTCCTGGTCAAGCGGGGGCATATGTATCAATAGTAATAACAAATTCAACCCCCTCTCTTTATTATTACTGTAGCAATCATAGTTTAATGGGAGGATCTACAAATATTATTCCTTTTAACTATAATAGATCTTTTGATAATGTTCAATTTTCAGCACCTATAACAGTTCCTAATAATCCTACAAATAACACAATAGGCGTTAGTGGTTCTGCTGTAACAAAATATGATATTACTTGGGTAGCACCTAATTTAGGTACTTTAACGCCTCCTAGTGGTGTTACGACAGGGGTTGCATATAAAACATTCCCATATGATTCTGCAGGCACTAGACAAGCTAGCATTAGGTTTACAGCTAGCGGTACAACAAAAGTTTTATTATCTAACTCTTACGATGTATCATACAATATTGCGGGCACAACTACATCAAAAACCTTATCTAGTCTACAAGACACTTTAGATGTGGCAATTGAAATACTACCTATATACGAATCAAATTTAATACAAGCTACTGTATCTGGCAATGGAGAAGTAAATGCGGCTTTAGGAGTGTACCCGTCAACGCATACTTTTGCAACAACCTCTCCGTCAAATTTAATTATTGGAGACGTAATTACAGAACAGGCAAATATAGATATCTTAGTAACACCTAGTGACTCTTGGATATTAATAAACGGAAGTTCAGGACCACAACCAATATCATCTTTAGGACAATTTACTATTGGAGCAACAGATAATGGTACTGGATCGCAGCGCACTGGGACTGTTGTTATAAGTAATAATAATGGTCGAGTTACAGGAATTAATGCTTCAACTATAAACATAACGCAATCATGAGTGACATAATTAATTTTCCTTTTGAAGAAAAAGAAGGCAAATATTTTGCGCCTATAGTTTCCGAACAAACTACATACAAGGTTATCAACGGATCCATAGTAGCTGATAGCACAGAGTTAGTGTCAGGTATAAAAGGTGCTTTTGCTAAAGTTAGATTAACTTTGCCTATTGATAAGGCGGAAAATAAAACAGAGTTGTTTGCTTTAAATTCGGAAGCGGTCAATTCATCGAATTAAATTATATGAAATTACAAGTAAGAAAATTACAAGAATCCGATTGGGATTTAATACCAAGTTGGTGGGAAGCTTTTGGTTCTGAAGGCTTCCCTCGCGACTTTTTACCCGGAGCATTTCAAGTGGGTGATAAACAAGAAAAAAAACGTGAAGGACTAGGTGGCTTTATGGTTTGCAAAGGAAACGATCCTATTGCAGCTATGTGGCTATGGATGACGAATAGTAAGATGGCAATTCCAGCTGTTGTAGTAAGTGATAAATCTTATCGTGACACAGACAGAAGTGATGCATTGCAACTCTTAGTAGATTTTACAACTGATTTTGCTGAAGACTTAGGTTATAAATATGCATTTGCATGGGCAAAACCAGGTAGATTATTAGAAAAATATAAAAAAGCGGAGTATTATTGCGATGAAACTCCATCTTATGAATTAATACTAAAATACTAATGGGAGATATAGTAAAAGGTGTAGCATCACTTTTTGGAGGTAGAAAAAGAAGAGAAGAACAAAAAACAGCAAATAGAGGGCTGGACGTAGCAAGAAGAAGGCAAGATGCATTTGATTTACAAAATGTATATGCGGGAATGGATACCCCTGATATTTCAATGTCCGGATACGACCCTTCTCAGGCTCAAATCGGTCAATTAGGACCAGCTCAACAAGCACAATTAGCTGAATTAGGGCCTTCGCAGGGTTATGATGCTCAAGGATATACAGCGCAAGGGTACGATCCAAGAACAACTTCTATAGGTGGTTTAGCAAGGGGAGCCGCTACAGGTCTTACTAATACAATGGCTAACCTACAAGTTTCAACAGCCGCAGCAGATATGCAAGCTAGAGAAGCAGACCAGTCATTAGCAGCATCTCAAGATTTAGCTGCACAAGCTGGTACGGGAGCAGGTGGTGCTACAGCTTTAGCTGCAGCTGCTGCAAAATCAAAAGCTGGAGTTTCAGCATCTATAGATCAGCAAGTTAAAAGAAATGAAATGCTTAGAGCTCAGGGTGAGAGTGAATTACAAAGATCTCAATTAGCTCAAGGCAATTTAGCTTCTAAATTTGATTTAGGTCAAAGCCAATTTAACGTCGGTGCTCAAAATAGAGCCGCACAATTTGGAGCTCAAGCACAAAACCAAGCGGCACAATTTGGTGCTCAAGCGCAGAATCAAGCAGCCAGGTTTGGCGCTCAATCTGCTAATCAATTTTCGTTAGCTCAGTTTGGTGCAGCAAATCAAATGAATCAATTTAATACTAGTCAGCAAAATCGTTTTGCTCAAGCACAATTTGGTGCAGAAAATCAATTTGCATTAGCTAACCAACAAGCACAAAATCAAGCCGCTAGGTTTGGAGCGACTGCTGCTAATCAAGGACAAATGGCTGCTGCAGATTACCAGTTTAAAACTGATGTTATGGAAAGACAAGGTGAAGCTGCTAGGCAACAATTTGATTTTGATAGATTACAGGATCAAACAAGTAGAGCAATGGCAAGAAGCAATGCTGCTGACGCAGCAAGAGCACAAGCTAAGTCAGACCTTATTGGTGGCATAGCCGGCGTTGCTAACGCAGCGGTAAGCGCATTTACAGGCGGTGTGGGTGTATCAAATTTATTAGGTAAAGCAGATAAGGGATAACAATATGGCAAACTATAATTACGACTTTTGGTCAAAAGAATTTGAATACAAGCCTGGTGGCGCGAAAAGCCAACAGATGATAGGTCAAGCTATAGACGAATCTGTAGCGGAGCGCCGATTAATGGCTGATAGAGCTGAAGCAAAAAGAGATAGGCAGCTTAAAAGAAATATTTTAAATTATAACTATGCGCAAAAAATGGCGCAAGATATGGATGATTTAAATATTATGCCTACAGCTGGCGTGCAGGGTATGAGCGAAATCATGACTGCTGCCGGAAGATCTATTGCTGATCAAGCTGCTTACTTAAATAAAGAGCTTAAAAGAACTGGAGATATGACATCATATTCTGCAGCAATGGCTAGATTAAAAGGTGAGGTTAGTAGCATTAAAAACATGGATCAAGAAGCTAAGGCTTTCTTAGGTGGTGTAAATACAGCTATAGAAAATGGTACATTTTCAGATTATAATTCACCTGAATTATTAGGCATGGCAGAAGATATGCGAAGAGGATCGCCTAAAGGTAGATTTGAAAACATTAATGGAGTTACAACATGGGTATCTGAAACTGTAGATGGAAAGCCGTATCAGGTTGCTGCAAGTCAATTTAGTGAGTTATCTAAAAAACTTCAAGTTAAAGATGATGTAGATACTTTGTTAAAGTCTTCTATAAATTTAAACGCAGGAAGAGATGGCAACATAATAGGATTTAATGAAAGTCCTAAAGGTATAGGCGGAGCTGGCTTAAGTGCAGCTGATATGGCAGCAGATAGTTTAACTGATCTTATAAGTACCGCTGGCCCTGGCAATAAAGAAAGAAAAAGTGCAGCCCTATTAGTTGACCATTTTGGTGTGCCATCAAGAAGAGCTAAAGAGCTTATGGCTCAAGTTATTGATGAAGATCAATTAAGTCCTCAAGAAAAAGCAGATGGTATTGTTACAGAAGGCGACAGGTTATTGCAACAAAGATGGTTGCAAAAAGCAGAATCTATGTATGGCATTAACCAAAAAGCTGTTAGCACAGAGCGTAGAGCAAGGCAAGATCAATACGAACAATATAAAGAAAAGATTGATAATAGAAAAGATGTTGATAATACAATAAAAAATTTACCTGCAGCTACTATTAATAATAATAATGAAAATGATCCGTTATCAAAAGCTTACATGTTTAAAGAGGAAGCTCAGAATAATCCTGGAAAGTTTTGGAATGATGTAGAAACAAGCTTTATAGAAAAAGGATTTACTAACCCTAAGCGTCTTTATTCTGAAGCTAAAACAATATACGATCCTAAAGATCCAAACGCTGATGAAAACGGAGTTGTAACTATACCATCTAGATTTATAGGATACCAAGTTGTTAATGAAAAGTTACCAGCTAATAGAAGAACACCTGTTACAATTTACGCGGATGATTTTAATAATTTAGATAATGTGTATAAAAAAATATATGCAGCTACAGGAATGGAGTCTTTTGGAAGAAAACCAATTTCCGCAAGAACTAAAACAGGTACTAATGATCCTATAACTGAAATGCAAGGTATAGGTCAAGCTCAAGTTAATAACGATTTTGCAAATTAATAATATGAATAAAATTTATATTGTAGACGGAGTACAGTACAATGTTGCTCCTAATAGAGAGGAAGAGTTTCTTAAAAAATTTCCTAATGCTACTTTGGAAGAACAAGAAGCTCAAGTGGAAAAGCAAGCACCTGTTGTGGAGACAACTGCACCTGCAGCAGGGCAAAGACCCGATACGGGATTGCAGTTGGAAAGTGGTTCTTCGGAATTACAAAGTGAGGACCCCGCTTTAGGTTTTTTTGATCAAATACTTAAGCCTGACGTTGAAAGAAACGAAACATATCAAGAAAGAGAAGCTAGACAAGAGATTGAATTGCGCAATAAATTAAATGAAAGATTAGCTAAAGAAAAAGCACAAGGCGGATTATCTACTACAGATAAAATGGTTAATAGTATAACTAATATGGCTGACGATTTTCAGCAATTTATACCTAACACTGTAGTAACTAGTAATAAAATATTTAGAGGTATATTTGGTGATGAAGCTATTGATGCTTTTGTTGCTAATAAAAAAATACCAGAATTTTTTAAAGAAGGCTTGTCTGAAAAAGATTTGGATTTTGCAATACAACAACAAAAATTGCAAGAAGCTGAAAAGGGTAAAACCGGATCAATAGTTAAAGGTTTTAAAGAAGGTGATATAGGCGAAATTGCCGCGGGAGTGGTAAATGCTATTACTTCTATAGGATCTTCAGCGGCTGTCAACACTTTAACACTAGGTGGAGGCTTGGCTACGGATTTAATTGGTAGATCATATATTGATTATAATGAAACTTTAGCAGCTCAAAAAGGAAAAACAATTTCAGATTTAATAAGAGATAACGAAGACAAAGTTGCATTGCCAGCAACGATAGGAGCTTTTAGCGCTAGTTTAGAAAGAGCTGGTTTAAAAGGAGCCGGTAAATATCTTATGAATAAAGTTGTGCAAAAGGGCGTTAATAAAACTATTGCTGCGGCTTTGTTGTCGGGTAATAAAGAAGGATTAACTGAACTTGCACAAACAGGACTAGACGCCGTAAATATAGCTGATGCTAAAGGGGAAAACAAGTTAGAAGCTTTTGGTAACGCTGTTTTTTCAGAAGAAGGATTAGAATCATATTTACAAGGTTTTGTAGGCGGGGGAGTTCTGCGCGGAGGTAAATCAAATTTATTAATTGATAAAACAGATAAATTAAAAGCTGCTACAGCTATGCGTTCTGTTTTTGAATCAAAATATGTTAAAAATGCTTTAGAAGAAGTTGAAAATTTACGTGAACAAAAAACAACTACAAAAGATAAAGAAGTAAAAAAAACAATTGATAAACAAATAAAAGAAAAGCAAAAACAAATTGCTGAAGTTGTTTTAGAAAACAACAAAATGTTTAATTCCATGACTGATAATGAAATTTATCAATCATCTAAAGAATATGACAAAGTAACTAAATTAGAACAAAAACAAGATAAAGTTAATTCAAGATTTGAAAGTGGTGAAATAACCAAAGAAGATCAAAACATACTATTAGAAGAAATAAACTCAAATATTAATAATAGTATACAAAAATTAACTAATATTAAATCTGAAGCTTTAAATAGATCAGATGCTAATTTAGAAAAAAATCTTGAAACAATTGAAAGTTTGTCTAGTAAAATAGAAAATCTTACATTTAAAAGATTTGAAACATCACAAGAAGTTCAGGACTACTTACTTTCTAAAGATAAAAGAAAAACTAAACAATCAAAAATATTAGCTGAAGGCAATGATGGTTCTATAATACAAAATCCCGATGGTAGCCAAGAAATAATAATAAATGAAGAAGTTTCTAAAAAAACAGGCGCTATAAATGTAGGGTCCCACGAATTTCTTCACGCTGTATTATTTAAAACTTTACAAGATAGCCCAGCTACAGCTGTATCATTAGGTAATGCTTTAAAAACAGAAATTGATAAATTAAATAGTAATGAAGTAAAAGATTCTGTTTTTAAGGACAGATTAGAATTATACGAAACCGAAAAAGAAGCTGTAAGAGGTGAGGAAGTTTTAGCTTTATTTTCTGATGCTACTGCTACTGGTGATTTAAAATTTAATGAAAACTTATTTACAAAAATAGGTGATCAATTTAGAAAAATATTTGACGCTGTAGGTATTAAAAGAAAATTTGATTCTGGTAAAGATGTTTATAACTTTATAAAAGATTATAATAGAGATATTTCAAAAGGTGGATTAAGACAAGCTCTAATAAGAGGAGCTAAAGAAGGTTTTGAAGGAAGATTAATTAAAACTGAAGACATTCAGAGCGAAGCTAAAAAAGCTAGAAAAGATTCTCGCTCAAATTTAAAAGGTTTACTTGAAAAATACGGTGATAAAAGAACTTTGGTTCAACAAAGTTTACTTAAAACACCACAAGGACAAGAAACGTTTGATTTTGTAAAATCTGAATTTGGCCAAGAAGTGGCGCCAATAGTTGAGGTAGTAACTAAAAGATTATATGATCCAATACCGCAAGAAGCTAAAGAAGGCGTAAGTAGACAGGAATATAAAAATGCAATGATTTCAGACTTGGCTACGATAGTAGATCAAGAATATGATCCTACAAAGCAGGACATTGATAAATTTGTTAGCATTAGAGCATTTCAAAGATCTAATAGATTAGCAAAGCAATTAGGTATTGAATCTATAGTTGAAGAAGGTGGTGTAGGTATTACAACAGATGTAACAGAAGCTAAAGCTGTTATGGCTGAAGAAAAAGCACCAGACGAGGTTTCAACTAAAAAACCTATAGCTGAAGCTTTAAAGCTGCCTAAAGAGCTTTTAGAAAAAACAAATAAATTAGCAGAATTGGCAGCTATAAAGGCGGATAAATCTTTAGAAGGAAAACAAACATCTGATGTTAAAAAGCTTTCTGCTAGAAACAAGGCTTTTAATGATATTTTTAGTAAGCAATTATTTAATGATATTAAGAATGAATTAGGTAAAAACACTAAAAATTCAGATGATTTTTCTAAGTATTTAAATAAGAATTATGAAGCGTTATTAGATGCTGCATTAAATAATATAGACTTTCAAAAAGGTGGCGGTATATCTGCAGATTGGAATACAAACCCACCAACAAAAGAAGAGTTTATAGATTATTATGAAGCTACGGATGAAAAAGCATCAACAAGAGCTGATCGTAAAAAGTCTTTAAATAATGCTATAGCTAGACAATTAGCAAATGAGGCTAGAATTGAATTTGCTAAAAAAGACCCTGCTACTGCTGAAATATTTAAAAAGAAGCACGGTGTTGTTTTAGCTAGTAAAAGTCAATTTGATAAGCCTAAGTCTAGTTTAGATAGAGAGTTTAGATTAGAAACAGGTGATGTTAATAAGCTTTTAAATAAATATTTAGGTAGAGGTATATATGATTTAAGAAAAAAAGAGAACATAGATAAATATATATCTGACTTAGAAAAATATGTATTTCCAATATTTCCTAAAAAGTTTTTATTTACAGGAGAAGGAACAGGAATGTTTACTCATAGTAAAAGAGTTATAGGTGGTAAATCTAGGTCTTTTACTGAGCAAGAAAGAGATGAAGTATATAATTATTATAGAAATAAATTAAAAGATTCATATAATAATTTTAAAAACTGGGGTGATGATATTCCAGGCGTTACTGATTATACAAGAAGATTGTATGAAAATGGTAAAGCTGTAGGTAATACTGAAGCTAAACAAAAACAAAATTTTGAAAACGGTACAACTGCCAAGTTTAATGAGCAAAATGGCTTAGTTTTTGACGAAATGTGGAAAAGAATTCACGATGCTATTAAAAAAGATAAAAATGCGGCTGTCGTATTTGGAAATTATTTTAAGTTAGTAGCTAATGTAAAGAATCATCCACATAGATTAGGTGCTGAAGTTATAGGCAGATCATTAAATGTTAAAGGTGATGGCAAAAGGCTGTTTGAATTTGAACATGCAATGCCAGCTACCGGTGCTTATTTATATTTACTAGATAGCATACTTTCTAATAGAAATTTTTATCAAGATTTTAAAGCTGTTAAAAATAATTATAAAGTAATAGCTTTAGACAAAGCTTTAAATTATAAATTAGGAGATGCTGGTTTAGGCACAGGTATGCCTAATGGCTGGAAAGTATTCTCAAACAGTTGGATTGAAAGATATTTTAATCCTGAAGTAGCTTTATTTGATGGAGGATTAAACCCTGAAAGTTTAGTTGATTTAAATGATAATACATTTGGCAAAGTTTATGGCATTGACGCTGTAGGGCAACCGCTAGTTCAAATAAAATCATCTAAATCTCTTGATCAAGATTTTAATAAAATACTTGAAAGAGTTAAGGGTGTTGCTGCTGATGCTACATATTCTGAAGCTAGAGCTATAAAGCTTGGGAAGAAAAATAATCCTTTTAAGTTTTTTGTTCCTTATTCAGCTGAAGATTATATGGGATTAGTATATCCTACACTTGGCAAAGGAGCTGAGGGGGATAAAAATCTTAAATGGTATAAAGAAAACATTACTGATGTTTATGCAAGAGGTATTCGTGATTTTGAAATAGCTAAGCAGCAGTCTATGACACAATGGACTGAGCTTAAAAAACAAATTAAGAATTCACCAGCCAAACTGGGTAGTGATGCTGTAAGAGATTTTAGCAATGAAGAAGCTATAAGATTATATTTATGGGACCAGCAAGGTATGCTACCTGATAATGTTGCTAAAAAAGATATTGAAGCAATAAATAAATATATTGACAGCAAGCCTGAGCTAAAAAGTTTTGCAGAACAAATACAAGGTC
>ERZ1039804.138-NODE-138-length-46233-cov-51.958054_pt1 | contig 46233 bp, 45 predicted proteins | sample MGYA00383089_ERZ1039804 | MGnify/ENA primary metagenome ERZ1039804 (study PRJEB29581, sample SAMEA5548359) | metagenome | biome: marine; feature: coastal; material: water | depth 1 m | study: Short-term variability in the microbial, nano- and picoplankton...
GTTGTAGTGCAATATTATTAATAAGCTCCATCATGTTAACTGTTTTACCAACACCAGCTCCACCAAATAGGCCGACCTTTCCACCTTTGGCAAATGGACACATTAGATCGATGACTTTAATACCTGTTTCTAAAATGTCATTAGACGCTGACTGATCTGTATAACTAGGAGGTTTTCTGTGAATTGGCATTTTTTCCTTTTCACCAATAGGACCTTTTTCATCAATAGGATTTCCTAAAACATCCATGATTCTTCCAAGAGTTGGTTGGCCAACTGGGACTGAAATAGGTGCATTAGTTCTTAAGACAGCTAGGCCTCTTTTTAATCCTTCTGTAACGCCCATAGCAATTGTTCTAACAACTCCATCGCCAAGCTGTTGCTGAACTTCAAGAGTTGTTCCGCTCTCTTCAATCATTAAAGCTTCATATACTTTTGGAATATTATTTTTGTCAAACTCGACATCAATAACCGCTCCAATAATCTGTGTAACTGTTCCGTTGCTCATATTTTTCTCCTTAAACTGCTGCTGCGCCGCCGACTATCTCTGAGAGCTCTTGAGTGATAGCTGCTTGTCTTACGTTGTTATATAAAAGTTCTAATTCTTTAATCAAATCGCCTGCATTGTCTGTTGCACTTTTCATAGCGATCATTTTTGCTGCTTGCTCACAAGCGTTGTTTTCAACAACAGCCTGATAAACCAGTGATTCAATATATCTAGTTAATAATCCATCTAATAATTCTTTAGCTTCGGGCTCATAAATATAATCCCACTGTGTTGGAAGTGACTCATCCTGCTCTACTGGGGCTAAAGGTATTAATTGATCAACATTTGGTTGTTGGGTCATAGTATTAACAAAACTATTCGAGCATAAATAAGCCTGATCAATATCGCCATTCTTATGCATATCTAAAACAATCTTTGTTAAACCAATCAAGTCTTCTGGATTAGGTTTATCACCCAGTTTCTCTGCAACTCCCACAACATGTCCACCAACACTTTTAAAGAAGCCTGGCGCTTTAGATCCTATTAATGCAAAACACGATTCAACACCTTGCTCATGAAGCTCTGCTGATTTAGCAATTACTTGTTTAAATAAATTAATATTTAAGCCACCGCACAAACCTTTGTCAGATGATACAACTATAAAACATGCTTTTTTTGGAGTTCTTTCTTCATAAAAAGGATGGGGATACTCTGAGCTCGCAGATGCGATATGAGAAATAACATCCTTAATTTTTAAAGAATATGGTCTTCCTTTTAACATGTTGTCTTGAGTTTTTTTCATCTTACTCGCCGCAACCATTTCCATAGCCGAAGTAATTTTTTGCGTGCCTTTTATGCTCGCAATCTGCTTTCTTACTTCTTTTGTATTAGCCATTATTTATCTGTAATTAAAAAGTTTGGGTTTTCTTAAAGTCTTCAACCAAAGCTGTGAACTGACTTTCAATATCATCATTCCAGTCACCTGTTGAGTTAATTTGTTGCTCGAGCTCTGCTTTTTCAGCAGTTAAGTAGCTGTGAAGGGCTTCTTCAAAGTCTAAGATTTTATCAACCTCTATATCAGCCATAAAACCTCTATCAGCAGCAAATAAACTTAATGCTTGCTGAGCAACACTCATTGGAGCATATTGCTTTTGCTTAAGAAGTTCTGTAAAAGCTTTACCATTTGCTAGCTGTTGCTTAGTAGCATCATCTAAGTCAGATGCAAACTGAGAGAAGGCAGCCAATTCACGATACTGTGCTAATGCTGTTCTAACTCCACCAGCAAGTTTTTTCATAATTTTTGTCTGCGCAGAACCACCAACCCTTGATACAGATAATCCTGGATTAATAGCAGGTCTAATACCTGAATTAAATAGTTCTGTTTCTAGATAGATCTGTCCATCCGTGATTGATATAACGTTAGTTGGAACAAAAGCAGAAACGTCTCCAGCTAAAGTTTCAATAATTGGTAAGGCTGTTAATGATCCAGTCTTTCCTTTTACTTTACCGCCAGTAACTTGTTCTACATAGTCTGCATTAACTCTTGCAGCTCTCTCTAATAGTCTTGAATGAAGATAGAAAACATCTCCAGGATAGGCTTCTCTTCCAGGAGGCCTTTTCAGCAAGAGTGAGACCTGTCTGTAGGCAACCGCTTGTTTTGAAAGATCATCGTAAACAATTAATGCGTCCTCACCTTTGTCTCTAAAGTATTCACCCATTGAACACCCTGAGTATGCAGATAAGTATTGCATTGGAGCTGGGTCAGCTGCTGTAGCTGAGACAACAATTGTATGATCCATAGCGCCGTACTCTTCTAATTTTCTTACAACGTTGGCAACAGTTGATTGTTTTTGCCCGATAGCAACATAGATACACTTAACGCCTGTGCCTTTTTGGTTAATAATTGCATCGATCGCAACTGCTGTTTTTCCTGTTTGTCTGTCGCCGATGATTAATTCTCTTTGTCCTCTTCCGATTGGAACCATAGCATCAACAGCCTTCAACCCAATCTGAACAGGCTGATCTACTGATTGACGTGCAATAACACCAGGAGCAACAACCTCAACAGGTGCGGTTCCTTCTGCTTTTATTTCACCTTTGCCATCTATTGGAGCCCCAAGAGTGTTTACAACTCTTCCTAGTAAGGCCTCTCCCACAGGTACCTCTAAAACCTTACCTGTGCAAAGTGCTTTTTGACCCTCGACAAGCTCTAAGTAATCACCAAGAACAACCGCTCCAACAGAGTCTTGCTCTAAGTTAAGCGCCATCCCTTTAGTGCCATTTTCAAATTCTATAACCTCACCATACATAACATCGCCCATGCCATGTATTCTGACAATACCGTCAGATACACTGACGATAATGCCTTCATTTTTTCTTTCTGCTGAAAGATCAAGTCCAGCGATCTTTTCTTTTAGAACGCTAGAAATTTCTGATGGATTTAATTGACTCATTTTTTCACCTTAAAAATTTAATTGGTTTACAAGTTTGTTGACCTTTCCTCTTATAGAAAGATCTAAAGTTTCGTCACCTACCTTAATAGATAAGCCGCCCATCATTTTTGGGTCTTTTGAAAAATATATATTTGCATCATTGCCATAGGAACTTCTAAGCTTTGCCTCGATGCTCTCTTTAGCATCATCACTTGGGTCTGCTGCAACAACAACTTCTATAGAGTTTTGATCTTTATGCTTTTCTAACAGCTCTTGATATATCGAATATATTGGATGGAGAAGGTTTAATCTTTTATTCTCAGCCAGTATTGAAAGGAGTTTTTTCGATGTATCTGTAATGTTGTCATCAAAAAGCTTAACTAAAATATCTACAACTTCCTGTCTTGATAAAACAGGATTTTCAATGGTATTGATCACCTCTTTGGATTTAGATGCGATAGCCATTATTTTAAGCTCGCTTGCCATTTCGTCTAAATTGCTTGTTTCAACCGCAGAAGCAAATAGTGCTTTAGCATATGGTCTTGCAAGTGGGGTGAGCTCTATCATTGCTTATAAATCCTCTGCCGCTTTCTTTAAAATAGCGTCGTGTTTTTCAGGCGATATCTCATCACCAAGAATTTTTTGAGTTGTATCTATAATAATGTCAGACATTTGCTGCCTTAGCTCTTCTTTTGCTTTGTTTGTTTCGTTCTCGATGGATGTAGATGCTGACGTCATAATCTTCTCAGCTTCTTCTTCAGCCTTGGTTGATGCATCGCCTACAATTTGTGATGCTCTAGCGTTGGCTTTTTTAAGAATTTCTGCCGCTTCAGCCTTCGCTTGATCCATCTCTTTATCGAAAGCTAATTTAGCCTCCTCAAGAGAATCGTCAGCTTTTTTGGCTGCCTCTAAACCATCAGATATCTTTTTTTCTCTTTCTTGCATAACTTCCAAGATAGGCGGATAGATATATTTCCAGCATATAGCTACAAATACAATCATTACGACTGCTTGGGCAAGTAAGGTTGCGTTTATATTCATTCTTTAAAGTTTTTTACAGAGCAAATAACATGTACATGCCAAGACCTACACCAATCATAGGCACCGCATCTGTTAATCCCATCATAAGAAAGAATTTGCCTTGAAGAAATGGTGCTAATTCAGGTTGTCTAGCCACACCCTCAATAAACTTACTACCTAAAACACCCACACCAATACCAGCTCCAATAGCTGAAAGTCCCATGGTAATTCCTGCTGCTAAAATACTATATTCCATTTTTTTCTCCTTAAATTTGAGGTTTAATGTTCCTCTGTTTCATGCGCCATTGCTAAATAAGCAATAGTTAACGCCATAAATATAAATGCTTGCAATGCCACGATTAATATGTGGAAAAGCGCCCAAACTAAATGTAAACCAATACCAAGAAAACCAATTAATGTGCTGCTGAAAAATAACATAAGCGCAATTAATATAAATATCATCTCTCCTGCATATAGATTGCCAAAAAGCCTTAAGCCCAGTGATATTGGTTTGGCTATAAAATTAACCATCTCTAAAACGAAGTTAACTGGCATTAGCCACTTGCCGAAAGGATGGAGTGTTAACTCTGCCGCAAATGCTTTAATACCTTTAACTGAGATGCTGTAATAAATCGTTAAAACAAATATTGCTAAGGCCATTCCTAAAGTAATATTTGGGTCTGTGGTTGGCACAACCTTAAAGTAAAAAGATTCTGGACTTGTTATCCAGGCATGCTCTGGGCCGCCAACAAGATAGTAAGCAACATGTCCTGCTAGCACGGGTAGAAAATCAACCGGGATTAAATCCATTAAATTCATTAACAAAATCCAAACAAAAACTGTTAGCGCCAACGGTGCTATTAATGTATTTTTAATAGATCCAAATAAGGATTGAACATTGTCTTCAACAAACTCAATACTCATTTCAACAAAATTCTGGAGTCCTGTTGGTGTAGAGTCAGCAGTAGTGCCTTTGGGCATTGCTCTTTTAAATAAAAATAAAAAGAGGCCTCCTAAAAAAATAGACCAAAATAAAGAATCTACGTGGAATGCCCAAAAAGTCATATTTTCAACATCATGGGGATCACAACTCCATCCGCCATCTTTGAGTTGACCACAAGTAAGGTTTGTTAAATGATGTTCAATGTATGATTGTGTGGTTAATTCTTTTGCCATTAACTTAACGCCTCATTTTTTACTATAAATGTCATTGGGTTAAGAATTGTGTTTATCAGAATGTATGAGAACATTGCGTAAACAAAGGCATCCTTAATATACAAAGCTGTTAAGTATAAAAAGATAACAAAGAGAGCCCATTTGACCACCCAATTAAACATCACATTGATCATAGGATCGCTTATTCTTCCGCTAATAATATAAGCAACTGACAAAGATGTTATGTATAAAGCTGGGGCCAAAACAAAAAAGATGTTTTGAATAGTTCCAGCAATCACAAGAAATAAAAAGGCTATTACAACCATGTTTTTGTTGCTAAAAATTGTATTTAAAAAACTTTTCAAAAGATGTGTGTTTTTGTTTATATGTATTGGCGGGAATTATAGAAATTAATAGCCTTAGAAACAAGTTGTTTTCAAATTAATTTATATATTAATCTGTTAGCTTGGAGATGATATTTTCCAGCTCATCAGATGTGTTGTACGTGATAACAACCTTGCCATTTTTTTTATTTTTTGCCTCTATTTCAACCTTGTGCCCAAAAGCATCTGACATTTCCTGTTCTATATTTAAAAGATCGGTATCCTTATTCTTTCTTGCTTTATTGTTAGGGCCTTTTTTCTTTTGGGATATATTGCTTAGGTCTTTTACAGTTAGTTTGTTTTTAATAATATTATCTGCAGCAGCCTCTGCCTCTTTGGGATCGAGTGAAGCCAATAGTTTTGCATGGCCTTTTTCGATTTGACCCGAAGAAAGAAGATCTAAAACCTTTGTTGGAAGCGATAAAAGTCTTATTGAGTTTGCTATTGTACTTCTTGCCTTGCCTGTAGAGGTTGCCACTTCGTCTTGAGTTAACCCAAACTCTCTTTTAAGCCTGTCATAGCCACGAGCCTCTTCAACTGCGTTAAGATCTTCTCTTTGTAAGTTTTCTATAAGGGCTGATTCAAGAGCGTCTTGATCTTTCTTTTGGTCAACAAGACATGGAATTGTTTTTAGTCCTGCTTTTTTTGATGCCCTTAACCTTCTTTCGCCAGCAATTACCTCATATTTGTTTAGTCCAAGCTCTCTTACCAGTATGGGTGAAAGCACGCCATGCTTTTTGATTGAATCTGTTAGCTCTAATAGTTTATCTTCATCAAAGTTTGCTCTTGGTTGGAACCTACCTGCGTTTATTGATTCTAAATCAACATCTTTAACCGTTCTTTGATTGTTGTTGTTTGATGATCCTAACAGTGCATCCAAACCTCTATTTAAAATTTTTCCATCTTCAGACATATTCGACCTTCCTTATTAATTCCCCAGCCAGGGCTAGATACGCTTTTGCGCCGTAAGAACTTGGCATGTATTTCACACCGGATATACCGTGGCTGGGAGCCTCAGCCAATTTGATGTTTCTTGGTATAAGGGTGTTAAAAACAAGATTTGAAAAATGGGATTCGAGCTCGTCGGATACCTCTTTTGCTAAATTGTTTCTCATGTCTACCATTGTTCTCACTATTCCCAAAACTCTGTTCGATGATAGGTTTTTGTCTGCCAATGATTGGATTGTTTGCATTAAGCCCGTCACTCCTTCGAGAGAATAATATTCGCACTGAAGTGGTATTAGTGTTCCTGAAGCAGCAAATAATGCTTCTATGGTTAATTGGTTGAGCGTTGGAGGGGTGTCGATGATCGTATAGTCATAGGAATCTTTAAGAACATCGAGTTCTTTTTTTAAAAAAGTTTGTTGGTTTTTTTCTCTGATTCCAATCTCTAGCGCTAAAAGCTCTTGGCTGCCAGGCAAAACATCATAATCATCTGATGATTTGTAAATACACTCTGTGATATTAACGTTTTCATAAAATAAATTGTAAAGAGTGTTTGGTGATTTTTCTTCAAGGCCGGCTGCTGTAGTTGCATTACCTTGAGGATCTAAATCAACTAACAGAACTTTTCTATTTGTTGCGGCTAGGCTTGCTGCAAGATTTACAGCGGTTGTTGTTTTTCCGACACCGCCTTTTTGGTTTGCTATGGCTAAAATCTTATTCATTAAGTTTTATCTTTAAAAAATGCCTTTCGTTTTTTTTGTTCTCTATTTCGATTATTTCATACTTATATTTAATTGTGTCTATGGAATCTAATTCTTCTAAAATTTTTTCCATTCTGCCTTTGAGTAAAACATATTGTCCTTTTTTAGTAATATTGTTCTTTGTGAGTTCTAGAATGTTTGATGTTGAAGAGAAGGCTCTTGCTGTTATAAAGTCATAAGACTCGAGGCTGTTTTTGCTGTTTAGTGTTGTTTTAAGAACTTTTGTATTCTTAAGAGCAAGCGCGTCGATTGTTTTGTTTAAAAAGTAGCACTTTTTTTGGTTTTTCTCTAAAAGGTGATTTGTTGTTTTTGGTCTTAGTATTCCAATAAGGATTCCTGGAAAGCCTCCTCCAGAACCAAGATCAAGAACCTTTTGGGCCTTATCAATTTCATGGATTAAAGGAAGGCAGTCTAATACGTCTTTTTCATAAACCTCTTCGATGCTTGTTCTCACGAATATGTTATGTTTTTTGTTAAACAAGAATGCCTCTTCAACAAATTTTTTTATTTTAAGAGTTTGTGTTTCTGTGATGTTTGGTATTTGATGTTTTAGTTCTTTTTTTGTTTCTTCAAGCATTTGTTTTTAGTATTTCTTCTTTCTTCATTACTACTAAAATTAAATTTATCGCAGCGGGTGTTACTCCTTCAATTCTAGACGCTGAACCTATTGTTTGTGGTTTGGTTTTTGTGAGCTTTTCAACCACCTCATTTGATAGTCCGCTTATGTTTTTGTATGAAAAATCATCAGGTATTTTTTTATCATTTTGTTTTCTGTTTTTGCTTATTTCTCTCAGTTGTTTTTCTATGTATCCCTTGTACTTTATTTCTATAGATGCTCTTTTAAATAATTTTTCCTGGTTCTCCGTAAGCGAAATAATTTTATCTTCATCAATGTCTGGTCTTGTTAGGAGTTGTGCTATTGTTCTTTTTTCAGCCAACTCTACCGTTTCGTTTTTTTTGTTTATAAAACAATTTACTTTTGTTTTTTCTAATGTTGTTTTTACAAACTCTTTATATATTTCTTCATTGGCAGAAAACCGGCTTAGTGTTTCTTGATCAACAAGTCCAAAAGCATAGCCTTTTTCTAAGATTCTTTGTTCTGCGTTGTTTTGTGACAGCAAAAGTCTGTGCTCAGCTCTGCTTGTAAACATTCTGTACGGTTCTGTTATTCCATGGGTTATGAGGTCGTCAACAAGGACTCCGATGTAGGCCTCGCTTCTATCTAGAACAAATTCTGTTTCTTCTTTTAAAGACCGTGAGGCGTTAACCCCAGCTATTAGTCCTTGAGCTGCTGCTTCTTCATACCCAGTGGTTCCATTTATTTGTCCTGCCAAATAAAAGTTTTTCAAGAACTTAGTTTCAAGTGTTTGTTTTAGAGATCGAGGGTCTATGAAATCATATTCAACAGCATAGCCATATTCTTCTATTTGAGAATTTTCCATGCCGGCTATGGAGGTAATAAACTCTTTCTGGGCTTCTTTGGGGAGGCTTGTAGATATTCCGTTAGGGTAAACTAGGTCTTTTTCAATCCCCTCGGGTTCTATAAAAATTTGGTGGCTTTCTTTGGTGTTAAATTTATAAACCTTGTCCTCTATTGAAGGGCAGTATCTTGGTCCTATGCCAACAATGTTGCCGGAATACATTGCTGATAGATGTATGTTTTTATCTATTATTTTGTGTGTTTCTTTGTTTGTTCTTGTTATGTAACAAGAAAGTTGTTTTTGGTGTTTCTTTGTTTCGCCCCTAAGCGACATGAAGGGAGTTGGCTCTTCTCCTGGCTGCTCTTCCATCACGGATAAGTCTAAACTTGAAAGCTTTACTCTGGCAGGTGTGCCTGTTTTTAGTCTTCCCATTGGAAGTTTTAAACCATAAAGCCTCTCAGATAAAGGTATGGATGAGGAGTCCCCAACTCTTCCTCCTTTTGATGACTCTTTACCTGTGTACATAATCCCGTTAAGAAAAGTTCCAGTTGTGAGTATGGTTCTTTCTGAATAGAGGATTTGGTTTTTTGTTACAACGCCTTTTACGGTTTTGTTTTCTATAACAATATCCACAACCTCTTCTTCAAAAATATCTATATTTGTTTCTAATAAAATATCTTGTATAGCTTTTTTATAAAGATCTCTATCACATTGAACTCTTAGTGCTTGGACTGCATCGCCTTTTCTTGTGTTAAGGGTTCGATACTGGATTCCAGATCTGTCCGTTGCGACAGCCATAATTCCACCAAGCGCATCTATCTCTCTCACGATATGAGATTTACCCAAGCCGCCTATGGCTGGGTTGCAAGACATTTGACCGATCTTGTCTTTTTCAAATGTGACAAGAGCACACCTTAACCCAAGACGGTAGATGGAGTGAGCGGCCTCAACACCAGCATGACCGCCTCCAACTACAATAATGTCGTACTTATCCATAGGATTTTTCCATACTTATTAAAACCAATAATATCTATATTATATACTTATTGTTATTTCTATTAGGGTTTCTGTTTTTTGTTAATAAGCGCCGTAGGCCTATATAAAAACCGGCAAAAAGAGGCCTAATAACTTCTGTTTAACAACGAAAATAAGCCGTTACAAAACAGAGACAAACCTGTTAATAAAAAAAAACGCTAAAAACAAACCACAACTTAATAACAACTTACTTACCAATACAAAAATTACTAAAGATATCACCCAGCAAACTATCTGAGGTTTTTTCACCCACAACCGCATCAAGATAGTTTCTTGATATTTTTAATTCTTCTGCGGCAATTTCTAACCCCTCTCCAGACTCTAAAACAACCAAACATTTCTTTAATGCCTTTACCGAATCATTAAACAAAACAACATGCCTATCTCTCACAAGAAAAGTCGCAGCATCGCTAGATGTATTATCAAAAAAAGAAACAATTTTTTTCTTAAAAACATCAAAACCTTCCCCTGTTTTTGCCGAGATCAAACAGTCGAAATCACCAAGCTTTGGTTTATTAAGATCTATTTTGTTTAAAACCTTTATAAAGTTTTTATCACCAACAAGGGCCTTAAAATAATCTACCGATTCGTCTAAAGGCGAATCAAAAACACCCACAACAACATCAGCATTATTAATTTCAGACTTTGTTTGATTTATGCCCATAGCCTCAACAGAATCATGAGTATCTCTAATCCCTGCAGTATCAAAAAGTGAGAAAGATAAATTACTATAAAAAACCTCGGACTCAATAATGTCTCTCGTTGTCCCTGGAGTGTTTGAGATCAAAGCTCGCTCAAAACCAAGAAGCCTATTAAAGGTTGAAGACTTTCCAGAATTTACAGGACCAACAAAAACAACCTTGTTTTTAACAGATAGATTTTTTTTATTTTTACAGCCTCCCATAAACAACTCAAAATCAACCACCAGGCTCTTAAGATCAGAAATAATTTTTTCATCCATAAAGCTTTCACCCTCATCAGAGAAATCTATCTCGCCCTCTACTCGCATCCGCAGATTGTTTATATTAGAAGCAAGACCATGAATTTTTTTTGAAAACTCTCCAGACAAAGACTTAGAAGAAAGGTAAACATCATCAGCATTGGTGCTATCAATAACATCTAAAACAGACTCCGCTTCGTTCAGATCAATTTTGTTGTTCAAAAAAGCCCTTTTTGTAAACTCACCAGGAGGAGCTTCATCAAAACCCATAGAGTCAAAGGCGTCAGCTATTAAAGACATAACACCCAAACCACCATGAGCATGCACCTCGAAAGAATCCTCTCCGGTATAACTTTTACCACCATTAAAAACTATAACCCCAACCGTATCAACAAGGACGCAAGAATTATAAAAAGGAAGCACAGAGAAAACACGCGGCGCTATATCAGACCGACCAAACAAAACCGAAAGGTGGTCCAAACAGCCGGCGCCAGTAACCCTAAAAATACAAATGGCAGATTTAGAAGCAGGCGTGGCCAAAGCATAAACAATCGACATCTCAAAGCCCTCTAGACTTTATTACTGGGATCACCTAACACACCAAGTTTGCTGTATAAATATCTTTGTTGCACCAACGAAACCCCGGCATTCACAACAGAATATAAACAAAGACCAGCTGGAAAAATGACAAAAAACACAGCGAACATAATAGGCATAGATTTCATTATTTGTGCCTGCATTGGGTCTTGTGTTGGCGGCTGTGGGTTCAGTTTTTGTGTTAAAACCATAATAAAACCAAAAGCCACAGGCAGAATAAACAAAGGATCGGGAACAGAAAGATCTGTTATCCACAAACCAAAATCGGCAAACCTTAACTCAACCATTTCTCTTAAAGCAAAAAAGAAACCAATAAAAAATGGCATTTGGGCGAGCATCGGAAGGCAGCCACCAAGAGGGTTCGCCCCCTCTTTTTTGTATAAAACCATCATCTCCTGGCTAAGTTTTTGCCTGTCGTTAGAATATCTATCTTGCAACTCTTTCATTTTTGGCATTACTTTTCTCATATTACCCATTGCAACAAAACCCTTGGCAGTAACAGGAAATAAAAGCAATTTAAGCAGGAGTGTAAAAACAACTATAGACAAACCCCAATTACCAACAAACCCATTAATCCAATCCAAAACCCTCACCATTGGCTGAGATATAAACCAAAACCAACCCATATCAATTGAAAGCTCAAGGTTGGGAGCCCTTTTTTCTAAATCTTTTCTTATTTTAGGACCAATAAAAATCCTATGATCATGGGAATACACAAGGTTTTGTGCGTCACCCTTTTCAACCGTATAGCCCATGCTGTAAAGCCCAGCATCACCAGGCTGTGCAAAGTAGTTGTATACATAATCATTCGACCCAATTACAGCTGCAAAAAAATATTTTTGTATAAACGAAACCCAACCACCTCGAGACAAAAAAGATATTCTTTCATCCAAACCCCTCAACCTTTGGGTTTCATATGGATCATCAGAGGTGCTAAAAGCAACAGCTTGGTAGGAGCTTCTATTCATCATTCCGCCCTGGGTCATTTCTGTTTTCAGGTCCAAAGACATACCATCTGTTCTATACAAAGAAGCAAAGGCTTTGCCAGAGCTACCATTTAATGCTGAGTCTGTAACCTGTACCTCATAGGTTTCAGGCAAAAAAGAAATCTCTTTTTTAATACCAAGACTTTCATCATAAAGAGTTACCGACCCCTGCCCATAATCAAGAAGCTTGTAATTTGTTATTTCGCTCGTAAAACCTGACTTAAAGTAGTATTTAAAAAAACCATTTTTTTCGTCTGACCCAAAAACCCTTACACCAAGAGACCCTGGAATGTTTTCAACACCATATTCTTTTAATCTTGTTTCAACAATTGCTCCAGAGTTTATGGCAATCTTTAATCTTAAAAGATCATTCTCCAAATACACATAATCCCCATCTTCAGTCACAGCATTAATAAAGCTTTCAGATTTAGCGATTTCCATGTGTTCGGCTTGGGCAGCGACCATGCCCTCATTATTCCACTGATAAAAAAGGGAGGCTGATAAAATTACAATAACAGCAAGATAGATTCTTCTTATATTCATTTTTTAATATCCATTAACAGGTGTGATGATTCTACAGCTTTAACGATTTCAACAGAAGGGGTTAATTCACCGACATCAAAATACCCTTTATAAACAATAACAACAAAACAACCAGCTGGCGTGTATAAATTATTTTTTCTGAAGGTTTCTTTTATCTGTCTTTTAATTTTGTTTCGATCTACAGCAAGCTTGAAATTTTTTTTTGATATAGAAACTCTAAGCTTGTCAGCGTCCTCTTTTAGGAAGAAAATCCTGAAGCGACTAGAAGAGTGAAAGTGTTTTGGAAGCTTTGAGTAAGCCAAGTTTTAGGCACTTAAGACCTTGCGACCCTTTTTACGTCTCGCAGACAAAATAGCTCTACCAGCCTTTGTTGCCATTCTCGCTCTGAAGCCATGAGTTCTGCTTCTTTTTAATGTACTAGGTTGAAATGTTCTTTTCATAATTCACCATCTAAAAATTAGTGGCGCATTATAGCCCAATAATTAAGAGTTTTCACAAATAAATCTAAAAATACAAACTTAATTGATATAAACAAGTTATCCACAGAAAATTCATGAGGTTATTCTGTAGATATCTTGTGGATTTTTTTATAGACTAGACAGTCACATAACAGGAGAAGAGATTGGAATTTTGGAATAAATGCTCAGAAAGGCTTGAAGACAAACTTTCACAAGACGATTTTAACACCTGGATCAGACCATTAAAAGCTAATTTAAACGAAGATATTTTAGAATTAGTGGCACCAAATGATTTTATTTTAAACTATGTAGAAACAAACCTTGTTGATGAAATAACCAATATGGTGAAATCACAATCAAAGAAAAGTATTAATCTTGTATTTAAAACACATACTAAAGAAACATTTGTCGATAAATATAAGAATCAGAGCAAGGCAGAAGACACAAAACTTGTTCCGTCGTATGTTTTTGAGACATTTGTCGAAGGTAAGTCCAATCACCTTGCCTTGGCCGCATCAAAACAGGTAGCATCAAACCCGAAAGGAGACTACAACCCGTTGTTTATATATGGAGGTGTGGGCCTTGGAAAAACCCATTTAATGCATGCTGTTGGGAATGAGATACTTAAAAACGAGCCTGGAAAAAGAATTGTTTATGTTCATTCTGAGAAGTTTGTATCAGACATGGTGAAAGCCCTTCAGCTAGGCGCTATGAATGAGTTTAAATCGTTTTATAGGAACGCAGATGCTTTGCTAATTGATGATATTCAGTTTTTTGCTGGAAAAGAGCAATCACAAGAAGAGTTTTTTCATACATTTAATGCTCTATTAGACAGAAACAACCAAATGATTCTTACTTGTGACAAGTACCCTAAAGAGATTGACGGTTTAGAGGAAAGGTTAAAATCTAGATTGGGCTGGGGACTCCCTGTTGTTATAGATCCCCCAGAGCTTGAAACAAGAGCTGCGGTGCTTATGCAAAAAGCTTCTTCAATGGGCGTAGAGATGCCTAATGATTGTGCTTTTTACATTGCACAAAGAATAAGATCTAACATTAGAGAGTTAGAGGGGGCTTTGAAGAGGGTTATTGCTAACGCAAGGTTTACCAATCAGCCTATTGATTTGGCTCTAGTTAAAGATGCTTTAAAAGATCTTTTTGTTATATCTGCAAAAATGGTAAGCATAGAAAATATTCAAAAAACTGTAGCAGAGTACTACAATATAAAATTATCTGATTTATTATCCAAAAGAAGAAGCAGGTCCATAACAAGGCCTAGACAGCTTGCAATGGCGCTAACGAAAGAGCTTACAAATCACAGCCTTCCTGAGATTGGAGAAGCTTTTAATGGGAGAGATCACACAACAGTTCTTCATGCATGCAAGAAAATTGCAGAGCTTAGGAAGGAAAACCCTTCTCAAGAAGAAGATTACAGGAACCTTAATAGGGCACTTACAAACTAATTATGGACTTTTATATAACTAAAGAAGAGGTTGTAAAATCTCTTAATTCAACACTAGGCGTTGTTGAAAAAAGACAAACGTTGCCAATATTGGCCAATGTTTTATTTGAGGTTGATGAGTCATCTCTTCGCCTAACAGCCACAGACTTAGAATCAGAGATTTCTACAATTTCTACAATTTCGAATTTTAAAAGCGGGGGAAGAACAACAGCCCCAGCAAAAAAACTAAGTGAACTTTGTAGGCTTTTTAGCGATGGGTCTGAAATACACTTTTTTCTCGATGGTGATAACTTAAGAATTGAAACAAATTCAGGCAAGTACAATCTATCAACATTACCAAGTGAAGATTTTCCTGTTTTTGAAAAAGAAGAGGCCGGTGATTCTATAAATATAACCCCGGGCAACCTTAAATCCCTTATTAGCAAAACATCATTTGCAATGGGCAACCAAGACTGGAGGCACTATTTAAATGGCCTTTATTTATTTGTTGAAGACACAGTTATAACCAGTGTAGCAACAGATGCTCATAGGCTTGCCATGGCAACTCTCCCTTTAAATGAGGGCGTTCAAGAACAAATAACAGGAATTGTCCCTAGAAAATCAATAAACGAAATAGCTAAACTTGTTGGAGATGGCTCAGAAAATGTTGTATTAAAACTAGGATCAAGCTCAATTATTGTAGATATATCGGGCACGACATTTGCCAGCAAGCTTATTGAGGGAAAGTTTCCTGATTATGAGCAAGTAATCCCATCAGGAGATAGTTCAACACTTTCAATAAACAGAAGGCTTTTTTCAGAAAGCTTAAGTAGGGTTAGTGTGCTTTCGAGTGAGAAGTTTAGAGGCGTAAGAATAATTACTTCTGATAATTCAATTAATATATCAGCCAACAATCCTGAAAAAGAACAAGCAGAAGAGTCTATAGATTGCTCTTATAGTGGAGAGGCAACAGACATAGCATTCAATGTTAATTATATTCAAGAAATTCTTTCATCAATCGATGATGATAGTGTTGAGATTCACTTTTTTGGCTCTAATAAAAGCTGCCTAATAACTAGTCCTGGGTCTGAAAGCTTTAAATACGTTGTAATGCCTCTTCTTATATAAATATCAAGCAGCTGTTTATATTTAAATGATTAACGACTTAACACTTAATAACTTTAGGTGCTTTTCTTCTTTAAAAATTAAACTATCACCTGGAATAAATTTTTTCTATGGAAAAAATGGTTCTGGTAAAACATCAATTCTTGAAGCTATTAACTTATGCTCTAGCGCCAAGTCTTTTAAAAGTGGAAACCTCCAATCTCTAATTTCTATAGGAGAGGAGGCTTTTAATATCAAAGGCTATGACAATACATCAGGTTATTCTTTGACAATTACTAAAGAAAAAACAAAGCCTATCTCCATACAACTAAATAACACAAAAACCACAACAAGCAGGCTTATTAGAGAATTCCCTTCAACATCAATACATAACAACACTTTTTCATTTGCTGATGCCCCACCAGACTTTAGAAGAAAGCTTTTAGATAAATCCTTATTCATAGCCGATAAACAATTTTCGGAAACATGGTTTGCCTATTACAGATGCCTTAAACAAAGAAACGCCCTATTAAAAAGTGGTTCAATTGCAAACATTGATCCATGGGACAAAAAGCTATCATCTCTTGGAAATGAGCTATCAAGCCTTAGAGATTCATTCTTTAAAGCAACCTTGTTAGAGCTAAAAGACCTTATCAAAAGCCTGGACAAATCAAATTCAACAAAATATTTAGAACAAATAAATGTTGATTTCTTTCCCGGATGGGAAACAGAAGAAGATCTGTATATTCTTTTAAAAAACAAAAGGGAGATTGATTCTAGAAGAAAGTCTACAACAGTTGGGCCCCATAAAGCTGACATTAGATTCTTAATAGAGGGCATAGAAGCTAAACAGATTCTCTCCAGAGGAGAGCAAAAACTTTTTTCAATTCTATGGTGCTGCGCTCAACATGAGGTGCTTAGAAAGCTCTATAACATCAATGCAGTTTTGATAATCGATGATATTAAATCAGAGTTAGATGACAGCACTTTTAATGTCTTTATAAATCTTCTTGGTTTTCTTAATAATCAAATTATTTTTTCCTGTATAGATGATCATTTTAGTAGTAAAATAGAGACAGATTTCAGAGAATTTAAAAAGTTCCACGTGGAACAATTAAAATAAAAAATATGCCAAAAAAACCAGCAGAAACAACCTACGATTCATCAAATATCCAAGTTTTAAAAGGTTTAGAAGCGGTTAAAAAAAGACCTGGAATGTATATAGGAGATACTGATGATGGCTCTGGTCTTCATCATATGGTTTTTGAAGTTTTAGATAATTGTATAGATGAGGCAATGGCCGGCCATTGCTCAGATATAAATGTAATTATTAATAAGGATGAATCAGTAACAGTTAAGGACAATGGTAGGGGCGTTCCAGTTGATGTTCATAAAGACGAGGGTATTTCAGCTGCTGAATTAATTTTAACAACCCTTCATTCGGGCGGAAAGTTTGATGATAACAGTTATAAGGTTTCAGGAGGTCTCCATGGCGTAGGTGTTTCTGTTGTAAATGCTCTGTCAGATAGACTAATCCTAAAAGTATGCAGGGATGGTGGTGAGTACTTTCAAGAATATAAACATGGCGTGCCGTTAGCAAAACTTAAAAAGCTAGGAGCATCAGACGAAACTGGAACAGAAATAACATTCTACCCATCAAGCACAACCTTCTCATCTGTAATATTTGAGATAGATAAAATATACAAAAGAATACAAGAATTATCATTTTTAAATGCAGGCGTTTCAATAAATGTAATCGATGAAAGAACAGGCAAGTCAAAGAAATTTAAAAATAGCGGCGGACTTTCTAGTTATGTAACTTACTTAAAAGGAACCAAAAAACACGTTACAGAAATTTTTGAATGTTCAGCTACTGAAAATGATGTTGGTGTTGAGATAGCCCTTCAGTGGACTGATTCTTACACAGAAAACGTTTTATGCTACACAAATAACATTCCACAAAAAGATGGTGGGACCCACTTAGCGGGGTTTAGAGGAAGTTTAACAAGAGTTTTAAAGGCTTTTATTAAAAAAGAAAATGCCAAAAAAACACCAACAGATCTTTTAGGAGAAGATGTAAGAGAGGGAATAGTGGCAATAATTTCAGTAAAAGTGCCTGATCCTAAGTTTTCATCACAAACAAAAGAAAAATTAGTTTCATCAGAGGTTGAGAGTGTAGTTAGTTCAGTTTTTAGTACTCATTTTAATGATTATCTCTTAGAGAACCCAAAAGATGCAGCGGGCATTTATGCAAAGGTTGCAGAGGCTGCGTTAGCTAGAGAGGCGGCACGAAAGGCAAGAGAGATGACAAGAAGAAAGGGTGTCTTAGAGATAGCTGGGCTGCCTGGTAAGCTGGCAGACTGCCAAGAAAAAGATCCTGCTCTTTCAGAAATTTATATAGTTGAGGGAGATTCAGCTGGAGGGTCGGCTAAACAAGGTAGAAACAGAAAAAATCAGGCCATCCTTCCTTTAAAAGGAAAAATTATAAATGTAGAGAAAGCAAGAATAGATAAGGTACTTGGCTCTCAAGAAGTCGGCACTTTAATTAAAGCTTTGGGGTGCGGCATAGGAAAAGATGATTTTGATATTGAAAAACTTAGGTATCATAGAATTATCATAATGACCGATGCTGATGTTGATGGCTCACACATCAGAACACTGCTCCTAACATTCTTTTACAGACAAATGTTTGAGATTGTTGAAAGAGGGCATATTTATATAGCACTTCCTCCACTATACAAAATTACTAAAGGAAAAGAATTTGTTTATGCTTCAGATGAGGACCAAAAAGAAGAAGCCGTTAAAGAGTTCTCAAAAAATGGTGGCAGAGGCTTGGAAGTTCAAAGATACAAAGGTCTTGGAGAAATGAACCCAGAGCAGCTATGGACAACAACGATGGATCCAGTTGAGAGAAGAATGCAGCAAGTAAATATTAATGACGTTCAAGATGCCAACCACTCTTTTGAAATGCTTATGGGTGACGATGTAGAGCCTAGACGTGAGTTTATTGATGAAAATGCTTTAACAGTAACGGACTTAGATATTTAGTTTATTTCTTTGTATGTTTCCCGAATCCATTCATATGAATGTTTGGTAATTTCCTTCGCATCAGATCCTTGAATTGGAGCGCCTATCCGGACTGTTATTTTTCCTGGCTCTTTTACAAATTTCTTATTTTTCCAATATTTACCAGAGTTGTGGCATATAGGTATAACACCTACCCCACTCTCTACAGAAAGAACACCACAACTATTAGCAAATTTCTGTATGCCCTCATCTGGTGAGATTCTTGTACCTTCGGGGAATAATATAACTGAGTAACCTTCATTTATTTTCTCAACCCCCTTTCTTATAACCTTTTTAAGGCTTCCAAACTTATTTGCTCTATTCAAAGTAATTGGTCTCATGCATCTTAAAGCCCATCCAAAGAAAGGAATAAGCAATAATTCTCTTTTTACTATACTTGTATTTGGAATGATTAAGGTTTGAATAAACAAGGACTCCCACTGTCCTTGATGGTTAGAAACAACAATACATGGTTCTTTTGGAATATTGGATAGTCCCTCAACTTGCCAAGAAACTCCACAAAAGAACTTTAAGGTAAAAAGTAAAAATTTAATCCAAAAGGACGCAAAATTTTGCAATTTTAATGTAGTTAGAAAAGGTCTTAATATTAAAATTGATATACATATCAATACAAGGCTAATGTAGAAAACTATATTAAATAGAATGCTACCTAATATTTTCACTAATTAACCATTAATTTTCTTTATTAGATAGTTTTGAAGCTCACCAATAGCCACCACCTCTTGCTCCATTGAATCCCTGTCGCGAATAGTTGCTGTTTTATTTTCTAAACTATCAAAATCAATTGTTATACACAAGGGTGTTCCAATTTCATCATGACGCCTATAGCCTTTTCCAATATTGCCAGTATTCTCTAGGATAATTCTACCTAGGTTGAGTTTCTGCAATGAATTTTTAACTTCACTTGCAAGAGCCACAAGTTCTTCATTATTCTTTTTAAGTGGGATCACGGCGGCCTTGATAGGCGAAAGATGGGGTTTTAGCTTTAAAACAGTTCTTTCTTTACCATTTTCCAATTGCTCAACATTATAGGCTTCATTCATTATTGCTAATATACCTCTCTCAACACCTGCTGAGGGTTCAATAACATAGGGAACGACCCATTCATTTGTATTTTGATCTTGAATAGCTAATCTGGTATTGGATGAGCTATTTTTCATTACATTTGCAGTAATATTAAGCTCATCTTGTTTTTTAGAATGTGAGCCTAAATCAAAATCTGTTCTGTTTGCTATGCCCTCTAGCTCTTCTAAGCCATGGGGAAATTTATACATAACATCTATTGTTCCTTTAGAGTAATGCGCTAATTCATCCTTTGGAACATCATATAATTCTATGTTTTCTGATGAAACACCTTGTTGCTCCCACCATAATAGCCGCATATCAACCCACTTCTTATGCCATTCCTCATCAGTTCCTGGCGCAACAAAGAACTCAAGCTCCATTTGTTCAAACTCTCTAACTCTAAAGATGAAGTTTCTAGGGGTAATTTCATTTCTAAAGGCTTTTCCAATTTGAGCTATCCCAAATGGTAAAGATTTTGAAGAAGAGTCAACAACGTTTTTAAAATTGGTAAAAATTGATTGAGCTGTTTCAGGCCTTAAATATCCAAATGTTTCCCCGTCATCAATTGGACCTATATTTGTTTTAAACATTAAATTAAATGGTCTTGGCTCAGTTAGGTCCGAGGATCCGCAGCCAGGGCACTTGTTGTCTTCTAGTAAGTCACTCCTCCACCTTGATTTACATGATTTACAATCAACCATTGGATCAGAAAATGTATCTTCATGGCCTGAATATTTTAAAACTGTAGGATTTGATAAGATTGCAGCATCTAAGCCTTCAATATTATCATTTTCATAGATCATTGAGCTCCACCATGCTTGCTTAAGGTTGTTTTTGAGCTCAACACCAAGCGGGCCAAAGTCATACATACCCTGCATGCCGCCATAAATTTCACCTGATTGGAAAATAAAACCCCTTCTTTTACATAAAGATACTAGATCATCCATATTTTTAGCAGTCAATTCAACCTCCCTTGTTTATAAAACGACATATGTTCCTTTTTATAATATTGTAATTTATATTAAATGAACCTATATTGTATTTATCCTTAAAAAGATTATATATCAATCAGAGTACATGCAAGCACTATGAAAGCTTTATTTTTTGTTTTGACAATATTACCAATAGCCTTTGTAAGGCATGCTGTTAATCTATATGTTTATATGGGCTTTCATAAGCGAACAGAGCTTTATAGAATCACGCTTATCAATATCAATTTATGCTACCCAAGCCTTTCTAATAAGGAACGAGTCGAATTAGCAAACGAAAGCGTAATTGAAACAGTTGTTAGTGGATATGAGTCAATGCTGTCTTGGTCAAGACCTATTCATATTTCTGGAAAGAATATTTTTAAAATAGAAAATAATTATTTGTTATCACAAAATGCTCAAAACAATGATGGTTTAATTATTATAGCTATTCACAATCGAAGTGTTGATATGTTGCTTAAATGGATTAACTCAAAATCAAAAACAATCAGTCTTTATAAAAAAATTAAAAACAAAATGTTAGATAGTTTTGTTAGAAAAGAAAGAGAAAAAAATGATAATGAAACATACGAAACAAGTGTTAGCGGAGTAAGAAAAATTTTTAAGTCTCTTCTATCAAATAATGTAATTTGTCTTGCTGCTGATCAAGTTCCACAAGCAGGCATGGGCGAGTATGTTAAGTTTTTTAATAGAGATGCTTACACCACAACTCTAGCATCTTCACTTGCCCATAAAACAGGCAAGCCTGTCATATATTGCAGCATGAACTCAGATAATAATAAAAATCTATTTGTAAGTATAAAACCCAGTAATAAAGATATATATAGCAATAGTAAGCGCCTACTTTCTATGAATAATAGTATAGAAAATCTTATAAATATTAATCCTAAAGATTACTCATGGGAATATAAAAGATTTAAAAAAGCAAAACCAAAAAATACTGACCCGTACCTAAAAGCCTAGGTTATTTATTCCAAAAAGCTGGGGTTAATAATACAAGCAATGTGAATATTTCAAGCCTACCCAAGATCATTGCAAAAGATAATATTAACTTACCTACGGGTGTTACAGATTGATAGTTATTAGAGACCTCGCCAAGACCCGGACCGAGATTATTTAGACAAGCCCCAATAGCAGAAAAAGCAGACTCAAAATCTAACCCAGTTATTAATAGACCAAGAAGTAAAATAATAAAAGAGATAACGTATATAGAAAAGAAACCCCACACAGAAGATGCAACAGTATCGTCAACGCTTTTGCTTCCAATTTTTAATGAAATTACTGCATTTGGATGAACCATTTTTTTGAGTGTTATATATGCATAATTAATCATAATTAAGACTCTCCATGATTTAACACCGCCACCAACAGATCCCGAGCAAGCCCCAATAAAAGCACCTATTAACAAAAGAAACCCAATTGATGGCGCCCATCCAGACGTATCGCCAACAGAGAAGCCTGTTGTTGTAATAATTGAGATGGATTGAAATAAGAGATCACTTATATCGGCATTGCTGTTCGGTGAAAACAAGTTAATTAGCACTGTAATTACAAAAATAAAGACAAGTATTGAGATAAAAAATCGAAATTCTGGGTCATAAAAATACTTCAAAGGCTTTTTCATATAAAAAGCAAAGTAATGTAATGTAAAACTTAGCGCTGAAAGTAGCATAAAGACTATACATATAACTTCAATAACATTGCTATCAAAATAACCAATACTAAGATCATGAGTTGAAAACCCGCCAATAGAAACAGTACTGAGACTATGAGATATAGCGTCAAAACCGGACATTCCTCCAACAAAATACAAAAAAGCGCACGCAAGAGTAAGCACTAAATATATTGCCCACAAGGCTTGTGCAGTTTCCTTTATTCTTGGAGTAAGCTTTTGGTCATTCATGGCTCCTGGTATTTCTGCTTTATAAAGCTGTCCTCCACCAATTCCAAGTAAAGGCATAACAGCTATAGCCAAAACAATAAGACCCATACCTCCCATCCACTGGAGAAGCTGTCTGTAAAACAACAAAGATTGAGGCAAATCATCAAGACCAGACAAAACAGTAGCTCCAGTAGTGGTTATGCCTGACATGGATTCAAAGAAAGCATCAATAAAGGACATTCCACTTAAATAAAAGGGTATCGAGCCTGCAACAGATAAAATTATCCAAAAGAAAGTAATTATTATAAAACCATCACTTTGGCTTAGATCTTTGATAGACCCCCTGGTTAAATACCATCCAGATAGCCCAAATGCGAACACAATTAGAAATGTAGTTATGAAAATATTAAGACTTTTGTCCATATAAAACCAAGATACAAGCATTGGAAACACAAAAGAAATACTAAAAAACATCACCAAAATGCTAAATAAATTTATTATAGATTTAAGATTCATTAGGATGACTTAAATAAAGCCTCTACTTCACTCATCATATTCTTATCAGATAAAAATATAATTAAATGGTCATTTAGTGCAAGATCTACATCAGAATTAGGCATTATCACATCACCATGCCTAATAACTGCTCCAATGGCGCAACCTTCTGGAAGTGGAATTTCTTTTATAGGCCTGCCAAACAAAGAAGATGTGTATTCATTTGCGTGGACTATTCCCTCTATAGCCTCCGCACCCAAATCGGTCTTTAAAATAACTTCTTGTGCAACGTCACTATCTCTTAAGTCTTGAAGAACAGAAGACACAGTTAGTCTGTATGGAGCAATATAGATATCAATAAAACCAGGAACTAGACCAAGGTAAGATGGGTTATTCAATATAATCATAGTCTTTTTTGCACCCATTTTCTTCGCAAGAAGAGAAGACATGACATTTGTCTCATCATCATTTGTTAAGGCACAAAAAAGATCAATGTTAGCTATATTCTCACTTTTTAATAAATTTTCATCTGTTGCAGAGCCACATAAGACTATTGTTTTCTCGAGATCTTTAGATAAAGAGCCACATCTTTCACTATTTGAATCTATCAACTTAACCTTGTAGGTCTTTTCTAGCTCTTTTGCCAATGAGAAGCCTATTTTGCCTCCACCAACTATCATAATGCGTGCATATGAGTCCTCATGAACTCTAAACTCATCAACTATTGGACCAATATTAGTTTCAGAGGATATAAAATACACCTCGTCATTCTCTTTTATAACAGTATCACCAGAGGGAATAAAAGGCTTACCTTTTCTGTAAATAGATGGAATATAAGCATCAACCTCGGGAATATCATCTTTTATATGCCTTAGCTCCCTGCCAACAAGCTTCCCTTTCTTTTTAGCTTTTACCGAAACAAGTTTAACCTTGCCTTCGGCAAACTCTTCTATTTGTTCTGCGCCAGGATGTTTAATTAACTCTATTAGATGCGATGTAACTTCATTCTCAGGACTAATTGGTATATCAATAATGCCCTCGCCAAATATACTTAATTGGTCGATATATGAATCATCTTTAAATCTGCAGATAGTCTTTTTTACATTGAAAGCATTCTTGGCTATCTGACAAGCAATTATATTTGCATCATCGTTTGAGGTTACAGCAATTACTATAGTGTCTTCATCAAGGCCAGATTTTTTTAAAGTATGCAAAGATGAAGCATTGCCTTTTACGGTCATAATATCTAGCTTATCTTCTAGATCAGAAAGCTTAATTTTATTCTGATCAACTATCGAAACTTGATAGTCACTATTAGATAAATTTCTTGCAAGACTTCCGCCAATTCGGCCAGCCCCCAGAATTACAATTTTCATAATGAGTAAATTACGCCTCTTTTTCAATAATTAAAAGGTTTCTGTAAAAATAAATTTTAAACAAAGAAATCTCTGTAAGAGTTAAAAGCATCAGAAGTAGATATAATTTTTTTGCTAGGAAATTGTAAGTAAGTAATTACTATAGCTCCATCTATTGTTTTTATATACAAACCAGAAGTATCAAATTTTATTATTTTTCCAGGCTCAATGGTAGAATCAATGTCAGATACATGCATTTCAGCAATTTTAATTCTAGTATCCCTGTAAAAAAAAGCTGTGCCTGGCCACTCATAATAGGCTTTATATTTATTTAAAATGTCTTTTGATGGACTATCAAATTCAACGAGAGAATCTTCCTTTTTAATTTTAGAACAATATGTTGCAAGCTCATTTTCTTGAGCAACAGGATAAATATTACTAGTTTTCAGATCGTCAATAACATTATCAATATTCTTAATTGCCAAAGAGCATAGATCAGCTTCCAAGGAAATCTTGTTGTGCCTTTCATGAATCTTAATAGTGTTTTTTTGGATAATATCTCCCTCATCTAATCCTTTAGACATTTTCATGAAAGTGACTCCAGTATTTTTATCACCATTTAGTATAGAGCTCTGTATTGGAGAGGCGCCTCTATAACTTGGTAATAATGAGTAATGAATATTAATAGACATTATGTTTGGAATGTCGAGCAACCATTGTGGAAGAATTTTTCCATAGGCTGCTACTACGACTAGATCTATCTTTAAAGAGGATATTTTTTCTACAAATTCGTTATTATTTAAATCGATAGGTTTAAAAATTTTAACCTCATGCGTTATTGCCATATCAGAAACTGGTGAGCTGGCAATCTTTTTACCTCTTTTTTGTGGCTTATCGGGTTGTGTAAGGACTCCTACAACATTGTAATTATCATTTAATACAAGATGTTGTAATATCCTAGCTGACGGCTCAGGTGTTCCTGCATATAGTATATTCATTAAAGTCTTTTAAATTCTGCTAAATTCATATTAAATGTAGCTAACTACTTAGAAAGCTTCTTTCTTATTCTATCCCTTTTAATTGGGCTAATATAATCAACCATTAGCTTTCCCTCTAAATGGTCCATTTCATGTTGAATACATACAGTCAAAAGCCCATCAGGACTATCATTGAGTGTATTTCCTTGAAGATCTTGCCATGTTAGGTCTATTTTATCTGGCCTAGAAATTACTTCATTGAAGCCTGGAACAGACAAACAACCCTCCTCAAAAGAAAACAATGAATGGCTATCAAGTATTTTGTATTCTGGATTAACAAAGTACATGGGCTCATTTCGCTCCTCACTTAGATCCATAACTATTAGGCGTATATGTTTATCAACCTGAGTCGCTGCAAGACCAATGCCATTGTCCTTATACATAATATCAAGCATGTCATGGGCTAGCTTTTCTAGACTTTTGTCGAATTTTGTAACTTTCTTTGCAACAGTCCTGAGCCGAGGATCGGGGAACTTTAAGATTTTTAGTGTATTTGTTGCCATATATTATTATTTATCATTATAATTCAATAATTATAATCCACTTATAGCAAAATATGACAGATCAAACACAAGTAGCAATTTTAATGGGCTCAGACTCTGATTTACCAGTAGTTGAGGCAATTTTTCCAATATTAGACTCATTTGGTGTCAAATACACCAAAAATGTTCTTTCGGCCCATAGGACACCCCATGAAGTCATGGATTTAATTAAAACTTCCGAAAATAATGGATGCAAGGTATTTATAGCAGCTGCTGGCATGGCAGCTCATTTAGCTGGGGCAGTTGCAGCACATACAACAAGGCCTGTAATTGGTATTCCTATAGAGTCAGGCGGAATGGGCGGAATAGATTCATTACTTTCAACGGCGATGATGCCTCCAGGAGTTCCAGTTGCAACAGTTGCTGTTGGAAAAAGTGGTGCTAAAAATAGCGCTATTCTTGCAGTACAAATCTTAGCAACAGCAGATGAAAACCTGTCAGCACAACTTACAGATTATAAGAACAACATGCGAGACGATGTTCTTAAAAAAGACAAAGCTCTTAACTCATAATTGTTTAAAAAATCTTTTGATGTTTCCGAATCTATAGATTGGTTAAATGATGGAAAAATCCTTGTTCACCCCACAGAAGGTGTATGGGGTCTAGGTTGCAATGCTTTAGATCAAAAAGCCTTCAAAAAAATATATCTTCTAAAGAAAAGAGATAGTCAGAAGAGCTTTATTTTACTTGCATCATCTTATGAGGCTATTAAAAAATACATCATAAAATTAACAGATGATGATATATCTTTTCTAAGAAAATCTTGGCCGGGGCCAGTAACATTGTTGATCAAATTCAACAATGATCTACCATCACATCTCAAAAATCATACAGGAAAGATAGCTATAAGAGTAAGTAATCACTTACCTTTAAAGTCATTATTTAAAGGATTTGAAGGCCTAATGGTTTCAACTTCTGCGAATGTATCGGGTGAAGAAATTATTAATGATCCAATAGAAATAATTAACGCTTTTGATGATATAGATGTCGCCTACTATAATGAATCATTGGGAACAAACAAAAAACCTTCAACTATAATAGACCTGGCTTCAAGAAAAATAATTCGCAAATAAAATGATCAAAGATTTAGAACAAATATTTATTAAATCCCAAAAAAAAGTAATAGAAAATTTTACCAATATCGAGTCTTCTAAAAATGCAAATGTAACATTTGATAAATGGAAAAGACCTGAGGGTGGGGGTGGTCAAACTTTTGTAATTGAGTCTGGTAGCTTTTTTGATAATTGTGCTGTTAATTTTTCTTCAATAGAAGGAAAAAAATTACCAAAAGCAGCTCTTGGAAATTCTCTAATTAAGTCATCTAAAAGTGGATACAAGGCAATGGGGTTATCGGTTATTACTCATCCCAAAAATCCATTTATCCCTACCAGCCATTTAAATATAAGGCTGTTTTGTATTCTAGATAAAAATAAAAATATAAAAGAATGGTGGGCTGGCGGCGGCTATGATTTAACGCCTTTTTTCTCTTTCAAGACCGACAATATGAAGTGGCATGATGGCGCAAAATCAGTTTTAGATCGCTATAACAAAACTTTTTATAAAAGTTTCTCAAAAAACTGCAATGAATACTTCAATATTCCCCATCGCAATGAAAGAAGGGGTGTTGGAGGCATATTTTTTGATAATTTCACTAAAATGAATATAAACAAGACTACAGATATGTTGTCTGATATTGCTGATCAGTATTTATCCTCTTATTTAGATATAGCAAATACTAGAAAAAAAACAAAATTTACAAAAGAACATAAAGAGTTTCAGCTTCTTAGAAGAGGCAGGTATGCAGAATTCAATCTAGTGAATGATAGAGGTACTGCTTTTGGACTCCAGTCTAATGGGAGAATTCAATCTATCTTAGCCTCTCTTCCTAAAGATGTTAAATGGTCTTATAAAAAAGATTCCGCATATTTAAAGATGGAGAGACAGCTTCTCAAACATATAAACAGAGACTGGAATGTCTAAAAAATTTAAACTAGGTGTTGTAGGAAATCCTATTGAGCATTCGCTATCCCCTTTTATTCATTCAAGATTCGCAAGGCAGGAAAATATTAACCTTGACTATCAAGCATACAAGGTTGATAAAGACGATTTCCATAGCTTTATTAACGAGTTCTTTGCGGACCCACTAGCAAAAGGCCTTAATGTAACTTTGCCTTTTAAAAAGTCTGCTGCCGAGATTGAGGGCAGTATTACTGATGAAGCAAAACAAATAGATGCGGTAAACACAATCTCACAAATCAACAACAAATTATTTCTTGATTCAACTGATGGCATTGGATTTATAGAAGATCTTCAAGAAAAAAAAATTAATCTTAAAAATAAGAATGTGCTCTTAATAGGCGCTGGCGCAGCCATTGAGAGTATCCTGTACAGAATAATTTTTGAAAAACCCTCTTCAATTCGCATACAAAATAGAACAATTGAAAAAGCTATTTTGCTGAAAGACAAGTATTCAAAATTTGGATCAATAGACTTAAATATGAATCCAGAGGCTCCGATTGATGTTGTTATTAATGGAAGTTCTGCAGGTCTTACTGGTAATTTTTTTGAGCCTGAAGGTTTAAACTTTTCTAAAAAAGTATTTTTTTATGATTTAAATTATTCTCTAGATCAAACACCTTTTTGTGAGTGGGCAAGGAATCACTCTTCTAATGTTTATGACGGAACAGGCATGCTAGTTAACCAAGCCGCACATTCGTTTAAATCTTGGTTCAATATTTTACCTTTAACTTCTCAGGTGATAAGTGATCTGAAAGGTTTAAAAGATGAGTAAGTTTGTTCAATTTATCGCTGGTGCAGTTTGCCCCTCTTGCAAGGCCCAGGACACAATAGCGATTAATGCAAAAGATGATTTAATTTATTGTGTTAAGTGTGACTTTACAGAGAGAAGGCCCGTTGCAAAATCTCAAAATAATCAAGCTATCAATGTTATAAATATTGAAGATTTTAGAGGCCCTAAAAGCTAGTAAAATAGGTAGCAAAAAGATATCATAGGCACCAAATTTTATAGGGCAATCTTTGTTTTAATTATATAAATAGCTTATAATACGTTATAAGGGAATTTTATTTTAATACACACTTTCACAGGATACATATAAATGTTACTTAAATATTTAGGAAAATTTCAATATTTGTCTATCGTAGCAGTAATGCTAATAGCCAATCCAATTAAGGCTGACTGGTTTGCTTTGAATATGACCAGAGGTATTACAGACATAAGTAATGAAGTCTTTGAGTTGCATATGCTGATCTTTTGGATCTGCGTAGCTATAGGCGTAGTTGTTTTTGCAGTTATGTTTTACTCAATGTATGCGCATACGAAGAAGAAAAATCCAGTTGCTGCTACATTCCATGAAAATACAAAAGTAGAAATTGCATGGACAATAATCCCTTTCTTAATTTTGATTGCAATGGCAATCCCTGCCTCCAAAACACTAGTAAAAATTTATGATGATGAAGCAGGAGATGTAAACATCCAAGTAACTGGATACCAATGGAAGTGGCAATATAATTATCTTGAAGATGACATTAGCTTCTTTGCAAATCTCTCAACAGATGCAGATGAAATTTATAATCTTGTTCCTAAAGGAGAGAACTACCTCCAAGAGGTTGATGAGATGGTTTTAATCCCAGTTGGAAAAAAAGTACGATTCTTAATCACTGCGAATGATGTTATTCATTCTTGGTGGATGCCTGACTTTGCAATCAAACAAGATGCAATACCTGGTTTTGTAAATACAGCATGGACTAAAGTTGATGTCCCAGGAATATATAGAGGTAAATGTACAGAGCTCTGTGGCAAAAATCATGGATTTATGCCGATTGTTGTTAAAGCAGTTGAGCAAGATGAATATGACCAATGGGTATCTGAGAAAAAAGATGTTGCTATGAGATTAGCCGAACTGACAACCAAAGAGTGGACAACACAAGAGCTAGTAGATAGAGGTGAAGATGTATATGCACTAAATTGTGTTGCATGCCATCAGACAAATGGAGAGGGTATTCAAGGAATCTTCCCAGGCCTTGCTGGTAGCGACATAGCTCTTAATGATAAAGATAGGCATATAGAAATTTTAATGGAAGGTGTTCAAGGCGCAGCTATGAATTCATTCAGCTATCTTTCTGAGGTCGAGTTAGCAGCTGTAATCACATATACAAGACAAGCCTGGGGCAATGCCGAAAACGGGGATGGAGAAATTGTTATTCCTAAAGATATTGTTGATTACAAACAACCAAAAATTTAAAGAAGAGGATAGAAAATTATGAGCGCAGTTATAGAAAACCATCATGACGATCACCATCACGGACCTGCAAAAGGTTTAACTAGGTGGTTATATACAACCAACCATAAAGACATAGGTACTTTATATTTATGGTTCAGTTTTGCAATGTTCCTAATTGGCGGAGCAATGGCTATGGTCATAAGGGCCGAGCTATTTCAACCAGGTATGCAAATAGTAGAACCTGAGTTTTATAACCAAATGATTACTCTTCATGGACTAATAATGATATTTGGTGGCGTAATGCCAGCATTCGTTGGTCTGGCTAATTGGCTTGTCCCAATGATGATTGGCGCGCCTGATATGGCTTTGCCGAGAATGAACAATCTAAGTTTCTGGATTCTTCCTTTTGCATTTTTTATTTTATTGTCGTCTCTATTTATGGAAGGCGGAGCGCCTAACTTTGGCTGGACCTTCTACGCGCCTCTATCAACAACTTACGCACCTCCAAGTGTAACGTTCTTTATATTCTCGGTTCACATCATGGGAGCATCATCAATAATGGGAGCTATCAATGTTGTAGTAACAATTATGAATATGAGAGCACCTGGTGTTGGCCTAATGAAAATGCCTTTATTCGTATGGTCTTGGTTAATTACAGCATATTTACTTATAGCAGTAATGCCAGTTCTTGCTGGAGCAGTAACAATGATGTTAATGGATATTCATTTTGGTACTAGTTTCTTTAATGCAGCTGGTGGTGGAGATCCAGTTCTATTCCAGCATATATTTTGGTTCTTTGGCCATCCAGAAGTTTATATAATGATTTTGCCAGCTTTCGGAATCGTGTCTCATATCATTGAAACTTTTTCAAGAAAGCAGTTATTCGGGTACTCGTCTATGGTTTGGGCAATGCTATCTATTGCTATTTTATCATTCGTAGTTTGGGCTCACCATATGTTTACAGTTGGTCTTCCTTTAGCAGCAGAGCTTTTCTTTATGTGGGCAACTATGCTGATAGCAGTTCCGACTGGAGTAAAAGTTTTTAATTGGATAGCAACAATGTTCAGAGGTTCGATCACATTTGAAACTCCAATGCTATTTGCTTGCGCTTTTGTTGTTCTTTTCACATTAGGTGGATTTTCAGGATTAATGCTAGCTATAACTCCGGCTGATTTTCAATATCATGATACGTATTTTGTTGTAGCTCATTTCCATTATGTTCTTGTTCCAGGAGCTATTTTTTCAATAATGGCTGCTGTTTATTACTGGATACCGAAATGGTGTGGAAACATGTATGACGAAAGACTTGGAAAGCTACACTTTTGGCTTTCATTTACAGGTGTTAACGTTACGTTTTTCCCTCAACATTTTATAGGATTGGCAGGAATGCCAAGAAGATATCCAGACTACGCACTTCAATTTGCAGATTGGAATATGGTATCTACAGTTGGAGCATTCTTATTTGGAGTATCTCAATTATTATTCTTATTCATAGTTGTTAAAACAGTTATGGGTGGAAAGAAAGCTACCGATCAGGTTTGGGAAGGAGCAAGAGGTCTTGAGTGGACAGTTGCATCACCAGCTCCATATCACACATTTACAACCCCTCCTAAGATAGACTAATGAATTCAGATGCAAAAAAAACATTAAAGAAGCTGGTTATTGCAGTTCCTCTTATGTTCGCTTTTGGTTTTGCTTTGGTGCCTTTGTATGATGTCTTCTGTGAAGTAACTGGTATTAATGGAAAAGTATTCCAATCAGATTATGAAGATGAGCTGTTAACAGACAATGGCAGGCCTTTAGCAATTCAATTTATTTCAACAAATAATGAGAATATGCCTTGGGTCTTTGAGCCATCTGAAAAAGTAATGAAAATTTCAACTGGGGAATACTATACTGCAACTTTCTACGTTAAAAATACTACAAACAAAAAGATGGTTGCTCAGGCTGTCCCAAGCGTTGCTCCCTCCAATGCAGCTGCTCATCTTAAAAAGTTAGAATGCTTTTGTTTTGAGCAGCAAGAATTAATGCCAGGTGAAGAGGCTCTTCTCCCAGTAAAATTACTTGTTTCAAATGAACTACCTAAGAACATTAAAAATATCATCATGTCATACACCATTTTTGACATTACAGACTACAATGACGAGCCAATGGCTAGTCACGAAATGAACATGGAGCATTAAAATAATATGAGCACACAAAATTACTATGTACCTGACCAAAGTAGATTTCCTATCTTTATGGCAGTATCTTTATTTCTTTTGGTCATGGGTGCCTCAAGTACTATTAATAACTTAGGTAATGCTGATAGTAATTCTGTATATATACTTTATGCGGGCTTTCTCTCTTTATTCACGACTTTATTCTTGTGGTTTAAACAGGTTATTAAAGAGCATTTAGCTGGCTTAGACAGCAACCAGCTAAAAACATCTTATGTATATGGGATGGCTTGGTTTATATTTTCTGAAGTTATGTTTTTTGCAGCATTTTTTGGTGCTCTTTTTTACGTAAGAAATTTTGCAGTGCCTTGGCTCGGCGGGGTTGGTGAAAAAGGTGTCGGTGTTGCTGCTCTAGATTTATGGGATGGCTTCGAGTCAGCTTGGCCATTAATAGAAACACCAGATAAAGGGGCCGCATATAAAGATACTGGTTTTACAAGCATGTCATGGCCTGGTTTTGATAAAGCACTAACGTGGCTTCCGCTTTGGAATACAATCGTCTTATTAAGCTCAAGCTTAACCGTTCATCATGCTCATGTTGGTTTAAAAAACGGTAATAGAAAACAGTTTAATGTTTGGCTAGGAGTTACTGTAACACTTGCTGTAATTTTTGTTTTCTTGCAGGCTGCCGAATATTATGAAGCATATACTCATTATGGCTTAACATTGAATTCAGGTATTTATGGCTCAACCTTCTTTATGTTAACTGGCTTTCATGGCTTCCACGTAATGATGGGAGGACTAATGCTTGCGATAATGTTGGCTAGATCCCTATTTGCTGGACATTTTGAAGATCATGATCATTTTGGATTTGAGGCTGCCTCTTGGTATTGGCATTTTGTTGATGTTGTATGGGTAATGTTGTTCTTATTTGTTTATATACTTTAGTTAGGAACCATCCCAAGGCACACTATTCCCTAGTTCGCCAGTTATTAAGCCGATGGTAACTAAGATTATTAATATTACAGCCAGAGCAACTCTGAAACCGAGACTGTGTGCAGTTCTCTTGCTTTCAACCTTGCCCTGATCGACTATTAAGAAATAGAGCGCACTGCCAAGAGATAAAAATATTAAAAATACGTCGATATAAATTAGAGTTTTAATCATAAAATTATTTTAGAACAGTTAACATTTTATAGATATGAAAAAAAGAAATTTTAAACCAGGAAAAAAAGTAACAGTTTTTTTTGTATTTTTTGCATGTACTTTTTTTATTCTAGGTTTATGGCAAATAGAGAGAGGACAAGCGAAAAGTAAAATAATTGCACAATTTAATAGCAACCTAAAAGAGGATGCATCTTATATCTCAGACACATCTGTTAAATGGGACAGAGTGCTTGTAGACGGTCAATGGAATGGAGCAGAACAAATACTGATTGATAATGTTATTAATAGCGGCATTGCAGGATACAAAGTTCTTACACCATTAAAAATAAAGAGTTCTGATAAATACATACTCGTAGACAGGGGCTGGATAGCACAAAAAGAATTTAGAAAAGATCTGCCTAATATTGGTATTGAAAATTTAGCTGTCAGTGTCAAAGGTATTTTAGAAGATCCTGAGCTTGGCTTCGTTCTTTCTGACGAACTAGTTACAGATACATGGCCAAAAGTATCACAAACGAAAAATGTAACAGTTCTCTTAAAAGAGTATAACCAAAAATTTTTACCCTTTGTGCTGGTAGCTGATCCAACATTAAGGAATAGCTTAGAGTATGTAAGAATCACACCATCAACTATGATGCCGATTAAGCATTATGGATATTCTGCTCAATGGTTCACAATGTGGTTTGCAATTTGTTTAATGTATTTATGGATAGGATTTAAGAAAAATGAAGAATAAAATATTTTTAGCAATAATTTTACTAACGCCAATTTTAGTAGTTACATTCTCATCCTTATTTTTTACTTATGGCTATTCACCTGAAGGAACACGTAATAATGGGGTTTTCTTTAAATCATACTTTAACTTCGAGCAGTTCAATCAGAATGATAATGAAAAACTGATTGAGTTTGAGGATGGCAAGTGGGTAATGGCTGTTTACATAACAGACCCTGAAAAATCATCTAATTCCTTATATCTTATGCGTCAGCTAAATGTAGCTCTTAATAGAGATATATATAAAGTAAAGAGAGTAGCTTTTTATAGCAATGAGTTAATCATTGATGGGGTAAATGATTTGATTAATGAATACCCAAGAACAGAGTTAGTTAATGATAAAAATGGCGTTTTATTAAATGTCCTTCAAAAAAATTCGGATCTTAATATTACAGAAGCGAACCCGATATTTATCATTGACCCATATGGAAGGGCTGTAATGTACTTTGATACAGATACAGACCCTAAAAAAATATTAAAAGACTTAAAGGTGCTAATTTAATGAATAATATAAAAAACTTATCTTTTTTTGGAATCTGCCTAGCTTTTGTTGTAATAGCTCTTGGCGCATGGACTAGGCTTGTTGATGCTGGCTTAGGCTGCCCGGATTGGCCAGGTTGCTATGGCTTTATTGTTTTTCCTACAAATGAAGCGGAAATTGCAGTTGCAGAAACTAGGTTCCCAATGTATCCCTATGATATTAATAAAGCTATTCCTGAGGTTGTTCACAGATATTTTGCTGCAACCCTTGGGTTCTTTGCAATTATATTGACTTATCTGTCTTTTAAACAAAAAGAAAACAAGAAAATTAGATATTGGGCTGTCGGGCTTTTAATATTTATCTGCTGCCAAGGACTTTTCGGATATTTAACAGTTAGCCTAAAGTTACTGCCAATCATAGTAACTGGCCATCTTTTTGGTGGCTTTACTACGCTTACCCTGTTCTTCTTTATATTTCTTATGGCGAGCAATTTTGAGCTATTAAATAAAATGAAAATTCCTGATCTTAAATTTATTGCAGGTCTGGCTTTCTTTGTTTTAATTATTCAGATTTTTTTAGGAGTATGGACAAGTACGAACTATGCATCATTGGCATGTGCTGATTTTCCAACATGCCAAGGCAGTTACTTGCCAGAAATGGATTTTAAGAATGGGTTTAATTTAAATCAGGAGGTTGGCCCTAATTATCTGTATGGATTGCTTGATAATCCCTCAAGAGTTGCGGTTCATTATTCTCATAGAGTTTCTGCAATACTTGTTACTCTAGTTTTCCTTATCTTAATGTCAAAGTTGTGGTTTTCAAATGCAGCGCCCCTTGCATCAACTTTAGGAATATTACTTATTACTCAAATAAGCCTTGGGATAATAAATGTTGTATATGTTCTGCCTTTGTATGTTGCTATCGCGCATAATCTAATTGCAGCAACCCTTTTATTAACTATATTTACTATTAATTATCTTGCTTGGAAAAAATGAACCTAATTAAAAGTTACTACCTTCTATGTAAACCTAATGTTGTTTACATGATGTTAATTTGTGCTCTTGTTGGGATGTTGCTTGCAGAAGATACAGTTAGCTCAATTTCAACAATATTAATTGCACTTTTCGGTATTGCTTTGTGTTCTGGTTCTGCTGCCGCCATAAATCAAGTCATTGATAGAAAAGCTGACGCTGCAATGACAAGAACAGATCAAAGACCCTTGCCTCAAGGAGAGCTCAGTGCATTTCATGCATCTTGCTTTGCTTTAGTAATTGGCATATTTGGAGCTGTAATTTTATACGTATTTATTAATACTCTTACTATGATTCTTACGCTGGCTTCCTTAATAGGGTATGCATTCATTTATACTGTATATTTAAAGCGTGCAACACCACAAAATATCGTCATCGGAGGGCTTGCAGGGGCTGCCCCGCCTTTATTGGGGTGGGCATCAATAAGCAACACAATTGACCCACATGCTCTTTTATTGGTTTTAATTATTTTTGTTTGGACTCCCCCGCATTTTTGGGCTTTAGCAATTTATAGAAAAGATGAGTATGCAAAAGAGTCCATCCCAATGCTTCCTGTTACTCATGGAGTTGCGTTTACTAAGCTCCAAATAGTTCTCTACACAATCATATTATTTATAGTAAGCATTCTTCCTTATATAGTTTTAATGTCAGGCGGAATATATTTAGTATCTGCAGTTATCTTGAGCTCAATATTTTTATATTATTCTATAAAATTATATTTTAGTGATAATGATGCTATTGCTATGAAAACATTCAACTTTTCGATTTACTATATCTTTTTAATTTTCGTAGCCTTGCTTCTTGATCACTATTTAATTCAATGAAATCAGTAAATAAAAATCTTCTATTAATAGCTATTTTTGTTACAACCGTTATGGGGTTATTTATAAATAAGCTCACAACTCCTCGAACTCTTAGCACCAACGAGTTGCTGGTTAATGGATTATTTTTATTTGAAAAACCAAAACAAATTTCAGACTTTGAATTCTTTTCATCTAATAATGAATCCTTTTCTAAAGAAGATCTTATGGGTAAATGGACCGTAATGTATTTTGGTTTTTCAAGATGTCCTGATGAATGCCCAACCACAATGTATGAGCTATCAAAATTAGTCAAAGTACTAAGAGATAAAAATTATAATCTAGAAAATAAGCAATGGGTTTTAGTTACCATAGACCCAGAGAGAGATACCCCTGAAGATATCGATAAATATGCAAAAGGCTTCGATGATGATTTTATTGGCGTTAGCAATGAGAGGCCAATGCTTTTAAGCTTGGCAACTCAATTATCTGTAAATAATGTTATGCCCAGCATGAATCATGATCATGATATGGATCACTCGCATTTAGATAATCATGTAAATAGTATTATTTTACTCAACCCTAAAGGAGAATATGTGGGTCTTTTCAGACCACCCTTTAGCACCTCTAGATTATCTTTAACCTACCAGTCTGTTACCCAAGACTAGAAATTAATTACCACCTTTCCCTTTGCTTTTCTGTCAGCAAGATGAGCAATAGCATCTGCGGCTGTATCTAGTGTAAATTTATCAGAGGCCTCTGGATTAATTTTGCCATCAGCGAACATAGTAAATAGTTCTTCAAAATTTTTCTGATTTTCAGCAGGAAACATCCCAGCCCAAGCACCCCAAAACACACCTACAATTTGACAACCTTTTAACAAAGTTAAGTTGAGAGGCATTTTTGGTATTTGGTCAGCACCAGCAGCAAAACCAATTACAAGATACCTTCCTTCCCAGGCAATAGATCTTAGACAAGGTTCTGCATAACTCCCTCCAACAGGGTCGTAGATAACATTAGGGCCCATTCCACCTGTGAGTTCTTTAACTTTATTAGAAAGTTCTTTCTGTTGATCTCTATCTAGGTTGCCTGAGGGGTACACAAAGCCTTCATCGGCGCCATTGGCAATACATACGTCTACTTTCTCTTGTGTAGAAGCTGCTGCTATGACTTTTGCACCCATCGCTTTACCCAATTGAACTGTTGCAAGGCCGACCCCGCCAGATGCTCCAAGTACCAGAAGAGTTTCTCCTGGTTGAATATTGGCTCTTTGTTTTAAAGCGTAAATTGATGTCCCATAGGTAACAGATAGCGCTGCAGCTATTTCATAATCCATTTCTTTCGGGATTGCTCTTAACATAGATTGATGTGCCAATATTTTTTCAGATATTCCGCCAACACCTGTTGCTGCAAAAACTTTATCACCAACTTTATAGTCAGTCACTCCTTCCCCAACCTCAGAGACAACTCCAGCTGACTCACCACCTGGTGTAAAAGGAAGAGGTGGCTGGAACTGATAAAGGCCTTGAATCATTAAAACATCTGGAAAATTAACACTAGCAGACTTCACATCTATAATGACATGTTCTGCTGTTATTTCAGGATCTGAAACCTCATTGATTTGAAGTTTATCTGGACCGCCTAATTCTACACATTGCAAAGCTTTCATATTTTCCCCTATTTATAAATTTCTATTGTAAGAAGCTAAAAAATCATTGATCTCATCAATTGTATTATTATGGATAATATCAAATTTTTTCAAAGAATCCTTAGCTTGTTGCTTAAATATTGCTGTATCTATCTCTGGCATGTTGATCATTTTTGAGTGATTGTTTTTTGCGATCTCTATGCCTGTCTCATGGAATGACTTAGATCTATCAAATGTATTTGTTTTTATCTTTAGGTCTTTTAAAGCAACCTCATACTCTTTGTCTTTCATTTGCTCGGCAATCATCTGAAGGTCCATCAGAATATTATTTCTTGCATCATTCAAGGTAGTCTTATTTTCTTTGTAGAGAATTTTTGTATTAAGATCTCTCCCATTATTTATAACAGCCTGATCATTTTTATTAATAGACTCGAGCTCTAGGTCATCTATCTCAGGGCTTTCTTCAAGTAAACAATAAAGCAGCACTAGATCAAGAATTCGAATTTGATTTTTTGAAATACCAGTTATTTCATAAGGAGATAAATCTATACCCCTAACTTCAACATATTTTATACCGTGTTCTTTTAGAACATCATATGGCCTTTCATTTCCATGGGCAGCTCTTTTAGGCCTAATACAGTCATATAACTCATTTTCAATCTGAAGAATTCCATCAGATATTTGCTTATATGAACCGTCATCATCTTTTAAGCCTAGCGCACTAAACTCTGCGTAAGGATTAATTATTCCATTTCTCACTTCTTCAAGGAAACTATCTAGGTCATTATAGTGAATGTTAAGATTTTCTTGAGCTGGGCTCTTATAGCCAATCCCACTCATTCTTAATGACGTTGCATTTTTTTTAAATAGATCTGTATCGTTTAACTCATCAAGATCATTGTTTCTTCCCTTTACAAATGATTTATCAACAACAGCAGATTCTCCAAATTCCGACAAAACAAACCAAAACATTCTTTTAAAGTTTCTTATTAAATTTAAATATGTGGAATTTATATCTTCTTGAGAGCTGGAGCCTATAAGATCTATCATTGAGTTCTCAGACAAAGAAAAATTGAAATGGATGCCTGAAACACATTGCATGGTTTTTCCATATCTGGCAGCAAGGCCTTTACGGTATACATGTTTTAGCTGGCCTTCATTATTATTTGAATATGTTGCTATGTTAATTTTCGATTCATCATCTATCCTTGGAGGAATTGAAAAAGGCCATAAAAACTCTTCATTAATATTGTTATTAATAAATACATGAAGAGCAAAAAGATGATCATATAGCTCGTCAATATTATTGAAAACTGGTGTAACTATTTCTACCAAAGCTTCAGCAAAATCTGTTGTTATAGATGAGTTTGTATATGAAGAACCTAGAGAGCTTGGATGACTTTTTTCTGAGATACTGCCGTTACTAGATACTCGAAGGGACTCTTTTTCAATGCCCCTCTCAATACCTAGGTTTTCAAAAAAACCAGTGTCTTTTAATTCTTGTATTTTTTTAGAGAGTTCCACATGGGTATCTTAAAGCTTAGGACCTGCAGATACAATTTCTGAATTTACTTTAAATTTTTCAAAGTTATCTTGGAATTTTTTAACAAGCTCTTGAAGATATTCTTTATATTCTTCCTTATCGTCCCAAGTCTCTATTGGGTTAAGCAGCCTTGAATCAACACCATCAACCGCAACTGGAACTTCTAGATTTAAGCCTGGTATGAACTGAGTAGAAACACCATTTAATTCGCCATTTTGAATAGCGTTAACAACTCTTCTAGTTGTAGGGATTGTGAACCTTGAGCCTTTTCCAAAAGGTCCTCCAGTCCAGCCAGTATTAACTAGATACACTTTTGATCCAAAGGATTCAACTCTTTTCATAAGCAAGTCAGCATATTCTCCTGCAGGCCTAGGGAAGAACGGAGCACCAAAGCAAGTAGAAAAGGTAGATTCAATAGATGAACTAGAGCCCATTTCAGTTGACCCAACCTTCGCTGTGTAGCCACTTAAGAAATGGTATGCAGCAGCTTCTTTTGAAAGAATAGATACTGGAGGGATTAGCCCAGTTAAATCACATGTAAGGAATATAACTGTTTCAGCCTCACCCGCAGAATTAGAGGGAATGGCATTATCTATATGAGATCTAGGATAACAACACCGTCCATTCTCAGATAAAGAAGTGTTGTAATAATCAGGATTTCCTTCATTATCTAAAAAGACATTCTCAATAACACTGCCATGTTTAATAGCATTAAAAATTACAGGCTCATTTTCTTCTGATAGATCTATAGTTTTTGCATAACATCCGCCTTCAAAATTGAAGACAGAGCCTTCTCCCCAGCCATGTTCATCATCTCCAATCAAGGAGCATGTTGGATCCGCTGAAAGAGTTGTTTTTCCTGTACCTGAAAGCCCAAAGAACAGAGTAACTTTATTATTAGCGTTAACATTGGCAGAGCAGTGCATGGGAAGCACATCTTTTTCTGGGAGCAAAAAGTTTTGAGCAGAGAACATTGATTTTTTCATCTCTCCCGCATACTTCATTCCAGCAAGCAGAACCTTTCTTTTAGCAAAATTAATAATTACACATCCTTCAGAATTAGTCCCATCTTCTTCTGGTACACATTCATAATTTGCTGCACTTAAGATCTGCCATTCTTGTTTGTTGGAAGGGTTATAGTCCTGAGGAACAACAAATATAAGTCTAGCAAATAGGCCATGCCATGCTGTTTCAGTAGTAACTTTTACTGGTAAATAATGATCATCATGTGAACCAACATGAACTTCAGATACATATCTATTTTTTTCAAATATATATGATTCAACTTTGTTCCAAAGTTTTTCAAATTTATTTTCATCAAAAGGTCTATTAATGGTACCCCAGTCAATGAGGTCAGATGTTGTTGATTCTTGGACTATAAATCTATCATTAGGACTTCTGCCAGTTCTTTCACCTGTTGTTGCAGAAAAGGCACCATTGCTAGCAATGACACCTTCATTATTTTCAACCGCTTGTAATATTAACTCTTCGGTGGAGAGTCTTAATTCATTCACGTTATCTGCATTTTTCATATTAATATTCACTATATCTAATAGGGGAGTAAAATTATATAGCCTCACTTATAAAAGTGTTAAATATTTACACTACTTGTAGTGGATTAAAGTATAAGGTTATTAATTAGTCAATTAATTTTATATTTGTTGTATTTAAGGGGTTTAAAGTAGATATATTTTGTAGTTTTATTACATAGAATCAATATTTTATCTGTTAATGAGCTTTTTGAGGGTAAATATTGAATAAAGCATAAAGAATACTAAGCCCCATTCTGCAAAGTTAAGTATAAATCTCCAGTTTTCTTCAGCACATGTTGGGCCGCCTTTGTAGGCATTCGCAATACCGCCAAAGAATCCAAAATACTCAATCTGTGTTGATAGCGGCATTCCACATCCTGCAGCTAAATTTGCTACTTCCTCTGGACTAAGATTTTGAAGATAGACCTGTTTAGCTGTTATGGCCACGCCACCAATTGCAGAAATTAAAGTAAAAACCTTTGTCAAAATATTAATTTTTTTAAACAAGAATCCAAGTAAAGACCAAAAGGCAATTAGCCCAAAAGCATATCTCGACATTATGCACATTGGACAAGCCTCTAACCCAAGGTAGTGATCCATCAAGATAGCCAATAAAATAATTAATGACGAACTTATAAAGCAGGCTAATTCGAAATAGTTTTGATAAACTGTTTTAATAAATTTTAAAAGTTGCATAAATAATTTTTTCTTAATTTTGTTATCAAATAGTATAGAAAAAACTTGTGCATAATACATCTAGGTAAACACAATTTAATATGAAAGACAGAATTTTTATTATTGATGGCTCTTCTTACTTATACCGAGCTTACCATGCAATGCCGCCGCTCACTTCATCTTCAGGGCAGCCGACAGGAGCAATCAAAGGCGTTACTAATATGCTCATGACTCTTAAAAAAGACAGTGAAGGGTCTCCGATTATTGTTGTGTTCGATGCCAAAGGTAAGACATTCAGAAATGATGTATATAAAGATTACAAGGCCAATAGGCCTCCAATGCCTGATGACCTAAGAGAACAACTAAAGCCATTAAAAGAAATTGTTAAGGCAATAGGATTTCCCTTAATTGAAATAGAGGGAGTTGAAGCTGACGATGTGATTGCAACACTTGTAAAGAAAGCAAAAGAGAATAACTTTAAAGCAGTGATATCTTCACTAGATAAAGATTTAATGCAATTGGTTGAGGATCCAATTTCAACAATGATGAATACAATGACCCATCAAATCTTTGATGAAGCAAAGGTGTTTGAAAAATTTGGGGTTAAGCCAAATCAAATAAGAGATATGCTGGCTTTAACAGGAGACGCCTCAGACAACATCCCTGGCGTCCCTAAAGTGGGTCAAAAAACTGCTGCAAAATGGCTTAATGAATTTGGAGATCTCAGCACAATCAAGTCGAATGCTGATGGAATAAAGGGAGTTGTTGGTGAGAATTTAAGAAATTCTTTGGATGATTTAGATAGGAATGTTGAATTAGTCTCTCTAAAGCATGATGTTGAACTAGATGTTACTTTTGATAGCCTCCTTGACTTAAATACAAATCAGGAAAAACTTGATGATTTATTTAACGAGCTAGAATTTAAAACGCCTAGAAAAGCTGCCATAAAAAAGAAAATTAATAATGAAGATAAAAATGTAAATGATCAAGAGCCCTTAATAGATAAGGAAACAATTAATAGTGATTATGAGGCCTTGTTTAAAAGGGATGACCTAAAGAAATGGGCCAAGAAATTGGATGCTTGTAAAGTTTTTGCTATTGATACCGAAACAGACTCACTTGATACGGTATCAGCCAATCTAGTTGGAGTATCACTTGCGGTCGAAGAAGGTGCTGGCTGTTATATCCCTATTGGCCACAAATATGATGGTTGCCCAAGTCAATTGGGATTAGAAGAGGTTGTTGAGATTATTGGCGCTGCTATTGAAAAAAATAAACATAAGGCTGTGGGTCAAAACCTTAAATTTGATATACCTATATTATCAAGGCATGGAATTGATTTAGATAATTTTTTTGCAGATACAATGCTTATGTCCTATGTTTTAAATAGTACAGCAACTAGACATGGGATGGATAAACTAGCTGAGTTTTATCTAAATTACTCAACAGTTAAGTATAAAGACATAACAGGAACAGCCTCAAAGCAAATTAATTTTTCAGCAGTTGAGATTGAGATAGCGTCAAACTATGCAGCTGAAGATGCTGACATAACATTGAGATTATTTAATAAACTAGACAAGCTGCTCAAAGACAAACCGACTCAGATAAAGCTGTTACAAGAAATTGAGTATCCATTGGTTCATGTTCTTTCGAACGTTGAGATGAATGGTGCCAAGGTTGATAAAATGAAATTAGCAAATCATTCAAAAGAGTTATCAAAAAAAATTGAAGATCTTTCAAGCCAAGCTTTTAAAATTGCAGGAGAAGAATTTAATCTAGATTCACCAAAACAGTTGCTTGTAGTGCTATATGAAAAACTAAAGCTACCTATCCTAAAAAAGACTCCAAAGGGGCAGCCATCGACAAATGAGGAAACCCTTCAAAGACTTGCAGAGGAATATGAAATACCAAAAATTATCCTTCAATATAGGACCCTAGCAAAACTAAAATCAACTTATACAGATAGCCTTATTAGAATTGAAAACCCCACAACTGGAAGAATACATACATCCTATCAACAAGCAGTTACCTCAACTGGGAGGCTTTCTTCTACAGAGCCAAACCTTCAAAATATACCGATTAAAACATCAGAGGGTAGAAGAATTAGAGAGGCATTTGTTCCTGAAAAAGGCAATGTATTAATATCAGCAGATTACTCTCAGATAGAGCTAAGAATAATGGCTCATTTGTCTAAAGATAAAAATTTAACTCATGCTTTTAATAATAATTTAGATATTCATTCTGCAACTGCAGCAGAGGTTTTTGGTGTTAACCTTGATGGGGTTACTCAAGACCAAAGAAGAAGTGCAAAAGCTATTAACTTTGGGTTGATGTATGGAATGTCCGCATTTGGTTTAACAAGACAACTAGATATACCAAGGGCTGAAGCTCAGAAATATTTAGATACATATTTTGAAAGATATACCGGCGTTAAAGAATATATGGAAAATATAAAAGCGAAGGCCAAAGAAGATATGTATGTTGAAACAATCATGGGAAGAAGGCTCTATTTAAATGAGATAAATGCTGCAAATGGATTAAGAAGACAGGCAGCAGAGAGAGCTGCAATTAACGCACCTCTTCAAGGGTCAGCTGCTGATATTATAAAAAAAGCAATGATAGACATTAATAAATTTTTAAACAAAGAAATGCCAGAAGTAAAAATGATTATGCAGGTTCATGACGAACTTATATTTGAAACACCAAAGCAAAACTCTGAAGGGGTTCTGCAAGTAATGAAGAAGATGATGGAAGAGGCTGTTAAGCTTGATATACCTTTAATAGCAGAAGCTGCAATAGGAGAGAATTGGAATGAAGCTCATTAATAATTCGTTACTTTATGCCATCTTAATATCACTTTTAAGCTCTGGTTTTTTGTATTCTAAAGTAGAACCCACTGAAAATCCTCTCAACGAAACTAGTAAGCAATATTTTTTAGAAGTTTTTAATCATGAACAAAACATCTTCAACATATGCCTTAAAAAAGAAAGTCTTACTGGGCCTGACCAGGTAAATACAAAATGTAAAATTTCTGAAGATTTTCAAGATGCATCTTTCATCTTAAATGGAAAAAGCCTATCTAAGCTAGACTTTATAGATAAGTATGAAAGCTTTAAAAAAATAAAAACCTCATATCCTTTTTACCCAGGCAATATGCTTGGCTCAGGTCAAACGGGCTACGTTGTTATTGAATTTGATATTACAAAAAAAGGTAAAACAGTTAACCCAAAGGTTATAGAGGGATGGTGTGGAAATATGTTAAGTCCTTTTACTGAGTTTAGCCCTTGCTCATTTTTTAATAGAGAGGCTATAGCAGCTTTATTAAGATCTAAATACATGCCCGCAAAGTTTGATGGAGAAGCCATATATTCAAAAGGGGCAAAGCATAGGTTCACTTTTAAGCTAGAGTCTAATCAAAGCGCTCTAAGTACTCAAAATAATGACATGGACAAGGCTTACAGTGGATTTGGGTCTGACATGGCAGGATTTGGCTCTAGAGGGTTTCATGAAAAAGTTAAAAAAGAAATAACAGCTAAAAATTATGATAGTGCTATCGAAATCTCAAAGGAAAATATTAAATATAACAATATATTTTTATATGAAATTGCAAAAGCAAATTATTTTAAAGGTGATTACTCTCAAGCCTCATCTTTTATTTTTCAATTTATTGAGGAAAGTACAAAAAATAGAGATCCATATTCAGAAGAAATCTTATTAAGCAGCCTTTTTATTTTAATAGAGTCTCTATATTTCATTAATGACTTTAAAAAAATAATTAGCTTAGAGAAGTCCATATCAAGATATAACACTTCGTTAAATTATAGAAAAAGTTTTGCAATGACTAGCTTATATCTAGGGACGTCATATATTAATTCAGGAGACATGCATAAAGGAATATATCACTTAAGCATTGCACAGAAATATGCAGCCTCAAAGGACCAGGTTGAATATATTAACAATGTAATAGGTCAAGTAGCTAACTATTTATAGCGCCAGACCACTGTGTTGGAGAGTAATTTAACTCTTCTGA
>ERZ1039804.141-NODE-141-length-46104-cov-19.122804_pt1 | contig 46104 bp, 34 predicted proteins | sample MGYA00383089_ERZ1039804 | MGnify/ENA primary metagenome ERZ1039804 (study PRJEB29581, sample SAMEA5548359) | metagenome | biome: marine; feature: coastal; material: water | depth 1 m | study: Short-term variability in the microbial, nano- and picoplankton...
AGTACTCGGCTACGAACCGAGCGGTCGGAGGTTCGAATCCTCCCGAGTGCGCCATTTAGAAAATAAAAAGCCCTGTTTTTACAGGGCTTTTTATTTTCTAAATCTGAAAAAGTGGATAGCTTTTGGTCAATCAATAAACCGACTCGTTTTCACCTCTCTTCTTGATAACCTGGCTGCTGCGGATAACAAAAAGGCATAACCAAGAAGCTCTAAACTCTCTTCATACAATACGTGATACGGCACATCGATTTTCTCAAACATATCACCCACAATGAGAAACAGGCCTGCAATAAGGGTGACAAAACCAGTTCTATTGCGCAAAAAACATCGCGCCAAATCAAGATAGTACCGAAACTTAAACAAGGCAAACCCTAAAGTTGACAAAAATCCTGAGGCCAAGAGAATATTTCTTCCATTGCCCGAGCCAAGTAATATGAGTATCTTTGGCAAATCAAACTTCTCAATATCAAGCTCTCGCAGAAGAAAAGCCAATGTCAATATAGCAAAGAATACCGCTATCAACCTATCTCCTCGCAACGGATCAAATAACGGCAGTAGAAATAAAAAGAACACAAACATCAGCACAAAGGCTTGGGTGTTTTCTAGAAGATTGTTTTCATCAAAAATATCGAAATCACTTAGTCCAATTACTCCATAAAAAGACCAAACGATAACGCCTAAAATGAAGTACTGCACAAGAGAAGAAATTTTCTTTACTGAAATCATAGTTATTATTCTTATTAACCTTTGGAAACTAGGATATCACAACACATTCCTGTCCTGTAATCTAAGTTATTATCGATGTCTAAACGACACACAGGTATTTTTATCTTTGATTTGAGTTTAATCGCAGCCACCGCGACTGCAGGGTCACCTTCTTAAACAGTTTAGTCTTTGCTATAGCGTTTAACATCGTTAACATCACCCCGGTTGCAGGTTGCCAATCTATCAATTGTGATCATAAAGATGGATTGTCACGTACGATATTTTCAGTAGCCAAACATAGTTGACACAGGAAGGTTTAGTGATTTGTATTTTGGCATTTAGTGCCAAATTATTTGCTAAAGTAACTAATCTTCCGCTGACTAATTAAACAGGAATTAACGATGGCATTGCCCCCAATACTTTCCGAGCGATTAAAGTTACCCATTATCGCAGCCCCACTTTTTATTATTTCAAACCCTGACTTAGTGATTGCTCAATGCAAAGCCGGTATTGTCGGGTCCTTCCCTGCATTAAATGCGCGCCCAGCAGAAGAACTCGATCGGTGGCTGGAAAAGATTACTACGGAGCTAGCCGAATATGACGCTGCGAATCCTGAAAGCCCCTCAGCTCCGTTTGCTGTGAATCAAATTGTGCACGGATCAAATGACAGACTGCAGCATGACATGGAAATGTGTGTAAAGTGGAAAGTCCCAATCGTTATAACTTCACTGGGTGCCAAAGAATTTGTTAACGAGTCTGTGCATTCTTATGGCGGCATCGTGCTGCATGACATTATTAATGATCGTTTTGCGAGAAAAGCTATCGAAAAAGGGGCCGACGGATTGATTGCGGTGGCTGCTGGAGCTGGAGGCCACGCTGGAGCTCTCTCCCCTTTCGCTCTTGTTCAAGAATTGCGCGAATGGTTTGATGGACCTCTCTTGCTCTCTGGCTCGATCGCTAATGGTGATGCAGTGCTTGCGGCTCAAGCAATGGGAGCTGATCTCGCATATATCGGGTCGGCATTCATAGCAACTAAAGAGGCCAACGCCGAACAACCCTACAAACAGTCTTTAGTGGATAGCAGTGCAGATGATATTGTGCTAAGTAACTTGTTTACCGGTGTGCACGGAAACTATTTAAAGCCTTCCATTATAGCGGCGGGCATGGATCCAGATAATTTACCTGAAAGTGATCCGTCTAAAATGAATTTTGGGTCAGGCGGTAATTCCGATGCCAAAGCATGGAAAGACATTTGGGGATGTGGTCAGGGCATTGGCGCTGTGAAGGCTGTGCTGAGTGCTCAGGAGTTGGTGGATAAGATTGAAGCTCAGTACAATGCGGCCAAATCACGTCTCGAGTCAACCTGGTGATATAGATGCGAACATTGAGGCTTCTCCTATTTGTTGAGGCGTATAACTAGCCTACAGTGACCCATCCTACTCCCTGGTGTAGTTGTTTTGATTGCACTTGTCTTTAGATTCCGTGTTAGCTTGAAGCGCGGATTAGATTTATATTCGACTTTATTATGAAAAGTGCAGGCATCAGAAAAACCAGCCTTTAACTGATTTATCCAGTGCGGGCCGGCACTTTTTTAGCTGAGCATTGTATCGAAGGGTTTGCTTTCTAACATTACTTGCGACCTTAAGTAGTTGCGGCTTTTTAGTGAAGGATCCCCTAGAGTATCCACCCCAACCCTCATGGTAGGCAAGGTACTGCCTGTAAGGGTCGGCTTTGGAAATACCTAATCGTCGGTGACTCTTATCCACATACCAGCCAATAAAGTTAATGGCATCACCAAAGTCATCTCGATCATGACTCCAGTTTCCAGTCGCCTTTCGATAATCCTCCCACGCGGGATCCTGAGCTTGCGCATATCCGTAGGCGGAAGACTTACGTGGCAATGGAATGAACAGAAATTTGGGCCGCTCAGGCCTAACATTAGGTCTGAATGAAGATTCTTGTCTCATGATCGCCATCATGACTGAAATAGACACCCCCCAGCGTTTCTTGACGTCTCGGGCATCCTCATACCAGTCTGTCTCTCCCCAAAATATTTTGCACACATCATTAATTTGAGTCGGCTGATAGGTCGCACAGCTACCAAGCATGGAAAGCGTTATTAAGAGAAAAATTCTCATCATCACCATAAGGCAGATTCCGGAGGGCCTATTTTAACTAAATTTCGGAGTTATCCAGCAAAATACCGGTAATTCCTAAAAGTTGACGCTAGTAAAGATCCGTTCAAACTGGATTGAGATTCACTGTCTTCTTGTAGCATTGCCCGTGGAGCACCAACCAGGCTTGGACCTTTTCAATAAATGGCTCGACTTGCTCATCAAAAGAGGCATCCAGTTCAGTTCTTTCTAAGATTCGATTGGCCCCGTTTTCTCCCAAGAGTCGATCAAAATCTTTGCCTGCTTGGGCAAAAGAGGGATATCCCGAATCCCCAAGAGCACATACAGCAAAAGATAATGAACTGAGATCAGGTTCCTGAGTTTCTAGCCAATTGTACAAATCTTCAGCGTTGTACGGAGCTTCGCCGTTACCATAGGTGCTAGAGACAATAATAGCTAAATGCTCTGTGAGCAATGCAGAGGCTTCATAGTCATCCAAATCAGACACCTCACACGCATAGCCTTCGGCTTGTAGTGCATTGCCTAAATCAAAAGCGTATTCTTCTGCTGTTCCTGTTTCCGAGCCAAATAACACCATAATTTTGTTTGATGGCGAAGTTCCATTTTGAAGCTCTTGGCTGTGATCAATACTCATTCTGTAATCCTTAACACTAACAAAAAATAACTTAATAGTTTCTTTCTACTCGATCGAGGGGCTCATTGGATTTATATTTTATTCGGCCAAGCCATAATAAAATCAGAAGTCTCGATAGGTTTAAGTGGTCTATTGGCATTAGCTGGTGTGCCAATATAGAGGTACCCAACGATTTCTTCAGTCGAGGCCACTCCTAAACCTTCCTTTACGACCGATGAAGAGGCGTAGCCTCCTGTGCGCCACACCGAGCCAAACCCGTGGGCATAAATAGCCATACCAATATTATTGAGTACACCCCCCGTAGCAAGCGCCTGCTCTATCTCAGGGACCTTATCATGAGATTTATAGCTTGTAATTCCAACTATAATAAGAGGAGCGCGATAGGCTTTCTTTTTTGCGCCCTCAAGAGTCGCTGGGTCTGCATCACAATTCTTCTCTTGACAGTCTTTGACAAACAAATCAGCCAGATATTGACGGTCATCTCCGCGGATGACTAAAAACCGCCAAGGTCGCAAATGCATATGATCTGGCGCTCTCAGAGACGCCGCAAAGATATCTTGCATCAAATCATCACTTGGCGCTGGCTCTTCAACTCTTGGGTGGGAGCGGCGTTGACTCATCAACTCCACAAACTCCTCTCCCTGGTTATTCTCTACTGTCATTCCTAAAGCCTCTGAGGGACCACGATTTTAAACAACAAAGTGCATAAAGTAGGCAGTTTAATGACAACTTTATGATAAATCTAGAGGCGTGCGTTCTTGTTAAAAATCATGAGTTCAAGTGTGCGAAGCTCATCACGGAGCGCTAATCGTAAAAATCACAGCACTCGCGATTTAAACCCATAAGAGAATTCGAAGATTCATATAAGACTTACTTATCCTACAGCTTTGACATTGACCCATTCATCCACACATAGGATGATTCGTGTCCTATAGGTTCCACAGATTTATCAAGTTCGAAGGGCTACACTGGTCACCCCTTTTTATCACCGGTTATTTAGAATGACAGACTTAAGAATCGACAACGACAATTTTATTTTTAATGGTACCTGCCGGGCCGGCACTGGTGTGGTTGCTGCAGTCACTAGTTTTCTGGCCGAAAGAGATTGCTATATTTGCGCCCTCGAGCAATTTGATGATGAGTCAACTAGTAAATTTTTCATGCGCGCTGTGTTTCGACGTCAGAGCAAGTCTCCTAACATTGATGTGATTACCGAAGAGTTTTCTACCATTGCCCAAGATTTTGGCATGGAGTGGAAATTCCATAAGCCCTCGTTAGCAGTAAAAACGATTATTCTCGTATCCAAGTATGACCACTGCCTTGATGATCTTCTTTATCGAAAACGAAAAGGTGAGATGAATATGGAAATTACTGCGGTCGTCTCCAATCATCAAGACCTGCGACCAATGGTTGAACGAGAAGGCATACGCTTTATTCACTTACCAGTTACCGCAAAGACCAAGTCACAACAAGAGCAACGTTTGCTAGAGATTATTGATGACACTGACTCTGAGCTAATCGTTCTAGCTCGTTATATGCAGATACTATCGAATGATTTAACTGAACAACTAGCGGGTCGCTGTATCAATATTCATCACTCATTTTTACCTGGGTTTAAGGGTGCTAAACCATATCATCAGGCCTTTGATCGTGGAGTGAAAGTGATTGGTGCTACGGCTCACTACGTCACCTCTGATCTCGATGAAGGACCAATCATTGAGCAGATGTTAACTCGAGTTGACCATAATTATGGGCCAGACCAACTGGTGGGTGTAGGACGTGATAATGAGTGTATGGCTTTGGCTAAAGCAGTAAAATACCATATTGAAAGACGCGTGTTCTTAGATGGTAATAAAACAGTGGTATTTCTAGGTAGTTGAATCTACTTTTTACTCGCGGGGAGTAACACAATGCCTTTTGGATTATTAAAGTACGGACTGAATAGTAAATATCCAGCCAAGCATCACTTTACTCCCGCCACAGAGCTAAAGAAACACTATGACGTTGTCATTATTGGAGGTGGCGGTCATGGTGCAGCGATTGCTTATAATCTTGCTAAATATCATGGCATTACCAACGTTGCCATCCTTGAAAAAAACTATCTAGGCGGTGGTAACACTGCTCGCAATACCGCGGTTATTCGGTCTAACTATCTCACTGAAGCTGGGGTGAAGTTCTACAGTGCGTCAGTCAAACTGTATAACAATCTGAGTAATGAATTTAATTACAATGTGATGATGGAGAACAGGGGTCAACTGACACTAGCACATAGTGATGCAGCGATCCGGAGTTTTCGCTGGAGAGCAGAGGTCAATCAGCATTTGGGCGTGAGATCGGAATTAGTTGACCGCCAAACCATTGCAGATTTAGTACCTAACCTCAATATGTCAGAAGATAGTCGGTTTCCTATTATGGGTGGTCTCTGGCATGCCGATGGCGCCACAGCTCGACATGACGCTGTAGCATGGGGCTATGCAAAAGGAGCCTGTGATCGAGGCGTCGAGTTACACCAGCTAACTGAAGTCGAAGATATAGAGATCACCAACGGTCGTGTCACAGCAGTCAAAACTAACCGTGGCCGCGTGGAGTGTGGCTCCGTAGTGCAGGCCGTCGCTGGGGCAAGCTCAATAGTTGCCAAAAAAGCAGGCATACCGCTGCCCATACACTGTTATCCCTTGCAAGCGATGGTAACCCAACCATACAAACCGATACTCACGCCCCATGTAAGCTCGCCGCAAGTACATGTGTATGTTCACCAAACATCTCGAGGAGAGTTTGTTATTGGTGGAGGTTCAGACCCCTATCCCCTTTACAATACTCGGGCCACTCTAGACCAGCGAGAGTCGCTATCAGCAGCAGCCCTCGAATTATTCCCATTTTTAGCTCAGGCAAGACTTTTAAGACAGTGGGCAGGTACCACGGATATGACACCCGACTATAGCCCCATTATGGGGCTCAGTCCTGTCGAAAACTATTATCTTGATGCTGGTTGGGGTACTTGGGGTTTCAAAGCTACTCCCATTTGCGGAGTCACTATGGCTGAATTAGTAGCGACTAAAAAAGTGCCTGATCTAATCAAACCCTTTGAACTAGAGCGGTTCTATCGGTTTGAGCAAATTAACGAAGCCGGCGCTACCGCCGCGAGCCACTAGAGGTCAAACGATGAAACTCCTTCCCTGTCCTCTCAATGGCCTGCGAAATATTTCAGAATTTACCTACGGCGGTGAATATCACCCAATGCCAGATCATCGCGCCAGCTCTACTCGAGATTGGGCTGAGCATGTCTTCTTCCATGACAATGCCGCTGGGATAGTCACCGAATGGTGGTGCCATACCGCAAGTTCTTTTTGGTTTTTAGCTGAACGAAATACTATCACCGACGAAATTATACGAACCTTTAAAGCTGATGAGATATATCAGCATCGCGTTGAATTTGAAGCACTAGCTCCTGGGAACGACTCATGAAAGCACGTTTACCCGCACCTTACGGCTCGCTGATTGATCGCGACAAACCGCTCCAGTTCCAATTCGAGGGTGAGCCAATCTCAGGGTATTCTGGTGACACTATCGCTAGTGCTCTATTAGCTGACAGACGCTGGCTGCTCAGTCGTTCATTTAAGTACCATCGTCCACGTGGTGTTTTAACCATGGCAGGACAAGATGCGAATACCATGGTTCAGTTGCCTTCAGACCCCAATGCACTAGCAGATAGAGAACTCATTAAAGAAGGAATGAAAGTTACCGGACAGAATTACTCAGGTAGCTTGGAAAACGATCGTGGCGCTCTACTTGGTCTGTTTTCAAGATTCCTACCTGTCGGTTTCTACTACAAGGCCTTTTTTAAACCCCGAGGTATGTGGGAAAAGTGGGCGCCACTTATCAGAAAAAAGGCCGGCCTTGGTGTTATTGATCAACAGTTAAAACCTGACTATTACGATAAGCAATACAAATTTTATGATGTGGTAGTTGTCGGTGGCGGTCCCGCGGGTATGCAAGCTGCGATTGATGCGGGTATTGGTAATTGTGAGGTTTTGTTAGTCGATGAAAATCCAATACTCGGCGGCTCTCTAAACTACGCTCGGCTGGATACGAAGGGAGTACTCAGTCAACAAATTCGAGAAGAACTGGTCACCAGGATTCAAGCTAACTCTAATATCACAGTGATGACTAACGCTGTTTGCAACGGGTGGTTTGCCGATAATTGGTTACCTGTTATTTCTGGAAACCGTTTATACAAAATCAGAGCTTCTCAAACTATTTTATGCACTGGCGCTTTAGAACAACCAGCCCTATTTCATAATAACGATTTACCCGGAATTGTCATGAGCAGCGCGGCACAGCGGATGATTCATCTCTACGGCATAAAACCCGGAACAGAAGCTGTTATTTTAACGGGCAACAACGACGGTTATGGGACTGCGCTTGACTTGCATGATGCGGGTATAAAGGTTCAAGCTATTGTTGATCTGCGTGACACTCCGATCTATGACGATATCGCAGAAGAAGCTATTTCTATGGGTATCCCAGTAAAAACTGGTTTCGCGGTATATGCCGCTCATAACAAAGGTGCCGTCAATGTTACTAGTGTAGAAGTGCGCAAAATCGTCGATCAAGGTATTTGTGCCGATATTGGTCAAGTCATTCAATGTAATTTACTGTGCATGTCCGTAGGCTACACTCCGGCTTATCAGCTCGTTTGTCAGGCTGGTGGGCAGCTGAGTTATGATGATAAATCGGCAATGTTTACACTGAGCAACTGCCCAGACACTTTGCACTTAGCAGGATCAGTTACTAGTTTATGGCAAATTGATGCAGTGCGCTCAGAAGCCTCCAGAGCCGCAGCAATTGCCACAAATGCGCTGGGTCTAAGTGAAAAACTAATCGTGGAGCCCATCGCTCGAGACAATATTAGCCCCAACCATCCATGGCCAATTTTTCCTCATCCAAAAGGCAAAGAATTTGTCGACTACGATGAAGATCTCACCATAGCGGATATTATTAACGCTACCGGCGATGGGTATGAACATATCCAACTAGTAAAGCGCTATTCGACCTGTGGCATGGGCCCTTCCCAAGGTCGGCACTCTGCTCTCGCTGCTGCCCGAATCGTTGCGGCAGCAACAAATCGCACCGTTGCCGATACTGGTGTTACTACCGCCAGACCACCCTTTTCTGCTGAACAACTAGGTCACAGTGCAGGTCGAAGTTTTTATCCCGCTCGACGCAGTAATATGCATTATCGGCATGTTGAAGCCGGAGCTGAAATGCTTCAAGCAGGCGCTTGGTATCGCCCCGCCTTCTACAGACGAGAAAATCTTGATGAACAGGCTTGTATCAACGCTGAAGTAACTAATGTGCGAAATAATGTAGGAATAGTAGATGTATCAACTCTTGGTGGGCTTGAGGTGCGGGGTTCTGATGCCGGCGAGTTTTTAAATCGGTTTTACACCTTTGGCTTTGTCAAACAACCAGTGGGAAGAGCTCGCTACGCATTACTAACCAATGAGGCTGGTGTGGTCATTGACGATGGTGTGGCCTGTAGATTCAGTGATAATCATTTTTATGTCACCGCTACCACAGGTGGCGTAGATCGCGTATATCAGAGCATGCTTAAGTGGAATGCCCAATGGCGGCTCGATGTTGATATCACCAATACTACATCTGCTTACTGCGGCGTCAATATTGCCGGTCCCAATGCTCGCCTTGTGTTAGAGAGAATTTGTAATGATATCGACCTCTCCTCAGATAGCTTCCCTTACATGGGTGTTCGTCGTGGTTCTGTTGCAAATATACCGGCACGGTTGATAAGAGTTGGCTTTGTTGGAGAGCTTGGATTCGAAATCCATGTGCCTCAACAATATGGGGAGGCGCTATGGGATGCATTAATTGACGCTGGAATTGACAATGAAATACAGCCCTTTGGTATTGAAGCGCAGAGAGTTCTGCGTTTGGAAAAAGGCCATATTATCATTGGTCAAGATACTGATGCCATGTCCAATCCTAATGAGATTCAGATGGGATGGGCCGTATCTAAAAAGAAACCATTCTTTGTCGGTGGACGAACCATCAGTGAGTTGGAGAAGAAACCAGCTTTGCGAAGTCTGGTTGGGTTTATAATCACTGATCCAGATGCTCCGCTACCACAAGAAAGTCATTTAATTTTAAATAATGAACAAATGACGGGACGAGTAACATCTTGTCATTATTCTCCAACATTGAATAAAGCCCTTGGCCTTGCATATGTGCCGCCAGAGAGTGCAGCTGTTGGAAGTGACATAATTATTAAATCAACTGGCGGAGTTCTTGTTCATGCCTCTGTCGTAGAGCTGCCTTTTTATGATCCCAAAACTTTGCGTCAGGAGCTTTAAGTATGGCTATTTTGGAACCCTCTTCCGTTCTTCGACGCAGCCCACTCAACCGGCGCCATCTTCAGAGTCATGGCCTATTTAAAAAGATAGGGGAGAACCTCCTAGTAGAGTATTACGGTAATGAGGACAGAACTTTTGAAGAATACAAGCAGGCGCAATTTCTAGCTATCTGTGATCTTTGTACCTTACCCAGAATTGGCTTTAAAGGCGCTGGCGCTCTAGCTTGGTTGAAGTCTCAAAATATCACACTTCCCGAATTGCCAAACACTGCTGTGCAACAAAATAATGCAGGTCTAGCAGCCAAACTATCTGAACAGGAGGTGCTAATACTGAGTGATATTTTCGCTCTTAACCAAGATGTTAATAATCTGTCGACCAAGGCGGACATAGAGCATCAAGATTGTGACCAAAAGACATATGTTTTACCCCGTGGAGATAGTCACTGCTGGTTAGCTGTCACGGGTATGAAGGCCGCCGAGATGTTCTCCAAAATTTGTGCTGTTGACTTGCGTGCCCATAAATTCAGTGCAGGTAGTGTCGCCCAGACCTCAGTTGCTAAAACAAATGCGGTGGTGATTCGCAATGATTTAGGCAGCATTCCCTGCTTCTACATCTTAAGCGACATTAGCGGAACAGAATTCCTATGGGATTGCTTGCTTGACGCCATGGCCGAATATAAAGGCTACCCTGTGGGTATTAATGCTCTTCATAGATTAATTACCGAAAAATAAAATAATCTGTTTAGCTATAAACAATGTTCAACATAGCTTCACTAGCTGTACTTTTAAGCTAAACTAACGGGATGAAAAATAGTAATAATATCGAAATTAGCGCCCTGCGAGTATTTGCAGCTGTAGGTGAGGCTGACAGCTTAACTCAAGCTGCTGAGCGCATTGGAATCACTCAATCTGCTGTCTCTCAAACAATTAAGCAGCTCGAATCCCAGACCGGAACGCAGTTGGTCTTAACACGTTCTCGCCCCATCAAGTTGACACCTAGCGGACAAGTCCTAAAAGGCTACGCTGACAATCTCATCAATGATACTAAGCGAATGCTGCTAGATGTGCGCGGGGCGTCCTCGGAAGGTAACCTTCCTTTAAATATTGGCATGATTGATTCATTTTGCGATGTTGCTGGTGTTCAATTTATGCAACAGGTTAAGCCTTTCACCTCCAAACTGGCACTTCGCACGGGGTTGGTATCTCCATTAACTCAAGATCTTCTGAATCGTGACCTGGACCTGTTAATTACCAGCGACCCTATTGGAGAACACCCTGAATTGCAGCGCTTCGCCTTGTTGAGAGACCCGATTGTGATGATTGTGCCAGATGAATACGCCAATCATAAAGAGGTTAGCCCAGCATGGTTGGCAGAAAATTTGCCCTTTGTTCGTTATAATCGCCAGTCACGTTTAGGTAGCCTTACCGATTTAATAGCGCGCCGTCTCAATATCGAACTCGACGCAGCTTATGAGTTAGACAGCACTCAGACCTTGTTACGTTTTGTTCAGTCAGGCCAAGGCTGGGCTTTAACCTCTGGTCTTTGTTTAGTTCGGTATCCAGAATTGCTCAAAGGTTCACAGGTAATGCCTCTAACCAATGGCGCAAATGCTCGCCACCTCACCTTAGTATGCCGCAATAACGAGTTAGGCGATTGGCCTGCTAAAATTGCCTCTATATGCCGATCCATTTATACCAATGACATAGTTGCACAGATGAAAAAGATCGCTCCTTGGCTGGAACAGCAGGCGTACTCTATTACTGAAATGCCGGCCATTTAAAATCATCATGAACAGCGCAACGCTAGAGATCTTTTTCCAAGCACTCAAAGACCTTAAATCAGAACTCGAGGAATTAGAATTGATGTCAAAAGATGCCGGTAAACCGGTAATCCTAGATCAATCTATGGTTGGTCGTTTATCGCGCATGGATGCCATGCAAGGTGCAGAGATGGCTCAAGAAGCATCTCGCCGACGCAAACTTCAGCTTGCCAGAATCCCCTCTGCTCTTGCGAGGATAGATACCGGTGATTTTGGACTTTGCGTGGATTGCGATGAAGAAATAGTTCTAGGCAGATTGCGAATCGACCCAACCTACACACTATGTGTTAGCTGTGCTAATAAAACTATTTAGTCATCCACGCTCACAAATAATGCCATAACTCGATCAAAACAATATGATTTGTCTCATTAATGGTATAATATCTCCCTGGTAAGTTCTGATTTAGTTGTTGAGTCAATGGCATGTCAAATCATCAAACTACCACAGATCCTAGATTTCCGGAGTAACCAATGTCTGCCAAAATTGTGCTTCCTCGCGTTTTACAAATTGGTGCTGGTGCTAGCAGCGAAGTAGGTCCCATCTTGAAAAGCTTAGGCTTAAACCACCCTTTGATTGTGACTGATAAAGTTATGGTCCTTCTTGGTTATATTGAAAGTCTGCAAAAGTCTCTAGTTGAATCAGAAATAAACGCAGATGTCTTTGATGATACGGTGCCAGAACCGACGGTGGCTTCAATACAGGCTGGAGTTAAACAAGTTCGTAACGGAAACTATGATTGCGTTATTGCTCTGGGTGGCGGAAGCCCAATCGACAGCGCCAAGGCGATCGCGATATTAGGTAAATATGGCGGCGAAATGCGCGATTATAAATTCCCTAGAATCGTCGACGAACCAGGCCTACCAGTTATTGCCATTCCCACGACCGCTGGTACCGGTTCGGAAGTAACCAGAGTAACAATTATCTCCGATGAGATTACCGATGAAAAAATGATGTGCTTGGGGATTGGTTTCATGCCAACAGTCGCTTTAGTTGACTATGAGTTGTCAATAAGCGTGCCTGCACGCACCACCGCCGACACGGGCATTGATGCCATGACTCATGCTATCGAAGCCTATGTCAGTAAAAAAGCCAGTGCATACACGGACACCCAAGCAATTGCTGCGATGAAGCTAATTGGTCCTAATCTTCGAAAGGTATACCACAACGGTGGTGATAGAGACGCGCGTGAACAGATGATGTTAGGCTCTACACTAGCTGGAGCAGCCTTTTCTAACGCCTCTGTAGCGTTAGTGCACGGCATGAGCAGACCTATTGGAGCGGCTTATCATGTACCCCATGGCCTTTCTAACGCAATGTTACTCCCAGCGGTAACTGAGTTCTCAATTCCAGCAGCCGCTGAGCGTTATGCAGACTGCGCTCGAGCCATCGGTGTGGCGAATGAAATCGATAATACTGAGGTTGCCAACAATAAATTAATGGCCGAGCTTTACGCTCTAAATCAAGAGCTACAAGTGCCTTCCCCTGAGGAGTTCGGAATTGAACGTGAGCATTTCTTTAATAATATGCAGACGATGGCGGAGCAAGCTCTGGCGTCAGGGTCACCAGCAAACAATCCAAGAGCCCCCAACGCTGAAGAAATTATCGAGCTGTACAAAAAGCTCTGGTAACCAAAAAACTAACATGACATGTACATTTAACCATTAAATATCGAGGGAATTATCATGGCCACAGTAGGACATTTAATCAACGGTCAAATACTCGCAAATAGCGAGCGCACGCAAGACGTGTACAACCCATCCACAGGCGAAGTAAGCAAGCAGGTTGCACTGGCCTCTAAAACAACCGTTGAGCAGGCAATTTCTGCAGCACAGGAAGCGTATCCTGCATGGCGCAATACTCCCGCTATCAAGCGCGCTAGAGTCATGTTTAAATTCAAAGACTTGTTAGAGCAGAATGCTGACAAAATCTGTGCACTTATTGGTGAGGAGCATGGGAAAATTTCCCATGACGCAGCCGGCGAATTGCAGCGGGGTATCGAAAATGTTGAATATGCCTGTGGTGCTCCTGAATTACTCAAGGGCGAGCACAGTAAGAATGTCGCTCCCAATATTGACTCTTGGAGTGAGTTCCAACCACTAGGCGTGGTCGCTGGAATCACTCCATTTAACTTCCCTGCAATGGTGCCTTTGTGGATGTATCCAATGGCAATTGTGTGTGGCAACTGTTTTATTTTAAAACCCTCTGAGAGAGATCCAAGTTCTACTCTATTTATCGCTGAGCTGCTTAAAGAGGCAGGGCTGCCAGATGGTGTTATGAATGTAGTCAACGGTGACAAAGAAGCCGTTGACACTCTTCTAACGGATGAACGCATCAAGGCCGTTAGTTTTGTAGGCTCAACACCTATCGCGGAGTACATCTATAGCACTGCCAGCGCCCATGGCAAACGTTGCCAAGCTCTCGGAGGGGCTAAAAACCACGCCATTGTGATGCCTGACGCCGACATGGACAATGCGGTAGCTCAGCTTTTGGGAGCGGCTTTTGGCTCCTCTGGAGAGCGTTGCATGGCACTATCTGTAGCTGTTGCTGTCGGTGATGCCGCCGCAGACCTGCTAGTAAGTAAGATGGCCGAAGCGATGAAAACTTTAAAAATAGGTCCCTGCCATGATGCCAATAATGACTTCGGGCCTGTGATTACAAAACAACATCAGCAAAAAGTTTTTGGGTACATTGATAGCGCTGAAAACCAAGGGGCAACAATTGTTGTCGATGGTCGGAATCCCAGTGTTACTGGCCATGAAAATGGCTTCTATGTGGGCGGTACTCTTATCGATCAAGTGACTCCCGAGATGGAGAGCTATGATGCGGAAATTTTTGGCCCTGTTCTTCAAGTAGTGCGCGTGGATACCATGCAACAAGCTATGGACCTGATTGATGCTCACGAATACGGCAACGGTACCTGCATCTTTACCCGCGATGGTGAAGCTGCGCGCTACTTCTCTGATCATATTCAGGTGGGCATGGTTGGGATCAATATTCCACTCCCTGTGCCTGTGGCGTATCACAGTTTTGGTGGATGGAAGCGTTCATTATTTGGTGATTTACATGCCTACGGCCCAGATGGTGTTCGGTTCTACACCAAGCGAAAAACCATCACTCAACGCTGGCCCTCAGCTGGGGTTCGAGAAGGTGCCCAATTCTCTATGCCAACCATGAGTTAGTTTAGGTATCTTGATGACAACTAACAGTAGAGAGAAAGGATCAGCTATTGCCCGGGTAATGGCTATTATTGAAGCTGTATCTAAGGCGGAGAGACCACTATCTCCCGCCGATCTCTCTCACCAGTTAAGTATTCCAAAACCCAGCGTGCATCGTTTGTTAAACCAGCTGGAACGTGATGGTTATTTGCAAACGTCGATGCGCGGACTCATCGTGCCGGGCAATCGGCTGCATGGAATGGCCTTAGGAATATTGTATAGCAGTCGATTTAAAGCGCTAAGACAGGCAATTTTAGAAACATTAACAAATGAAATTGGTGAAACCTGTGGTATCGCCATCCCAAATGGCACCGAAATGATCTATTACGATAGAGTCCAGACCGATTGGCCTCTCCAAATTCATCTACAGGTTGGTAGTCACACACCGACCTGGTGTACTGCCAGCGGTAAGCTTTATCTCAGTTCTATCAACAGAGATCGGCGTTTACGTCTAACTAAAAGACTTTCTCTCAAGCAATATACTCGAAACACCATTGTCGACTCAGATATTCTTGAAGAAGAGTTAGGGCTTATAAGGAAAACGGGGATTGGCACGGATAACGAAGAGTTCGTCGACGGAATGGTAGCCTGTGCTGTACCAGTTTTAGATCGACATGGAAAACTTTTTGCTTGTCTCTTTACCCATGCACCGGTCATCCGCAAAAGTCTTGATGAATTACTCGGTTATGTACCAATGCTAACTAATGCTGCGATGGAGCTAAGCCGCTTAATTGATGATCCTGACGGTGACCTTGAGGGTGCCAAATAGTTAGTTCAGTGGTCAGTGAAACTAATCTCCTGCACCAGCGCGAGAAAGCTCCGTAGATTCAACGAGTACTCTAGCGACTAGATCATCAAGAGTTTTCCATAGCGCTTCGTCTATCTCGACACCTTGCTCAAGAGAATTTCGATAGCAGTCCTCCATTTTTACTGATTCATAGGTATCAATTAGGCTTCCAAACTTAAGATATTGCTTAAACTGATTTTCTATAATACCCAAACTAGGCCCAGAAAAAATCCTCAAAGATTGTGTATCAAACTCCTCAATTAAGCTAAACGTCTTGTACTCAGGCAGAAAGTCTCCTGCTTCGACAGATACTTTCACGCAATAATCAAGCTGTCTCCAATAAGCAACGCAGGCAACATTACTCTCTGCGGCTTTGACCAACCGCTGAATAATAAACGTGCGGTTATAGCAATTGATCAATTCCAGTCCCGCACCAGAATCTGCTTTGCTCGCCGCTCTAAGGAGATCAACTGCCTCACTGCCGCACAATAAAATCGATGTTCCTTTGCCATCCAGAACGAAGTTATACCCATCGTCTTGAGAAAGATCCGCGTGGACTGGTGCGGTGGTGTTTAAATAAGATAAGGCTGCTAGTAACCGATCAAAACCATAGAAACCATGAGTTTCCAACCAAATTACCATGTCAGCAGCGTTATGGTAATCTCCAGAATGAAAGCCCAAACCTTCGAATGCTTTGTGCAAGGAAGCCTTTAGTTCATTCTTCGAGACTTTCATGCTGCTTAACCAGCCGTAAAGATGGGTTTAATGGGGAACTGCCAGTCATCGCAAAGAGGTTTACCAAAATCGTCAATCAACGGAGCGCCTTGAAACATGGTGTTGCGCACCCAAAGGCGTGAACGAGGATCAAATTTACTAACGCCGAAAAACGATAGCTTGCAGCGCAAAAGATGGATTGGCAGAACATCCGTATGCAGCAAATTCTCGCGGATATCTCCATAGTGGCTCTTAGCCATAGTTTGCATGCGGGCCACGATACCGCTACGTGTCGGATTCTTGATAATGAAATGAGCAATATTTTGGTTTGGTTGTGCAAGATTATAGCTACACATTTGATCGTAACAATCACGAACTCGGCGACCAATACCTAAAGGCATCTCTTTTTCCATTCCCAGATCAATATCGGTCTGTCCAAGACGTGGCTCCATTTTTTCTTCAGAGCGATACCAAAAAGCTCCTGAGGACTCCTGCTTGCTGAAATCTATTGCCAGTGCCCAATCATATTTGTCTTCAATAACACTGATCATATCAGAGACACTCATTTCGGGAGTCACGTCGTAGCATTCCTCCACCCACATACGTTCTTCCAACTCATCCACCAACTCGGGATACAGCTCAATCAAGAGAGTATTGATTACTTCTTGAGTTTCCACATGCCAATGCTGCTCTGCATACTCAATGAGAGTCCCCCATACGAATTGGTTACTCGCAAGCTCTGGACCGGCCTCTTCCAGCCACAACCGCAATAAGTGCAATTCCTTCTGTACTGTTAGGTTTGACTTATGCTGTCGTTCATCACCAGTGACAATCTCACTTAAATGCTGGATAACTCTCTTTGCACCCAAATCAAGGCGTACGAGAGTTTCTTTTTGTAACCCGCTCTCACTGGCAGCAACAACTCGAGCCAATGCAGTTTCACGCATTTCAACCCACTGATTGATTAACAGTGGATGATTGATTAAAAATGGCGCCATACCAAGACCTGTAGAATTACCGATACCTATATAGCGCTTAATACTCTCATCTAGTTTTACTGCAGTTTTTGGGGCCCGCTTTGATGCCAGATAATCAGCCTGCTCCATACTAAAGTGACGAAGGATATAGCAGGTAAACATCTCTGCAGCAAAGGGTCGAGCAAAATCACGATGTTTGGTCCACACCTTCTCCCAATCTGCCATACCCAGCTTACCGCTACCGTAGGCCGCAGTCGTCCTGTACAGATAGCCAACCTCAGCAATCACATCAATATTCGGCTGGCGACCATTGGTCAACTCGTTCACTACATACTCGAAGGTTCGTGCACTGCGATTAGCACGGGATAACACCATGACCCTTGAATCTACCCGCCCCGCTTCTTGCTTAGGAACATTATCACGCAAAAACTCCAATTGCTCCGCATCCACCGTGCCTTCACAAAGAGCCATGGTTAGATCCCACTGATCGGCAATAACACGATCATTTCTACATTCTGGATCAAGGTAATGGGAGAACAAAACATAGCTGAAAGTGCCATATCTAGCCTCAACTTGATAAACTACAGTGCCGTACCCCTGGTCATCTAGATCAAAAACTGGAGTACTGATCTGCCAATTCTCCGTGACCATACGTCGCACCAAAGTTCGCATGAAACTTAACCGAGTTTGGTGAAAACTGCCGAGCCGGTCTAATTGCATAACTTGACTGGCGGGGCGCATCGACAAGGTATTAACCTCGCTTTGAATTCCAGTATTTTGAATTGAGCTATGCATGTTATTCAAGCACCCTAATCTCTAAAATAATGTATGAGAACCTAATATTATCACTGCTGTTACGCTACCGAGCTTGACTGAGATCAAACCAATCTTTGATAATCTGGTTCCTAAATTTTTCAGGATTTTATCAAGTTGCCAGAAAAGGATTTTTCAAAAAACGACAACCAGTTTCCACCCATCACTTTGGCTACATCAGCTTCTTTGAAGCCGTGATCTTCAAGACCCTTTGCAACTTTATGCAGATCTTCAGTGCCTTTAAACCAAACAGGTTGCTCCGGCCAAGATAGTTTATCTGCAGAACCTTCACCGTGATCAACACTCGTCGTCCATCGACCACTTCGCATCCATTCCAAAATTTTGTAATCCCAATTTAAACAGAGATCAGACCCAATACCAATGCGATCAATGCCTATCATTTCAGCCGTCTGGGCAATCATCTGACAAAAATCTTCCAACGTGCAATCTGATCCATTCTTTAAATGAAAGGGATACATACTAAACCCAAGCATTCCCTCTGATTCACCAATCGCTCTTAGCACAGTATCAGACTTGTTACGCAGAGCATTATGGAAAAAGCTAGGATTGGCATGGGTAATAGCAATAGGCCTTTCCGATATATCTATCGCTTCTAAGGTTGATTTTTCCGCGCTGTGGGACATGTCAATGACCATACCAACACGGTTCATCTCTTTAATCACCTGTCGTCCAAATCGAGTGATACCACCATCGTGCTCTTCGTAACAACCAGTAGCTAAAAAACTCTGATTGTTATAGGACAGCTGCATAATCCGAACACCAAGCTGATGCAGAATTTCTACCATTTTGACATCATCTTCAATAGGCGAGCAGTTCTGGAATCCAAAGATAATACCCACTTTACCCAGCCGCTTTGCTTCTAGAATATCTGGGGCCTGGTGCACGGGCATAATAAGATCCGCATGATTAATAAAATGTCTGTTCCAAGTGCCAATATTTTCAAGGGTTTCTCTGATATTTTCCCAGTAAGCAATGGTCACATGAATAGTGTGCACGCCACTTTTTTGGGCTTCTTCAAATAATTGACGATTCCAGTTAACGTACTGAAGACCATCAATCATGAGCATATCTTTACGCATTTAAAACTCTCTCAAGTCCAAATCTGTTGACTTTAGTAAGGTTTGCTATAGTTGGTTTTTATAATCGTGTAAAAATCCCTAGCATACTGTCCCTGCTCTCGTGGACCATAGCTTGAGGATTTTCGCCCACCAAAAGGAACATGGTAATCAGTGCCGGCGGTGGGTAAATTAACCATAACGCACCCCGATTTAGAGTAACGTTTAAAATGTCCTGCATGCTTCAAAGACGTGGTGATAATCCCCGAGGTTAAACCAAAATCAGAGTCATTAGACACTTCTAATGCCTGCTCATAACTCTCTACTTTGATAACACAGGCAATCGGCCCAAATACTTCTTCTCTATTAATTTGCATCTGGTTATCAGTATTAATAAACAGTGCAGGTGACATAAAGTAACCCTCAGTATCTAGTGACAGTTTTTCACCGCCCTGAACGAGCTCAGCTCCTTCCGCTTTAGCAATCTCCATGTATTTGAGGTTTTGATTAAGCTGACGCTCATCCACCACAGCGCCAATATGAACTCCAGGCGTCAAAGAATTACCAACAACCAAATTATTCATTGCCTCAGTCATTTTAGTGACAAATTCATCATGAATACCTGACTCCACAATAACACGAGAAGAGGCTGTGCACTTTTGTCCAGTACCAAAGTATGCGCCGGCCACGGCACATTGCACGGCAGTATCTATGTCAGCATCGTTCAGCACTACCAAGGCATTCTTACTGCCCATTTCTAATTGAATTCTAGCCATATTATCAATCGCATTACGTGCGATATGACGTCCAACGTCAACTGATCCAGTGAATGTTACTGCTTGAATATCTGGTGATGTGCACAGCGTTTCACCCACTTCTCGGCCAGACCCCATTACTAAATTAAAAACGCCAGCAGGAAGGCCGCTGCGGCTAATAATGTCTGCTAATAGCCATGCACTTCCCGGAACTAATTCAGCGGGCTTTAGGACAACACAATTGCCATAGGCAATTGCCGGTGCAACTTTCCATGCAGCAACGGCCATTGGAAAGTTCCAAGGCGTTACTATGCCGACCACACCAAGAGGCTCACGATGAACCTCAACATCAACACCAGGTCGAACTGACGCGGTATTTTCACCCATTAAGCGGAGGACTTCAGCGCCATAATACTGAAAGAACTGCCCAGAGCGCGCAACTTCACCAACACCTTCGGCAAGTGTTTTGCCTTCCTCTCGTGCCAAAATTTCGCCGATCTCACCACTGCGTGCAATTAGTTCAGCACCAATCATGTCCAGTGATGTCTTACGTTGTTCAAGAGCGCTCTGAGACCAACTCTCGAAGGCCGCATTCGCCGCTTGAATAGCAGCTAAGCAATGATCTGAGTTAGCTTTAGCGTAACGACCCACAATATCGCTGGTATCAGAAGGGTTCACGTTGACTATCTCGTCATAACCTTCTACCCATTCGCCGTTAATATAGTTTCGATATACTTCGTTAGTCATTTGTTTTCCTCTGGAATAATTACAGATTTAAGCCACTTTCGTTGTCAAACACCATTTTAACCCTTTCTAATGATAAATCTATTTACAAATTTATATAGATATATAAGAATTATTAATCTATAACTACAACGGTTTACTGGCTCACCTAAAGAGCCTTCGCAATAAAGGGTATAGATATGAAGTATCTCAACATTACACAGCGACATTTGCGTACATTTGTGATCGTCGCTAGATATGGCAGTTTTAACAAAGCTGCAGAGGAGCTTTCACGAACTCAGCCGGCCATTACCCTGGCGATTAAGCAACTAGAGGAGTTTGTGGGGCTCAAACTATTAGATAGAACCACTCGTCGAGTCATACCAACTGCCGAGGGTGAAAATTTTATGCCCATTGCTGAACGACTAGTCCGAGATTTTGATACTGCTATCTCTGATCTCAAGGCAACTGCGGAGAAAAGAATTGGTAATGTCAGTATCGCCATAGTGCCCTCGGTTGCCAATCAACTACTGCCACCTATCATCAAAACTTTCTCTAAAAATTTTCCAGGGATTAATTTATTGCTAAATGATGACACTGCTAGAGGCGTTCAGCAGAAGGTTGAACGTAACGAGGTCGACTTTGGTATCGGGAGTGTTTGGCAAACAAGTAAGCTACTGAAATTTACTCCCTTATTTTCGGACAATTTAGATCTAGTCTTTCATAAAGACCATGATCTTGCACAAAGCCAAGAGCCTATTAGCTGGAGTGCACTCAGTAACGAGATATTTCTAGATTCAGGCATTACTAAAAATATGCGTTCAAGACTACTTCTTGGACCATCGAAATTTGACTTTCCAAGCATTACGACGCTTTTAGCAATGTTAAGATCTAACTTGGGTGTCAGCGTGCTACCCTCTCTGGCCATACCTCAATCCAGTGGAGAACTGAGATCAAGGCCGCTCCTTCCAATGGAGAAGCGAGATATCTGCATGATTACACGTCATGACTGGACACTATCCCCCGCAGCCGAGGCTATGATTGACACTATCATAAAAGAGATGCCCGCTCAGATTGAACAACTCAATCTTTCCCCACCTAGCGGACTCATTCCAGAATCAGGTTATCAGCTTTAATCAGTTGATTTAGCGAGCTCAACGCAGGTCTCATAAACTGACTGCTTAACAGCGATACCCTTATCACTGTTTCTAGCGCGATTGGCATAACGCCTATTACCTGGCATATGAGCACCTTCCATTCCCCCTAATAACTGCAAGAATGATTCTGAATGCTGCAACCAATTTTCCGAGTCACCAAAACGATTGGGGTCTATAGCGAGCATAAATTCACCACCATTAGGTGGCCCACCGTCGTTGTTATCATTTTTCTGTGCTTCAAAACTAAAGTCCTGCCCCGTGAGACCAGCAACCAGCAGCTCGATCATCATGGCAATCGTTGAGCCTTTATGACCACCAAACGGGAGCAATGCTCCTCCATTAATTATTTTATCTGCGTCAGTTGTAGGCGCACCATCCGAATCAACGCCCGTACCCGCCGGGACTGGGTGGCCATCACGAGCTGCGATCATTACCTCTCCTCTAGCCATTGCCGCCGAGGCTTGATCAAAAACCAAGGGTGGCTGATCCCCTCTGGGCCAACCAAAGCACATAGGATTAGTTCCAAATAATGGCTGTTTCGCACCTGCAGGAACCACGGCCGGTTTATAGGTAGTAAAAGCCATTGCCGCCAATCCAGCTTCAGCAATTGGCTCAACCTCAACCCACAACGCAGCAAAATGATGCACGTTGACCAAAGCCATTGCAGCTATTCCATTCTCACTGGCAGCCTCAATAAGAGCCGCTCTGCCCATCTCAAGGGCTAAAGGCGCATAACCATGATCACCATCCACCTTTACTACTCCTGGAGAGATTCGAGATACCGTCGGATTAGCATTTCCATTAACTTTACCACTGCGAAGTGAAGCTACGTAGCCTGGCATGCGGAAAAGACCGTGGGCAGCACAACCATCTAATTCTGCAGCTGCAATCGTTCGGGCAACCGCTGAGGCGTTCTGCGAGTTGCAACCATTAGCTTCAAGACCTTGCTCTACCAAGATTTGAATTTCTTGTTTAGTCATCATTACATCAGACACTTTAGCTCTCCTCTGATTAGGCTAATCGCCCGTTAGTATTCTCTATATAGGGTATCGTTCAAGTACTGGACCCAGCGCTTGCTTAAGGGGGTCTAAATTAGACTCAAAATTTTTCCACTGCTCTACACCACTCTGGTAGATTGGCTGGCGAACTTGCTCTGAACTGGGTGTGCGAACAGATCGGTCTGTCTCATGGAAATTGATACAGCTTTCTTCAAACTCTAGCCCACAATAGTCAAGAATTCTCCTGACCTGACTGTCCAAATCGGCGACAACCTCTTCATACTGAACTCGCAGTACCTGACCTGGAAACACTTTATCCCAGTGATCCATCAAGTCGACATAATCTTTGTAGTATGTGCCAACCTCTTCAAGGCCATAGCTAAACTCCTGCCCTTCATGAAACAATTGTTTGAATGCACTAAAACAGCAACCCATTGGATGTCTTCGTGCATCAATAATTTTAGCATTTGGCAATATTAGATTAATTAAACCTATGTGCCTGAAATTGTTGGGCATCTTATCAATGAAAAATGGCGCATTACCACGATGGACTCTAGTATCAGCAATATAACTTTCACCAAAAGCAGCGAGAGTTTCAGAATCTAAAGTTTCGAGAACGGAGGGATAATGACTCGTTCCACTCATTTTTTCACCACGTCGGAGCTTTTGAGCTAGCGACAAAATATTTGGTAACTCCATCGTGCCATCCACTTTACTGTGAGATGCCAAAATTTGCTCTAAAAGCGTCGAACCTGACCGTGGGAGACCAACAATAAAAATTGGATCGGCTGCCTTAAACCCTACATCAATATTAGCCTCAACAAAGCTCTCATTAAAAACATCAGCCTGAGCATGGAATTCAGTAGTTAGATCTTCAGACTTATAACGACTTTGAGATCTTTTGGATGAATTACCTCTTTCATAATAAGAAAAAGCTTTATCAAAATTACCCATATCCTCGTACGCCTTACCCAATGCAAAGTCCAAATAGACTCTACCCATGTAGGATACACTCGGATTATTCTCTTGGGATTCCATCGCAGCTATTTCTTTATCTGTGAAGCTAAATAACTTTAGATTAGCTAAAGAATAATAGGCCTCACCATGCGCCGGATATTTTTTGATGGCACGCCTGTAAGAATCAATTGCCTCATCTTTTTTGCCTTGGGTTTTTAGTGCATTGCCTCGAGACGTCAGAGTGACCGGCTCTTCGGGCAATATTTCCAAAATAGAATCGAAAGTCGCAAGAGCAGTTTCATAGTCACCGGACTGCATGGATTCAACGGCAAATACAGATTGAAATTGAGGATTATCAGGATCCTGTTCAATCAAAATTTTGGCATGAGCAAGGGCAGCCTGATATTTTTGTTGCTTTCGTAGCACTTGAATATAATCTATCCTAGCTTTGGTGCTTTGGGGAGAAAATTCTACGGCACTCTCTAAAAGGAACTCAGCATCGTCCAAAACACCTAAACGCATTCCAATATCGGCCAGAAGACGCATACCCTCGATATGTTTAGGATTTTTTAGCATAAACGCTTTGCATAACTTCTCTGCCTTAACCAACTTTCCTTGAGAAATCAGGTCAGTCACCGCAATTAATGGTGGTGGCGTAGCTTGCAGTTCTTTTAATTGCTGTTCAAGTTCAGCTAGTCGAATAGCTAATTCAGGGCGATTAACAACACGTAAAATCTCTATCTGACATCGAAAACTGGCTTCTAATGCTGGATTAATAAGAGTGGCTTGACTGTAGGAGTTCAACGCTGCATCAATTTGATTCATCCCACGATATACATGCCCTATTTCTTGGTAGGCGCGGCTATGTTCAGGGACCGACAATCTTAATCTCCTGAGACTTTCCAAGGCCTCTGTATATCTCTTTTGGTACCGTTGGCACACGGCTATTAAATAGAGCACGTCACCATGTTTTGGAGATTCAGCGAGCATTGGCAGCAAAACCTTCTCTGCCTTGCCAAAATCTCCGGCTTGCATAAGCTTCTTAACGCTACCTAACGCTGCTTCAGTTGCAGATGCTTCTTGCATTACATGTTCCACCATTTAATTAGACCTATAAAAATAATGCCCCTCGGGAGGGGCATTATGATCTAGCTTTTTAAACTACTTTTCAATGATTAGAAATTGTAGGTCATACGAACACCCATGGTACGAGGGGCTGCATATGAAACTCGCTCTCTATCGTTGATATAGTTTCGTGACAATTCAGCACGCTCGTCAGTGAGGTTGTTAATGAAGAGCTCTGCACCCCAAGTGTCAGTCGTAACACCAGCGGTAAGGCCCAACATAGTCCAACCAGCAATGCGGTCGCGGTTTATGCGAATAATGTCACTGTAAGACTCAGCTGAATGCGCTAAGTGAGGCATGATGTGAGCCGTCATTCCTGACGCTGTCTGCCACTCATAACGAGCCTGAAGGTTACCTTGGAACTCAGGGGCAAATGCCAATGAATCACCTGCAACAACGTCTTTCGAGGTTGTCAGTGTTTTCGTAATTTCAGTATCAAGCATGGAAATACTTGCACTAATTGTAAGACCCTCAACACTTTCAGGTACCCAAATCATATCAGCCTCTACACCCCTAACCTCAGCATCAGCTGCGTTATCAGAGAAGAACAAATTAGCGATACTTGGATCAAAGATAGTTGTTTGCAGTCCACCGATTTGTGCAACAAACGCACTACCATTGAAACGCATACGGCCATCCATCAGATCAGCCTTCCAACCCATCTCATAGTTAGTCATATCATCTGAGCCAAACTCGTATGGAACCGTGTAAAGTCCATCTCTACTGGTATAACCGCCTGGACGATTCAAGAAGCCTGCTCGATAACCTTCAGAGACGGTGACATACAACATCATATCTTCATTTGGAGTATAAGCAGTGGTGAACTTAAAGATCGTTCCATCGTCGGTTGCCTTATCAGGAATACCTGTGACTGGGTTGCCCTGATAAATTCCATCACCGTCATAAAGATCGGCAATGTTAGTACCAAATACCTGAGCATCCGCTGAATCTACACCATAGAAGTTATAGAAAGATCCATTAGCACTACCATCAAAGTCAACTTCGATATCGTAGTAGCGAGCACCAAGGGTTACTGATAGAGAATCACTCATATCGTAGCTCAACTCACCAAAGATTCCGTACTGATCGTCAGTTCTTTGGATATCATTACGAAAGATCTCTCCGGGAGCGAAGAAGCTATTGGTCGACAGAAATCCGTCTTGATACGATAAGTTACTTCCGGAGAATCCCGGACCATTTGCTGGCACCCAACCCTGTGCTTTGATACTGCCTGGGTAGGTAAAGCTTACGCGCTCTTCAAGAACCGTCTCACTAAAGAATGCACCACCAGTAAGTCTCGTTCTCTTGTCTTGGTCTGTGGTAAACCGGATCTCGTGAGTGGTTACTTCGGTCTCGGAATGACTTGGAGCATACATGTCTGGGGCGTAACAGGTTCCAGTCGCATCGCCACCGTAGGTGTAAGTAACCGTCTGATCACAAATATAATACGGTAGGTACTGACCGACGAACATGTAATCAGAATATCCGATCACCTGATCGGCAGTACGCTCAGTGTACGCACCAGTATAGACAACGTCTAAGCCAGCAACTCGGCCGGTCAAAGTCCAGCTTGTGTTGTCGAACTCATCTTTAATCGTGTCGTCAGAGTAGCTTTGAATCTCAAGGTCACCTAGATTTGGATCAGCATAGAAAACGCCATCAGCATCTAATTCCTGAGTGGTATGCGCTAGCAACAAATCCCAATCATCGCTCAAGCTAATCAATGCACTTAGGCGCGCACCGGTATACTTACTAGTATTGAAATCATCTTCCACCAGATCAGTATTATCAGCCGCCTCAAAAGTAACACCAGGCATATCAATATAACCATCACCATCAGCATCGCCACCTGACTGGTAGTGAGTACCAGCTGGATTTGCTTGGAAACCCTGACGATTGGCACTTACAGGTACACCGTTTGAACGCATAAATCCTTCAACACGGAAACGAGCACTCTCTTCAACGGTGCGAGTACCATGAACGTTATCAATGTAGCCACCCTTGTCATCACTATAAACAACGCCGCGCAAAGTGATGTTGTCGCTAATAGGTAGGTTATACATTGCTTCGAAGTTACTGTTATTACCGCCATCGTTTATGGTTGAGAAGCCAACCTTCAACTTACCATAAGCATCACTTGGATCTGGCTTGTTGGTGATTAAGCGAACCGTACCTGCCTGTGAACTTGCTCCGAAAAGTGTACCCTGGGGTCCTGCTAGCACTTCCACTCGATTCAAGTCGGCAGCGTAAACATCAAGGTTACGGCCAGGTTGCGCCAATGGCTGCTCATCAAGGTAGAAAGCTACGTTTGGGGCAAGACCAGCAACACCAGCAATCGAAATTGCAGGGGTAGTCGATGCCACACCACGAATATAAATTGTGTTCTGTCCTGGGCCGCTACCGCCCGCAGAAACGCCTGGCAACTGAACAAGATAATCTTGAAAATTCGAAACGCCCATCTGATCAAGCTTCTCTGACGTTAACGCAGACACGGCAACTGGAATGTCTTGCGTACTTGCAGACGTCTTAGTTGCTGTTACGATAACCTCTTCAATCCCCTGAGATGCTGCCAAACTGGCACCTGTTGCGGCAAAACCTGCGGCAATGATAGACGCCACCGCTCGGTTTACTTTTGTCTTATGAAACATATGTTTCTCCCCTAAATAATTTAAAAATGCTTGCAAGCTTGTATGTTTTTACTTTTAGCCGTCAAACCATAGCACATAATTAGCGAAATTTTTAGCTAATCCATGTTGATCGTCTACCACTGGAGGGCCTTGAACAAATTAAAAAAGCAAATACATTGATTATTTTTATTTATAAATAAACCGCAATTAGTGTAAAAGTCAGTATCTACGGTACTTTTAGCCTTTATATTTATAGTGACAACTCGAGTACCACAATACGAGAAACCTAAAATAAGTCTTCATAATGCCTTTAGAACCAATTTAAAGCTCGATTTACTCCACTAATTGAACCATACCTGGGGTGATGGTGATTTTTCTACTTTTATAGAGATTCCCTAGCGCCTGCTTATACTTTTTCTTCGAAACCTTAAACACACGGTAAATTTCCTCGGGGTCACTCTTATCAGTGAGAGTGGAAGTTCCGCCTTGATCAGTTAAGTACTGAACAATTTGCTGGGACAACTCATGGTCCCCTTGCAGTGTTGCTTGGGAAATCAGTAGATCAATCTTTCCATCTGATCGAATTGATTTAACAAAACCCGGTAAGCGTTCGCCAATCTTTAGTGGCCGATAGGCATCAGCTCTAAAAAGAAGACCTAAATATTTATCATCTATGATTGCCTTGTAGCCCAACTCCGTGCGACTCGCGATTTGCAAATTGACCGACTGCCGAGGCTTCAGCCAAACTGGCTGCTCATCCAAATGATGGCTCAACTTAGTCGAAGCTGCGATTCGGTCTGAAGCCTCATCATGGTATACATAGACCACATAAGAATAGCCAACTTCCATGGGTTTTTGTTGCTCGTTATAGGGAACCAACAAATCCTTAGGCAATCCCCAATCCATGAAAGCGCCTGCATGATTAATATCCACTACCTTGAGCATCTCACAACAACCCACCTCTACCTTAGGCTTTTCTGTTGTGGCGATTAGCAAGTCATCAGAATCAAAGTATAGGAATACATCAATCCAATCACCAATTTCACACCCGTTTGGCACATAGCGTTTTGGCAATAAAATCGTATCTAAATCATCGCCATCTAGATAGACGCCAAAATCGACCTGCTTGACGACCTGCAGATTATTGAATGTACCGATTGTTATCATAGAGTTGGGCCAGATTAAGGGTGACGGTTCCACACTGGAAAGGCAACGATTGTACAGGACTTCTTCAATGGGAATAACTAAAAGCTACTAGATAAACTGATGAATTCGTTTATGCTTGCGCTTTTCCAAGTTGATATTTGATCTCTGTATTCAACTTAACACGAGATATGGCGATGAATATCATTTTTTCCAAAGACTATAAAAACGCATGGGTGTTGAGTCTAAGCAATGCCGTCGCAGGCTCGATTTTACCTCTAATGCATTTAGCCGGCACACTAGCCGGAAGTACCTTGGCTCCCTCTTCCAGCTGGGCTACAGCTCCCATTGCCTTGATGATACTAGGCACTGCAAGCAGTGTTGTCCCAGTTTCTCGAACGATGCAAAGTCTAGGCAGGAAGATGGGAATATATGTTTTCTTGGGCGTCGGCTTACTCGTTTGTATGCTTGCAATGACGGCATTGGAGATTGGCAGTTTTAGCTTATTTTGTCTTGCTTCATTCATGCTCGGTTCATTTAATGCAACACTTCTTCAAGGACGATTTGCCGCAATGGAATCCGTCGTAAGCGAACACCGCACCACTGCGGCGTCTATGTTTATGGGTAGTGGAATTATTGCAGCCTTTATCGGTCCAGAGATAGCTCTGATCGGCAAAGATATCTTTAGCACAGCCTACCAAGGTTCATTTTTGCTGGCGGCTGGATGCATTTTAATCTCCTCGGTTATGTTGACTGCCTACACCCCTAAATTAATACCTCAAGAACCTGATATAGAAAGCAAGTTACCCAAGACTCAACTATTTAAGAACCCTACATTCTGTCTGGCTCTTGCCAGTGGAGCCATTGCCTATGTTGTCATGTCTTTTGTGATGACTGGAACCCCTCTCAGCATGCATGAATCTTACGGCCACTCATTAACTGATACCAAATGGGTACTCCAAAGCCACATTGCCGCAATGTTCTTACCCTCCTTTATAACGCCAGTTTTAGTTCGCTATATGGGACTTAGGGGCATGATGGTTGCGGGATTAATCTGCTATTGCCTTGCCATCGCAGTAGGTTATTCAGACAACAGCCCACAGGGATTCTGGACTCAATTGGTTTTATTGGGAATTGGTTGGAATTTTTTATTTATCGCAGGGACAACCCTACTGCCTGATACACATCATGAAAATGAACGATTTAAGGCTCAAAGCATCAACGACTTTACTGTATTTTCCTTCCAGGCATTAGCCGCTTTGTCCGCAGGGTGGGCTCTAAATCTCATCGGTTGGCAGCCGATGGTTCTTTTATGCCTAATACCTGTGGCTGTTATGATAATGGCATTATTGTGGGAGAGAGTTAAAACACGGCAATTGAAATCTGTTAGCTAACTCTCACCGCGATAAATACACCCGCTGGTGCAGGTTTCTTTAATCTGAACACAGCTCAACAAAGGTAGGTTTGGCTTAAGTTGACTCCATATCCAAGCAGCAAGATTTTCACTAGTTGGGTTCTCAAGGCCCTCGATGTCATTTAAGTAGTGATGATCCAATCTGTCGAAAACTGGAGCAAAGGCCGCTTTAATATCACCAAAGTCCATTATCCAGCCGGTCTCCGCACCAACTGGCCCCTCGACATATATAGTCACTTGAAAGGAATGACCATGTAGACGAGCGCACTTATGACCCTCAGGGACATTTGGCAAGCGGTGAGCAGCTTCAATACTAAACTCTTTATAAATTTGCATTATTTTCAGCTTAAATTACATCAAATAGGGGCTGTATATTAGGGCCCTATGAAAGATATGTACATAGCCTCAGAAAAAGTTTGACAGTGACCTCCAGTTCGGTAGAATGCCTGCTCTCTCTGAGGGGGTGGTTAGCTCAGCTGGTAGAGCATCGCCCTTACAAGGCGAGGGTCACAGGTTCAATCCCTGTACCACCCACCAAGAGAAAATGCTTTCGCGGACCGGTAGTTCAGCTGGTTAGAATGCCGGCCTGTCACGCCGGAGGTCGCGGGTTCGAGTCCCGTCCGGTCCGCCATTATTATCCCCACTTATCTTGGATTTGTGGGGTTTTTTTTGGGCCAAATCGTTTTATATCTTTGCTTCATACTCGCATGCGGCCTCTGCTCTTATTAAATCAGCTGATTAAAAAAGTCTTAGAGATCATAAGAGCCGACAACTAACTGGGTATGAATTTCATAACATAGCAACACTAAAGATCCATTTACAATTATATTGACTGTTATCGAGTAATGTTTAAAAAAAGTTCTACTAGATTCAGTTGACAGTAGAAAGGCGTTTCAGTAGTTTAACAACGACAACACATGCATGTAAAAACTATGCGAAGAATGGCATTATGACTAATCTAATATCTGAGGAAGAATCCGATGCTCTGGATGCTATTCAGGGGCACCAGGAAGTTCCAGTAGCGCGCTGGCAAAGGCTAAGAAGGAGAATTCTGCTACGTAACACTGCCTTAATTATAATACTTTTAGTTCGCGCCACCGCTATGATCGCTTTACCTGAAGATTATCTAAAAGCGGCATTTCCATTTCTTGATGATTCCGTAAATCTTGCTGATATCGCTTATACAAGGTTGCTAATAGCATCTTTCTTCTTGAGCATATATCTCTATGCATTTTTTACAAATCGATATTTAAGATCGGCATCGATGTTAGGGGTCGTCGTAGGCGTAGCCCTTTTTTGGTCTGATGCCGGACAATATTTAACGTCGGGATGGGGTTCGTTCACAATACAATCTTCAATCAGTTTCGGTATGCGGATCCTAACCGTCACTTTGCTTGTAATGAACTACTTGGACGTCAGGCGCTAGATGCGATCTTCAAAGTAGAGACTCGTAGGTTAAGACTTTTATTGCAGTCAAGGACTTTTTAAAACCAGGCTTTTTTCGAAACACCAGAAGGTACTCATTATCACTATCAAGTTTAATCACAGTCTTCATTTTTCAGCAGAGGAAGTATGGGCTGTCCTGGGCAAGCCGGATCGGGTTGACTAGGTGCGGTGCGTAAAAAGCAGTGACTTCAATGGAGAAGTGAGGTCTCCGATCTTGCCAGGCGCTGGAGCAATTAAAGAAAGAATCCTACTGCTGACTCCTAGTTACATAGTGGACTTGCTCAAACGTACGTTAGATTGGTTCAACTCAAAGCTACGAAGACGTCAGACCAAACTAACAGTATTGTATAAATCTTTATTAAAGTGCATCCAACGCTTCTTTATCGCGTCGAACAATCGGGAGCTCTAAATATGATGCGTATTCGCCGCCTATGAGAACTTTATTAGTTGCTTTGACGAAGGTTGTTCCTAAATAGTTAGATTCACCTGTGTTTAAATTTCTTTCAATACGAGGGAAATTTGAGCTGCTAATCTCAACCCTAATCTTGTGTCCCTCCGCAAAGTAATTGCTTGTTGCATTAAGGTCGACCTCTATCTCATATATCTTGCCTGGAATAATCAAAGATTCTTTACGTAAAGATTTGTGGTAACGCATTCTGACAACACCTTCCTGAACATTAAATGCTTTCCCATTGGGGTATACGTCTACAAGCTTTACTGTAAAGTCGGTATCCTTAGCGGACGAAGTTACAAATAGCCTTGCTTTAAGCAATCCTGTCACTTCGACTCCTTCCTCTAATGAAGAGGAGGTATAGATCAAGACATCCTTACGATTTTCAATAGCGGTTTGATCATAGCCGCCGGCTTCTGTTTCTGTGCCAGTACAGCATGTGTGGCCTCCTAGTGAAGGCACCGGGTCATATGGATCATACACAAAACTATCTTCTTTAAGCTCCAAGGGTTTCGTTAACCTCAATAACCCATCACCACTCAAAGAATTAGCCTTGGAAAGGTGATCGATGTACCAACGAACATATTCAGTGCCCTTTATAGGCCACTGGTCACTGGTACGCCATCTATCCTCACCCATTATGTAATAGGTAAGGAAAGGTCTGTCAGCGACTCCGTTGTCCTCATTTTTAAGCCATTTGTTGTACCAATCTATCTGTAATTTTTCATAATCAAATGCAACATTATTTAAAGGACGATCTCCAACAGACTTGTCCGCCTCTACCTGGGGAAAGTTACAGTGTGTCCCAGGGCCAATCACTACATACTGATTTTTCTGACCTATGCGTGTTTTTGCTGTATCCCGGAATTGCTCAGCCATCAAAAGAGTTTCCCTAGCTCCGTAGTCATACCACGTGTCAAAAAATAGATTAGGGATAGAAACACGATCATCCTCTTTAACTAGGTCCATCGACCGAAAATATTCCCCATCTGGGCTATTATCTCTCCATAAATCAAAGTCATTTGGAGTAGCATTACTTCGATCCAAAAGACTAATCGTTGGTAATGTTTTTATATTACTCAGGTATTGACTGAAATCGAAGTCTGGACGCATTTTATAGGCTCGGGCACTTAGACTGTTAAACCATTCACTTCGAGCGTTGCCAGTTAAATTAGGTCCATAGAACACTTTAGTTCCCTCACCTGCGAACCATCCCGCTGTCTGCCCTAACTCAAAAGCACCTCCACTGAATGACTGCCATGCGCGCCCGGCTCTATAATAGCCAGATGCAGCAGACTGCGGGTGACCCACTACAAGAGCAGAATGATTGGTAGCTTCCAAAACCACTTGCGCCTCTCCTAAATACGAACATCCTCCCAACCCTATTCTTCCATTTGACCATGATTGATCAACAATCCAATCAAGAGTATCAGAGCCATCTTCTCTCCTTCCTCGTGCTATTTGGTAACTTCCCTCAGACTCAAACCTACCCCTGATGTCTTGAATGACAATGGCATAATCCTGATCTACTAATTCTTGCCATACTGGGTTCCAATTAAATGCATGTGTTTTGTCATATACCGTTCTGATAAGAATAGTAGGCCTTGCCTTATCAATTTCGCCATTAAAGTAGACATCTGTTGACAGATGGATGCCATCACGCATCTGTACCATTTGACTTTTTAATGCAGCACCAAAGCAATGAGGACTTAAAAATGAAATTAGTCCACTAATTACTATGATCACCGCTTTTGACAATAAGCTCAATTTGGCGTCAGCTAACATCATTACAATCCTCAATCATCTCGCAGGAATTTCCTTTATAAACATAACAAACAAAAGCAACTGCAACACCATCACTAATTACACTATTCTAGATTATGGTTATTATCATTGTGGATCTCTGACATTAACCATCCCCTAAATACTTTGACTTTATAGTCCTCACTCTTCTGTTTTAAGCAAGCTAAATACCAGCTATCGGGGTTCTTGACCCTTAAATTAGGAAATATTTCAACCAGCACACCTGATTGAATATCTTCATTTACATAAGGCTGCTGACCCATTGCAATACCCATACCCTGTCCTGCTGTTATCAAGGATGCCTCATAGCTATCAAAATCTAAACCATAATCCAGCTCAACATTAGACAATCCATTTGAGGACAACCAAACTATCCAATCATTTTTAGAAGGATAGACCTGCAAAATGGTGTGCTTATCAAGATCTTCTGGATCACCAATACCCCCAGTCATTTCAATATATTTAGGGCTGCAAACAGGGAACAGCTCACCGCCAAACAAATGATCATAATGCAACCCTGAATTATTGGGCTTACCTATCATGATAGCGACGTCAATATCCTGATGATCAAAATCAACATTTTCTTGCGATGTATGAAGACGAATATGTATATCTGGATGTACTCTTTTAAACTCCGGCAGTCTCGGAATCATCCATCGAATCGCAAAAGTCGAGTATAGTTGCACCGTCAAGACACTATTAGAAAACTCGCCCATAATCTCATTAGTAGCCTCTGAAATAGAATTAAATGCATACTTTATTTTCGGAAAATAATTCTTTCCCTGAGGCGTTAGCTCAACACTCCGAGACTTACGAATAAAAAGTTTGGTACCTAAGAAACTCTCAAGATTTCTAATCTGATGACTGACCGCTGATTGACTAACATGTAGTTCCTGAGCCGCGGCCTTAAAACTCAAATTTCGAGCTACCGCCTCGAAGGTTACAAGCGACTTTAAAGAGGGTAATGTTATTTTTGAACGCATAAATTCATCCAATACGATGAGAGGAATATGATACTCACAACTGACTAAAGCTACTTAATACCCACGCTAGTAAAATTGATAGATGAATAAAAATCAAGTATGCAGAGCGTATCGCTCAACAATTACCTTCACGCAAGTAACTGCGCCTCGCAAGCTAAAATCGTTGAACATTCTCGACTTTTTCTCCTATTGATTATACTTCATGTTATAGAATAAGATGACACTTCGCGACGTGTCACCAGTATTTTTGTCCTGCGTTTTTACATGCGAGGTTTTGCTTTTTAAACCATGTCAACATCAACTTTCCTTCTTGATGATTTAGGACCAAACAAAAGGCACGGAACTTAATGACTACCGCTGATTCGGATACACAAAAAGATCTTGCTGACGCAATCAATCATCTTAGAAATGGCAGTCCTGATAAAACCCGACGAATTTGTCAAAATTTCTTAGCCACTAGCCCATCAAGTGGAGCCCATATACAACTCTTAGCTCATGCTTTTATCAAACTTGGTAATCTGCACGAGGCAAAACAACAAATAGAATTTGCTTTGAAACTTACTCCAGACTTCGCTGGCCTCCATGAAGATTTAGGAAGCATCCAAGCGTTAAGCAGCGATTATAAAGGTGCGAGTGATTCATTCCGCAAAGCCATCCAATTAGACCCGAGACTAACAAGTGCTCATAAAAAACTTGCTCAATCTTTATCTGCGTCTGGCAAAACAGATGAAGTCGATGAAGCATTTGAAAATTATCTTGATCGAGATAAAGATGCTGCTTTAGTTGCCGCAGGAGCTGAACACTGGCGCTCCAATAGAATTGAGGAGGCTGAAGCAGTACTCAAGAAGGCCTTAAAGAGAAATGCCGATAATGTTGATGCTATGCACTTCTTAGCATTGGTCTATCACGGAGAAAACAAAAAACTTAATGACGCCGAAGCGCTATTACGAAAAGCTACTGACATAGCACCAGATTTCTCTCAAGCGCTAAGTAGCCTTGGTAGAGTTCTAATTGATTGTGGCAAATGGTTAGATGCAATAGCAATTTATAAAAAGATTATTAAACTTAAGCCAAATGATTACAAAGCCTGGGCCGGTTTAGGAAGAGCATTCTCGCTATCTGGACAAGTTGAATCTGCTCTTGGTGCCTATAAAAAATCTCTCTCAATTAAGGATGAATCACCTAATGTTCATATGGCCTATGCCCACTCTCTAAAAACAGTGGGCAACCAAAAAGCAGCATTACGCGCCTACCGAAAATCCATAGAGTACAGGCCAAGTTTAGGTGAAAGCTATTGGAGCATGGCAAATCTAAAGATTTTTAACTTCAAATCTTCTGAAGTAAAAGCTATGGAGACACAACTCGATTCAGAGGATTTAACTGACTCCGCACGCACACATTTCCTTTTCTCCTTAGGTAAGGCTTATGAGGATCGAAAAGAATACGATCTTGCTTGGCACTACTACAATCTTGGTAATGAAACTCAGCGCAGCAAAGTTACTTATGACCCTGTAGCTAATCAAGTGCAGCTAGACTCTATTAAAAGTGTTTTCAGCGCAGAGTTTTTAAACCATCACAAAGGGGTTGGATGCGAGAAACCTGATCCTATTTTTGTTGTTGGGTTACCCAGATCTGGCTCTACGCTAATAGAGCAAATTCTGGCAAGCCATAGTTTGGTTGAAGGTACATCAGAATTGCCCAATCTTGGTGATATTGCGTTGAGTACAGGAAAATATCGTCAAGATGGGCTTACTTATCCAAAGACACTGAGTACTCTAACCCCTCGCGATTTCAAAGCATATGGTCAAGAATACCTTCAACAGGTAGATCGGCACAGAGCATCTGGCACGCCTTTCTTTATTGATAAAATGCCTAATAATTTTGCCCATGTAGGCTGGATAAAAATGATTTTGCCTAATGCAAAAATCATTAATACTAGACGTCACCCGTTGGATAGTTGTCTCGGGGCTTACAAGCAGTTGTTTGCTAAAGGCCAGAATTTTACTTACGACAAATTTGAGCTAGCTCAGTTCTACTGTGACTATGTAGATATTATGCAGCATTGGCACTCTGTCCTTCCAGGAGAGATTCTGGATGTACACTATGAAGACACCGTCACCGATCTAGAGTCTCAAGTACGACGAGTTTTACAATTTTGTGGGTTAGAGTTTGAGGAGCAATGTATACGTTACTGGGAAACAAAACGCGCAGTAAAAACCGCTAGTTCAGAACAGGTTAGGCAACCTGTGTATACTTCAGCCCTTGGCCTCTGGAAAAATTATGCTGGATATATTGAAGACTGGCAACAACAGTTAGAGAATGTAGTTAAAGATCTCCCTCAGTCTATTCGAGATATTAGTGGTTAATCACCCTAAAAATTCCAAACTTCCAAGCCATGAATAGCGTTACGGATGTCTGTGGACAGTGTGACCTGTAAAACCGTTTCTCTACTCTTTAAATCGTGTAGAGCGACAGTTGAAGGCGAGGACCCTGTGGCGATCAATCCCTCTTTAACAATACAAAGCCCTCTACCAAACGATGCTCTGGCGATGGAACTGTCATCAAGATTTTGTCCAGTAATATGGCGATCTGGAAGTGAGGGAACTCTAAAAGCCCTGTCCTCAGCAGCATCCCGACTTGCATATCGCACCATGTTAGCGTTCGTGTCATTAAACAATACGCCATTTTGATACGGTTGAGCGTTATGCGTGCCAGGTGGTAAGGTTGCACTCATATTCACCCGTTTTCCATTAAAATGAAGTAATCCGCCTGTTTTGAGCCCTGCAAAATAAAGGCCATTGTCATTTGCGGTGACCGAATTGATGTGCAATTTGTTCAGCATCAACGGACCGTCATCATTACCTGGATCAAATGCACTACCAGTAAACTGATAACCCTCAGTCTCAACATAAAGGCCCCAGTGAAATTTTTCTTTTTCTATGTCAAATACCAAAATTGAATCAAAACCGGTCGAAGTCAGGAAGATCTGATTTTGATAAACAACAATCTCATGACAGTGCTTAAGGTACTGATTCCTCCAGGATCTTTTGAAACTAAAATCAGGATTATAGGCATACAATTCATCGCTCGCAGCGATAAACAAGGTCTCATTATGGATGGCGATACCTCTCAAACCACGATCCGCACCCCGTCCGCGCCAATCTATCGCCATAGTATTCCAATCTAGTTTTTGTTCAACTTTCTGATCTTTCAGATCAATAAGAAACACACCACCATGACTGTCGCCCTGCTGACTCCCACGCACAACTGATGTAGCTATTAAACCAGTCATATTCAACTCACATACCTTTAGATGCTTCTCTCTGATTACAACGGCGATAGATAACTAGCATCCCGGCGACTAACGCACACATAGACCGCTGATCTACCACCAAGAAATATAAAATCCAGCTAACACAAGGCTAATCGCAAACCCACCTAAGTTAAATGTAAAGGATGTTGAAAAATCAACATCTTCAACATCAACCACCGACTGAGACTTTTGAGTCGAGCCCAAAATCGAGGTAATAATTGCTATCAGAGCGCACAAAACGAATACTAACCCTACTCGGTCTATAAATGGCAAATCAGGCCAAAGTATTTTAAATAGCACCGACAAGATTGACGAGCCAACTGCGGCATAAAGGGCACCATTCGCGGTCGTTTTATCCCAGAACATGCCTAAAAGGAATATTACAACGATTCCTGGAGTAAAAAATCCTGTAAATTCTTGGATGTACTGAAAAGCCTGGTCAAATCCACCAAGCAACGGCTTTGCGACAAGCATTGCAAATATTAAAGACATTAAGCCAACCACCCGTCCAATTGTCACTAGCCTTTCTTGTGACTGCTCACTCTTGGTGAAATAAAGAAACAAATCCATAGTAAAAAGTGTCGAAATACTATTTGTCATTGATGCTAGTGACGACACTATCGCAGCAATTAATGCTGCAAAAACAACTCCTTTTATCCCTACTGGAAGTAGATGAATCAGCGAAGGATAAGCCTGATCTGAGGCTGCTAAGTCAGGTAAAAGTAATACTGCAGCGACACCAGGTAACACCACAATTAATGGCATTAACAATTTTAAAAAAGCTGCAAAAACAATTCCTTTCTGTGCCTCTTTAACACTTTTTGCTGCTAAAGCGCGTTGGATTATATATTGGTTAAAACCCCAGTAGGATAAGTTCATTACCCACATACCTCCTACAAGCACAGAAATTCCAGGTAGATTAATATAATTGGGATTTTCTTTCGATAAAATCATGTCGAATTTATCAGGCGCTTGACTCATTAATTCCGTCAGACCAGCGGCAACACCGCCACCCAACGAAATTTTATCCAGAGTGATATAAGAAATCATGAGACCACCGATAACCAACATGATTACCTGAATGATGTCTGTTAGAGCAACTGCTTTAAGACCTCCATAAAGGGAGTACGCGGCAGTAAACAGACCAATAGCTACAAGAGCTACGGTTATATCGAGTCCCGTAATACTATTGACCGCCAAAGCACCCAACCATAGGATTGATGTCAAGTTAACTAAAACATACACTCCTAACCAAAATATAGCCATGACAATTCGGACTCGAGAATCATATCGTTTCTCCAAATACTGAGGCATGGTGTAAATGCCGTGCTTAAGAAAAATAGGCAAGAAATATTTACCTACCAAGATAAGCGTAATTGCAGCCATCCACTCATAAGACGCAATCGCAAAACCCATAACATAGGCCGATCCAGACATCCCAATGATCTGTTCAGCAGAAATGTTAGCCGCAATCAATGACCCTCCAATCGCCCACCATGGCAAATTTCGACCCGCCAAAAAATAATCACTTGCGTTTTTAGTATGCCCAGCTGTTTCTCTCGAGACCCATTGAGCTAGGAAAAATATCGTCATAGCATAAAGTACCGCAACACCTATATCGACAGTTCCTAAAACCATAATTATTATCCTATTGCTCTTAGCCTTTAACCCATAAAAAAATAGTGTTCACCTTGTACAAGTAAAATCACAAAATATCACGAGTATAAATTCAACGTAATTTTTCTCCGGACTTTACAAATCGTAACCAAAAGTCATATCTATATTCAGCGTCAGATAGTGAATATTTTCGCAATGTCTTTTTACCCCAAGAATCATCCCCACCAATACCCATCTGACCATAATCGACATTAACTGACACCAAGTCTCTTGGCTTGATATCATTTATATGAACATTTACTCGATCAGGATTATCTCTAGCCCCGTCGCCATCTTCACTAGTTATCGCTATTTTCGCTCGCGGAATGAAATCCTCTTGAACGTTGTGGTGGACGCTAAAACCAATACGATCCTCTGCGACAACATATACCCCTCTACCGCCGTTTTCTTCCCGCAGAGAGAACCATCTTGTGTCTGTTTTATAACCGTTTTCTTGAGGTCTGATGTAGGGAACGTAGTGATCCTCAACCGTATTTTGGAAACGCCCTACCCTGGCCGCAGACTTTCTATCGCGATAATTCTCGAAGGGACCTCGCCCTAACCACTCAACCTGCTCAAAACTTTTCACAAACTGCATATTCATTCCAACTCGCGGCAATTCAGGCTGGCCTGCCATTTTTGTAAAATGGTTTTGCACTCTTATATCTCCTCCAGAAAATATCTCAAAGGTTGACTGCCAAAGAGCTATTGTTTGGTTATCCAAATTTTTGAATTGATATTTTGCTAAAAGTTCTACAGATTCCTTGGACTGATTAGTGACAGTCAGAGAATCCAATACTCGATTATCTATTGAATCAGACCATACCTTTCCCCAATCATGCATGTAATTTCCAAAATCATTATCTGTTGGGGCTCGCCATAAATTTGGTTGGAGAGGCGAGAGTAATACTGAACGCCCGTCCACTTCAATTTCTGACAACAATCCATTTTCACGGTCAAATACCACAGTAAAGTTATCCGACTTGATCTCTATAGAGCTTTCACTTGCAACTACCGCGAGTGCCTCTGCACTCCTGACCTCAACAGGAGGCCGTGGGTACGGATTAAATAACTCAAACTGCTCTTCAGCATAAACGTGGTTAATAGGCAGCAAACCGTGTGCACTTGAACCAACGAGTCTTAAATCTAGGTGGTAGTCAACACCTGGCTTCATAGAAGGGAAAAAATCCCCTAACTGAACAACACCATGTGCTCCGGGCTTAATAGCCAGTTGATCCAAATTTCCAGACTTTATTTCTTGGCCATTTGCAGTCAACACCCAATTTAGTGAAAATTCATTAAGATCTGTAAAGTTATAGTTATTTTCAATCTCAATTAGGCCTCGCTCTAGACTGAGTGGCTTGAACTTTACATGTTGGTAGACTTTTTTGACCTCCCAATAAGCAGGCTGCACTTTTCGATCTGGAAATATAATTCCATTAAGACAAAAATTGCCACTTGACGGAACATCCTTTGGCCCATAGTCACCGCCATATGTCCAATAAGGGTTACCGCTTTCATCTTGCTCATACAAACCTTGATCGACCCAATCCCATATGAAACCACCTGTAAGATTGTCATTACTCTCAATAACTCTCCAGTAGTCCTCCAAGTTCCCGTTACTGTTGCCCATAGCATGAGAATATTCAATTAAGAGGAAAGGACGGTCACCATATTCCTCGGCATATTTTTCTAGATCCCAATGACGCCAATACATACTGGAGTGAAAGTCAGAATGTCTTTCTCCAACTAGTTTAATATCTCCTTCAGTTTCGTACTGCACTGGTCTAGTGCTATCTTTCTTTTTTAACCAAGCATAAGTGGCACCCAAGTTGACGCCATCTCCAGCCTCATTACCCAAAGACCAAATGACAATCGAAGAAAAATTTTTATCTCGATGCCACATTCTCTTAGTTCTATCAAGGTGATGACTCATCCAGCGAGGTTTATTACCTAATGTCTTGTCATGATCATAACCGTATCCGTGACTTTCGATATTGGCCTCATCAACTACATACAAACCGTACAAATCGGTAAGTTCATAAAAACGTTCAGGAAATGGATAGTGTGAAGTTCGCACGGCATTCATATTTGCCGCTTTCATGAGCTCAATATCCTTGATCATAGTTGCCTCATCAATCACATGCCCTTTCCGATCATGGTGCTCGTGGATATTTACTCCCTTTAGCTTCACTTTTTTTCCATTCACCAGAAAAATACCGTCATTAATCATTACGGTCCTAAATCCTACATATTGACTAATTGCCTCGACAACATCGCCTTGTTTATTTCTTAAAGTTATCAATAATCGATAAAGATTTGGTTTCTCAGCACTCCAAGGAGTGACATTGCTAACAATTTGAGAAAAAGTAATGTTTGTATTTGGCTGAAAGGCGGCTATTTCTTGTTTTTCGTGATAAATAACAGCTGTGTCTCGATATAACTCGACTTCAGCACTAACTGATTCAGACCCTTCAGATGCTAGGTCTATATCGAGAATTAATTCACCGTCTCTAAAATCATTAACGAGTCCAGCTTGAACTCTATAATCTCTTACTCGAATTTTAGGTCTGGCATACACCTCCACATCTCTCTGAATTCCTGATAATGACCAAAAATCTTGATCTTCAAGATATGAGCCTGTGCTCCATCGATAAACCTCAACCGCAATGGTATTTTTCCCAGATTTTACAACCTTACTAATATCGAATTCACTAGGCGTCTTACTCCCCTCGCTATATCCTACATACTCACCATTGACCCATAGATAAAATGCTGAGCTGACGGCACCAAACTTGACGAATATTGACTGGCCATCCCAAGTCAAGGGAATCTCAAAATCTCTTCGATAGGAACCAATAGGATTCTCGTCTTCAGGTACATTCGGCTCATCAATCTCGAACGCATAAGGCACATTTACATAAATCGGATACCCGAAACCTTGACGCTCCCAGTTTGACGGAACCTCGATATTTGACCAAGCTGAAACATCAAAATCCAAGTTATGGAACGCCACAGGGCGCGTATCGGGGCCATCCGAATAATTGAACTTCCAATGCCCATTTAACGATAGATACTTTTCATTTTGATCAGTGTTGTTTGCTAGCGCCCCCTCTATAGTTGGGTAAGCAATAAAATGAGCCCGCGGCATTTCGACATTTTCACGGATTATTGCAATATTATTCCAAGCAGGGGGATTAGAACTTTTTTGACTATCTGGATTATCACAAGACATTATCATTAATGAGCCAAGAATTAAAAATAGGAAGAAGAAGTACCGTCTAAACATCTTATTATTACCTTTCGCAGGGTCTATTCTAACTGTGTTCAGTAAATTATGGGTAAAAAAAAGGCTCCATACTAGGAAGCCTAATTCTCTTATCTCTAGAAGCGTTGACGATATACCAGAGTGCCTTTAACTCACCTAGACTTCGCCTATTTACTGACCAAAGGTCTTTGTGAAACTAATCTCTATAGTACGAGGCTGATTGTAGTTCGGCATATTGAGATAACGGTTCACATCTGGCCAAGTACCATTTTCACCAAAACTGTCGTCATACCAACTGGCGATCCACTGGGCATTGCGGTCATCCCACAGGTTCCAAATACTCAGAGTGGCACTCCAGTCACCCTCAGCATACAACCCAAACTGAAGGTTCGCTTCCCCTTGATCTTTTATTAACTTAGTTCCAGTCACCGTTGGATCTGGGTTCATAGCATCTCTAGCACTCCACCAATCATGATACATTGCCTCTTGCCACCAGTGATCGTAACGTACCCAACCATCTACACCTTCCATAACGGCTGGAATTTTATATTCAATACCTATCCACCATTTAGAGGGAGGAGCAATAGCCATTTCTTGCCCATTTGCACCCAACAGCCAATCCTGATTATCAGGGTCGCTTAAAGAGATTAGCTCACTCAAATAATAATCATTCTGAAGCTCTGAGTCGTTTGTCGAATATGTGGCATCAAGACTTAAGCGCTCGTTCACAACAAAAGTGAAACTCAATTCGGCGCCTGATAATTCTGCATCCCCCATATTAACGGTCGCATTAGCAGACCAATCATCCGGGTCCGTAATACCCCTCTGTATATCATCCCATTCCATTGAGTAAAAAGAAGCATTGAGCTGCAAACGATTATCTAACCATTGGCTCTTGAGACCAACCTCTTTATTAATCAAGCTATCACTGTCATACCGATCGGGCATTCTAGAAGCAGGATTTTTCTTGGAATTAGCGCCCCCCAAACGAAATCCTTCACTGTATAATGCATACACCATCTGATCATCACTGATATCGTAATTTACCGCAAACTTAAATAACGTATCGCTATCATCCCCCTCATAAATATCAGTATCATAAGGGTTACCGCGCGGCCACTCTTTAAACTCCGATCTATCACGCTCATATTCGAACCATCGAGCTCCGACTGTTGCTGTCAACTTATCAGTCAAACCATAACTCATTTCACTAAAGACAGCAGTTTGCGTTGTTTTGGCGCTATATTCTTCTGAGTACCAATCGTCCGTGTTTGGAAAATAGGTGTCATAAGCCAGCCCCCAATAGGCGCCAAAAGCTGTACTGTCAAGATTCTCTACTTGACTGAAGACATAATCCCAATAATCTTCAGTTTGCTCATAGAAGGCCCCCACCATCCATTTGAGTCTCGAATCTCCTGTCGAACTGAGTCGAAGTTCATGGGTAAAACGCTCCGCCGTTTGATCATTAACTGATATCTCCGGCTGAAATCCTGTGTCATAAGTGACATTGTAATAAATGTAGGTGCCGTAGGTAGCTACTGATTGTGCACGGATTTGCCCATCAACGTTCGCATCAAACTCATAAGTAATTTCACGGTCGAGGTAACTGCTAGTGAGCGATAGTTCAGCAAAACCGAGGTCACCTGTGACATTAAGTGCTGAAATCCACCACTTATCACGACGATCGTCTTTATGAAATCGAACTATTTCTAAATCATCAAGCCCTGGCGCACCCGGATCAGACAGCCAATCACCCTGTGAGTGCTGATCCTGTTGCATGACCATTAGATTTACATCCCACGAATCATTGACAGACCATAGAGCACTAACACGAGCTCCCTTTTGATCCCACTCATTAAAATCTTCTTCCACAACATCAGAGTTGTCATCATCAGAAAAAATATTAGTTCCGTAGACGTTATCAATATACCCGCCATCTTTCGAATCATAAACTACTGCTCTGACGGTCAATTTATCTTCAATAATGGGCATATTTACCCAAGCTTCAACATAATGACTCTTGTCACCTTCCTTGATAGTGGAAAGACCAGTATTTATCTCGCCATAAAGGCTTGAGTGGTCGGGGGCGCTTGGAATTATCCGCAATGCTCCAGACTGAGAACTTGAACCAAAGAGAGTCCCTTGAGGACCTGGCAAAGCCTCAACACGCTGAATATCAACTAGTCGTGGGTCAACCGACTGAGTAGCTGAAGTCATCGGAATATCACCAAGATATACAGCGGTACCTGAATCGGTGCGCCACTCGCCACTACCAGTGCTTACACCCCTAAATACCACTTCCGAACGACCAGGTGAGTTTTGAACCGTCGACAGACTCGGAATAGATTTTTTGTATTCGCGCATATTACTGAAGCCAAGGGTTTTTATATCATCAGCCCCAAAAGCTTGAATTGATTGCGGAAGATCCTGCATATTCTCTTCACGTTTTGTTGCCGTGACAATGATCTCTTCAAGACGAACTGATTCGTTCACAGGTTCCTCAATGCTCTCTTGAGATAAAGCATTAAAGGTTCCCAAAGATGATATTGTAGCCAGTGCAATAGCGCGTCTTAGTGGCTGGATGGTAAACTCGCGAGTGAAAGCTCTCATAAAAAAGTCCCTGCAATGCGTTCGGCCGATTTCAGATCTTTTGTCCTTAACGTTAAGACCATAAAACCATAAAACCATATTCCTCGCAAGAAATGATTACTGATGAAATCTCATCATGACATGAATTAAATTCATGCATTTCGCAGCAATTATTGGCACTTTTGCTTTTCTGCCGAATCATCTGGCGTGGTGTCCGCAAAGGGTTTCTATAACAACTTGTCTTATTAGTCGTATTTAAGAGTATGGTTTTGGATTACACTCGAATGTAAACTTTAATTAAATGTACCAAAGCGCGTTACACACTTTTATTCAAGTCAAGGACTCTTTAAACTTAGGCTTGCGTTAGAAACAAAAGAGAGGGTTTATTATCACTATTAAGTTTAACCACAGTCTTCATTTCTCAGCTGAGGAAGTATGGGCTGTCCTCGGCA